>Ga0208283_10011_pt1 | contig 178189 bp, 162 predicted proteins | sample AntRauMetaRauer1_FD_184785 | JGI IMG/M metagenome (GOLD analysis project Ga0208283, IMG submission 184785) | Saline lake microbial communities from Rauer Lake, Antarctica, in enrichment culture - Antartic Rauer Lake 1 Metagenome Rauer1 (SPAdes)... ...
GTGAGACGGTCTATTTAAAAACGAACTCGTAGGCGAGGCAGAACAGCGAGACAGCGGCGGTCGTCACGGTCGGCCAAAAGAAGTTCCCGAGGGCACGCGTGATCTCCGGTGACGAGATCACCGTCATCAGTGTGAAAAGCAACGCCCAGAGTCCCCCGGCCAACATCGACATGATGAACCACAGAATGCCCGGTTTTCGCCACTCGTTCGACAGCGTTGATACTACGAGGACAGATGGCACAATGCCAACTGACATCAGTATGACTGCGGCAGTGGGGGAGGGCCACGAGACCATATTATTCTATCATTTATATCAACAGCTGGGAGAGACTACGATGAGTCTACTCCGGGGACCAATTGTTGATATCAGTACGGTTGGAGCCCAAATATAAATAATCTCGCCGAAAGTGATCTATTCTGATAATTTGTCACAGTAGCTGTAATACCCCCGAATTGCGGTTATACAGCGGATATAAGTCTGAGATCCGACAGAGAGGAACTGTAATCCGTCTTTCGTACTTTTATACAGGAGACAATGATAGCAGAGGAGGTTACTAGATACACCGCTTTTCGGTCAGATTTCCTAGTATGATGTTTTTATTATAAGAGTTGCCCAGCGAGCGTGCTTCGTCCTGTTAAAAACGGTTTCCAGCTTTTAATCGGTCCCACAGTCGACGGGTTAGAGCAGTCGATACCGACCGCCGCTTTCGGAGGCCTCGCCCCGTCGACACAGTTTTACAAGTAGCTCGCTGGCTTTCTCGGCAGGCACGCCCTGCCGTTCGGCGTAGTCGACGACCTCCGATTCGGTCGGTCGATCGTCGTCGCCTGCCTCGCGGACTGCCTCGCGGACGATTTCGTCGCGGGATTGTGAGCCGCCAACCGACTGGTCGCCTGCTGCGGCGACTGCGTCGGCATCCAGCCCGCTGGCTTCGAGATACTCCCGATCGTCGACGACTGGTTCGTCGGTTTGGGCTTCGAGGTCGGCGACGTGGTCGACGTCGGCGAAGGTGGCCGAATCGCCCTGTTTCTTCGCCAGGAGTGCCGACCGGGCCTGCTGGGCGGCCGTTCGGTCGTCGGACTCGAACAGCCGCTTGAGTTTTTTTGTCTGATGGGTTTTCCCACACCGCGGACACTGAGCCGTCTTCGAGGCCCGCGGATCGGACAGTAGCCACAGCATACTACAGTCGTTGCAGCCGACGACCGCATACATACCCGGGGTAACGGCCGCTCGTATTTATACACAGGGAGCATCGGACCGTCTGTTTTGATAAGCAGGGTAAGCCGACCGTTCGACCCCCCACCCCCGGCCGACATACCGGCAGTATGTCGTCCATACCGACAGTCAGCCGACGCCTAACCAAGTCCCTTGAGGCTCGGCCACTAACAGTCACAGATGGGTGGCGAAACACGGCTCGTCGACCGGCTCGCCCGTCTCCCGCCTGTGCGGTTGGGCGAGCAGGTCGTCTCGCTGGCCCGCGAGCGAAACATTACCTTCGCTGCGGCTGGGGTCGCCTACTACGCGCTGGCTTCGTTGGTGCCAATGTTGCTTTTGGCCTTCGCAGTCACAACGGCGGTCGGTCTTGAACTCATCTTAGAGCAGGTCCTGGAGGTCGTCGAAAACCTCCTCACAAACACTGGCCAGGAACTGCTGGCCGAGGCACTCGCCGAAACGTCGGGCCGAACCGGGGCGGGCGTCATCGGAACAGTCGGCTTGGTCTGGGGGACGCTCAAACTTTCCCGGGGGCTTTCCCGTGCCTTCGGCGAGCTCTACGACTACGAGTCGGCGATCTCGATCCGCAAACAGGTTACGAACACGCTGATCGTCTTCGGCTCGCTTTTGGTCGCGGTGCTCCTGCTGGTGAGTTTCGATCTCCTCATCGCCTACGGCCCCGTCCCGGAGTGGATCGTCGGCTCGCTCGAACAGGTGACGCTGTTTGTCGCCCTCGTGGTCGCGCTCCTGCCGCTCTATGCGCTGTTGCCGCCCGGTCGGCTCCGGGTCCGGGAGGTCCTCCCCGGCGCATTAATCGCCGCTACAGGGTGGGTGCTGTTGCGACTCGGCTTCGAGGTGTATGCCGTCTACGCCGCCGAGTATCAGGTCTACGGCGTTCTGGGGGCGCTCCTGCTGTTTATTACGTGGCTCTACGTCGGCGCGCTTACGGTCCTCGCTGGTGCGGTCGTCAACGTCGTCGTCCGTGATTTTCAGCCGTGATCCAGCTAAGTATTCCGAACTCATCTCGACTGATAGGCAGTCGACACTCCGGCGAGTGACCCCTGTGAGATACTGGTCGTTATGTAATATCGTCCGCATGAGATAGAGCCGGGTCGGTTAAGCTCGGACGCAACTATAGAGTATAATTTGTAATATATCGATAATATATCGACAAATTATAAGTGTATTTGATATAATATATATTAACCAAACGAATGGCTCCTCCTGAAGATATCGTCGACAAGATCTCGTTTTTAGCTCGGGCACCCTCTCGCGTTCGGATTCTGGAGTTCCTGTCGGCGTCAGCACCGGCGACCGAGCGGGAGCTCCGCGACCAGCTCTCGCAGTCCCGGTCGACGATTTCCCGTGGGGTGGACTCGCTGGTCGAAGCGGGGTGGGTGAGAGAGCGGCCAGCCGGACTGGAGCTGACGCCGACGGGAGCCCTCGTCATCCGGGAGTTCCTCGGCCTCGCCGAGACGATGGCGACCGCCGAGGAGCTGTCGCCGTTCCTGGAGTGGTTCCCGATCTCGGAGTACGATCTCGCGGTCGACGATCTCCAGGCGGGCACCGTGACCGCCGCCGTCGATGGCGACCCTTACGCTCCGGCGCGGGAGCACACGAGCCGTATCCGGACTGCCGACCGGTTTCGCGCCTTGCTCCCGTCGATTGGCCAGAACGCGGTCTCCGAGGCCCACCGGCGCATCCTCGCAGGTGACCTCGAAGCGACGCTGATCGTCTCACCGAGCGTCGAGACATGCATCCGTACCGACCACTTGGCCCCACAGTTCGAGGAGATGCTCTCGACTGGTCGGCTGACCGTTCTCGTCGCCGAGTCGGTCCCCTTCTTCCTGGGCCTGCTCGACGACCTAACGACCCAGATTGGTGTCGAAGATGACGATGGAATGCCCCGCGCGCTCTTCGAGACCGAGGACGAGACGGTCCGCGAGTGGGCCGACGCGCTGTTCGTCGAGTATCGGGAAGCATCGACTCGGCGACTCACAGAACTGTAACTGAATCTGGATTCATGTGCGCGGTATGCACAGATCTCACGGCGTAACATTATATGTTGTAACGGAGAGCGTTACATTGCCAAGAGATTCCCCCATAGATTGTCCCCGCTGACCCCTACAGTCTCTTGGCCCCCACTGTGTCGGTACACTCGGTTCACTGCGCGCCCCCCTGTGGTGGGGAGGGTGTGGGTTCCCAACCGACACTGTCGCTGACGGTCGTGTGCGTCCAGTGGTCACACCACGGATGCTTATACTCGTGTGTCCCGTTTCTCTGGTATGGTCGACCAGTCCAACCAGCCCCGAACGGACGCCGAGTGGAAAGAGCGACTCAGCGACGAGGAGTACCGGATTCTCCGGGAGGAAGGTACCGAACGGGCCGGAACGTCCGATCTTTTAAAGGTCGACGACGAGGGCGTGTTTCGGTGTGCGGGCTGCGGGCAGGTCCTGTTCAGCAGTGACACGAAGTACGGCTCCGGCACCGGCTGGCCGAGTTTCTACGATCCGGCCGACAGCGACGCCGTCGAGACGCGAGCAGACCACAGCCTCGGCCGCACCCGCACGGAGGTCGTCTGTAGCAACTGCGAGGGCCATCTCGGCCATGTTTTCGACGACGGTCCCGAGCCGACCGGCAAGCGCTACTGCATCAACGGCGTCGCGCTCGATTTCGACGAGGAGTAACGCAGTCGCCGTCACCGCACACCATGAGTCCAACCCCATCCACCATCCAGGAGTACGACCGACGTGCCCCGCCGCCCGAGTCGACCGAGACCGCCACGTTCGCCCTCGGCTGTTTCTGGGGGCCCGACGCCCGGTTCGGCGCACTCGACGGCGTCGTCCGCACCCGCGTCGGCTACGCTGGCGGGACGAAATCGGACCCGACCTATCACGACCTCGGCGAACATAGCGAGTCCTTCCAGGTCGACTACGATCCCGACCACCGGTCTTTTGAAAGTCTCCTGGAGCTGGCGTTTCGCGGCCACGACCACACCCGCCAACCCGCAGCGGTCCAGTACCAGAATATCGTCTTCGCGTCGACAGCCGACCAGGCCGACAAAATCGCCTCGTATCTCGACGCCCGCGGGCTGACCCGAGAGGGGAGCGCAACACGGGTCGAACAGCTCTCGGCGTTCCATCTTGCCGAGGATTACCACCAGAAACACAGCCTCAGGGGTCGACAGTCCCTTTTAAACACCTTCGAGCAGGCAGGCTACGACGACGCCGATATTCGGGAATCACCAGCCGCAGCCAAGCTAAACGGCTACGCTGCGGGGCGCGACCTCCCCGAGGGCCACGACCTCGACACGTCGACGAATCGAACGATCCACTGAGGCTCCGTCGGAGCCGATACATTGTAGCCGACTGTCTTGCGGCCGTGTCTGTCGGTTCGATTGAAAAAACGTTGAATCGGCTTGGCGTGGACCCTCGGGTATGGAGTTCGCAGACGTGACGACTGTCTCAGTGCTCGGTGCCGGGAACATGGGCCACGGAATCGCCGAGGTGGCCGCGCTCGCTGGCTACGAGGTAACGTTGCGGGATATCAACGAGGAGTTGGTCCAGGAGGGCTACGAGTCCATCGAGTGGAGCCTCAACAAGCTCGCCGAGAAAGATCGGCTCACCGACGAGGAAAGCGAGGCCGCCCGCGATCGGATCGAGCCGGTGGTCGATATGGAGGCGGCCGTCGGCGAAGCCGACGTGATCATTGAGGTTGTCCCAGAAGTCATGGACATCAAGACTGACGTGTTCAGCGAGGTCGCGGAACACGCTCCCGATCACGCGATTTTCGTCACCAACACCTCCAGCCTGTCGATCACCGAGCTCTCGGAGGCCACCGATCGCCCCGAGCAGTTCTGCGGGATGCACTTTTTCAATCCGCCGGTCCGGATGGAGCTGGTCGAAGTCATCGCGGGCGACCACACCAGCGAGGAGACGCTGGCACTCGTCGAGGAACTCGCCGACTCGATGGCCAAAACCCCAGTACGGGTTCATAAAGATAGTCCCGGCTTCATCGTGAATCGGGTCCTGATCCCGCTGCTCAACGAGGCCGCGTGGCTCGTCGAGGAGGGAACGGCGACGATTGCCGAGGTCGACGCCACGGCCAAGTTCGACATGGGCCTGCCGATGGGAGCCTTCGAGTTGGCCGATCAGATCGGGATCGACGTGAGCTATCACGTCCTCGACTACATGCACGAGACGTTAGGCGAGGCCTACCGGCCCTGCCCGCTGCTCGCCAAAAAGGTCGAGGCCGACGCGGTCGGCAAAAAGGCCGGTGAGGGCTTTTATACCTACGACGATGGCGGCGTCGAGATTCCGCCCGACGGGGGTCGGCAGGAGATTACCGACCGACTGCTGGCGCTAATAGCAAACGAGGTCGCAGGGCTCATCCAACACGAGGTGGCCGACGCCGAGGCGATCGACCGGGCAATGAGGCTCGGCGCGGGGTTCCCCGATGGCCCGGCGACGATGGCCGACAGTCGCGGCCTGGAGCCGCTGGTAGCGGTCCTCGACGAACGGTTCGAGTCGACCGACGAACCGCGGTACGAGGCGGTCGACCGGCTTCGGGAGTTGGCTGCCGAAGATCGGGGGTTCTATTTTGCCGGCGACGATGACGACCCCATGGACTTCGAGACGATTCAGGTCGACCGCGAGGGACGAATCGGGCACATCACACTCGACCGACCACACCAGATGAACACGATCAGCGCCGAGCTCCTGGACGAGCTTTCGGCTGCCGTCGACGAACTCGACGCCGACAGCGAGGTTCGGTGTCTCTTGGTCTCGGGAGCGGGTGATCGGGCATTCTGTGCCGGGGCGGACGTTTCCCAGATGACCGGCGATCCCGACCCGATCGAGATCACCGAGCTCTCACGGACCGGCCAGCAGACGTTCGGGCAGCTCGAAGCCTGTGAGACGCCGGTCGTTGCCGCCATCGGCGGCTTCTGTCTCGGCGGCGGGATGGAACTGGCAACGGTTGCTGATCTCCGCATTGCCAGCGAGCGCGCCGAGTTCGGCCAGCCCGAGCACAATCTCGGGCTGCTGCCCGGCTGGGGCGGCACCCAGCGGCTGAGCCACCTCATCGGAGAGAGTCGGGCCAAAGAGATCATCTTCACCGGCGACCGGTTCGATGCCGCAACGATGGCCGACTACGGCTTCCTGACGGAGGTCGTCGACGCTAGTGGTCTCGACGAGGCGGCGATGGAGTTGGCCGAGAAACTGGCTGCGGGGCCGCCGATCGCCCAGGGGTTCACCAAGCGAGCGATGCTCGCTGGCCGGGACGATACCGATGCCGGACTGGAGATCGAGGCCCAGGCCTTCGGTCTGCTGATGGCTACCGACGACCTCCAGGAAGGGCTGCGAGCCTTTATGAACGACGACGAGCCGGAGTTCACCGGCGAGTAGCCGCCGCCAGTCACCTGTCGGCTCCCTGTCTGACAGGGCGGCACACAGGACCGGCGATTGATGAGATTTATATGTCCGTACTTCCTCGGCTGATATGCAGCGCTCGATTGGTGTAGTCCGGCCAATCATCTTGGCCTTTCGAGCCGAGGACCAGGGTTCGAATCCCTGATCGAGCATTCCATTCTACCGCAGTCTTGCGATTACCTGTTTTGTCCCACCTAGTAGGTTCGAAGGATTCGCTAATTGGACACGAATCCGTCGACGGAGGCGAAAGTGATGGACGAGCTCGACGAACTCCCAGTCGTCACCGACGCGTCGAAAGAGTACCTCGACCCGCGCCAGCAGTTCGACCATCGAGCAGAACACGTCTCGACAGGCAACTCCGGCTAATACACCGCTCTCGTGTGTTGAATCCATCCGATATACTGCGTTAATAAGTGTATGAGAATGGTCGACAGGTCGTGTATTGACATTCGAAGACTGTTGTAGCCGGATTATTCCAATGGAACAAAGATTTATTCCGTGTCAGAGTCGATGATCGGTATGGACGAACCGCGCCCTGAACAGAAGGCAGACGCTGACGAGCGCGTTGACCCGCCAGATTTCGACGCGCTGACGCCACCTGAAGAGCTTGTCCGAGGCGATCGAACACGCGATGATTTCTTCGATGCGATCCTTGGACTGGATAGCCCGTCGACAGCGAGTGACGTTGCTGAGCTCGCAGGTCACGGAGTTGATGCTGCCCGGGAGTACCTAGGGTGGTTCGAACGGATGGGGATCGTCAAACAGGTCACCGATTCGCCAGCAACGTACCAGCGGAATCAAGCGTATTTGAACTGGCGGCGCGTGCAGAAACTTCGTGACCAGTACACATCCAGGAGGTTAGTTGAGTTCTTGAAGACCGAAACCGAGCGTGACGAAGCGTATACCGAGCAGTTCGGTGTTGCAGCTCCCGAATCCGTGTCACTCACGAACGCTGCAGCAGACACTGATCAGTCGGTAGAGGATGTGTGGGAGGCGGTTTCAGCGTGGAAAACAACTCGTCGACGGATTACGCTGCTTGAACAAGCACTGGCGAGTGGCGCTGGTGATCACGTCGATCAGTCGACTGCCGTATGACAGGCACGGACGACTGTGTCGGATCGGCTGATGAGGGGAGTGGTGCGCCGATTGATTTTGAACGGCTTGGCGTGATCAAAGAGCGGTTGGGCTCCGATGCTCGGTTCCGTCGAATTACTGAACAACCCGAGTTCGCACCGGATCGGTTGGTGTGCGTGTATGATCCTACATTGTATCCTGAGAGCGTTCAGACGTCCCGATTAGAGATCGCGTGGTATGAGAACGGTGACTTTTCGCTGCATTACCACGAAGATCACGGTGACGATGCGTTCGATCATCGTTGGGATCGACATCCCTCTGATCATAACACGCTAGATCATATCCATCCTGGCCCGGATGCACCGACACCAGGAACTGATGCGACACATCCACGGGATTGGCGTGATGTCCTTTCGATGGCTCTCAGTGAGATCGAAGACCGCCAGCAGGGATTCTGGACTGAGTGATACCTTCCTTCACAGACTCTCAGTTGAATCCTACATCGCTTTCTATCAATCATCGTGTCACGCCACATCGGCTCATTCCTCTAATCTGTAATTTAATCATTGTCATCGACTATCTAGGTATTGGTAACGAAGAGAGTGATTTGAGAACCCGAACTGTGTAGGGATTCGTTAGTATATTACTCGATTGGAGGTGTTTTGAAAATACTCTCAATAATTTCTAGCTTTTCACAACATTTATCGAATATATTTTACGTTATTGTCCGGCATATAACCTAAATTCAGGCACCTTATATTGTTATGCGACTTTAGATAACCAGTTAGCAGGATTTATGTGTTAGAGTGCGATTCTCCAATTGTATGTCAAGCAATGGCGGATTAGCGAGTGAAGTTGTAAAGCAAATTCGGGTTTTCTTTAGACATGACCCAGAAAGAGACGAGTACTCTGATAGGAGGCTTCCAGATAGTGAATCAAAAGGATGGTGGCAACCGACAAGTGTTTGGATCGGATTCGCTATCGCGTTTTCAATTGCGTTTATTGGAAGTCAAATATTCATGGGGCTCGGTATGCCTGAAGCATTGTACGCTATTGTTCTCGGAAACATTATTCTCGCAATTTATGCGAGTCTTATCGGGATGGCAGCAGCTGATGGCGGATTAAATACTCCGCTGCAAATTAAGGAAGCGTTTGGGAAAAAAGCAGGATTGTTACCAATTGCAATACTGGGCGTGCTTGTGAACGGTTGGTACGCATTTCAAGCGTGGCTTGCGGCTGATGTTATCCGTGCGGCCTGGGATCCGAACTGGTATTTGCTTATTTTTGTAGTCACGCTAGCATTCGGCATTCCAGCAGTAGTCGGGCTTGATGCAATGTCCGAAATCGTCGAGAAGCTAGTCATTCCTGTCATGCTTCTTTTTGTTGCGTATATCCTTGTTGCGCAAGTGATTCCGGCAGGAACAAGTATCTTAGACGCACCAGCACCAGGTGAGTCAATTCCTTTCCTTGTTGGGGTAGGTCTCACGTGGGGTACGTTTGCTGTTAGTGGTACTGCAACTGGTGATATCGTGCGGTACGCAGAAAATAAAAAACATGCAGTGGTAGCGACTGTCATTGCTTTCCTTATCTGTAACACCGTGATGATGTCGGCAGGTGCGCTTAGTGCTGCTGCTCTCAATGGTGCAGATCCTTACTTTGGGATGATTGGATTGTACGCATCAATACCAGTCGTTGTTGTTGCTGTGGTAAGTCTATGGTCCACCTGTGATGCATGTAATTACGGGGCAACAATGTCGTACACGAACCTCTCAGATCTCATTTCGTGGCGTCTTGCGGGTACAATCGGAATCGTAGCGGCCCTGATTACGGGCGTTACCGAGGTGATTTCACAGTTGGAATCTTGGTTACTCCTGATTGGAGTTGTTGTGCCACCAATTGGCGGAATTATTATAGCTGATTACTTTATTCTCCGCCGTAAAACAGGATACGAAAAGACGCGTGTCTCGGATTACAATTGGTTAGCAATTAGTATGTTACTGATTGCAATGGGTGTGAATACTTACGCTCATTTCAATATTCCAGAAGCCCTTCCTGGAGCTCTTGGATTGATACTGACTGTGACAGTATACCCATTGAGTGTGAAGGTTGGAAATATGGTATTAAATGATAAGCAACTGGGTATGGAGGAGATAACTTACTCACCTCCTTCCTCCTCAACACAACCAAGTGATGACTGAGTAAAGAACCGTATAACGACTGACCTTATTTATTCGTTGATCGTGTAGGTAAATTATTCGAGTCAAGCCTCAAACACTCTACCTTGATTTCTGTAGATTACTTTGATCTGAAGGTTCAGCTGTCAAGGGCTCAGGGCATCTCAGTGAGAGTGTTGATGACGGTACTATCGGTTTCGATATAGTGTCGACTTCCGGTGTCGTTTTTCTGTACGGATGCATACTGTAGGGCAAGCGTGAAATTACCGCGTTCCATGTTTCTCTTCGGAAAATTCAGTAGGGTGTTTATATTACATTTGTTACCGTAATCTAGCTGTAGGTTTGATGTCGACCTCCTCAAAGGAGTGGAAATATCTCGACAAGAGAGAGTATTGGTGGCTTATTTGAAATCTTCAGACTTGTACTCTGTCTATAAGAGAGAATTCCGTAAAGAGAACAAGCGGCTCAGAGCTAAGATCCGATGGTACGAGGGACCGCATACACCACCGAACAAGAATCAATCGGATCAACAGGAGTCGTCCTCGTCCAGCGGGGACGAGGGCGACGAACAGCCCACGTACTGACGGTGGAACGCCTGGTAGAAAGTCCGGACACGATCTGGAATGGCGCGATGCTTTTGACCTAGATCAAAAAATCGAGGTTACCTGTGACTGTTGCCCAGAATGTGGTGAAGCGTTTGACGAGTCGGTGGGCGTCAGTCCCCGACTCGTCGAGGAACTTCCCGATCCACAGCCACCGGAAGTCACATAGTACAATCGCCACCACTATCAGTGTCTCTCTTGAGGGACAGAGACTATCGCCTCACACCCCGACGGCCCCGATCGGGGCCGTCGGGGTGAACGTCGTCGCAGGCAGCACTCTCCCGGTACGACCACCGCCTTCCCTACCGGAAAATCGGTGACCGTTTCGAGCAACTTCACGGACTGGAGTTGTCGGGCGCGGCCGCGCGGCACGCGACCGAGCGCGCTACGCGCGCCGGTCGCTGTGAGTACGAGCAGATCCGCCACCAGATCCAGTAAGCCGACGTTGTCCACGTTGGTGAGACTGGAATCAAACGCGACGGCGAGCAGGCGTGGATCTGTACGTTCACCTCAGAAATTGTTAAATCATATGTTGGTTGGAAAATATTGTATTAATCTGTATAAGGTTATCCCAAAAAAGAGTACTAATTATACAAAGGATTGAAATTAGTTGAGTCTTCAAACTACACTTGGAGATAGTTTAGAAACCTATGCAAAGTCAAGACGAAACTAAAAAAGAGGCTACCGGAAGGGCGTCTTATTTAGAAAAAGTAGAAGAGGCGTATGACCATTACGAAGAAACAGGTGTGATACGGTATCCAGAATGGCTTTATGGGCCACCCAAAGGGACTCTCTTCCGTGTTGAGGTAGAAGATTGTCCAAGTTTTGGAGAAACTGCAGAATTAGAATTTGATTCTGGTCGGACAACTTTCATCGCTGTCGACATGCAACGGGACTTCTGTGGTTCTCAAGGGTATGTTGACACGATGGGTTACGATCTTTCACAGACACAGCGAGCTATTGAGCCAATTAAGAACGTCTTGGATACTGTCCGGAAAACCGAGATCAATGTTGTACATACACGAGAAGGCCATGACCCAGAATTAGCAGATGCTCCGTTCAATAAGCTGCTTCGAAGTAAGATGGCGGGCGATGGGCATGGGATAGGAGAAACACCTCCAGGCGGTATTGGACCGTTACTCACCCAAGGACACGAAAACTGGGACATTATCGATGAGTTAGCGCCAAAACCTGGTGAACCAGTTGTCGACAAGCCTACAAAGGGTGCATTCGGTAACAGCAATATTGAAATGGTGCTTGATCGGCTTGGGACAACACACATTGTGATTGCAGGTATCACAACCGATGTATGTGTTCACACAATCATGAGGGAGGCAAATGATCGTGGATACTGGTGCACACTGTTGAAAGACTCGACAGGTGCCACTGATTCTGGAAATAGAGATGCAGCAATCAAACAAATCAAAATGCAAGGAGGTGTGTTTGGTTGGGTGTGTGATTCCGAAGAATTCATCGAATCTGTTGAAAAGACCGTTATTGATTAGCCTACTAGGAATGAGTGCACAGATCGGATGTAAATTGTCTTATTTATAACGTACTTCACACGTCTTCTTTATTAATCACTTAATCATTTTGCCGACCGGTGGTGTCATAAAAACATAAACTAAAATATGAATCATAAAATCGGAATAAATTGCGACATGGGAGAGAGCTTTGGCAAATACAAAAAAGGTAATGATGCAGATGTAATGCCGTATATTACAACAGCAAACATTGCTGCTGGATTTCATGCTGGAGATCCACACGTAATGAATGAAACAATCCAGCTTGCTTCTGACCATGAGGTCGATATTGGAGTCCATCCTGGATTGCCAGATAAACTAGGTTTTGGTCGACGGAAAATTGATGCAACGCCTACCGAAGTACGAGACTATGTTGTGTATCAACTGGGTGCTCTTTGTGCTTTTGCAGAAGCTAATGATGAGAAAGTAACCCACGTGAAACCACATGGTGCGTTATACAGTATGCTCTCTGAAAGTCCAGAGCACGCCAGAGCAGTTATCGAAGCTATACTTGAGGTGGATGAATCGTTAATTTATTTGGCTACAGATATGAAGCTGTACAAAATATCACAGGAGTATCCTATCTCGTCGGTATTTGAGGGTTATGTCGATTTGGACTACCGAGATGACAGGTGTGTTATTATTCCCAAAAATAAAACATCACGTGATCCAGAGTTGGTTGCTGATCGATTTGTACAGATAGCTACTCAAGGAACAGTTGAATCATCTACTGGGACTCTACTTGAGATTCCCGCAGACACGATTTGTATCCACGGGGACACACCAAATATCACTGAAATCCTCCAAGAGATACATAATCGTATTAGTGAAACATCTATTGAGCTAGTACCGTTGCAAGAAGTAGTCTAAATTATAACGAGGTCAGTAACTAGTATAGTCTAGTTAACGACCTCCTTAGCTGGCGTTTGATCATTTTGAGATTGATGCAGTCACTGGCAATTATAATAACGAGAACTGCGAACACCAGCGGCGAACAGCCGCCGACGGCCCATCTATGAGCTCTGGAAGCAATTGATCTCCATTTTGAACGTCTGAAACCACTTGATCAGGTCGGTCTGTGTAGTTACTCAGTAAGTTCTGGCGTAAGCTCTGGTGGTTCCCGTGGATCAACTGCCTGTTCGTATGCATATGCTAACTCGATGAGTTTTGGCTCCTCAAAAGGTGTTGTAAGTAGTTCAACACCGATAGGAAGTCCATCATCAGTGAACCCTGCAGGAATAGAAATAGCAGGACACGATGATTGGGACCCGATGACCGTGTTTGTTGGGTATGCTGCAGTATTAATTCCAGACTGTAGTTCTTCTCGTGTTGGTGGGATCACCTGTACGTCAGGGAATATCATCGCATCAAGATCGTGTTCTGCGTGTGTATAAAGAATCTCGCGTTGGAACTCTTGCTGTGCAGATACGTTTTCCCAGTATGTTGAGTCCTCAGTCGGATCATCAGGCCCATCAACAATATCTACCAATAAATCGAGTTTATCATGATAATCTCTCGCATCGAATAGATCTTGTAGAGAATCTACAGGTGCATTTTCACGATTTTCAAAGAAGGAATTCAAATCAGATTTTGATTGGGTTATATACAACGAAGTTTCTTGAACGCGTTTTTCTAAGTCAGGAATAGATACCGGGTCTACTAATGTCGCACCTGCGTTCTCCATCATCGCTAAGGCGTCCTCAACCACATTGTTGACTGGTGCTGAACGAGGATCATTGTCATCTCCAAAGGCGTCTCGGAGTACACCTAACCGAGCACCGTCTAGTGCGTCTGGATTGAGATGATTGAGATATGATTCTGTATTCTTCTTCGAAACAGCACCCGTCCTGCGATCTTCACTGTCGAAACCAACCATCACCTCAAGAAGACGAGCCAAATCCTCAACAGTTCGTGCTATTGGACCTGCTGTATCCTGTAATTCGAGAAGAGGAGAGAGTCCTGTCCGACTAACCAATCCCGTTGTCACTCGAATCCCGAACAAATTACAACATGAGGCAGGTACTCGAACTGAACCACCTGTATCCTCACCAATCCCTACAGTTCCAAGATTTGCTGTAACTCCCGCACAAGTACCACCACTTGATCCACCAGGATCCCGATCGAGTGCGTAAGGGTTCTTTGTCTCTCCCAATGCAGAAGAATATGTAAACCAAGATGCTGCCCAATCTGGAAGATTCGTTTTGGCAAGAACAATACCTCCTGCGTTTTTTATATTTTTAATGATTTCTGCGTCATCTGATGGTATATAATCCGTGAAAGCTTTTGACCCAAATGTGGTAGTAATATCCTTTGTTTCTGCTTGGTCTTTGACGAGTACTGGGATACCATGGAGTGGTCCAGTCAAACCATTCTCTGATAGCTCTACATCGAGCTCTGCTGCGCGTTCTTCTGCATTCTGGTTAATAGTAATAATCGATGTGAGCTCAGGGCCGCTGTTGTCATATTTGTCGATTCGTTCGAGATATTTATTTACAAGCTCTGCACTGGTTACATCTCCCTGCTGCATCGCTTCATGAATTTCGCTAATTGACGCTTCGTAAGGCGTGAAATTATCACTCATTTTTATTCCCCCAGGTTGGGATTTCACGCTCTACAAAATCCCCGTAGCCCGATTCTTTGACAATGCTTCCGTCATCGGCGACTAATTCACCACGTACAAATGTTTTTTCGACAGTTCCAACCTCTCGGCCCTCATACACAGAAAAGTCCGAATACGAGGCATTATTTGCAGGGTCAATTTCACGAGTCTCATCTGGATCGAAAACGACAACATCTGCATCCTTTCCAGGTGCGATTGTACCCTTATTTTCCATCCCAAATATCCGTGCCGGATTCGCTGCTAATTTTTGCACTAAGAACGGGTAACTAAAGCCACGGTTCATGACGGCTTCGTCATGAAAAACAGAAAGACTCTGTTGAAGTGAATTCATTCCAAAAGTTCCTTCCCACCAAGGATAAACCTGCTTTTCATCAGTCAAATATCCACAATGATCGGTTGAGACCACGTCGAGTGTGCCACGGTCAAGATGTTCGAACATGGCATCGTTATCATCTGGTTTTCTAAGTGGTGGTGCAGCCATTGGGAGGAGTCCGATCTCATCAAAGAGAGAATCATCAGCAACAGTGTACTGTGTACATGTTTCTGCTCGGATCATGTCTCCATTATTATCTCGGTACTCTTCGATAACATCTGCAGCTTTTCTGCATGTTGTATGAATACCATAGTAACGGCAGCCAGCTTCCATCGCCATTGTAATGGCATTGTCTGCAGCCATGGCCTCTGCATAATCTGGACGCGACTTCGGATAGAACTCTGGCTCACCGTTGTCGTTTGCCTTGAATTGTTCAGTAATGACTTCACAAACAGAGGAATCCTCAGTATGAAGAACAGCTACTAAGTCGTAATCTGCGGCCTCTTGAAGCACCTCATTAATGAATCCACTAGATAAACCAAATTCATATGCTGTGAACATTTTAATTGAAGTGACTCCTTGTTTGATGATCTCGGGGAACTCTTCAAAAACATCATAATCATCACGAGTAATCGCTCCGTGTAGACTGTAATCAATTATTGAGTCCTCAGCTTTCTCTTTTTTTCGTTTAATTCCCTCTAGGAGTGTGCTCGGTTCATCCCAGATACTGGATTCACTTGCCCACGCTTGCCAAGCAAAATCGACGAATGTTGTGGTACCGCCTAGAGCGGCCGCTTTGGAGGCAGATTCGTACGTGTCATTTGAAAACATATCATCCAAATGAACGTGAACATCAACTGCCCCTGGAAGGATCATCTTCCCGTCGACATCAATTATTTCCTCTGCTTCAGGTAAACTTGAATTCGAACCTACAGCAACAATAGAACCATCATCAATTGCTACTCCTCCTGTTATTACTTCATCAGGGTTTACGACAGTACCATTCTCAATTACCGTATCAACTACCATATTTGGTTTGTTTAGTGTGCGGTATTTAAACAACTCATTAGTATAGTTATTACCCGATTCAAAAGATATACACACAAGTATCTGTGTAGTATAGGTGAGATCCTAAATTTTGACGGACGTCTCTGTAGTCTATTTATTAGTTAATTCGGATGCAACTGATGCAACTGTTGAATCTGCATATTTTTCGCCGAAGACCGTCGTGCCGAATGATGGCCCAGACTCAAATGAACCGGTTGGTACAGAAACAGCTGATAAGTCTAACAGATTCGCAAAATTCGTGTAATACCCTAAATTCGAATTCAATTCAACTGGATTGGAATCAATTTCGTCTATTGTATATATCGTTCCAGCTGTCGGGGTAACCAAGACATCAATTGAGTCAAATACATTTGTAGCTTGATGTTTGTATGTTTGTAGTTCATAAAATGCTTCAAAGACATCAACAGCGGAGTAGTCAGCACCACTTTCGATAATACGCTTTACTACTGGATCAGCATCATCAGGGTTGGTTTCAAGAAATTCACCGACTGCAGAGAAACGTTCGGCAACCCAGGGGCCTTGGTAAAGGAGTTTAGCAGCCTTAATGAACGGTGTGAAATCGATATGAGTAATAGACTCAGAGATTGACTGTGCCCGCCCAACCGCGACCTCAAAGCATGACTCAGCCTCTTCATCACCGAAGAACTCTAAATTTTCTGCAGTAGGAACACCAATGTGAGGAGAAGATGATTTATTCATTGTGAGAGTGAAATTGTCTGCTTTTGATCGTGAATACGGATCTTTCTCATCATATCCGATTGCTACTTGACCAATCTGGGTCGCGTCATCGATAGAATTAGCGAAAATCGATACGCAGTCCAAAGATTTGCAAGCTGGAACGACTCCATGAGTACTTACAAGTCCACGTGTCGGTTTTAGCCCGACAAGTCCATTGAATGCTGCAGGAATTCGCCCTGAGCCAGCCGTATCTGTGCCGAGTGCGAAACAAACCTGTTCATTAGCTACTGCAACTGCTGAACCTGAACTAGAACCGCCAGATATGAACTCATCATTGAACACATTTTTACAGGGACCATGGGGACTCCTTGTACCAACTAAACCCGTTGCAAATTGGTCCATATTAGTTTTCCCGAGTAAAATTGCACCTGCGTCAATGAGGCTCTGTACAACTGTTGCGTGCTCATTTGGCTGATAACTGTAGGATGGACAACCTGCAGTAGTGGGTAATCCTTTGTAATCGATGTTGTCTTTCACCGCGAATGGAATACCATACAAAGGAAGGTCAGCTCTGGATTTCGTTCCGATTTCACGGGCTTCACGACGAACAGATTCTGCATCTCTCGTCACTATCCAAGCATTTGTATCACTCTCTGAAATCTGGTTCAGACATTGATTAACAACATCTATTGGCTTTTTATCTCCTGATCGATAAAGACCGTGAAGTGTTGGAATATCCATGCTATATTTGTCGCATTAGTTGCTCCACATTCATACATTTATCTTTTTTATTTTCACAGCACCACCTAGGTAGCTACCACCCTCAAATTGGCTTAACTAGACCGTACTGTTCAAATCTGCCCCAATGTTATGTGTGAATATGCAGTCTCGATTGACACGAGCAAGAGTTAATTGCGGATTCCGGTAGCAGAATCCTTTTAATCTAACTTGGCGGGTGGACAATTAGCTGGGTGTTTTAAATACCTATACCACATAACTACTGTTAGTAGCGGCCAAAAACCGCACTTAGGCGAGTTGGGATGTGTTCGAAATACCTCATCATCCGCTGATGGATAGAGGCCTTTCGAGCCGAGGACCAGGGTTCGAATCCCTGATCGAGCATTTTTCAACCGATCACGCTCCGGTAGTCGCGACTCCGGTAAGCCAAAGTGTCTTTATTTCTGCCGTGAGACTACCAATCATGACTGGCGAGGATATCGACGATGTCGACCGGGCAGTCCTCCATGCGCTCCAGGAGGACGCACGCAACATGTCGTCGGGCGACATCGCGGAGCGAACGGGGACCTCCGGCAGTACAGTTCGCAAGCGCATCCAACAGCTCGAAGCCGACGAGATACTCAAAGGCTACAGCGCCGAGATAGACTACCAGAAATCGGGGTATCCGCTCCGAATGCTGCTGTTCTGTACCGCCACGATCCCCGAACGCGGGGAGATGATTCCGGAGATCCTCGCCATCGACGGCGTCGTCTCGGTGCAGGAACTCGTCACCGGCGAGCAAAACCTCCTGGTCACGGCTGTCGGGGAGACCGACAGCGATATTACACCAGTCGCCCAGGAACTGCTCGATATGGGGCTGACTGTTGCCGACGAGGTGCTGGTCCGGAGCCACGAAACCACGCCGTTCGGCGACTTCGACCCCGAGTAATTCCTCCGCCTACAACACCACGCGGTCGACGTCGAGGGCGGTCGCCCGGCGAACAACCGCGCCAACCGGGTCGGCGGTCCCCACGAGGTTGTCCGACTCGCCGTCCAGGACGAGCAGTGCTGCCCGTCGGCCGGGTTCGATGACGCCGCAGTCGAGCCCGGCGATCTCCGCGCCCGCGGTCGTCGCCATTCGGAGGACCTCCCGCGAACTGACGTCGAACGTTTTGGCCGTGTAGGCCATCTCCCGAAACATCGACGGCTCGTTGAGCATGACGTTGTCCGTCCCCAGTGCGACAGTCGTGTGATCGAGCAGCTCGCGGATCGGTGGTCGACCGACTTCCAAGACGTTGTTGGCGCGCGGACAGACCGCGATCGGAATCGACCGGTTCTCGACGCGGTCGAGATGCTTGGCCTCGGCGTGGACCATATGAACCAGCAGCTCGGGCTCCAGATCGATCGCCGGATGAATGTCGGTGGCGTCGGGCTCGCCCGCGTGAATCGCGAAGGGGACTTCGGCCTCACGGACTGCAGCCCGCTCGTTGGTAAAGTCGGCGTCGTTCGCGCCGCTCGCGCCGAAGCCGTCGGCGACCTCCAGGACCGCAGGATCGTCACTGCCGAAAATGAAGGCGTCGACCTTGCGGCCTTCCTCGGCGGCACGGAGGGCCTCGGCTCCCGCAACGCCCGACTCGCGGAAGTCGAGGAACGCCGCGGTTCCCGTCTGCTCCATGAATCCCATTGTTCGGCTCATCGCCTCGACGAGTTCCGCGCGGCTCGCGGCGGCCAGTCGTCGGTGTTTACGGCTGTCGGGTGGGGCGACCGCCTCATCCAGCGAGAGCCCGACGGCGGCCTCCTTGGCGACCGAATCGCCGATGTGGGTGTGGGCGTTGACGAACGCGGGGACGATGATATCCGTCGAGTCGGTGTCGACCCGTTCGACGGCCTCGATCCGCCCGTCGTCGACCACGACACGGCCATCGATCGGTTCAAACGACTCCCCCACAAGGATCGTTCCCTCGAACTGTTCCATACCGTGAGGCACAGTTGTATCACGATATGGGTTTCCATCTCCGGATATCGAACAGATCGGTAGTATTATCTCTGGAAATGAATCAATATGTTTGCTAACAGGTGATCCCGAATGGGCCAACCAACCGATCAAAGAGATGGGGTGCGTTCGGATGACTGACGACGGTCTCGACTCGCTGCTGGCGGGACTCGGTGCCCAAACGCGATGTCCTGTCGAGAGTAGCTGTACGAATGCCGAGTCGGGAACCGCGCTCGTCGTGTCGTGTTCGATGAGCCACCGGTCTGAGGTGTCGGTGTGGCCGATCGACCCCTCCTGGACCACCCATCGAGTCACGACACTCGGCGGCGTGTCCTGGAGCAGCCGGGACGGCCAGCGGGTCGTCGACGGGACGGTGACGCATCTCGTCGACGACCGTGACATCAGCGCCGTGCTCGTCGTCGGACATACCCAGTGTGAGGTGATCGCCGACCTCTACGAGCGGTGGCTCGCCCCGCCCACACGGGAGCCAGCCGGGATCGAGGCACGGTTCGGGCCACTGGAGTCGGTTGTCGACGACGCCGTCGACGCTGGCGTGGTCGATCAGACGACGCCGCTTCGGACGGCACGGCACCGTCTCGTCGAGTGTACTGTCGTCCGGGGGGTCGAACTGTTGACCGAGCGACTCCCGTCGTCGATTACCGTCGCGGGCTACGTGCACGATCAGGACGGCGTCTACGGCACGTTCCCCGGAAAACAGTATCTGGTGGCCGTCGATGGCGTGACTGATATTGCCGAACTCGATGCCGGACTCCCTGACGACGAGTCGATCCCGGTCGGGAGTCTATGTCAGTAAGTAGCCTCCCGATATACGTTGGCCGATTATCACGTCTGTGAGAATAAAAACCATAATGTTCTTTGACGCTAATTTTGTCGAACAGTTTGGGAAGATAAAAGAATTTAATACACAGTTTGTTCGTATAGGGTAGTGAAGACGACCGGGCTGCTGACGACCGGTTGTTTCGGAATACGATCGGTCGACGCAGGCGGTCGACAACGGACCAAACGATGAACCAACAGGATCAGTTGACGACGGTTGGATCGCTTCCGAACGGGACACCATCGACGGGGCCGCTCCCGGCGACTCTTACGCGGCTCGTCTGGCTGCTGTGGGTCGCAGCGCTGGGTGTACTCGGGGTCCGGCTTGCGACCGGCGAGAGTTGGTCACTGGCCGGTGTGATCGCCGTCGACGGGCTGACGGTCGTGATGTGGGTCGCTGTGACCTTTTTCAGTGGGATCGTTCACAGCTACTCGCGCCGGTATCTGGCCGCCCACGACCGCGTCGACCGGTTTTTCGCCACCGTCTTCGGCTTCACGCTGGTCGTCCTGGCACTGGTCGCCGCTGACCACATCGCGCTGTTCGCGCTGGCGTGGGTGGTGATGGGCCTGCTGATGGCGGAGTTGATTGGCCACGTTAAGGGATGGCCGCAGGCACAGGCGGCGGCCGCGCTGGCTCGTCGCTACTTCCTCGCCAGCGGCGGCCTGCTGATCGTCGCACTCGCGGCGCTGTGGTCGTCGACCGGTGCGACCACGGTCTCCGGAATCGTCGCGGCTGCCGACACGGTTCCGCAGACGCTATGGCTCGTCGCGGCGGGCGCGCTCCTGCTGGTGGCGATGATCCAGTCGGCGCTGGTGCCGTTCCACACGTGGCTTTTGGCCTCGATGACCGCGCCGACCCCGGCGTCGGCGCTGATGCACGCCGGGTTCGTCAACGCTGGCGGCATCCTGCTGGTTCGCTTCGCACCCGTCATCTCGGTCGACGCCGGGTTCATGTTGCTGGTCGTCGCTGTCGGCGCGGCCAGTGCGCTGCTCGGCAAGCTCCTGAAATCCGTTCAGTCCGATATCAAAAGCCAGCTCGGCTGTTCGACAGTCGGCCAGATGGGATTCATGATCATGCAGGCGGGGCTGGGCTTCTTCGGCGCGGCGATCACCCACCTCGTGCTCCACGGCTTTTATAAGGCCTACCAGTTCCTCTCGACGGGCGAGGCGGTCGATCAGACCAGTCCGACCGACACCGGCCACGCTCCCGACTCGCTCGGTGCTGTCGGCTTCGTCGTCACCGTCCTGACGGCGCTGGCTGGTGGTGTTCTGTTCGCCGTTCTCACCGGAAAAGGGACGAGCCTCGACAGTGGCCTCCTGTTGGCGCTGCTGGTCGTGCTGACGACGCTCCACGCGACCCGGAACGCTCTCGCCCAGACATCGGTCGCGGCGTCGACGCGCTACGGTCTCGTCCCGCTCGTGTTCCTGCCCGCCATCGCGGTCTACGCGACCGTCTACAACGCCATCGCGGGCGTGATGAGCGGGACGATGCTCGTCTCAGCACCCGCAGAGCTGACAGTCGTCCACGGCGTCGTCGCCGCGGCATTCGGGGTCGCCTACATCGCTATCGAGACGGGACTCTACCAGCGCAGCCAGCGACTGTACGTCGCACTCCTGAACGCAACCCAGCCACCAGCCAGCACTGTCCTGACTTCCACGGAGGACTATAATGAGTACTAACACCTCAATCGAAGACAGCATCGACCAAGCAGCAACCGCGGTCGGCGCGGCGTGGCCGCTCCACTCCTTTGTGACGGCCAACCCGTTGGCCGGCTTCGAGGACCAACCGTTCCACGAGGCCGCCGCGGAGGCCGAGCGACTGTTCGGCAGCGACGGCTACCCCAGTGCGGAAGTGTTCCAGCAGGCCTGGGACGAGGGGCTCATTGACCGCGAACTCCTGGAGGCCGAACTCACTGACCACGGCCACGACGACTCGCCGGAGGCGCTCTTAGACCGGATGGCCGCGGCCGACGCCGCCGAAGCCGCGACCACGGAAACCAGCGACGACCCCCAGCAGCCGGTCGATCACCTGCTGATCAAGTGGTTGGCGGCGTTCCTCGACCAGGGCCACACCGAGTGGCCGATGCCGAACCGCGAGGACGGCTTTTATAAGTCGTTCCGCGCAGTGGCCCGCCACGACGGCGAGATCCCCGACAGCCGAACGATTGCCGACCTGCCCGAGGAGCCGATCGCAGCCATTCAAAAAGTGCTCGGCGAGCACCACGTCGGCGACTGGTCGACGATCTTCGAGTACCACCTGACGTCGCTGCCGGGGTGGACCGGCCTGATCAAACAGCAGGCCGACAGCGGCGACGCCTGGCAGTCCGCCTATCCGATCTCGCTGGCTGGCTACCTCGCCGCGCGCCTCGTGGTGGCCGCCCTCCTGGATGTCCCCATCGAGCCACCGGCCGAGTGGACTGCAAGCGACGAACCGAGCGACGGGGTTCCGCTGGCTGAAGTCTGGTTAACCGTGTGGGAGCAGAGTTACCGCGGCGAGCTGGTCGACGCAGTCGCCGAAGCCAGTGGGTCGTTGGCCGAGGCAGACGACGGTGGCCGTCCGGACGCACAACTCGTCTTCTGTATCGACACCCGCTCGGAGATCATCCGCCGCCACATCGAATCGACTGGCAACTACGAGACCCACGGCTACGCCGGATTCTTCGGCGTTCCGATGCGCTACGAGGGGTACGACTCCGAGGTGAGCGTCGATGCCTGTCCGCCGATCGTCGACGCCCAGCACCGCATCACCGACCGCCCCACGGCGGGCCACGACAGCAAACACGACGCCCACGACCGCTGGCACGACGCCCTCGGGATGGGCAAAGACGTCGTCAAAGCCCTCAAATCAAACGCCGCGACCGCCTTCAGTTTCGTCGAGAGCGCCGGGGCGGGCTACGGGGCTGCGCTGGCTGCCAAGACGTTGGTGCCCGACCGCTTTGCGGCAGCCAAAGATGCGGCCGACAACGCGCCACACACCCACGAGTTCTGCGAGCCCTCGGTCGACTACAACCCCGACGGGGTACACGAACTCCGCGAGGGGCTGACCCACGATGAAAAAGTCGAGTACGCCGAAACAGCCTTTGAACTCATGGGCTGGGAACAGTTCGCCCGCCTTGTCGTCTTCACCGGCCACGCCAGCGAGACGTCGAACAATCCCTTTGATTCGAGCCTCGACTGTGGGGCCTGCGCTGGCAACCCCGGCGGGCCGAGCGCCCGCGTGCTCGCGGCGATCTGCAACGACGAGGACGTGAAAGATGCGCTCCGTGACCGCGGCTACGACATCCCAGCGGACACTGTCTTCTTCGCCGCCGAACACAACACGACGACCGACGAGATCACGCTGTACGACAGTGCGATCCCCGAGAGCCACGCCGACGATCTCGACGGGCTACAGGCCGATCTCGAAACAGCCCGCGCTGGGGCAGCCTCCGAGCGCGCCGCCTCACTGGGTGCTGACGACGACGGCGTCGCGGCAACCGACCGCCGCGCGGCCGACTGGGCCGAGACCCGCCCCGAGTGGGGGCTGGCTGGCAACGCTGGCTTCGTCGTTGGGCCGCGCGATCTCACGGCCGACTACGACCTCGACGGCCGAGCGTTCTTGCACTCCTACGACTGGTCGACCGATCCCGACGGCAAGGCCCTCGAAGCGATCATGGCCGGGCCGATGGTCGTCACCCAGTGGATCAACAATCAGTACTACTTCGCCACTGTCGACACCGCGGCCTTCGGCAGCGGCTCGAAAGTCACCCACAACCCGGTCGGCAACGTCGGCGTCTACCAGGGCAACGGCGGCGACCTCATGACGGGCCTGCCGCTCCAGTCAGTCAGCGCCCCCAGCGGCGACCCCTACCACCAGCCGCTCCGCCTCTCGACGGTGATCCACGCCCCTGTCGAGCGCGTGACCGATATTCTCTCGGAACACGAGTCGGTCGCCCAACTCCTGGACAACGGCTGGCTCTCGCTGACCGTCGTCGACCCGACGCAGGACCACAGTGCGTTCGAGTACGCAGGTGACCTGCAGTGGACCGCGTTGGATGCTGACGAACGGATCATGGATCCGATACAGACGACGAGAGTAGCCCCCACCGCCGACGACTAACCTCGCTGACGACCCGCCCGCGTACGGCCCTCCACTTAGCCGTCACAACAGACGGTGTAGAAGACGTCGCTCGTCAGGACTGTTTCGAGTTGGTCGAGGAGTTCCTCAGTCGACCCGTAGGGACCGAACTTGCTCACCGTCTCGCCGTCAGCCCGGAGCGTAAGCACCCAGTGGACCGCCTCCTCGGGGCCATCGTGGTGATCGATTTCGAGTTCTCGGTCGTCGAGGCTGATCCGGTAGCCGTCGGCCGTCTCCGCGAGCGTCCAGGAGACAGTCGCATCGACTGTTTCGTCGACCGTGGTGCGAACCTGCTCCTCGACTGCTGATCGGCTGTCGACGGACATTATCAAACGGATCGCGCTCCCAACTGATAAAGGCTCAAGAGTCAGCCCGTCTACAGTGTCGATATGTCCGATCGACTCCTCTCAGTCAACGCCTACACGACCCTTGACCTGATCGACGGCGAGGCCGAAGCCCACGACTTTACCGAATCGGCGTACGCGGTGGTCAACGCCACCGCGCCGCGAAAGAAACCCGACCACGTCAAACTGGAACTGGAACTCGACAACGCCGAACTCGAACACCTTCCGGCCCACGCCGACCGCGTCCGGCTCACGCCGGATCAGGCCCGCGAGCTGGCCTCGGAGCTGGAGCGATATGCCGAAAAGGTCGACTCGTATCTCGACGAGAGCGAGGACTAAGGCTCCCAGTCGACGCGCTCGCGCCACTCATCTTGTTGTTCGCTCTCGGTGATGTGGTGGTCGCCGTCGGCGAGGTCGCTTCGTACCCGGTCGTCGAACTCGGTAATGTCGGCCAGAAAGCCGTGGCGGAAGGTCTCGACGACCTCGTAGGTCCACATATCGTCGACCGCGCCCGAGGGGAGATGCTTCTCGCGGAGTTCGTCGGCGAACTCCTCGTGGCCCGCCTCGCGGAGGGCCTCCTCGGCACGGGCGAGTTTGTCCATCGCGTGGCCGACTTTGTGGTGGAACGCGATCAGGTCGCCGAACCCCTGATACACGTGTTCGGTCGCATGCTGAATGTCGTAGAGCGCCTCCTTTTCGGCCGCCGAAAGCTCGGGGTTGTTCTGGTCAGCCATAGGCTCACGGTTGGGCATGCGGGGCTAAAGGACTGATTCAGGAAGAGAGACTGGTACGTGGCGTCGACTGCGCTTCACTCAAAACTCGACCGTCTCGCCTAACTCCGGAGCCTGCGCATCGAACCCGTCTTCGCGCAACTCCTCGGCAAACGAGCCACAGGAGTCGCCGTGATTCACGAGGACCTCTGCCCCCTCATACTCGCTTAAAAAGGCCCGCAGCCCATCGTGATCGGCGTGCGCCGAGAAGTCGAACAGATCAGTCTGGGCCGATACCGGATAGATGCCGCCGTTGAGTTCACACCGCCCCGTCTCCAGCAACTGTCGACCGGGTGTCCCCTCGACCTGATACCCAGTCAACGAAATCCGATTGACCGGGTCGGTCCGAATTTCGGGAATGTAGGTCATCGCCGGGCCGCCGGAGAGCATCCCGCTGGTGGTGACGATCACGGTGTTCTGGTCGGCGATCCGCTTGCGCTGGCCGTCGCGGCCGGTGACCTCCCGAGCATGGCGGGCGGCCCGACCGAGGGCGTCACCGTCCCGCAGGTAGTCGGGATACTGCCGGAGCATCGCCAGCACCTCGGTACCCATCCCGTCGACGTAGCAGTCCAGGTCGTGGGCCTCGCAGACCAGCAGCAACTCCTGTGTGCGCCCGATGGCGAACGCCGGGACGACGACCGTCCCGCCCTCCCACATCGTCGTCCGCGCAGTCTCCGCAAACCGCGATTCGACCCCGCTGCGGTCGTCGTGGCGCACGTCGGCGTAGGTCGACTCACAGATTACTACATCCGCCTCGGGCCGCGCCGTCGACCCCTCCAAGAGCCGGGTGTCGTCGGTGTGGAAGTCGGCCGTATATAAAAGACGAGTGTCGCCGTCGTCGACGAGCACGTGCGCCGAGCCGGGGATGTGGCCCGCATTATAAAAGGTCACCTCGTGGCCCGCCGCCTCGAACGTTTCTTTGTAGCTGTGGCGGGTGTCGACCTCACCCATTCGGGCGACATGCGTTTCAGTAAACGGGCACTGCATCGTTCCCCCATGTAATTTCAGGGTGTCACGAGCCAGAATCCGGGCGAGTTCGGCTGTCGGCGGCGTCCAATGGATTTCGGGGCGCTTCGACCCGGAGAGCAGCGCGGGAATCGCGCCGACGTGATCGAGGTGGCCGTGGGAGACGACGACCGCCTCGGGCTCTACGTCGCCAACGGGGTACTGTGGCGGGGTCGCCGTCAGCGAGCCGTAGTCCAGGAGGAGCCGATCGTTGACGAGGATCGCACTCCGACCGACCTCGCCCGCGCCGCCGAGAAACTGCACGTCCATTACTGGTTTGTCGCCGCTGCAGACGTTTTCATCCGTCGGTTCGCGTACGTGCTTACGTCCCTGACTCCTGTAAATACAACAGCGAAAGAACGAACGAAATACCGCCTGCAACCCCTGATAGTACTACATTCGATAACAGCGGTGGCGAGAGAACAGTCAGAACAACAAATACTGTTGCCCATATCGCCACAATCACCACCATATTCATTACCGACAACTCTAGTTCAATCACTGTCATAAATCCAATATTTACACAATCATATAAAAATTCGCGATGACTAATCAACTGTGCTGAACGATCTTTCAGACCAAACTCCGGAAAAGCGTCTGTGCCACAGTCCGTTGACAATGGGATCGGTCGTTGGCTACCGCTCTGGGACCGCGGAGAGGGCGGACAATTCTACGTGTTCACACCCGATTCGTCGTTTCGGAGGTAGCGAACTGAGAACCGTTCGTAGCCGCCGTAGGCGACGTCGAGCGCGCCCATCCACCAGTTCCACCGTTGGATGAGATCCGACCCCTCGGGGGCATCCTGGAGATGATCGACAAGCTCGTCGACAGTCAACTCCCGGCCACGATCGGCGACGACCTGCCCGGAATCGACGAGGTCTCGGACCTGGCGAGTGACGACACGGAGTTCGGCCTCACTGCCGCCGAACTCCTCGTTGAGGGTGTGTGTGAGGCGATTCGTGTCCACAACTAGTAGTGGGGGCTCAGCGGATAAGACGCTCACGAATTCGTGCTACGGAATCACATCACAAACAGAAATGAACGACGAAACCAGCCGGACGCTATCCGTGACTACTGGTCAGGTTCGGCCGGTTCGACGCTCGCCAGTCGCATCGCGTTGCCGGTGACCCCGAGGCTCATCCCCATGTCGCCGATGACGATGGCCATGAGTACCGAGACGTAGCCCAGTGGTGCGCCGACGCCCAGCAGGAGTTTGACGCCGAGGCTCGACCAGATGTTCTGTCGGATGACCCCACTGGCCGCAGTCGACAGGTCGTAGAGATACGGCAACCGACTCAGCTCGTCGGCCATCAGCGCGATGTCCGCCGTTTCGAGGGCGGCGTCGGTCCCGGCTGCACCCATGGCGACTCCCACGGAGGCGGTCGCCAGCGCTGGGGCGTCGTTGATGCCGTCGCCGACCATCGCCACGCCGCCCTCGTGGGCCTCCCGGAGTTCTCGGACTGCGTCGACCTTCTCTTCGGGCAGGAGGTCCGCGCGTACTTCGTCGACGCCGACCTGTTGGCCGATCGCGTTGGCGGTCCGCTCGTTGTCGCCGGTCAGCATGACCACGCGCTCGATGCCCGCTTTTTTTAGTCGCTCGACGGCCCACGCCGACTCCGGCCGGACGGTATCAGCGATGGCGATGACGCCCTCCAGTTCGTCTTCGGTGCCAACGAGGACGACCGTCTTGCCCTCACGTTGGAGCCGCGGGATCGTTTCGGAGATCAGATCGAGATAGTTGCCGTGCTCGCAGGCTTCGAGTTCCTCCTGGAGACTGTCTGCCTCGTCGACGGCGACGCCGGCAGCGACGCCGCCGTCGGACTCCAGATGGGCGTGTTCGAGATCGAAGCCGAGATCGGCGAACAGCCCCGGTTTGCCCGCGTAGTGGGCCGCCCCATCCAGCTCCGCGCGGACCCCCTCGCCCGTGATCGCCTCGAAGTTCGTCACGCTCCGCCCCTCACGCTCCGACAACTGTTGGTCGGCGTAGTCGACGACGGCGTCGGCGATCGGGTGCTCACTCCGTCGTTCGAGTGCCCCAGCACAGGCCAGCACATCGGATTCGCTATTCCCGTTGAGCGAGATCACGTCAGTGACGCCGAGATCGCCCGTGGTGAGCGTCCCGGTCTTGTCGACCGCGACGGCTTCGACCTCACCCATCGCTTCGAGATGCGTGCCGCCCTTGATTAGGACGCCGTTGCGGGCCGCACTCGTCAGCCCTGAAACGACCGAGACGGGCGTCGAGATGACGAACGCACAGGGACAGGCGACCACGAGCAGCGTCAGCCCGCGGACGAACCACTGGGTGAACGGCCCGCCGAAGATCAGCGGTGGGATCGCCATCGTCGCCAGCGCGGCGACGACGATGATCGGGGTGTAGACCGCCGCAAAACGGTCGACGAACTGTTCGGTGTCGGTCTGTTTGCCCTCGGCAGCCTCGACGAGTTCGATCACCCGGGCGATGGTCGACTCGTCGGCCGGGGCGGTCGACTCGATCTCCAGATAGCCGGCCTCGGTCAGGCTGCCCGCGTACACTTCGTCTCCTGGTCCCTTGTCGGCAGGGACGCTCTCGCCGGTAATTGGGGATTCGTCGAGGGCGCTGTCGCCCTCGCGGATGATCCCGTCGACAGGCACTTTCTCTCCCGGCCGCACAACCACACGGTCGCCAACGGCCACCTCCTCGGCTGGGACGACCTGCTCCTCGTCGTTTTTAACGACGGTCGCAGTCTCAGGCGACAACTCCATCAGTTCCCGCAGGGAGCCGCGGGCGCGATCCATCGAGTAGCGTTCGAGCAGTTCGGCGATGCTGAACAGCACCGCGAGCGTGGCGGCCTCGAACGGGAGATTGACCGCCAGCGCGCCGATGATCCCGCCGGTCATCAGCAGGTCGATATCGAGGCTCCAGTTCCGGATCGAGTAGTAGCCGTTCCGGACAATCTCGGCCCCAGCGACCGCGGCCGCGGCGACGTAGGCCACCCAGTCGACGCCGAGTTCCGCGCCGAGGACGGTCCCGAGAGTCACGTTCGCGCCGGGGACGAGCCACTCGAAGGTGATTCCGATGAGCATGAGCACCGCGCCGAGGCCGGTTCGGATCGCCCGGCTGCTTTTCCAGACCGCGGTCGGATCGTGTGGCTCGTCGTCGTCCTCGATCTCGTAGCCTGCGGCTTCGACGCGGTCACGGATCGCGTCTGGCGTTGCGTCGTCGGGATCGTAGCCGACGATCAGCGTTCCCGAGGTGGGTCGCGGATCGATCTCGCTCACGTCGAGTTTCGAGACGCTGGATTCGACCTTGTTGGCACACGACGCACAGTCCATCGACGGCACCGACAGCGAGACCGTTTCGGCCGCCTCGCTCGGGCGACCGGCTACCGCACTGCCGTCGACCGACTCCCCGCAGCTGTCGCTGTCACAACAGCTGTCGGCCGGCCTCTCGGTGGCGTCATCTGCAGTCATTACTAGGGCGTAGCTGCTCGAAGTTTATTAACTCAACTGCTAAAACAGGGGGCAAGTTGCTAGAATAATTGGCTATCAGGGTCGTCTTTTTAATAATCTCTCGCGGTTCGTCGCTGTGCAAATGTGACGTGTCGACGTACGTGAGTGGTCTGTGGAGCCGATTGGAGTGTTCGTCGATACAGAGGAGTCGACCACGCCCTCTCTCTGTCGTCGGGCTTTTGCTCGCTGATCACCTACAGGGAGTATGACAAACTGGCGAGCGGTCGGCATCGGCTTTCTCGTAATCGTGATCACAGGGGCCTTGGCGACAGGGCTCCCCGTCGTCGGCCATATCGGGGCCGGGATTATCGGCGGGCTGGCAGCGGGCTACGTCGCCGGTGGCGGGCTGATGAGTGGTGCGTGGCACGGCCTGCTTGCGGGCTCGGTTGCCGGAATCGTACTCACGGTCGGCTTCGCGGTCGTGGTGGGCGTGTTGGGATTAGCTGGCGGGCCACTCGGTGGCGCGCTCGGCTTCGGGGGCGTGCTCGTCGGTGGGCTGGTCGTGACGCTCATTTTCGCCGTCGACAGCGCCCTTGCTGGCGCGCTCGGTGCCGTCTTCTCGTAACTCTTGGCCGAGGCTACAGCCCGAGTCCACACGCGTATTCCAACGTGCCGAACCCCTGTCCCATCGTCTCTCGGTTTATTTGCCGTCCGTTGATCTCCCCTTTTAAATTGTCCATTCGGAACAGGTATTCGTTGTAGCTCCAGTGACTCTCGGTCAGTCCACCGAGTATGGGCCGGTCGATGTAGTTGCGTGCGTGGCCGTAGCTGGTCGCCGTGAACGCCACACGGTTGCCGTCGCCGTCGCTCACCTCGACCTCGAAATGCGGGTGTGGGCCGTCGTCGAACACCGGTTCGATGGTGGCCGAATCGAATTCGACGATCCGGTCGCCGGTGGCTGAGTCCCAGAGTGCCGACTGCCTGACGGGGATCGTCGACCGCTCCAGGCGCTTGGAGTCGAAGAAGCGATAGCCGCGGCGGAGCACCTGAGGGCCAAGGAAGGGTATAAACGCCGAAAACGCTGTCCCGTCGGGGAAAAACGCCCAGATCCATTTCCACGGAAACAGCGGGAGATTGAGACAGACGCGCTGGAAGTAGCAGATTCCCTCCAACTGTTCGGGGCCATCGGGGAGGACGAACTCGCCCTCGAACTGCATTCGCCGCCAAGCAACGAGATCCATGCCGCCGACCGCGGTGTTGGTATCCATCGCCTGGACCGGCGAGTCGACGCGATTTTCGAGGTCGCCCCACGCCTCAAACTCGGCTTCGCCCTTTTTTCCGGCAAAGTGGGCCTCTAACCCTACCTCTCGATCCGTCGATGCCCTGATTTCGCCACCACGCCTCGTTCCGTCCTCGCTTTCTGCCCAGGCGGTAATCGAACCATCGGGTGAGAGCCGTGCGGTGGCGGGTTGATTGACGAGTCCTTCGTGGACCGCCTCGCCGTCGCCGTACCAGCCGACCGAGATCGCGCTGAACTCATCGACACCCCCCTCAACCGAGCGGTCGAGATCGAGTCCCGCCATCGGAATGTCATTGACACGAATGTCGTCGCCCGCTCGGGCGGCGATCGAAAACATCAGCTGTTCGGGACCGTACCCCTCCTCGCCGTCGGGAAAGAGGATGAACCACCACCACGACGAGGAGGTCTGGTTCTGTCGGTCGGGATGCTGGGTCCAGATGCGGTCGACAAGGCGCTGGTGGTCAGCCAGCGAGCGCTCCGAAACGTCCTCGCTCATTACCTGCCACTCAAACCGGGCGGTGATAGCTTTGTTCGTTCCCGGCGACAGTCAGTGAGAAAATAATCAGCGGTCGAGATACTCTTGTTGGACGTCGACGATCTCACTCGAGTCAGCACAGTCGGCGTACCGCCGGAGCGGTTCGTCGTTGAGTTCCAGGAACGTCTCGCCCCACGTGAACTTGCTGAGGATATCCTCGGCCTGCTCGCGCTCGCCAAAGATGACGAGGGCCGCGGCGAGGGCCTCGACGGTGGTGAGTTCCATTGGTCGACCGAAGTTCACGGGGTTTGCGGCGACGAGATACGGGAGTGCGCGATGCTCGCCAGCTAAGGAGAACTGTGCCTCACCAGCCGACTCCCACGAGCAGTCGAGGGCGACGAGTGCACCGTCGCTGGCGATCCCGCGGTCGGCAGGCGAGAGAGCCTGCTCGGCGTGGGGGTTGAGGACGATCCCATAGGGTGTGGCGCGGTGGCTGCGGTGGAGTTCGGCCCGGTCGAACTTTGCCAACTTTCGGGCCGTACACTTCTGGGGGTCGTCGTCGCCCTCGTACCGGATGTGCAGGTCCACGATACGCTGAGTCGGGGGTCGATTGATAAAAAGAGCGCGTTCACTGTACATTTAAATGACAGATGTGCAACGTGTCAGCGTGACGTATAGTGTCCTCCTCATCGGCGACCGTCGACCTCGGCTTCGGGCGTTTGGCGTGACGGGCTTGTTGTTCTTCGTCTCCTCTGTCGGATTCCTCGCGGGCAGTGAGATCGGCTTCGGCACGCTGTTCGGATTCAGTTCGGTGGCGGTTGCGCTGTATGCCGGAATCAAGCGTGGAGGGATACTGACTGCTCAGTTCGCTGTTTTTGCCAGTATCTGTTGGCGAGCGGTGTTCCCACCCCTTATTGGCTATCTCCGGTGGGACGCGGGACAGTGGACTATCGAGACCATTCCCGCCCGCTACGATACCATCAGAAGCGTTCAGATCTTCCTCGGTCCGAAAGGTGAACTCGAATGGGGAATCAGGCACGCGCTTCTGGAGGGAACTCTCATTGCCCTCTTCGTCGGGAGCGCCATCTATGGCACTGGCGCACTGTACCGGCATCTCCGGCGTGACGATCCATCCACGCATCGTATGTAGAATGACTCACGGACATCGAGGAGAAGCCTCTTTGTCGACCCACCCCACCGACGAGTATGGATCAGTCGACGCTCGTCGAGGAGTACTACCGGTGTCTCGACGACGACGAGTACGAAACCTTGCGGTCAATCCTCCACCCCGAGTTCATCCAACAGCGCCCCGACCGCAGTTTCGAGAGCCGCGAGGCGTTCGTCGAGTTCATGCGGACCGAGCGACCCCAGACCGACACCACCCACCGCGTCGACACGCTCCTGGAATCCGCCGACGGTCTCGCAGCCTCCGGTCGGCTGTTCGATGCCGAGGGCAGCGAACTGTTCGAGTTCATCGACGTATTCTGGTTCGAAGACGGGCAGATTCGAGCGGTCGATACGTTCTCGTGATCCGTTTTTAAACGTGAATCTGCATCATTGAACCGATTAACCACGCTGAACGAGTTTCGAGATCGGCGTGAAAAGAACCAACACGAGCAGATCGGGGAGCACGATCCAGACGAGATCAGTACTCACAGATCCAGGACCGAACTGACGGTAGGTGACCAGTACCGACAGCCCGAGTAGCACCGCGGCAAACGCCCACGGAGCCGCAGCGGTAATCGATTCGAACTCCTCGGCCATCTCCGTCTCGGTGAGGACCATGTTGATTCCGATGATCGCACCCACTGGCGTCCCCCAAACAGTCGCGAGACCAACCGACCCCGTCGACCCGATGAGTACGGAAACGATACTCCCCGTACCTGCGGTCACCGCAAACAGCACGATATTATATTTAAGTGGCCACATACTCCAAATGGTCATCTAGCTGACTTATAGGTGTTGTCCTCGACCGATCTCTACTCCCCACGAGCGGTTTCTTTTATAAGTGATGCCAGCCGATAATAAAAGTCGGGCTCGTATTTCGTTTCGGCGTCGACCGTCGGCCGGGCGTTCGTTTCGTTAACAACAAGCCGATCAGAGGTTTCCAGGAGGTCGACACCTAAATACCGAATCCCAAGCACATCTGCTACCTGCTCGGCGAGTCGACGATGCTCGGCCGGAAGCTCCACGCCGGTCGCCTCCGCGCCGCGGTGGACGTTGTGTTTCCACCGACCCTCGCCCAGTTCTTCGGGCAGTCGACGTTCGACTGCGCCGACGTACTTGCCGTCGACGACCATCACCCGGTAGTCCCGCGCATTCGGCAGGTATTCCTGAATCAGGTAGGATTTGTCGCCGGTCGCCCGGTAGTCGTGGACGAGATTCAGGTAGTCGACGATCCCGAGCAGCGAGTCCACATCGGCCGCCTTTGCCACCCCGACCCCACGGGTCGCTGAGTTGGGTTTGACGACCAGTGGGAAGGAGAGATCGGTGACGGCCTCGACGACAACCGACTCGTCGACCGGATTTGAGAGCATGACCGTCTCGGGAACCGGCAGGTCGGCGGCGTCGAGCGCGGCGATCACGCCGCCCTTGTTTCGAGAGGTGAGGACTGCCTCGCGGCCGTTGACCCACGGGAGGTCGTGGATGGCGTCGACCGCAGTGCCCTCCATCAGTCGGCCGGGGAAGACGAAGCCGACATCGAACTCGTCGGTGGGATCGACCGGCTCGCGGTCGGTGAGGCGGATCGACCGCTCCTTGGCCTGTAGATGGCCGATTTCGATATCGTGGTCGGCCAGTGGCTCGCGGATTCGCTCGAAGGTTTCAGAGTTGGTCGACAGTGCGAGCCGGAGCATACGCTGGCCGTTAGGGGGAGACAGCAAAAGTGGTTGGGAAACGATCTACGAGACGAGCAGCTGCTCGCCGCGCTCGACGACGATGCGGCACGGCGGCGAGATCTTGTTGTAGGCGCGTCGGAACGCTTCCTTGACGACCGGGGCCTGCTCGGCGGTACAGTAGGCCGTAAAGATCGGCTCGTCGGCACCCATTCGGGCGGCCGTGCCGACGATCTTGCCGAACGACTGGCGCATTCCGTCCGAAACACGGTCCGCACCCGCGCCGGTTGCCTGTTTGTTCTCCCGGAGCACCTGGTGGGGGAACTTCCGGAGGAGCATCTTGTACTCGCCCTCGCCGAGGGTCTTCAGCAGGTGGCGGTTCGCCGAGAGTCGCGAGGACTCAAGCGAGCCGTGGCGGAGCTGAACGGCCTCCTCGGAGACGAGGCTGATCTGGACGGGGTAATCGTCGGGATCGGCCTGCAGGTCACCCATGCTGTGCTGTGCGATCTTCGAGCCGGGAATCCCGGTGATGTAGTCACGTCGTGTGTACGAGGGCTTGTCGATATCCCTGTACATTGAGGCGGGTTTCTCTCCCATAGTTACTTGTCGAGTCGAACGCCACAGCCCCGAATAAAGCCTTCGATGGCATCCGGGGATTTCGGGGCCTGTGAGGCTGTCACACGGAGGAACGCGTCGACCTGTCTCGGCTCGCCGCGGAGTCGGTGCCGACGCTCAGGTCACCAGATAGTAGGGATCGTCGGCCAGTTTCGGCGCGAGGGCTTCTCGAATCTCGCGGGCGTTGAACGCGAAGAGCCGGAGCCCGTTGCAGTTGTACCGGTCGAGGACGCCCGCTGCTGCGAGGTCATCGGCGATCTTGGCGCGGTTCCACGTCACCGACCGCTGGTACTCGTGGGTCCGTTGGGTAATCTCCTCGTGAGTGGTATCGTCATGATAAATAACGCCGTCGTAGTCGACGGTTCGGACGTAGGGCAGCTCACGATAGCACTCAGTATAATGCAATTGGGAGGCGGTGAGCCAGTCCGTTCCGATATTCAAATACTGGACGTTCGCGTCATCGAGCGCGCCGAAACAGCCCGGTTTTCCCCACGTGTCGTGGTGGTCACAGTCGGCGAACCGGTAGGGACCGCGAACCAGGATCGAGTTGGTCGCGTCGTCGGTCCGGTAGTCGGCGACCGAGTGAAACAGCTGTGAGAACGTCCCGAACCGAGGTTTTGAGTACTGTTTGTGATAGACGCGGCCGTCGTCTTTCCGGAACGAGGGCGTGAAGCCGGGCGTCAGGATATTGTCGAACCGCGCGTCGAGTTTGTCGACGATAAACTCGAAGGGGTTGCCCTCGAAGGCGGCGTTGATATCGCTGAGCCCGATATGGACGAAGACGGTCTCGTCGCTGTATTGGTCTAAGATTCGATCCAGCTGTGCTTCCGCAACGGAGCCAGCCGATCCCGCCCGGCGTCGACGCCGGGCGACCATCGCCACACGGTTCCGGATTGTCCGGGCAGCCTGATACTGTTCGATCAGCCTTTCAGGCGAAAGGAGTGTATCGGAGATGGTAGGGCGGCTTTCCGACCCAGATAACATCTGTCTCACTGTGTCCATACTCGCCATTAGCCGTTGTGCCCAGCTACCTACTGATAGCGCCGTTCAGTTGCGTCGTTGTTTCCATTCGTATATCAGCGGACAGACCGACTATTGTGCCCTCGACCGATTGGAGAACCCCCCGTATGAGCGACCTCAACATCGCCCTCGCGCTGATCAGTGGGCTGCTCTTGGCACTCGATCTCTCGACGGGGCTGCTGCAGAGCCGCGAGTACCTCCCTTCCGAACCGATCGTGGCAGTCGGATTTGGAATTGCGATCGGGCCACTCGGACTCGACGCGTTTCAGCTGTCGGCGTGGGGCGATCCCCTGATCGTTATCGAGCAGGCGGCCAGACTGACGGTTGCCCTCGCGGTGACGAGTATCGCGCTGCGGTTGCCGGAGAACTACGTTCGACGCCGCTGGGAGTCGATGGCGGCGCTCCTCGGTCCGGGGATGGTGATTATGTGGCTCGTCAGTGGACTTGTCACGTATGCGGTGCTCCCCGTGTCGTTTCTCATCGCCATGCTCATCGGCGCAATCATCACGCCGACCGATCCGGTGTTGGCCAACTCCGTCGTCATCGGGGAGACGGCCGAACGGAACATTCCGAAGCGAATCCGGTATCTGCTCTCGGCGGAGGCCGGGGCGAACGATGGCGGTGCCTACCCATTCGTCTTTCTGGCGATTCTGCTGGTGGGTGAGTCGCTCCGACCAGCCCTCGTCGAGTGGTCGACTCAAATTCTGTTGATCGAGGTCGTCGGGGCGATACTGCTCGGGGTCCTGATCGGTGCGGCTGTCGGTCGGATCGAACGCTGGGTGAGCGGCAAGCAGCATCTGGAGGAGACGTCGGTGTTCACGATTACGGTCGCACTCACGCTCGGGGTCGTCGGCTTCGTCACGCTGCTCGGGGCCAACGAAATCCTCGCGGTGTTCGCCGCCGGGCTCGCCTACAACTGGCAGGCCGACCCGGAGGACGAGGCCAAAGAACAGCGCATCGAAGAGGTGTTCAACCGACTGTTCACGCTCCCCGCGTTCGTCCTCTTTGGCATGGTAATTCCGTGGAGCGAGTGGCAGGCCCTCGGCTGGGCCGGCATTGCCCTCGTCGTCGGAATCTTGGTCCTACGACGCCTCCCGATGATGGTTGCAGTGAGTCCGGCGGTCGACCCCCTCGACCGACCCGCCGCGACGCTCTTTATGGGCTGGTTCGGCCCCATCGGGATCGCGGCGGTCTTCTATGCGACACTCGCTGTCAGGGAGACTGGAATCGAAGCCATCTGGCCGATCGTAACGCTCGTCGTCGCCGGTTCGATTCTGGCCCATGGGGCGACTGGAACGCTCCTCACGCTCCGCTACGGTCGACTCGATGACGACGCCGACTGGTGGTGATCGCCAGCGACGATTGTCCGCGATTCCAACAACGGTTAGCGCTACTGTCTCGCGTTCGGTACCTCCGTGAGTGGTTGTAACACTGTTTATTGAGCTACCGCTCGATTTCATCGCTTGGGTCAAACCGCATGAACGACGACGAGTTCGCAACCCACCACTGGTGGGAACAGTACAAGGAGACGGTGAACAGCGACCCCGAAATGAAGGTTCGGGGCCACGACAAGTTCGACGACAACTTCTACGTCGACATCGGCGAGGAGCGATTCCTGATAAAAATGGATGGTGGCGAGGTTCGACACGTCGTTCCGAACCCAACGCTCAACGACCAGTGGGCCTTCGGCGTCGAGGGCGACCGCGAGGCGTGGACCGAGTTCGTCCAGGAGACACCGCCCGCGTTCAATCACGAAATCGTCGCCTCACACTATCGGAGTGCGGTCCGCAACGAGGAGGGCCATCTGCAGATGCGGGGCGACAACAAACGCATCTTCCAGAACCTGCGTCCCTTCCAGCGGGCGTTGGATCTGATGCGAGTCACCCACAACAGCGGAGGAAGCTAACAATGGCAGACCAAGGACACATCGAACCCATCACCGGCAAGTACGTCCACGTCGAGATCGAGGGCACCGACCACCGCGTTTACTTCGAGGAGGCCGGTCCCGAAGACGGGACCCCGCTGCTCTGTCAGCACACCGCGGGCAACAACTGCCAGGAGTGGCGGCATCTACTCACTGACGAGGAGATCACCGACGAGTACCGCGTCATCGCTCATGACCTGCCGTTCCACGGCAAATCCGTGCCGCCGACCGCCGAATCGTGGTGGGAACAGGATTACACGATGACCGCCAAGAAGTTCACCGAGACGCTGGTTGGCTTGGCGGACGCCCTCGACCTCGAAGACCCCATTTATATGGGCTCGTCGATGGGCGGCAACATCACCCTCGAACTCGCCGACTGGTATCCCGACCGGTTTCAGGCACTGATCGGCCTCGAATGCGGCGCTCACAGTCCCGGCTTCTACATCGATTGGCTGGACCATCCACACGTCAACACGACGGAGGTCAACGCCTACTCCTGTTGGGGACTGATGGCTCCGCAGAGCCCTGAACAGCCCAAGCGAGAGACGATGTATCTGTACGAACAGGGCGCAACAGGCGTGTTTAAAGGCGACCTATACTACTACTCGGTCGACCACGACTACCGGGACAAACTGGGCGACGTGAACGCCGACCAAGTGCCCCTCTACATCGTCAACGGCGAGTACGACTACCTGACGACGCCGGAAGACGGTCGACAGACCGCCGAAGGCGTCGGCGAGGGCGCAACGGCCGTCGAGATGGCCCAAATCGGCCACTTCCCGATGAGCGAACACCCCGACCTGTTCAACGCCTACATCAAAGAGATTCTCAACGATATTGCCGGCGAGCGGGAGGGGGAACTCCCCGACGTGATCTCCCCAGACGATGTCGGTATCGAGGTTCAGACGCCCGCGCCGACCCGAGAGACGCAGTAGTTCACGCGGCCATTTTTATATTCGATTCAATACAGCAAATACGACAGATCACTGTCGAACATATTCATATAGCTGTGGTACTCGACTGCAGGTATCGAGATGGACGCTACCAAGCCACAAAAAAGAGGCGAACTACTGGCACGAACGGTCGACGGCACGGTCGAAATATACGATACGGAGAACGACGAGGCGTGGATTCGATGTTCGGAGAGCGTCCCGATCTCGTGGCAGTCGTAGCTATTTATACGGATAGCGGTGGGTCGCGCCACAGTCACACCGGATCACGACGTGGCCGTTGTTGAGCCGCACGCGAGCGTTGACACCGGGGCGGAGGGCGACATCACACCGACTGCAGGTAAACCGCTTGAACTCCCGCGGGAGGCCACACCGGTTCCGCTCGGCGATCCGGCGGGCCAGCCGGACGTACTCCCGGGAGCGGTCGAACTCGCCGTTGGAAGCAGTCGACGACGCGAGATCGAACAGGATCTCGATCCGCTCCTCGGCGATACTCATCAGCTAAAAAGCGAGGTGGGTGTCGGTTAGGTGTTCCGGACCGCAGTGGTCAGTCTTCGAGCGCGTCGGCGATCCGACGGAGCTCGCGGTTGGCGTCCCGAACCTCGTCGCGGAGCTGTCGGACCTCGCGGACGAGTTCTTCGTTGCCGACACCTGATTCCTCACCCTGACCGCCGGGACCGCCGGGGCCGCCACCCATGCCGGGTGGGCCGCCACCGCCGCCCATCATCCCGCCCATCATCTGTGCGAAGGGGTTGCCGCCACCACCGCCGCCCATACCGCCCGGACCGCCACCGCCCATCATCTCCTCGGGGTTCGGCGCGCCGCCCTCGCCGCGTTCCTCGCGTTCCTGCTGGCGTTTCTCGCGGATCTCTTCGACCCGCTCGCGGAACGATTTCTCCTCGTCGTCGCCCTCGGTGGGCTCCTCGTCGACATCCGATTGGTCTGGCTCGTCTGTCATAGTCACCCGTTGGCTGGGGGGACGGAAAACGGTTGTTCATCCATACGTGCGGCGTGCCCCGCTACACCGAGCGTCGGTCGGAGGCACAAACCATAGCTGAGGGCCGCCGTGGTCGACGCGCTTGGTGTCAGCCAAAGTGGACCGTTATCAGGACAAATAATTGAGCCAGCAGGTTATTTTGTCATGGGACTCCTGGAACGCCTATATGAGTCAGTCAGGCGAGCTTCCATCGTCGCAGTACCGGTTGGACGAGTCCTACAGCGGGCTCAGCGAGACGGAGGCCAAGGTCGAGCTCCAGGAGCGAACCAAGGAACTGGAAGCAGTCACACGTGCGACCGAACTCTTTGTCGGCTCCGACCAGCCGATCGGCGAGCTGATCGACAGCTACGTGGACGAACTCCCCCAGTGGTTCCAGTACCCGAGCGTGACCGAGGCACAGATCGCCGTCGGCGAGCAGATCGCCGAATCGGCCGGCTTCGAGCGAACCGGCGAGCCGTTGACCCACGAAACGGTGACCGACAGCGGGACCCGGATCGTCATCGATGTCGTCTACACCGAGGAGCGCCCGCCCGCCGACGACGGCCCGTGGCTCCAGGAAGAACACAACCTCCTGGACACGCTGCTCGGGATCATCGAAAGCGCCCTCACACAGCAGGAACACCTCCAGCAGATCGAACAGCAGCGCCAACAGCAGCGGCTCGTCGCCGACGATGTCGAATCCGGCGTCCGTGCGATCAGACAGACGGTCGAGGAAATGAACGACAGCACCGACGAAATCAGCGACCACGCCCACAACTCCGCGAATTCGATGAGTGAGGTCGCCACAGAGATCTCGGATATGTCGGCAACTGTCGAGGAGATCGCCTCGACGGCCGAGGAGGTCGCCGCAACGAGTGCGAACGCCGAAGAGCTCGCCAATGAGGGGCGGGACGCCGCCACCGAAGCCATCGACGTGATGCAGCGCGTCGACGAGTCCACCCAAGACGTTTCGACCGACGTGGGCACCCTCCAGGACCGGATCGACGAGATCGACGAGATCGTCGAGGTGATCAACGAGATCGCCGACCAGACGAACATCCTCGCGCTCAATGCCTCGATTGAGGCCGCACGGGCCGGGGAAGCCGGAGAGGGGTTCGCGGTCGTCGCCGACGAGGTGAAATCACTGGCCGGGGAGTCCCAGGAACACGCCACCGAGATCGAGAAGATGATCGAGGAGATCAAATCCGACGCCGACGACACCGTCGAGAGCCTCGAAGAGACCACCCATCAGGTCGACCAGGGGATCGAGAAGGTCCAAAACGCGATGGATACGCTTCAGGATATCGCCCAGGCCGTCCAAGAGTCTTCCCAGGGAATCCAGGAGGTCTCAAGCGCGACCGACGACCAGGCCGTCTCGACCGAGGAGGTCGCCAGCATGGTGACCGAACTCGTCGAGGAGACCGAAACAGTCGCCGAGGAGATCGAATCGATCGCCGCCGCCAACGAGAAACAGGCCGACAACGTCGAAGAGATCAGCCGGAGCGTCCAGCAGCTCTCGAAGTAGTCAGTCGAGTTCTTCGCCGAGCAGTTGCTGGGAGGCTGCTTCGGCGTCCCGTTTGCCGATCGCGGAGTTCGCCAGCAGTCGACCGCCGATCTCGGCGGGACTGATCACGCGGTCGGCTCCGGCGTGGCGGAGCTTGGCGACGTTTTCCCGCTGCATCGCTGCCGCGAGGATCTGCATCTCGTCGTTGAGCTGTCTGGCAGTGAGAATAGCGAGGGCGTCCTGGGCGTCGTTTTCGGTGGCAGCGATGGCGGCTCTGGCATCGGCGATCCCGGCCCGCTGGAGTGGCTCCTCGTCACTCGGATCTGCCGTAAGAACGGGGATATCACGGTCCGAGAGCCGTCTGGCGACGCTTTCGTCGGTCGTGATAATCGCAAACTGGGTATTGTTCCCAGAGAGGTTTTCGATGATCGGTTCGGTCAGATCCCCGTAGCCGAGGATCACGACGTGTTCGTCGAGGAGATTGAATTGGCTGTCTGTCATTCTTCCGAGTGCTTTGGAGAGCTGGGCTTCGATGGCGGGTGTGAGCAGGACACCGAGGGCGACCGCGAAGGCCGCGACGTTGATAAGCAACACCGTGATCGAAAACAGTTTTCCGATCTCAGAGGCCGGCGCAGCCGTCACGTCGCCGTAGCCGACCGTGCTGGCAGTGACGATTGTATAATAAAAGGCGTCGGTGAGCGTGCTGATGCCGTCGAACTCCTCGCGGAGCGCATACGAGCCGAAGGTGCCGTACGACAGCGCCGTGACCAGGGCGACCCCCGCCGCGAGCTGCGTCGGCGACGGCGAGAACGTCCGGTCGAACCGTGTGCGATTATAAAAGAGCGCAGGCACCGAGACGAGCGAGACGGCAACCAACGGCACTGAAAACGGCGAGACCTGTAGCAGCCCCTGAATCGCGGTGATCGGCAGCAAAATCGCAGTGGCGTACCAGCCGACCCGGAACCGCTGTTTGAGAGCGTACGCACTGCCGAGCATCGTGAAGCCAGTTAGCGTCCCCGTAAACCCGACCGCACGCCGAACCGCATCCGGGACGTACATGGCAAGCGGGCTGTCGACGCCGCCGGTCGTGATGTGGACGAGCCCGACGATAATCGAGAGGATGGCGACCGCGAACGTCAGCAGGATCGACGCCCGGACGGTCACCCAGTCGTGTGTCCACTTCATCGCCCATCCCTCTGTGAGCGGCGTACTAATAGCCGTGGAATCGTGGTCGACCCGTCGACTGCGGCGGATACCACACGATGGGGGTCGACGACAGCCACGGGCGGCATCGAGTGACGACGGCCCGACGATCGTCGACGGCGGCGAACAGTTGGATTTTTCAGGATAGACTGCCGTCGATACTGTATGGCTGTCCATGACACACGGAACCAGTGTGGCCGACTCCCCACGGCCGTACCGCTCGATATCACGCATACGACGCGGCTGAGCTGGGAGCTGGGCTCCCGCGTCATCGATGACGAGGAGTCGACGCTCGAAGGCCAGTGGCACCGGACCGAGGCGGGGTGGACGCTCAGCGTGTACCGAGTCACGAACCACACGGATCTCCTCCAGGTGCGGACCCCAGTCGGCAGAGAGCAGTTCTACGGTGTCACCCAAACGGAGTTCGAGTCGGCAGTCTCGACGCTCGAAGCGTCCGACCGGTGGCAGCAGGCGGACTGAGATCGGTCGCTCAGCCGTCTCACAGGACGTGACTATCAGCCTCGACCGACACTTTAAGCCGGAGTACCGATAGAAGCGGCCAATGACTGCGCTTCCGTTCGAGATCCTGCTGGGCATATATCTCGGCGTCCTCACTGGGATCATTCCGGCGCTGATCGCTGGCGTTCTCGGCTTCCTGTTTAAATACGTCACGAACGTCTCGATTCCAGGACTCGGTGTCGTCGTGCTCGCTCTCGGGATCGCGGGCATCAACGGCGGGCTGATGGCGCTCAACGACGAGAACATCCGTACCTCGCAGAACGCAGTTGCCCTCCTGACAGCGATCATCGTCGTCCTCATGCTCGCGCTGTATGCCCACTCGCAGGGCGACAAACTCGGTGGCTCGGTGCCCAAACGGATCTCGCTCCGTCAACTCAGGGATCGAACGCTGAATACGGACGTGATCGAACTCGTCGGCGGTCGGAACCAGGTCCGGGTGACCGTTACCGGCGAGGTCAGCGATATCGAAGGCTACCCGCCGCTGACCGCCGACCTCCAGGAGGAGATCAAAACCGGCCAGTGGACGTTCCCGGCCGATCTCCCGGTCGACGAGCTGGAAACCCGCTTTGCGGACCGGCTGCAGTCCGAGTTGGATCTCGCAGACGTGACGGTATCGGTCGACGAACGGGCCCGCGCGTCGGTCGCGGCGGCCCCGCCGATCGGGAGCACCTCGAAACGCGTCCCCGACGGCAAGCGGGCAGTTTCGCTGTCGGCGCTGGTCCCCAGCGGGATGACCCGCGGGGAGTCAGTCCGGATCGTCACCGCCGACGACACAGTCACCGGGACGCTGATCGCGGCTCGCTCCGGCGATAAACCGGCCGATCCGGCCCCGAAACCGGCCGCGGACCTCGCAACCGACGGCGGCACCGATACCAAACCAACTATGCCGAAGCCGCCGACTGCCTCGACGACGACCGGCGGTGAGGGACGGGTGACGGTCGTGGTCGACCGGACGGCGGCCAAGACGCTGTTGGCGGTCAGCGAGCCGCAGGTGATCGTTCTCTCACGGGGGACACGCCGGGAGTTCGAACTCGTCTCGCTGCTCCGCCGGTCAGGGATCCGATTCCAGAAGCAGACCGCCAAATCCGACGGGCCGCTCGATGGGCATACGATCGGCGAGGCCGAAGTCCGGGACCGCTACGGTGTGCTGATCGTTGCCGCCAACCACGACGGGTGGCAGGTCGCTCCCCGCGGGAGCCAGCCGCTGGCGGCCGGTGATAGCCTCTATGTGATCGGCAGCCGCGAGGCGCTCGCGGCGTTCGCGGAGGTGGCCGCATGAGCCTCCCGAACCCCGATATCTCCCTCGGCTCCGTCGACCCGCTTTTTGTTGGCTCCGTTGATCCCTTGGCCCTCCTGCAGTCGGGTGTCACCTTCGAGCAGCCGACGACGGCAGCGGTCAATCTGGTCGTCTTCGCCATCCTCTCGACACTCACCGCGGGTGGGCTGACGGTCGCCTACCGCTGGTATTTCAAGTCGCTCGTCCCGGAAGGGATCGCGATTCTCGCGGGCGTCGCGGGCGTCGCCCTCTATATCAATACGGCCTCCCTCGGCGTGGTCGTCGGCCAGGGGTCGGTCGATCTCTTCCGGCCGGGCGTCGTCTTCTTCAACGTCGTTGCGCTTGGCGTTTCGACCGTGGCGGCTCCGGTCGGCCGTCGGATCGGCGACACCATCGCCTCCCAACTGTTTTCGCTGGTCGGCCTCGGCGAGATCGACGCCGAGATGTCGACGATGGTCCGGTCGGTCGGCCGGGTGACCTCCATGCGGCTCCCCTCGGAGATCGAGGATATGGAGAGCTACGATCCGGTCACCGAGGAGACGAAGGCCGAACTCGCGGGCAAGACGCTCGTGTTTCCCCGGCGGCTGACCGTCGACGAGCTCCGGAGTCGGCTCGTCACCCGACTGAAGGAGGACTACGGCGTAGGCTACGTTGATGTCGATCTCACGGCCGACGGCACTGTCGACTATCTCGCGGTCGGCTCGCGGGCCGCCGGAGTCGGGGCGACGATCGCCCCCGGCACGGTCGCGGTGGCGATCCGGGCCGATCCGCCGAACAACGCCACCTCGGGCGATCAGGTACAGGTCTGGTCGACCGCCGAACCCTCCGAGCGACTCACCAGCGGTGAGATCCGCGGCGTGGCTGGTGATGTCGTAACTCTCGCTGTCGACGAGGCCGACGCGGGCCTGCTGTCGCCGACTACACAGTACCGCCTGCTGACGATGCCCGCCGAGCCACAGGCCGACCGGGAGTTCGCGACCCTTCTTCGGAGCGTCGACGAGACGATGGGGACCGTGACAGTCGAGGCCAACAGCACGTTGGTCGGCGAAACGGCTGACACGGTGTCGGCGGCCGTGTTGGCGATCCGCCCGTCGGGTGAGAAACTGACTGCCCTCCCCGAGTCGACCCGTCCGTTCGAGGACGGCGACACGATCTACGTCCTCGCACGGCCCGACGTGCTGCGGCAACTCGAAGGCTGGGCGACGACGCCCGCCCCGGAATCCGACAGCGAGGCTGCCGCCGAGCCGACCGAGCAGGCCGACACCGAGTCCGGGGCTCCGATTGATCTCGACGACTCGGAGTAGCAGCGATCGACGCAATTCTCATACTCGCGGGGCCGTGAGTGGAGGTATGCACTGGAAACTGTTTGCCGATCTCGCGGAGGTCGCAGGCGACGACGAGGTGGCGGTCGATCTCGCCGCCGACGAACCGACCGTCGCCGACGCGCTCGACGGGCTGATCGAGGCCCATCCGGCTCTGGAGCCGCGTATTTATACCGACGATGGCGAGATCGAATCCCATCTAAATCTGCTCCACAACGGGGAGAACGTTCGGGAAGCCGAGAGGTTGTCGACGCCGGTCGAGGAGGATGACGAACTGGCACTGTTCCCGCCCGTCAGCGGTGGCTGATCCGTTGGATCGGCTGATTGGTGCGTACTGACGAGGCTTCTTAGGGGATTCTCGAATCTATCCTCTCTTTGTCACGAATATTTAACTCAGTTATTTTCTTACTCAAAGTATGCTTAGAACGCCCTCCTGCCCGAACTGTGGGAGTGTGTATCTCGTCATACGAATGCGAACCAATGGATACCCTCGAACGGAGAGTGGGAGCGTCAAAAAGTACTATCGTTGTTTTCGATGCTTTCACAAGTTCTCCGAGGACAATATGGAGCCGCCAGTATAGAACCGATGTTCACTCTGTCACCAGTAGTGACCACAATCGAGCCTGAAATTGTTATCTGCCGTGTATTTAAATAGAGCTACAAGGATTTATATCGGATCAGGCGGGCAACCCTTCCCAGACGAGCCAATGGGATTTCGCTCAGCACGCCGAACCGAGAGAGGGGCGTCGACCGACACCGGAGGCGGAGGCTCCACCCGGCAGGCGTCGACCGCTGGCGGTGATCAGTCGACTGGTGTCGGATGGATCTACGATATCGGCCACGGTGAGGACCGTTATGGGATGACGATTCGCGACACAGAGACCCTTCAGCGGTTACAGCATCATGAGTCGACCTTCGGAGCCAAGGTGCACGACTGGATTTCAGAGGGGATGCCGACCGATATCATGGGCAAAACGCGGGATATGGAGGCCTTCCGTCAGCGGCAGGCCGACCGCCCGCCGGAGGTGCCGACGAATATCGAACGCCGGAACAGGCGGTCGGTCCAGCGCAGCGAGCAGGCCACCGCCGAGACGGCTCCGGCTGGTGATGCTGGCGTGCCTGAGCCAGTACGAGACGTGATTTCGTCGACCGGTCGGTCGCTCGACGCGTCGATCCAGCGAGCGATGGAGGATCGGATGGGCGACTCGCTCGGCGACGTTCGGATTCATACCGGCCCGCAGGCAGCCACTGCTTGTGAATCGATTAACGCCCGGGCGTTCACCGTCGGGGACCATATCGCGTTCAACTCCGGCGAGTACGATCCGGGTTCGCCGGAGGGCCAGCATGTGCTGGCTCATGAGTTGGCCCACGTTCGTCAGCAGACCAGTGGCGCGGTGTCGATGTTGCCGCAGGAGGATATGGAGTTAGAAATCGATCCCGACCCAGCCTTGGAACGTGAGGCTGAGGAGACTGCCCAGAGCGTTATGGCAGGTGGCGAGTTGGGTATCCAACGGTTGGCAGATACCGAGGTCCACATCCAGCGGGCTGGTCTCGGCAGTATCGCCCGCAGCGACACATCGACAGCCGGAGGTCGTCCGGAGCAGGCTCCACAGCCAACACACCTAGAGGAACCGGACTTCGAGATCGATGTCGACGAGATCGCGGCCGATCCGGAGGTGCTGGCCGCCGAGGTCCAGCAGATCAAGGCCAACCAACAGATGGTGATGAAGACATTGACCGATGCCAAACCCGGCGCGCCGAGTGACTTCGATCCGGCACAGACCGCAGTCAAAGGGTTGGCTGGATCGCTCGCCAACGCAGGAACCGGCGCGATGATCGGGACGCTCGTCGGTGGTCCGGTCGGGACTGCTGTCGGCGCAGGCATCGGTGCTGTCGGTGGAATGACGAGCGATCTGGTCAAACAGGGCGTTGGGTACAGTGCTGATCGGCTCTCCGGAAGCGAGGCCCAGCATCTGGAGCAGATGTACAGCGAGATGACTCGGATGTATGAGGAACTGAAAGAAGGGTCTGAACACGCTGAGGCCCTGGTTGGTAGGAGTAGGAGGGATTAATATGAACGCCGAAGTCACAGGTGAAAATGATGAACTGATAGGTCTGAGTGTCATCGATAATAAAGATAATGAACACATTATTGATATTCGGAAAGAAGACGGGAAAATAACGGGGCATCAGTGCGAGGCTTATGCCGATCACCCGCGAGATCGAACGCCCGACGAGAACGAATACAACGAGCAGGCCCGCCGCTACGCGAAATACTACGTCTACCAAGAACGCGGGTACGAGACCGTCGAACACGCCGAAAACCCCGAGTACGTCAACGCCGTCCGAGAAGCGATTCTCGATCTGTCGCCGGCCGAGTTCAAACAGTATTTTGGCCCGCTCCACCAGCAGATTCGCAGCCACCAAGATCGGAGCGTCGACCGATTAGTCGACCTCCCGGCGGGTGTGCAGTCCGAGGACGCTGTCGTTTACGAACTCGACGTGTATTTCGGTGTCGATCTCGAAGACGGTGCGCTCTCCGAGACCGCCGAAGCCATCGCGGATGCCCGCGGACTGGACTTTGAGGCCGCAACCGACCGAACGGTAACCGAGGTCTCACAGGATGACCTCGCCGACTGGGAAGCGGTCGGTCGACAACTGGTCGACAGAGCCGATCCAGCGACGATACCGGTCGACATCGCCGCCGTCTCGGGGATTCATGTTGGGTATCCAAACGCGCTTGGAGAGCATGAAGTTCAGCGGGCCGACAGTCCACTCGACCAGCAGCCCGACGCGACGATTGAACTGATGGCGGCCGATCCCGGTCCGTTCGAGGAATTTCGCGCGTATCTCGATCACCACCTCCGGTGTCAAGTTCGGGACTGTTTCGCCGGAATGGGTCTGCTTGCGCCCGACCCCTTCCAGACGATCGGCTTCGGGAAGTTCATTTACGCCCGCCGGTACGACCTCTACGATTTGTACCCGCGGTTCCACATGACTGACTCTGACGACTCCGATGGCCTGTTAGACTTCCTGTAGCGATGGAAGACCGGATGGGCGACTCGCTCGGCGACGTGCGAATACATACCGGCCCGCAGGCCGCCGCGGCCTGTGAATCGATTAACGCCCGGGCGTTCACCGTCGGGAACCATATCGCGTTCAACTCCGGCGAGTACGATCCGGGTTCGCCTGAGGGCCAACACGTGTTGGCCCACGAACTGGCGCACGTTCGCCAGCAGACTGGTGGGGCCGTGTCGATGCTCCCACAGGACGATCTGGAACTGGAGGTCGACCCCGACCGGCACTCGAACGCGAGGCCGAGGAGACGGCCCAGCGTGTCATGGCGGGCGGTGAATTAGGCATTCAGCGGCTGGCAGAAACCGAGGTACATGTCCAACGGTCGATCAAAGGAGCTCTCTCGTCCGTTTCGGAGACGCTTGCTGACTGGCGAACCGATACCGACGAGACGCAGTTCCAGCAGTTGGACGACGGCGACCTCGCTGAGACGGTGGGGGCGCTTGTCGAAAATCAACGCGAGATCATGACTACGCTCGAAGATCAACAACGTGGGCTGGTCGATAAGGTCGGTGAGTCGACCGGGAAAGGTATCGTCGGTGGGATGGTCGGACTCGGTGTCACTGCTGTAACACAGAGCCCGGAAATCGGCGCACTCACAGCCAGTGCGGCCTCGGATGTGGGCAAAACGCTGTACGGGTCGGTGTACCAGCGTGGGACCGAAACCCTCACTGATGTCGCGGAGGTCAGCGCAGAGAAACTCGACGGGATCAAAGAGACAATCTCCGACTATGTCGACCGGAAACTCGACGAGCGGTTCGGTGCGTCTGAGACGGGAGATTATCCGGGAGGTGACCAATGAACGGTGAAATCATTGATGAAGAAGACGAGTGGGTCGGAATCCGTATTATCGATAATAACGGAGTTGAACATAAGGTAGCAGTTGAGACGGCTGGTGACATTAGAGGTCATTCTCAAAACGGCTACCCGGACGATCCATCGAAGCGCACGTCCGAGGGGAACGAACACGTCGAGCAGGCTCGTAAATTCGCCCAGTATTATGTTTACCTCAAACGTGGGCACGACACGGTTCCGCCGGAGATCCACCCAGAGCGGATCAACGCGGTACGTGCAGCGATTGCCTCGTTGGACGAGCAGGCATTCAAGGACCTGTTCGGCGATCTCTATCGCCAGCTGCGCAGCCACCACGGCGACGCCGACCGAGTGATTGACTTACCCGCGGATGTCGCCCGACCGGACGACGTCCTGTACCGCCAACACGTCTATCTCGGACTCGATCTGCTCGCCACCAACTACAGTGAGCAAGCCACACAACTCGCGGCTCAGCACGGTCTCGATCTCTCAGGAGAAGCCCTGAACGAATCCGCGACTCCTGCCGAGGATGTCGACAGTTGGCAAGCGGTTGCCCACGAGGTGGTCGACCGAGCAGCCACCGACGGCGCGGACCTCACCGAGGGACTCTACATCGACGCCATTTCGTCGCTGTATATGGCCTACATCGATACAACCAGTCACGAGCGCATCGGCGAGCCTGAGGAGGACCCATACAGTCGTGAGCCCGACACGCTGATCGAACTCCCGCCGATGGACACCGGGACGATTGCTGAGTTCCAAGAGTATATAACTCACAACCTCGCCTGCCAGATCCGCGATTGTTTCGTCCGCATGGGGCTGCAACCACCGGAACCGTTCCAAATCCTCGGCTTCGGTCGCTTCGAAGCCGCCGAACAGTACCGCAAACTGGAGCTGTTTCCCGACTACACCGATCCGGACACACAGAACACCTTTATTTGAGACGGATCGACACCAATCTTAGGAGATCAGGGCACAAGGCACTTCGAAGCCGCAGAGCAGTATGCGACCCTAGGGATAGTTCTTAACTCTACTAACCCGACGAGCGAACCGCTGGTAAAACAAAATCTGACTCGTTTATATCAGATCATCGATCACCGGAGTTGTCTATCTCTGTATCCACCAGGAGTCCAATAGAATGATAGAGGGGTATACTGGCTGAAAAATTTATATCCCCGGTCTTCCTAACCCTTAGTAGTGGCATCCCGACAGAGCGGTCCGGGTGTCAGCGAGACATCGGGACTGGGGTCACTCCCTGAACCGGCTGCGTACGCCGAATCGACCGGCCTCACACGGTCGAGTGCCGAAACGCCCGCTCGCAAGCGGTCGCCCGAAGATCCGCCGCTTCGAAACCCCTCGTTATATGCGCAAACCGACCACTTCCGCGAGCGACTGCACCAGCAAGGTCGCTATGTGTCGGTGCCGATCGTCAGCGAGGCGATCACCGACGGCCAGATCCGCTGGAATACGACCGACGGCTGGCGGTTTGCGCTCACCAAAGCAGGTATTCGGTATATCGTCGTCGTCAGCGATACCGAAACCGCCTCGCCGGTTGTCGTCACCGGCTGGACCGAAGTAGAGGACTGGGAGACTGCCATCGACTCCGAGCGGTGGCACGATACCGACGTGCATACGATCAAACTCCGGGCGGACCTCAGCGACAACCACGACGACCAGATCCCGGATCTGATCCGCCCACGAATCGTCACTCGACCGTTCGAGATCGGCGGCCATCGCGTGACCACTGAGGCTGGTAATGGCTCCGTGGAGTGTGTCGACTGCGGCGGCCGGTTCCGATCGAAGGCCGAACTCTGCCGCCGACACTGCCGGTCCTGATCGGGGTTCACAACCGGTTTGTTTGTCGGACACCTCCGGTCGACAATGACCGACGATACCGACGGGGATGGCTCCCTTTCGCTCAACGATTTTTATACGGCCGTCGACGCCGAGGAGCGACCGGTCCTGACCGCCGAGCAGGTCGCCCGGCGGCTCGATCTCAGCGACGCCGACACCAAACGGGGCCTCGACGCACTCGTCGACGCTGGCGATCTCGAACCCGCCCGCGTCGAGGGCAAACCGGTCGCGTGGTATCCGACCGACATCCGTGATCTCGCCGGGCGCGAACGGGTGATCGTCTTTCCGACGCGGCGGGAGGTCGTCGTCGACCAGCCGACCCAGTACACCCGTGCCCAACTGTCGCAGTTCGCCCATCTGGTCGACTCGACGGGGACCGATCCAGGAACCCGTGGCTACCTCTACCGAATTCGCCAGGAGGACGTCTGGGCCGCACCGTTCGATGATCTCGACGACTTGCTGGCGTCGATGCGGTCAGTGCTGCCCCGGCGCTCGCCGCATCTCGAAGAGTGGGTCGAATCTCAGTGGAGCCGTGCCCACCAGTTCACGCTCCGGACTCACGAGGACGGCTATACTGTCCTGGAGGCTGCAACCGAGGAACTCATGGGCAACGTGGCTAGGCAGAAGCTCTCGGAGGACCAACTCCGGGCACCGATTTCGGATACCGAAAGTTGGGTCAACGCCGAGGAGGTCGCCTCCGTGAAGCGTGTGCTGTACGAGGCTGGGTATCCGGTCGTCGACGAGCGCGAGCTCGAAACCGGGGACCCCATCGAGATCGATCTGACAGCCTCACTCCGGGAATACCAGCAGTCGTGGGTCGACACCTTTCTCGACCAACAGGCAGGCGTCTACGTCGGCCCGCCGGGCAGCGGCAAGACGATCGCCGCCATCGCCACCATCGCGGCGGTGGGCGGCGAGACTCTGATCCTGGTGCCGAGTCGGGAGCTTGCGGCACAGTGGCGAGAGGCGTTGACAAGCGAGTCGACGTTGACCAACGACCAGATCGGCGAGTATCACGGCGGCCAAAAAAGTATTCGACCGGTGACGATCGCCACCTACCAGACCGCCGGGATGGACCGCCACCGACAGCTGTTCGACTCCAGGAAGTGGGGACTGATCGTCTACGACGAGGTCCAGCATATTCCCAGCAAAGTATTCCGGCGGAGTGCCGACCTCCAGACCTCCCACCGCTTGGGACTCAGCGCAACGCCAGTCCGAGAAGACGACAAAGAGTCCGAGATATTCACTTTGATCGGGCCGCCGATCGGCACCGACTGGGCGGCGCTGTTCGACGCCGGGTTCGTCGCCGAGCCGGAGGTCGAAATTCGGTACGTGCCGTGGCGCGACGAGATGGCCAGAAACGAGTATACGAGCGCCGACGGTCGGGAGCGGTATCAGTTGGCTGCGATGAACCCCGCCAAGATCGCCGAGATCCGGTATCTCTGCGAGACCCATCCCAACTCGAAGACGCTGATCTTCGTCGACTATCTCGATCAAGGCGACGAAATCGCCGAGGCGCTGGATATTCCGTTTATAAGCGGGGAGACGCGCCACTACGAGCGCCAGCGCCAGTTCGAGGCGTTCCGAAACGGCGAGTTGCAGACGCTCGTCGTCTCACGGATCGCCGACGAGGGAATCGACCTCCCCAACGCGGAGTTGGCGATTGTCGCCTCGGGATTGGGCGGGTCGCGCAGGCAGGGTACCCAGCGGGCCGGTCGAACCATGCGTCCGGTCGGGAGCGCAGTGCTGTACGTGCTGGCGACTCGCGGGACACGAGAGGAGGATTTCGCCCAACAACAGATGCGACACCTCGCGGGCAAAGGCGTCCGGATTCGGGAGACGAACGTCAGCGAGTAGCCACTATCGTCAGTGGCTGAGTGCCCAGGGATAGCCACCAGCGTGACCGTCATGGTCGTGTCCCGTCTGGCCGTCGTGACTGTGTCCAGTGTGGCTCTCGTGGGTGGCGTCCGTCGACGACTGCGCGGACACGCTGACCGAATCGATCCGGAGGAGCGTTGCGGCTGCTTCCAGGGCAGTCACCAGACAGCGATCGAAGACCCTTCGTGGCTCGACGACGCCCGCCTCGACCATCCTCCGCGGCGATCCCGAGCGGTCGACTCCCATCGTCGTGGCTCCCGCATCGTGTTTCGTCCGGAGGGCAGCCAGCGTGTCGATCGGATTCGCTCCCGCGTTCGTCGCCAGCACACGCGGGATCTGCGCGACGGCCTCGCCAAAGGCACGCACAGCGATCTGCTCGCGGCCCGTGACCGTCTCGGCAAACCGTGAGAGTTCCTGTGAGATCGCCATCGCACTCGCACCGCCTCCTGGAACCACCGAGCCGTCGTGTGCTGCCTGCGTGACGACAGCCGTACACGTCTGGAGAATTCGCTCCATCTCGTCGGCCACGTGCGGCGTTCCACCACGTAACAGGAGCGACGCCCGTGATTGCTCGGGACCGCCCGCGAGGATGAGCACATCCGTCGTGCCAATATGCTGCTGTTGGAGCGACTCGGCCCGGCCGACAGCCTCCGGTGTCAGTTCTTCGACTGACTGTACTGCGGTCGCGCCCGTCGACCGTGCGATGGTGTCGAACTCGTCCTGGCGGGTACGTTCGACCGCGAGAATTCCTGCAGCCGCCAGTTTCGCCCGAATTCCTTGATCGATCGACTTCTGACAACAGACGACCGTCGCTCCGACTTCCTGGAGTCGGTCGACGATTGCGTCTCGAACCTGCTGGTCGTGGCTCCGGAAGGCGGCTGCCTGTTCAGCGTCAGAAATCGAGAGCGTCTCGACACTATCGGGAGCATCGACCGTGAGCTCGGACCCAATGAGGACGATACGGGGCGCAGAAACGGTCTGGAACGCACGTGCATCGAGGAGGTCGATCGTTGTCGAGGAGCTATCGAGGTCGACGAGCAGGCCATCGATCACGCGGGAGTCCGTGAGTTCTCCGCCGGGATAGGCACTGATCGTGAGCCGGGTCGATTCGAAATCGACGGCCTGGAGGGCTGAAAGAGCCAGTGAGCCAAAACGGTCGGTCGACTGGTCGTCCCACCGGCCAGTGACGGCTGTCGTTGCGACTGCGTGGAGGGCATCCTCGTCAGCGGAGTCGATGCTGTGGGCGTACGCCGAGAGCTGCTCGCGGGCGTGCATCGTCGCCTGTTGGTAGCCATCGATAATCGTCGTCGGATGGAGGCCATCCTCCTGGAGCGACTGGGCCGCCGACAGGAGTTCACCAATGAGCAGTAGTGTTGTCGTGGAGCCGTCACCGACCGACTGCTGGTAGCGCTGGACGGTGTGTTTCACCACCCGACCGATCGGGTCCGTGATATCCAGTCGATCGAGAACCCTCGCGCCGTCGTTCGTCACGACAACCCGGCCACGGTCGTCGATCAGCATCTTGTCCATCCCGTTCGGCCCGAGCGTCGAGTGAACAGTTTCGGCCAGCGAAATCCCGGCTTCGAGCGGCGATCGGTCCGGCTCGTCGGATCGGGTGTGCGATTCGAGGTCGTTTATTGTTGCCATATGTCAACCATAACTGGGTCGTGAGTAGGGGGTTCGAAAGGAGTGATTTTGGGGATGTTCGATTCTCGACAGTCGGCACTTACAGTGGGTCGTCGGTGACCACGACGTTGCCACGGTCGGCGGTGTTGTCGTCGAGGCCACTGGGTGAGATGTCGAACTCGAAGGCTCCTTTCGGGAGCGCGAGCGTCGAACACGCGTTCGGAATGTCGACGACGCCGCTTTGTCGGCCTTCGACCGGCACCGTGCCGAGGATATGGTAGGCCTGCTCGCCGGTGTAGCCGAACTGCTTGAGATAGTCGATCGCCTGGAGGGAGGCCCGACGGTAGGCCGTATGCGAATCGATGTACTTCTGTTCGCCGTCCTCGGTGACGGAGTAACCACAGAAGGTGACGTAGTCCTCGAAGGTCGGCCCGCGGTGGCCGGGTTCGAAGATCGGGTGACTGACGCCGAACTTTTCCATCCCGTTGTCGACCACGTCGAACTTGACATCGGCGTAGCCAGCCATCTCGATGGCTCCGCAGAAGGTGATCTCGCCGTCACCCTGGGAGGCGTGGAAGTCGCCGAGCGCGAACTTGCCGCCCTCGACGTAGACGGGGAAGTAGACTGTCGAGCCGATCGAGAGATCTTTTATATCGTGGTTCCCGCCGTGTTCGCGGGGTGGGACGGTTCGGGCGGCCTCCTCGGCGGCCTCGTCGGCCTCCTCGGGGTCCATCTCGCCCATCATTGCCCCCTCCGTCGTCGGTGGGTTGGCGACGCCGGGCTCGGCCTCGCCGGTGGGGTGGTTCGGGATCGAGTCGGGGTCGTCTTCGAACTTGTCGATCAGTTCCTGCTCGCGGCTGTTCCACTCTTCGAGCAGTTCCTGGCTCGGGGCACAGCCAGCGAGACCGGGGTGGATCTTGCCTTCGTACCGCACGTCAGGGATGTGCCGCGAGGAGACGGTGTAGCCTTCGAGATCCCAGATGGATTTGGCGGCGTGCGGGAAGTGGTCGGTGAGGAACCCGCCACCGTTCTGCTGGGAGAAAGTGCCGGTAAAGCCGTACTCCCAGCGGTCGTTGAGCGGGCCCATGTCCAGGAACTCGACTTTGAGCAGGTCGCCGGGCTCCGCGCCGTTGACGTGGACGGGCCCAGCCAGATAGTGAACCTGACTGAGGTCGACGTCTCTGACGTCGTTGGCGTTGTCGTCGTCGCTGATCTGTCCGCCGGTCCAGTCGAGGGCCTCCAGTCGCATCGTCTCGCCGGGGTCAGCCTCGGCGACCGCCGGAATGTCCGGATGCCAGCGGTTGAACGGCTTGGCGTCGGGCTGTTCGCTTGGAGGACTGTCTACGTCGACTTCGAATGCTATTTCGGGCATTGATACCAACCTACATCCCTCATGTCTGGATGCGTGTACATAAAATTATTTCATAATTTAATCTAGATACAGACTACAGAACACAACATATCAAAACGAACGTCTTCTTTCGAGCTTTAAAGTTAGAAAACCGGTAAAACCGTGTCAACGGTATTACCGGAGTCGGTTCCATTACGAACGCCGAGCGGTCGCTGTGTGCCCGTTAGTTCCAACTCGCGGTCGGCTGCCGAGTCCGTCGTCAGTCCAGGACGGCCCCGATCGCGTCCATCACGCGGTCGACTTTCTCGACATCCGCATTGTAGCCCATATGCCCAACGCGCAGGATATCGGCGGCGAGATCGCCGAGGCTCGTTGCGAGGACGATATCGTGTTCGGCCTCGACGCGCTGTTGGATTCGCTCGGCCTCGCCGGGAACGTGGAACGCCGTGACTGTCGGCGAGCGACGGGTTTCGTCAGGGTAGAGATCCAGACCGAGTTCGGCCCCGCGCTCGCGGCAGCGCTCGGCGGCCCGCTCGTGGCGGTTGTATACGGCGTTGTTGCCTTCGTCGACCAACCGCGAGACGGCAGTGTCGAGAGCGGCGACGTTCGCATCCAAATGCGTATACGGGAACCCATCCGACACGTCGCGCCACGGGAGCAAATTGGTATATAAGCTGGTCGGTTCGCGGGATTCCATCACCTCCCACGCCCGGTCACTGATGGCGGCGGTCGTCAGGCCGGGCGGCGCGCTAAAGACCTTCTGGGAGGCCCCGAGACAGACGTCGATCCGGTCGGTCGGGACAGGGGTGCCGCCGAGCGAGGAAACAGCATCGACGATGCTCAGTACGTCGTACTCCTCTAGGAGATCCAACACCGGTCCGAGATCGTTGAGCGTGCCTGTGGGCGTCTCACAGTGGACCAGCGTCGCGGCGAGGAACGGGTCGTCCGACTCGTCGGCTTCAGCGAGGGTGGCCTCGATGGCATCGAGGTCGTACCCCTCGTCGTAGGGTGCGGAGACGAGTTCGGGCTCGCCGTTGTAGGAGTCGACGAAGTCGGCGAATCCGTCACCGTAGAGGCCGTTCGAGATACAGAGCACGCGGTCGCCCGGCGCGACCAGCGAGGCGATGGCGGCCTCCAAGCCGAGGATGCCCTCGCCACCGGGGACGATCACGTCGTGGTCTGTGTCGTAGACCTCCTGGAGGTTCACACAGAGTCGGTCGTACCGGTCGGCAAATTCGGATTGGACCGCGGAGTTCGGTTGCGGTTCGGCCATCGCCTTTCGGACTTCGGGTGGGACCGCGGTCGGTCCCGGTGTGAATAACATACTCACCTCTGTGTGAGCGACTCATTAGCCGTTTGCGGTCGCCGAGTCGTGTCCTGAATACGCTAGGTAGCCGTCGACAATTGCTTCGAGCGCCGACCTACTTATGTAATAAAAACAATCAAACAGTGTTAATGAAACGTCGCTCGTTTTCAGTCTGATTTGGGCGACCCTCGGGGCTCTGTTCGGTCTGCTCGCCGTCCAACCGATTCTCGCTGGTGGGGCAGTAGACCTCAGCTACAGTATCGTTACCGTCGTTCACGGTGGCATTGTGGGCTTATACTGGATGCATCCGCAACCGATCGACGACCCCGACGAACCGGCCCCGGATGAGTGGTTCGAACTTGCAGGACTCATTGCGGTGGTACTGTTCGGTGCCGCACTGGTACTGTTCGTCGTGGTTGGTTAGTCGACCTCGTCGGGTTCGTCCCACGGCGACTCGGCGTCGACCGGCTCGATTGCGTGGCTGATCGCCTCCTCGCTGAACTCGATCTCGTCTAAGACCATACTCAGTCGCTGCCATCGCGCGCTCTGGTCGTCCTCGCCTTCCGGGCCGACGCGTGCGCCGTGAGTCTTGAAAAAGCGTTTGCCGCGGCCGAGGCGCGAGCCTTCGCCGGTGTGGCCGTCAAAAATGGCGTCGTACTTGTCGCCGGGTTCGAGGTCGCCCGCCGGGAAGTCGACCGCAGGCTCCTCACCCTCGGCTCTGGCCTCGGCGCGCACGTCGGCGACCTTGCGGAAGTACTCGTCGGCGTTGGACGCTTCGCGGGTGGAGGGCGCGCGGGCCGCGGCCAGCGCGGCGTGGATCGCGCAGAGTCGACCTTTCCAACTGGCTTCGTCCCACCGCTTGGTCGCCAGCTCCTCGTAGCGCTCGATGGTAAGCGCGACCTCGTGGCCCGCCTGGAGGTCCTCAACGACGTAGAGGTTGAGTCGGTCCCAGAGGTTCCAGGCGTATCCCGAGCGGGCGAGTTCCCAGGCGGCCCACGCGGCGACCTCCTCGTCGGAGCGGCGGACCGCCTTCTGGAGCAGGCTGGAGACGGCATAGCGGTTGTAGCCGCCGTCGGTCTCGTTTGCTTCCTTGGGATCGCCGAAGTCGTTGTCAGTGTCGGCCTCGGGGTCGCGGTCGGTGTCGAGTTCGCCGTCGCTGCCGAAGGTCGCCTGTCGTGGCTCTCGCTCCTCGCCCATGGCGGCTGTGGGGACGGTGGGGGCTAAAGGTCGACGGCTGGCAATCGTGGGAGGGCGTCTCGGTGGGCGCGGAAATGAGAATTCTTAAACATGGATGGGCAGTTATTGTGAGGTAGCCCGCCCTTAGCTCAGCCTGGTAGAGCAGTCGACTGTAGATCGACTTGTCCCCCGTTCAATTCGGGGAGGGCGGACTGAACCTCAACACAGTGAGCGACAGCGAACGCCTGTGTTGAGTGTGAGGGACGGCCGACCCGAATTGAGCAGACGAGTCACAGCCCGGACCGGCGAGCGGAGCGAGCCGCACGCCCGGACTGTCTCGGCGAGTTCAATTCGGGGAGAGCGGATTTCTCTCTGCGAACGAAGTGAGCAGTAAGAATATCTCTCCGACCCGAGTGGTGACGAGGAGTGAGAGATAGCTCAATTTCTACAACTCCCAAAGAATAATCCGAGAACGTGGTAGAGACATGGGTATGACAGATAGCTCAACTGACGACCAACTCTTTCCTGAAATTGGAGACGAAGCACATCTCTATCTGAACCATAATCAGACACGGAAAACTGAACAGGCAAGTCACGCTCTCAAGCTACTACAAATTGACCTCCTCATAGCCAGTATCTTGGTCGCCGCTCCAGTCCTCTTTCAACTTCGAGGACTTAATCAGTATGAGATATTCATAATAAACCTCTATACGCTCGGTGGCGCGGTCTTTTGGCTACTATCTGCAGGTGCCGCGACGAGTGCATTCATGAGTTCTCGAGCGTCGTTAAATCCTGAACTGACCGTTTTCGAGAATTATCTCAGAGGAGAGTTCGATGATAGGGAGTTTCGAAAATATCTCGGAGCCATTAGTACCGAATCGAAGCGCACGAGTGGAGAGTGCTTTTGGCTGTTGACAATTTCAACGGCTTCTGCAGTAGTGACTGTCTGTTTCTTCGGGTTGAGCGTTATCGATTCTGTGACTGCAGGCTCAATCGCATATCTGCAGGGTCTATGGCCTCTACTTGCCATCGGTCTGTTGGTGTTCCTACCCTCAACAGTACTTGGAATAATTAGCCATTTCCGACCTGATTCCGTCTATCTGAGTTTCGACTCTGAGAACTTAGAGCGATATCTCGATAAAAATGACCAGCCAAAGAAGGCAGGACAGGATTCCGATTAGATTATATTGAGATAGCTCCGATTATGTTACTCTGTTTTACCCGGGTTTCAGCGTGATCCGTCAGGCTGTCGACTCCCCCACACCACCTTCTCTACCAACTCCACACGCAGATCCCGGTCGACTTCGATCCGACACGACAATCGCGGATAGCCGAACCGCTCGGCCAGTTTGTCGTGCCAGTGCTCCGCTTCAACCCCTTCACCGACCCGAACCCCACACGTTGCACACAGCCCGCGGCCGCCGCAGTTGGCCCGCTCGGTCAGTCGACTGTACGGCGAGCGGTCGGCCTCCAGGAGCACGTCCCGAAGCACCCGCCCGCGCTCGACTGTGAGTTCGGTTTCGTCTTCGCCGTCGACAACGACCACCCGAACCGTCTCTGAAGCGTCGTCGTGATCGCTCATACCGACCGTTCACCGTCGCGGCGGTTGACTCTTCGGCCGTCGACCGCCAGCCAGCGGGATTTATATACTCGACTCGGTAATCTCGCAGTATGCCTCAACGAGTCTCTCAGGAACACTCTCTTGTCTCGCAGGCGGGCGTGCGGACGATCCACGTCGGCCGCGACCGGCCGATCCGGATCAGCTCCGGCCACCGTATTCTCCACCATGACGGCAAATGCAGCCGCCCACACGGCCACAACTACGAGATTTCGGTGGCGGTCTCCGGCGAACTCACAGAAGAGGGGTGGGTCGCCGACAAGGGCGACGTGACCGATATTATCGACTGCTGGGACCACCGTTTTCTGCTGGAAGAGGGCGACCCACTGATTGAGGCCTTCGAGGACGCTGGCGACGGCGATGCGGTGGTCGTCCTGGAGGCCCCACCGACCGCGGAGGTGATGGCCGTCGTCCTGGAAGCCGAACTCCGCGCGGAACTCCCCGACACCGTTACTGATGTCTCGGTCGACGTGAGCGAAACGGCCGAACTCAGCAGTTGCCAATAAGATGCCAGTTAGCTCCGAACCCAGTCTCAAACAGGAGTCACCGTCCGATAGCGATGGCCCGGCGCTCCCGATCAACGAACTGTTCGAATCCCTCCAAGGCGAGGGCGTCCTCGCGGGCGTGCCGAGCATCTTCATCCGGACCAGCGGCTGCAACCTCCGGTGTTGGTTCTGCGATTCGTACCACACCTCCTGGGAGCCGACCCACGCCTGGATGGATCTCGACGAGATCGTCGACGCCGTCTCGGAGTTCGACGCCGATCATGTCGTCCTCACAGGCGGCGAACCGCTGATTCACGAGGAGTCGATAGCCCTTATTAATCGGCTCGCCAACCGCGGCTACCACATCACCGTCGAAACGAACGGGACGATTGCGCCGCCTCCTGGAACCCCGATCGATCTCGCCAGTATCAGCCCGAAACTCGCCTCCTCGACACCGACACCGGAGCGACCACCAGCAGGCAGCGACGCTGTCGAATCCGATGACGCGGTCGACGACTGGCAGCAGCGCCACGAGGCCAACCGGATCGACCACGAGGTGCTGCCCGCGCTCATAGGGCGGTTCGGCTTCCAACTCAAGTTCGTCCTCACGGGCCGCGATGACCTGCCCGAAATCGAGAACTTGATCGCCGACCTTCGCGCCGAAACCGAGACCGAAATCGCAGACACCGACGTGCTGTTGATGCCAGAGGGACAGACCCGCGAGCAACTGGCCGAAACCCGGCAAGAAGTCGCCGAGGTGGCGGTTGAGTCGGGCTACCGGTATACGCCACGGCTTCACGTCGACCTCTGGAACGACGCCCCCGAAACCTAACCATGACAGAATCCACACAGAACCCATCGACGACCGACACTGCCGACGAACCGACTGGCGACCAGCCGACCAAACGCGCCGTCGTCCTTCTCTCCGGCGGGATGGACAGCGCGACAACCGCCTACGAGGCCCGCGAGCGCGGCTACGAACTGTACTTTTTGCATACCTCCTACGGCCAGCGTACCGAGACCAAAGAGTACGACTGCGCCCGCGAGTTGGCCGAGATCGTTGGCGCGGCGGACTTCCTCCACATCGAGACCGATCATCTCCAGGAGATCGGCGGCTCGGCACTGACCGACGACGAAATCGCGGTCGACGACGCAGACCTCGACAGCGAGGAGATACCCGACACCTACGTCCCGTTCCGCAACGCGAACCTGCTGTCGATGGCAGTTTCCTACGCCGAGACCAACGGCTGTGAGGCCGTCTTCGTCGGTGCGCACAGCGAGGATTTCTCCGGCTATCCCGACTGTCGACCCGAATTCTTCGAGGCCTTCGAGTCGATGGTTGAGGTGGGGACGAAACCGGAAACGGAGATCAGCATCGAGGTGCCATTCGTCGAGTCGAGCAAGACCGAGATCGCCGAACGCGGCCTCGACCTCGAGGTGCCGTTCGAACACACCTGGAGCTGTTACCGCGACGAGGAGCCTGCGTGCGGCACCTGCGACGCCTGTGCATTCCGGCTCCAGGCCTTCCAGCGGGTCGGCGTCCGCGATCCGATTCCGTACGCCGAGCGACCCGAATACGTCGACTGACCGGCCGACAACGGAAAAATGTCTCTCGGATTAGCTTTTGTGTGGAAACGGATGGCGTTAAGTGGTACCCTCTCCGATTTCGGGTATCAATGAGTGCTGGCGCTATCGGTTCGTCACGATCTACCTATGCGATTCTTGGCTGTGGCAGCGTCGGCCACGCGGTCGCCGAAGAGTTGGACGACGAGGGCAACGACGTGCTCATCCTCGACAAGGACGAAAGCCGTGTCGAGGCCCTGCGGGATCAGGATCTCAACGCTCAGGTCCAGGACATCAGCGATCCCGATGTCGCGGAGGTCGTCGCCGACCGGGATATCATTCTCGTCCTCGCGTCGGATGTCGAGGCCAGCAAGGCCGCCGTCTCGGCGATCCGTGACCGCGGCAGCAATCAGTACGTCGTCGTTCGGGCCTCCGACCCCGTAACCGAGGAGGAGCTCCGGAATCTCGGCTCGGATGTCGTCGTCAATCCGTCGACGGTCATCGCCGAATCCGCTCTCCGGAGTCTGGAATCCGGCGAACTCCAGTACAAGGCCAGACAGCTCGCCGACATTCTCGATACGACCTCGGGCCGACTCGCCATCCTCACACAGGACAACCCCGACCCGGATTCGATCGCCAGCGCGACCGCCCTGCAGGCGATCGCCGAGGAGTTCGGCGTCGACGCGGACATCCTCTACGACGGCGACATCGGCCACCAGGAGAACCGCGCGTTCGTCAATCTGCTCGGGATCGAACTGCTGTCCCGCGAGGAGGCCCTCGATATGGGCGACTACGAGCGGTTCGCCCTGGTCGACAACATGAAATCCGACGAGGGCTCCGTGGGAATGGACGTCGACATCCTCATCGACCACTATGAGCCCGACGAGGAGATCGACGCCGAGTTCGTCGATATTCGAACGAACGTCTCCTCGACATCGACGATCCTAACGAAATATCTCCAGGAGTTCGACCTCTCGCCGAGCGAGACTGTTGCCACCGCCCTCTTATACGGGATTCGGGCCGAAACCCTCGACTTCAAGCGGGATACGACACCCGCCGATCTCACTGCGGCGGCGTATCTCCACCCCTTCGCCAACCACGACACCCTCGAACAGGTCGAATCACCCTCGATGTCGCCCGAGACGCTCGACGTGCTGGCGGAGGCGATTCAGAACCGCGAGGTCCAGGGGAGCCATCTGTTTTCGACCGCTGGCTTCATCCGGGACCGGGACGCGCTCGAACAGGCTGCTCAGTACCTCCTGGATCTGGAGGGGATCACGACGACCGCAGTCTTCGGGATCGTCGACAACGAGATCATCGTCGCCGCGCGGTCGAAGGACATCCGGATCAACATCGGCAGCGTGTTGAAAAACGGGTTCGACGACATCGGCGAGGTTGTCGGTCACTCCAAACAGGGCAGCGTCGAGGTCGAACTCGGCATCTTCACCGGAATCGAGACCAGCGAGGACAACCGGGATACGCTGCTGCAGTTGACCGAGGAGGCGGTTCGCAGAAAGCTCTTCGAGGCGATGGGTGTCGAGAGCGGCGAGAGTACGAACGGGTCCTAAACGACTGCCTCTTCGACATCCTCAGGCTGTTTGAGTCGCTCGATCACGTCGTTGATGAGGATCACGTCGCCGACCGCGCGGACCCACCGATAGGGAATGATGACGCCCTCGCCGGGCGACACGGTCTCGGAAAACAGTTCGGCGTTGAGTTGGCCGACCGCCAATCCGGTGACGGCTTCCTGGTCGAGGTTGAGCTGGACGTCTTCGACTTCACCGACGAAGACACCGTTGTTCGAATAGACTTCGCGTCCGACGAGGGTCGTAATCTCCTGTGGGGTCCCGTCCATGCGGCTACGGTTGGGTGTGTTGATAATAAGTTTTCGTGGTCGACCGCCACTTGTCTGACAGTTCGGCGACAGCGCGAGTGGTGTGCGACCAACTATCCTGTCAGGATCTACCACGATCAAAGGCAGTTCAAACAGGTCGAGGCTGCAGTGCAGTCGCTTACGACTCGATCGGCGACTGCTCGGACAGCGGCGTCGACTGCATCAGTTGGTCGTTGATCCGTTCTCGCACCCACGAGACTGCCGCCTCGGCGTCGGTTTCGATAAAGGCTCGTGCGCCGCCACGGTCGTCCATCACGACCACGCCCGCCGTGGCTGTCGACTCCGACTCGGCGATCACCAGCCCGTAGCTCGGCCCGTCGTCGACCTGATGGAGTGAAAGACACGAGTCCTCCAGGAGCTGTTGGAGCGTGTCGGTGTGGGTGCCGACGAGTTCCGCGACGACCGGCTCGGTCAGCACGATATCGGCACGGATAATCTCTTCGTCGCACAGCGAGAGCCACTCGTCGAGGACCTGTGGAAACACCGCCGGGAAGACGGTCTGCACCCAGCGGGCTTCGCCCAGTACCGAACAGAGTGCCGAGACGGGCTGATGGGGCGCATACTGGCTGGCGGTGACGACGGTCGCATCCTCCAACAGGACGGGATCGAGATCGAATCCAGGGGGGAGATCGGCCAGCAGCGACTGGCCGCCACAGAGCGTCTCGGCAGTCGTGGCGAAGCTATCGTACTCCGACAGCAGTAGCTCGCCGAACAGGGTCCGACAGTAGCCTTCGGCCGAGCGAGCCAACAGCCCGGCGGATTCGAGCTCCCGAATCCCACGGTCGACGGTCGATCGGGAGACCGACAGCCGGTCGACGAGCTCGCGCTTGCCGACCCCGGCCATGCCGACGCCGCGCAGGAGCTGCTCCCGTCGGGTGAGCAGCCGAATCAGTTCGTCTGCATCGATCCTACCCATTGTGTCATCACTCACCACCAGTGACAGTTCTGCCTTCGTCCGACATACGTCATATAAATAACCGCCACATATATAAGCGTTGGTCAGAGGGTGACGGTCCCCGTCAAGCAATGAGGTAAAGATGAAACCCGCCGCTTGTATAGACGCCGGGGTGCCTCTGACAAACCGGCAACTGATTGGTCGCCTTGCCCGGACGACCGATCGATCCGCCTGATGACCCTTGCCCGGATTATCAGGCTTCAACCGACCGACTTTGCCCGGGTCGGTTCGGTTTTGCGTTCGCCCGGCTACCATTCGTGGCCGGGGGGACGTTTCAGTTCTACACCACCGAGGAGCACCGCCTCTTATATCGACGGCGCTTAAATACCGAGACGACGATGAGCGAGCAATCCCAGACAACGGTCAGTATCGTCGGTGGCGGTCCCGCCGGACTCAGTGCAGCGCTTTTTATCCAGAAAAACGGCCTTGAGACGCGTGTGTTCGACACCGACGGGACGTGGATGCACAAAGCCCACCTGTTCAATTATCTCGGCGTCGGCTCACAGGACGGCTCGGCGTTCATGGAGACGGCCAGAAACCAGGTCGACAGTTTCGGCGTCGATCGCCACCAGGGCGAGGCCGTCGAGTCGATCGTCGAGACCGACGACGGGTTCGTCGTCGAGACCGCCGACGGCAGCTACGACTCGGACTACGTCGTCCTCGCAACCGGAGCCAACCGTGACATCGCCGAAGACCTCGGCTGTGCGTTCGATGACGACGACACCGTCGACGTCGACCTCTCGATGCAGACCAGCATCGAGAACGTCTACGCGACGGGCGCGATGGTACGAGCCGAGGAGTGGCAGGCCGTTATCTCTTCGGGCGATGGCGCAGCGGCGGCGCTCAACATCCTCTCGGACGTGAAGGGCGAACACTACCACGACTTCGACGTGCCGGCCGATGCGGACGCCGTTTTCGGCGGGATGAGCGACGAAGCCTAAGCCGTCAGCTCCGTCGACAACCCACAACCAGTTTCTCAGGCGGAATACCGCAACGTTTGACAGCCCGGATGCCGAGAGGGTCAGTATGCGATTCGATAGAGCAAGCGGTGTCTTCCTACACCTCACCTCACTGCCGGGGCCACACGGCATCGGCGACCTCGGCGCGGGCGCACGCGAGTTCCTGTCGTTCCTCCAGGAGGCCGAACAGGCCTACTGGCAGTTCTGCCCGCTTGGGCCGACCTCCTCGGCCCACGGCAACTCGCCGTACCAGTCGTTTTCGGCGTTCGCGGGGAATCCCCTACTGATCAGCCTCGACCGGCTGGTCGACGACGGCTGGCTCACGCAGGATGACCTCCAACCGGTTCCTGACTTCGACGAGCATTCGGTCGACTACGAGGCTGTCGGCGAATACAAACGCGACACACTCCGCACCGCCCACGAACGGTTCCGTGAGACCGCAACCGACGAGGATCGGGCGGCCCTCAACGAGTTCCGCGCCGACGAATCGTGGGTCGACGACTACGCGCTGTTCCGCGCCCTCAAGCGGAAACACGAGGGCGTCGCGTGGGTCGACTGGCCCGAGCCGATCCGAACCCGCGATCCCGACGCGCTCGAATCGGCCCGCGAGGAACTCAGCGAGGAAGTCGAGTACCGGACGCTCCTCCAGTACTGGTTCGACAAGCAGTGGCAAGCATTCAAAAACGATGCCGAGGAGGCGGGCATCAAGCTCGTCGGTGACGTGCCGATCTACGTCGGCCTCGATAGCGCTGATGTCTGGTCAAGTCCCGAGGCGTTTCAGCTCGACGACCAGAACCGACCGACGGCCGTCGCTGGCGTGCCGCCGAACCCCGGCGACGACGGCCAGCGGTGGGGGAACCCCCTCTATGACTGGGATCGGCTGGCCGACAACGACTACGACTGGTGGGGTCGACGGCTGGGTCGGCTGTTCGAGCAAGTAGATATTACCCGACTGGACCACTTCCAGGGCTTCCTCGAATACTGGGCGATCCCCTTCGAGTCGGACTCACCGGCCGACGGCGAGTGGCGCGACGGCCCCGGCGCGGACTTCTTTGAGTCGATCCGCGACCAACTCGGCGACCTCCCCTTCATCGCGGAGGATCTCGGCTTTCCCGACGCCGAACTGCAGGCGTTGATGGACCGCTTCGAGTTCCCCGGCATGCGGGTTCCGCAGTACGCCGACTGGTGTCAGGGCGGCAACGAACACCAGCCGATGAACTACCCCAAGAACGCGGTTGCCTACACCTCGACCCACGACACCGACACCTTCGCAGGCTACTACGGCTCGATGTCGGACCGCCAGCGGGAGTGCCTGCACTACAATCTGGGCGTTGACGGCAGCGAGATCAACTGGTCGATGATCGAGGCCGTCTGGCGGTCCGACGCCGTCCTCGCGTTTACGACGGTGCAGGACCTACTCGGCCTCGACAGCCACGCGCGGTTCAACACGCCCGGCACCCTCGAGGGCAACTGGACGTGGCGCGTGACGAGCGAGGGGCTCGCCGACGATATCGCGAACAAACTCGGCACGATGACTGCCATCGAGATCCGATAGTCGGTCGACGGCCCATATAAACGGACTCAGTCGACCGACTCGGAGATCCACGCACCGAAACTGTCGGCCACCTCCGCCTCGTCGAACCGCTCGATACACGGCACCTCGTAGGGATGGAGCTCCTCGATCCGGTCGACCAGCCGGTCGTAACTCTCCGCAGTCGTCTTGATCAGCAGGATCGTCTCGGCGTCAGTCGTGACCTCGCCCTCCCAGCGATAGGTCGACTGACAGTCGACAGCGTTGACACAGGCTGCGAGCCGTTCGTCGACGAGCGTTTCGGCGAGTTCGGCGGCGGTCGATTCGGGCGCGGTGACGTAGACGGTCGGCATCGGTCCAAACGTCGGTGTCGATCGGCACAAAATTACCGCTGCTGAGGCCACGATGGCCGACCACTCAAGCGGCTCTCAGCGATAAGCAATCGTACAAACGGTTATTACTCCACCAGAAACATATAAAGAATGAACAATATATCCGAGACATCTGTTCGGGTTTTCCATGTCGACGCCCCGGCGGTGACGGAGCCGACTGCGGTAGCACTTACTCGCTGGGACGAGAGATTCAGCATCGAGTCGGCGTCGACCGCCGACGAGGCCCTTGCGAGGATCGCGGATCGGCCTCCCGACTGCATCGTCGCGGGGGACAGCCTCGACGGGATGAGCGGCATCGACCTGCTCGCGGCCGTTCGTGAGCAGGTTCCGGATCTCCCGGTCGTGCTGTTTACCGAGCGACCGCTCGATGCTGTTGCCAGCGAGGCACTCGCCGCCGGGGCGACCGACTGTCTCCGGCAGGGCGGCGCGGCCGAGTACACGCTGCTTGCCAATCGGATCGACCACGCAGTCAGGGCCCGGCGGGCCGAACAGAACGCCGCCCGCCAAAGCGAGAGGGTCGACCGACCCGACGAGGCCGACCACACGGAGGCCGAGGGGAGTGACGACACCGGCGAGTACGTGATGGCCGATTGGGCCGTCACCAAGCAACAGAAACGCAAGGCCGACCTCCGCCGACACCGGGATTTCCTCCGAAACATCCAGGCTATCGCCGACATCGGTGGCTGGGAGGTCGATCTGCGGTCCGAGACCCTGCGGTGGACCGACGAGATCTACCGCATCCACGGGCTAAACCCCGGGACGGCGGTCTCGGTCGACGACGCCATCGCCTTTTACCACCCAGAGGACCGCGAGACGGTCCAGGAGGCCTATCGGCGGCTCACCACCGAGGGCGAGCCGTACGACCTGGAGTGTCGAATCGTTACCACGGCCGACGAGGTGCGGTGGGTTCGGACGATGGGCAACCCATGGCGCGAGGACGGCGAGATCGTCGGGGTCCACGGCGCGTTCCAGGATATCACCGAGCGGAAACAGCGGGAACACGAACTGTTGGGCAAGAGCCGTGCACTCGACGAAGCGCCGGTCGGGGTCGCGATCACCGACCCCACGCAGGCCGACAATCCGATTGTGTATGTGAACGCGAAGTTCGCCGAGATCACCGGCTACACACCTGAGGAGACTCTCGGCCGAAACTGTCGGTTCCTACAGGGAGCCGACACCCAACCGGAGACGGTGGCGGCGTTGCGCGCCGAGATCGCCAACGAGGACGACGTCTCGATGGAGCTCCGAAACTACCGCAAGGACGGCGCGGCGTTCTGGAACCAGCTCGAAATCGCGCCCGTCCACGACGAGACGGGCGAACTCGTCAACTACGTCGGGTTCCAACAGGACGTCACCGAACGGGTCAGGCGTAAGCAGGCACTCCAGAAGCGCGAGCGCGTGCTCGGCGAGCTTCACACCTCGACACGGGCGTTCTACCCGTCCGAGTCGGCACGCGATATCGCCGCGTTCCTCGTCGAGTTCATCGACCGAGCCTTCGCCTTCGGCTACGTCAGCGTCAAACAGTTCGACGAAGACAGCGGCGAGCTTACCCCTGCAGCCGCCTCCTCGGGGGCCACCGACAGCCCCACTGCGCTGGGATCGGTCGCGCCCGGACCCAACCCAATCTGGCAGGCCTACCAACAGGGCGAGTCAACCGTCTTCGACGGCGAGTACCTCCCGCACGTCGCGGGGCCGGCCGACGAGCCGGTCCAGCAGGCACTCGTGGTTCCCATCGGGGATTTCGGTGTGGTCGTCGCCTTCGACACCGACCACAGCGAGATCGACTCGGTCGACGTGGAACTCATCGAGGTGGCGGCCGCCAACGCCGAGGCGGCCTTCCAACAGCTCCGGAGCGATCAGCGACGCAGTGAGATCTCCACCGAGCTATCGACCCACCAGTCGACTATCGAGGCACTGACCGACAGCCTCGATGCCCTCCGGGCGATCCACTCTCAGGTCGCCGACAGTGACAGCGAGGCGGCTATCGAACGCGCCGTCTGTGCGGGGGTGCTCGATCTCGATACCGTCGACTTCGCGTGGATCGGGCGGCCGAACGGACGGGCCGCAGACATCGAGCCCACCGAGTGGGCTGGCGACGGCGAGGAGTATCTCGATTCGATCGCGGCCGACGATGCGAGCCGACTGCCCGCCGGACGCGCCGCGACCGACCGAACGACGGTCAGCGTGTCCGCCATCGCCGCGCGGGTACTTGACGAGCCGTGGGCGAAAGCCGCGTTGTCGGTCGGCTACGGATCGGCCTACAGCGTCCCGCTGGTCTACGATGACGTGCTGTACGGCGTGCTGTCGGTCTACTCCAGACGCGAAGACGGCTTCGACCAACTGCACGCCAACCTCCTGGAGAACGTCGCCTCGCTGGCGGTGACCTACTCCAGGATCCTCGATCACCGGTATGCTGAGGCGGGGGCGGGGTACGTCGAACGCGAGTTCAGACTCGGCGGGTCGACCTACCCTCTCCAGCGACTGGCGACGGCGACCGGCAGTCGGATTCGGTTCGATACGGTCGCCGAAACCACCGACGAGACGATGCGGATCCTCGTGACGGTCCTGGAAGGCGACAGCGAAGCGGTTCGGAGCAAGGCGGCCGCCAGCGCGGGCGTGCTCGCGGCCGAAACGTTCGGCACGGCTGGCAACGGACAGCTGAGTCTGACGGTCAAAAAACCGTTTCTCGCGTCGGTCGTCGCCAAACACGGGGGCCGACTCGTCGGATCGGTCTCCGAGCCGTCGGGGACCACCGTTCGGGTCGCGGCACCGGAGCAGGCAGCCAAACGGCCGCTGATCGCGTCGCTGCTATCGCGGTATCCGGAGATCGAACTGCTGGCCCAGCGACAGACGACCGAACCCGATGCCATCGAGACGACCACCGCGGTCGAACTGCTGACCGACCGCCAGCACGAAATCCTCACTGCGGCCTACCACGGCGGCTATTACGAGACACCTCGGAGGGTGACCGGGGAAGCACTCGCCGAGAGCTTCGGGATTTCGAGCCCGACCGTCTACAACCATCTGCAGGCTGCCCACCGGACGCTGCTCGGAGCCATCTTCGAGTTACAGCCGAATCTCACGGCTGAGAACGAGGGGCTAAACACCTAGTATCTGGACTATCGATGATACTAACTGGTTATCCTGCCGTTTGAACCGGGATTGTTGTGATGAGTTACATATGGGACTCACAAACACGCTCGGCATCGATAGACTGAATCTGCGGCCGAAACTGATCGTATCGTTCCTGATCGTGGCGCTGTTGGTGGCCACGACGGGGGCGGTGGGCTACATGAGTGTCGCCGAACTCGACCACGAGGCCCACGTTATCGGTACGGAGGGCCAGAACACGGGCCACGCCGCCGAGATGCTCGTGGGCATCGAACAACAACAGGTCGCGGTGCTTTCGGCCCAGCTGGGCGAGCCGGGCGCGCGTGAGGCTTACGATGCTGCGACCGAGGGTTTCGAAACGGAAGCCGCGGCGATGGAACCGACCGGTGAGGCCGTTGCCCAACTCGAAGCGCTGCGAGCGACCCACGCCGAGTACGACGAACTCGGCGACACCTACTTCGAAGCGAAAGCCGCTGGCGACGAGGAGCTCGCGGCCGCAACGCTGACCGAAATGAACGCGCTCCGAACCGAGATGGAAGGCCAGGCCCACACGCTCGAATCGACAGCTGAGGCCAACATGGACGAGCAGATCGCCCTCGCCGATGCGACGACCCAGTCGACCCAGATGGAGCTACTCGGACTCACCGTCATCGCCTTCGTTTCGGCCATCGGGATCGGGGTCGTGCTCAACAGACACATCACGCCGCCGCTGAAACAGCTCTCGGCGTCCGCAACCGCGATCAGTGAGGGGCGGCTCGACACCGAGATCGACAGCCGCGAAATGGACGATGAGATCGGGCAGATGGTCGACGCCTTCGGGGAGATGCAGCGGAACCTGATAGGCGTCGTCGACGATCTCTCGGTCGTCAGCGGGAACCTGCAGGCTGGAAAACTCGACCAGGAGATCGACACCGACTACCCCGGCAGCTACGGCGAGATCATGCAGCGACTCGACGGCGGTGTCGACGAGCTGACGGGGAGTTTCGACGAGATCGAGGCCGCCAGCCACGCGCTACGCGAAGGTGACCTCGACCGGACGGTCGACGCCGACCGGCCTGGCCAATACGGGGCGGTCCTCGAAGACTTCCAGCGCGGCACCGACCGGCTGTCGGCGAGCTTCGGGCAGATCTCCGCGGCCAGCGACGGGCTCAAACAGGGCCGCCTTGATCAACAGATCGATACTGACTACCCTGGCGACTACGGGCGCGTGCTTTCTGACTTCGGCGAGGGCGTCGACCGGCTCCGTGCCAGCATTGAGACGGTCCAGTCGATCGCCGACGAGGTCGCCAACTCCAGCCAGCAGGTCGCCGCCAGTGCCGAGGAGATCGAGGCCGCCAGCGAGGACGTCGCCGAATCGGTCGTCGAGATTTCACACGGTGCGGACAAACAGAGCGACGATCTCCAGACAGTGGCTGGTGAGATGTCCGATATGTCCGCGACTGTCGAGGAGGTCGCCTCCTCTGCCGAGGAAGTCTCGGCGACTGCCGGGAGCGCGGTCGACCGCGGCCAGGAGGGCCGGGAGTACGCCGCCGAGGCGACTGCCGAAATCGAGGCCATCGAGGCCGAAGCCGAAGACGCCTCCCACCAGGTCCAGGCCCTCGACGCCCAGATGGAACAGATCGGCGAGATCGTCGAGCTGATCTCGTCGATCGCCGAGCAGACGAACCTGCTGGCGCTCAACGCCTCGATCGAAGCCGCCCGTGCAGGCGAGGCGGGCGAGGGATTCAATGTGGTCGCCACCGAAATCAAGCAGCTCGCCGAGGAGGCGGGCGAGGCCACGACGAAGATCGAGGCCCGGATCGAGGAGGTCCAGGAGACGACCGGCGAGACGGTCGACGACATCGAGGAGATGAGCCAGCGGGTCGAGACCGGCGCGGAAACGATCGAGAACGCCGTCGAGATGTTCGACGAGATCGCCGAGGCGATCGAACAGGCAGAGACGGGGATCACCGAGATCAGCCGGGCGACCGACGATCAGGCGGCCTCCTCCGAGGAAGTCGTCTCGATGGTCGACGAGGTCTCCAGCGTCAGCCAGCAGACCGCCGCCGAAGCGACGACCGTCTCGGCGGCCTCCGAGGAACAGGCCTCGTCGCTCTCGGAGGTCACGATGACCATTGAACGACTCAGTCAAACGGCCGAGGAACTCCACGACAGCGTCGACGACTTCGAGGTTGATGACTCGTCGGCCGCAGGACAGGCGGCTGTCGACGCTGCCGAAAAAGTCGCAGCTGCCGGTGACACGGATGCGACAGCACCGCAATCGACCACCGATCGGACCACGGCAGTTGTCGAGGCCGAACCAGCTACTAACGGGTCGCCGACCCAGTCCGAGAAGCCACCAGCCGCTGCCGAATCCGGGGCGGGAGGGGCACTGCTCGCGGCTGAAGAAGTCGCAGAAACGGAGACGGCGTCGTCGACCGACTCCGTCCCGTGGTCGGATCTCGACGGCGGGACGAGTGACGATGCGGCGGCCCAGACCGACGGTGGCCAGGCCGACGACTCGACGACGGACTGATCATCCCCGCAGGACGTCGACCTCTCCGTGCTGTTTTTATAAAGGGTCAAACGGCTAACTGGTGGCTGTGTCGACCGTGGTCGTGACTCTCCATCACCATCGAATCGGACCGTGGCGCAGGCGAACGATCCCGACAGCGGAGAGCAGGCCACACGCCGGGATAACCGACTGGATGACGGTAACTCCTGAGAGACCTGCCGTGGCGGCCACGAAGTCAACCGGGGCGGGCGCGCCAACGGCGAACAGCGAGAGGTTGTTGAAGCCGCCGAAAATACCCATCACGACGACCACGTAGACCGACACCGCCGTCGACAGCCGACCGCGACGGCGTGTCGACGCCGCGACGGCGAGGGCGAAGCCACCGAAGTAGCCCGCGACCAACAGCGGATGGCCGTCCCAGAGTCCGTTTATAAGTGGGTTGAGCTCCCGGTAGCTGGCGGCCCCGAGGACGATCCACGTCGTCAGCCCGTCGAGACAGAGCCCCGCAAGCGCCACGAACCGTATCCAGTCGCTCGATACGCCTGTCGACAGCCAGCGGCCGAAACTCGTGTTGAGGCTCGCTCGATCAGCCACGGTACCGGGTTCGATCACCGCCGGGTAACTCGTATTGGCCGTTGGCTCGACTGTTCAGCAGAACAGTTCGGCTGGCCGACGAGTCGAGGGTAGGAACTATGTGGCCGTAGCCGATCTATTGACGTAACTGAATGAGTGACGAAGAGACGATTACTGTCGCGGACGTCAGTTCGGGCCCGGGCGGGGCCCCCGACACCGCCGCCGGAACCCCGGTGGACCTCCCGGTTGTCGACATCCTGACGGGCCGCGGCTTCGTGACCGGTAAAAGCGGCAGCGGCAAGTCGAATACGGTCTCGGTGATGTTGGAGAACTTGCTTGACAACAACTTCCCCGTCCTCGTTGTCGACAGCGACGGCGAGTACTACGGCCTCAAAGAAGAATACGAAGTCCTCCACGTCGGCGCGGACGACGAGTGCGATATCCAGGTCACCGCCGACCACGCCGAGAAGATCGCGTCCCTCGCGCTTGAGGAAAATATCCCGATCATTCTGGATGTCTCGGGCTACCTGGACGATGACGACGCCGACGAGTTGGTCCTCGAAACGACGCGGCACCTCTTTGCAAAGGAGAAAAAACTCAAAAAGCCGTTCCTTGTCGTGATCGAGGAGTGCCACGAGTACATCCCCGAGCAAAGTGGGATGGGCGAGGCAGGGAAAATGCTGATCAAGATCGGCAAGCGCGGCCGGAAACACGGCCTCGGGATCGTCGGCATTAGCCAGCGCCCGGCAGACGTTAAAAAGGACTTCATCACCCAGTGTGACTGGCTCGTCTGGCACCGCCTGACCTGGCGCAACGACACCAAGGTCGTCGGCCGGATTCTCGGCTCGGAGTACGCCGACGCCATCGAGGAGATGGGCGACGGCGAAGGGTTCCTCGTGGCTGACTGGGCCAGCGACATCCAGCGGGTGCAGTTCCACCGCAAGCGAACGTTCGACGCGGGGGCAACCCCCGGCCTCGAAGACTTCGAGCGCCCCGAACTCAAATCGGTCAGCGGCGATCTGGTCTCCGAACTCACCGAAATCTCCGACGAGAAGGAGCGCCGCGAGAGCGAGATCGCGGACCTCAAACAGGAGTTGGAAAAGAAGGAAGCCAGAATCCAACAGTTAGAACAGGAACTCGAAGAGGCCCGCGATCTGAGTCGGATGGCCGACCAGTTCGCCCAGGCGCTGCTCCAGCGGTCAGAGGCTCCTCACCGCGGCGGCCAGGGACGAAACCGCAATCGCCCAGCCGAGCAGGCGGACATCGACGACTACCCGGCCGAAGAGTCGGCCGATGATCGAAACACAGCCGAAGGCGACGACCCTGGTTTCGATCCGCTGATCGCCGAGGCCGAACCCGGCCGCGGGGAGGGTGAGTCACCCGATACTCCGGCCACACCGAGCGAGCCAGCAACACCAACCGACGAGCCAGCGGTCGACGACCCGATGGCAGCATTGGGCACCGATACGGCCGATACGTCGGAATCGGATGCAAGTTCGGCGTCGGCCGACGAGAGGGCCGAAACGGCCGACGGTGAGAAGATCCCGACCGATCCGGTCGAGGCGCTGCGTTCGGGAGTGTTCGACGGGCCGGATGGCGTCTCGCCGTTCGCCGACAGCGACGATGCGTCGACTGGCAAGCCAGCCGACAACACAGACGACGGGACGGGCTTCGAGTCACTCGACGACGAGGCGGCGTTCAACGGCTCGGCCGGGGGTGCACCGGTCGACCCCGGGCCGGTCGACCCGAGCCAGGTCAGCGGCCCAAGCGAGGCCGAGCGAACGACTCCCAAAGAGGAAGCGGAGTTCGGCACCGTCACCCGCCAGGAGATCGCCGAGGAGGCCATGCAGTTCGCCGAGGCGGTCGAACTCGGGACGCGGGATGCGGTCGTCGACGAACTCCGCGAGCGGATCGAAGAGCTGCCCGATCACTCTGTGGGCATGCTCAGACACTACCGCGAAGCAGGCGAGAGCGATCCACGCACCGCTCACGAGGCCGCTGGCGGCGACGACGACCAACAGCTCGCCTACAGCCGCAACCGGCCGCTCCGACAGGCCCAGCTGATCCGCCACGTCGGCCGCGGGCGCTATGCCTACGCAGTGCCGGAGCTGATCCGCGAAGCCTACGCCTACCAACTCGACGACGAGGCGGTTGCGTCGATGGTCCAATCGATCGAGGCCGCGTTCCGCGAGTCGATCGCCGACCCGCGGGACGGCGACAGCGAGACCCCCGAGGAGCCCAGCGACTCCGAGGGCGTGTTCGGTTTTTAAAAATATCGGGAGCTGAGTGGGCTGTTCGTCGACCGGTATCGACCGTTTAGAGGCCGGAGACGAGGTCTTCGAGAGCCTCTTTCGGGTCGTCGGCTTTGGCGACGCCGCTGGCAAGCAGGATGCCTTCCGCGCCGAGTTCCTCGGCGGCGATCACGTCTTCGCCGGTCGAGATGCCAGCGCCGCAGTAGACCTCAACCGACTCGTCGACGCCTTCGGCTGCCGCAACGGCGTCTTCGACAATGTCGGGGTCGGCGGTCGCAACCGAGTCGTCGCCGCCGATGAGCTCCGGCGGCTCGACGGCCACCGAGTCGGGGCCGAGCGCGGAGACCGCGGCGATCTGTCGTGGGTTGTTCCCACAGACACAGGTTTCGAGTCCGGCCCGCTCGGCTGCCTGTACCGAGTCGTCGATGTCGGCGAGTTTGAGACGGTTCTCGGAGTGGTTGATCAGCGTGCCGACCGCACCGGCGTCGGCAGCAGCCTCGGCGAGCGTGCTTCCGGTGAAGCTACCGTACTGGTTGGGCGAGACGTGCTGGGCCCACGTCTCGACACCGGTCTCGGCGACGGCGCTGATCTGGGAAGCCTGCGGCGAGACGGCGATACGGACGCCGGACTCTTCGGCTACCTCGTGGGCAGCGTTGGCGACGGCAATTGGATCACACGGATACGCCTTGAGGTTCACTAAGATGAACATACCCATACAACGAGTCGCCCCCGACAAATAGCTTCAGTTTCGAGGCAACCGGTTGCGGGCCCGATTCGGCGTTAGTCCTTCCGTTCGACCACGTCGCCGAGGGTCATCGACTGGCCGGAGCCGCTGGACCACTCAGTGTCGTCGACGTCCGCGCCCTCGGTGAGCGTGATTTCGAGTTTCTTCTCGAGTTTGGCCTTGACATCGTCGCTCGGGAGGATGTCGCCGCGTTCGAGCTTGCGGATCAGACTCGCCTTCTCGTTGAGTTGGTTGGCGAGTTCCTCCTGTGTGAGGCTCTCGGCCTCCCGTGCCTCCCGGATGCGGTCGTCGTAGTCACCGGCGAGTTCGTCCATGTCGTCGAACATGTCCTTCTTGCGCCGCGTCGACCCGCCCGAACCCGTCGATCCGCCGGTCGACCCGCCCGAGGAGCCCGAGGTCCCACTACTCGATGAAGTGGAGTACTTGCTGGTACTCGACGAGGACTCCTGGGTTTCGACGGTCGTCCCGAACCCCTGGCAGTTCTCGCAGAGCTCCAGTTCCGCACCCTCGACTTTCGTGGTGGTGAGCGACGACTCGTCGGCACCACACATCTCACATTGGGGCATACTCATCGGTAACGTGCCACCCGGTATAAACCATACGCCGCCGCCCGGCTTTGCCGCCCCTATTCGATATCCGACCACGCGCCCCAGAACCGCTGGAGGGCAGTGAGGTGGCCGACGACAGCAAAGAACACCAAGAGTAGTTCGATCACGCCGTAGCCAACAACCACCGGCCCGGTGACGACCGCGGCGACGAGCCCGGCGATCGTGATCAAGACGAGCCGGTCGGCCCGACCGACGAGCCCGCCGTAGGCCCGCCCGAGACCCACTGCCTGAATCTGAGTCCCCAAATACGAGGTCATGAGGACACCAGTGACGGCCACGAAACCGAGGGCGAAACTGTCGACGCCCGCGGCCAGTCCCCCGATGATGATCAGATCGGCGTAGCGGTCGATGACGTGATCCAGGAGATCCCCGCCATCCGAGGCGGCGTTCTGCCTGCGGGCGAGCGCACCGTCGACCAAATCTAGCCAGCCGTTGAGCAACACCAGCAGGCCACCGACGGCGTACCACTGTGGTGTTCCAGCGACAAAGGCGGCCGCAGCGGCTCCCGCGACGCCCAGTGAGAGCACGCTGACGCTGTTGGGCGAGAGCCCGAGGCTGTCAGCCGCGCTGACGAAGGGCGAGAGCATCCGATTGGCCAGTGGGCGGAACTTGTCGAGCGTCATCCGAGGAGATACTCCGTGAAGTCGACATCGCCCGCACTCGGCTCGCGCTCGCCTGCGATCACGGCGGCGATCGCGTCGGCGACCGCCTCGGGATCACGGTCAGTGGTGTCGATCTCATAAACTGCTTCGGGGCCGTGCTCTTCGACGGCCTCCGAGAGCACGACATCCAACGCCTCGCTTTCGGCGTTCTCCCGTGCCTTTTCCGGCGGGTCGCCACGCGCTTCGAGCCGGGATTCGAGGTCGGCTGGTGCACACCGCAGGACGACGACGCGGTCGGCCTCGAAGTGGTGGGCGAGATGGGATTCGAGGATGCCGTCCCACTCGCCGAGATGCGACTGGACAGCGTCGAGATCTGTCACCAGCGAGTCGCGGTCGACGTCGCGTTCGGTCCACAGATCGTGGTTCTTGATCTCGTCGTTGAGGTGGATGATCGGTACGTCGACGCCGCGGTCGGCCAATGCCTCGGTGGCGGTCGTCTTCCCGGTGCCGGGCGTGCCGGTAACTGCGATCCGGGTCGGGTCCGCAGTGTCGTCGGTCACGTCGGGGCCACCTCGGCCAGAATCCCATTGAGCGTCTCGACGGCCGTCTTCGTCTGCTCGCGGGTGCCACAGGAAATCCGCACACAGCCCGGCAGCCCGAAGCTACTGCAGTCGCGGATGATGACGCCCTCTTCTTGGCTTCGCTCGGCGACATGGCTCGCATCGCCAACGTCAGCAAGGACGAAGTTTCCGGCGCTCTCGAAGGTCGGCGCATCGAGGTTTTCCTGGAGATAGTCGCGTGCCCAGCGGGCGGTTTCGACCGACTGGTCGACGTGGTCGTCGTCATCCAGCGCGGCCAGTGCGGCCCGACAGGCGAGTTCGTTGGCCGCAAAGGGCGTGTTGACGCGGGCGTAGGCGTCGGCCCACGAGTCGGGGACGGCCGCATAGCCGATTCGGAGCCCTGCGAGTCCGTAGGCTTTCGAAAAGGTCCGCAGCACCGCCACGTTGTCGTAGTCGTCGAGGAGTTCGATACTGCTCGGCCGCTCGGAGTACTCGCCGTAGGCCTCGTCGACGACGACGAGTGTTTGCTCGTCGACGGCCTCCAGGAGACGCGTGATCTCCTCGCGGGCCCACTCGCTGCCGGTCGGGTTGTGCGGCGAGGTGAGGTGGACGATCCGCTCGCCGTCGTAGGCCTCCAGAACGAGAGCCGCGGTCTGGGCGAACCCGTCGTCTTTCGAGAGTTCGTAGGTCGTGACCTCGCCGTGGTGGTGGCGGGCGCTCATCGAGTAGTAGGAAAAGCCCGGCTCGGGAACGAGCACCGACTGGCCGGGGTCGAGCATCGCTCGGGAGAGGTAGTCGATCGCGCCGTCGGCCCCCGGAGAAACCCAGATCTGCTCGGGGGCTGTACCCCACTTTTCGGCCAGTTTCTCGGTGAGATCGGTGTGGGCGGCCTTCGGGTAGACATGTAGCCCCTCCTCGGCTCGGTCGGTGACCGCGTCGACGGCTTTCGGGCTGGAGCCGTGGGGGTTCTCGTTCGAGGAGAGTTTGATCAGCTCGTCGGGGTCGAGCCCGAGGTCGCGGGCGACCTCCTCGATCCCCCGGCCCGGCACGTACGGGCTGGTCGCGGAGAGATCCCGTGGTTGCATGGTCGTGAGAAGCAGACGCCAGCCCTTAAGCGTGATTACACGTCCTCGCGGCGCGCAGCGACAGGCCAGCGCCGAGGGGCGTTGGCTGCGGTCGGAGCCGATTACTTAATAGAGTCAGCGCCCACACGCTCGGCGTCGGGCCCAAACTCGGTTTCGAGTAGCGCCGGAACGTCTTCCGGCTGCACGTCCGAGTACCACTCGTTTCGCGGCTGGATCGAAATCGCGGCCCCGCCCTCGCTACAGAGGCCGAGACAGTCGGTTTCGGTTACGGATACCGTCGACCAGAAAGCGTCCCGATCTCGGAGCCACCCTTTGACGGCCGCGAGGGTTTCCTCGCCGCCAGCGTCGGCACAGCAGGCGTACTCCGAGTCGCGTGTCTGCGTGCAGACGAAGACGTGAGCGTCGAGTCGCTCGCGGTGCTCGTCGGTTCGGTGCTTCATGCGGACTCCGTCGGCGCTGATTCGGGAGCATGGGCGACGGTCGACGACTCCCCGCGCCGCTGGAGCCAACCGAACGTCGCGGCGATCAGCAGCCAGATCCCCGCCTGCCCAACGATGACCATCGCTTGGTAGGCTACAATGAGATCAGTCGACAGTCCTGGATGGGTGACGACCGTCGGCGTCACGACTGGCAGGACAAGCATCGCTCCGACGACCGGAGCCAGCCCGGCAGCGATGCCGAGCAGCCGGTAACGGGCTGCGGTTCGCCGGTAACCGGCGACAGCGGCCGCCGAGACGGCCGCACCGACGAGGACGAGGCTGCCGTAGATCGCCAGCCGGATGTCGACCGGGTAGAGGTGTTCGGCTACCGGTGCTGCGGGCGGCAGGACGAGCCACGGGGTCGCCGAGACTGTCAGGAAGCCACAGCCAGCGAGTACATAGCTCCGGGCCGTCCCCGTTCCCGGCAGCGCCGGTTCGAAAACGAACATGGCGAGACCGAAGACGCCGCCGAGGAACACCGCCCACAGCAGGCCACCGCCGATACTGACGAGGGCAGTGGTCGACTCGGCGACGACCCGGCCCGATTCGGCGGCGTGGTGGCCGTGATCGTGACCGGCGTGGTGCAGGTACTCGGTTAGCGGATTGGCGACGAACGCCATGAACAGCCCGTAGGCGATTCCGGCGACGCCACCGGCGAGCACGCCGCGTTTGAGGTAGTCGATCATCGCTCAGTGGCAGACGATGCCAGCGGCGTGCCGGAAGTTGTGGAGTGATTCGTGGGCCAGCGGCTCCTGGAGGACGACCAGTGTGAACGTGATCGCCGCAGCAAAGGCCAGCAGCGTCGAGGCCTCCTGGGGCGTCAGCGTTGCGCGTACGGTCCGAAATCGGTCTGAAACGGTTTCGTCTGTCATCGTCATAAACTCTACTTGTGCTTCTGAAAATTCGATTGTAAAACTTCTGGTTCGGGGGAGCGATCACTGGGGTCGCTGTTCGGATCGGCCGGGCTCCTCGGCCCACGGCTCCTTTCCATTGAGGGAGACGGCGGCCTGTCCGCTCGTTTCGTCGAAGACGTGGTGGGTCCGCGGGTAGGCAAGCGAGATATCGGTCCCCGCGAGTTCCTCCTGGATGCGCCGGAACACCTTCGACCGAACCCGTGTCGGGTGGTAGGGTTCGAAGACCCAAAACCGGAGTTCGATGGTCGCTCCGTGGTCGCCGAAGGCGGTGACGAAGGCGGTCGGGGCTGCGGGGTACTTCTGGCCGCCCATACGCATCGCAGGCCCGCCGTCGACCAGTTCATCGACGCTCCGGCCCGCGGCCTCTAGGCGGTCGACTGCCGCATCCAGATCACTTTCGTAGGTGACAGTCAGCTCGACCGAGAGCCACGAGCGTTCGTCGTCCTCGCTGTAGTTGATCACGTCCCGCCGATGAATGGAATCGTTGGGGATCACCAGCGTTGTGTTTTCGAGGGTATGGACCTTCGTATACCGGAGGGTGATCTCCCTGACGTACCCCAACTGGTCGGTGTCTTCGAGTTCGATCATATCGCCAACCTCGTAGGGGCGATTGACCAGCACGAACAGCCCGTTTATCAGGCTCCCGAGCAGCGGCGCGAGGATGTAGGCGATCGCCGCAGTCAGCACCGTCACCGACAGCAGGATGTTCTCGGGTTCGTAGCCGAAGACGTTGGCAACGGTGAACAGCGCAAACACCATCACGATCGCCCGCAAGACGCCAAGGATCGTCTCGGTGACGCTGACGCGCTGGAGATGGGTGATCGCCCACGGCCGGATCGTCCGTGCGACGGCTTTACCGCCGTACCAACTGACAACGAGAATCAGTATCGCGGTAACCACCGGAGCACCCGTTCGGAGGGCTTCGGGGATCAACTGGCCCAGCGAGTTCTGCAGGAACCGAAGCATACGTCGACCGATTTACCGCGGAGCGGGACAGGGTTACTGTCCACCTACCGATGAGTAGCCGTCGACTATCGCTCTGATAGCCGTCAATGATCATCCCGATAGTCGCCGACTACCGGTCGACCTCACCGGCTGGGTGCCCGAACGTCGTGTTCCAGCGTGCCGATTCCTTCGATCTCGACTGCCACGTGGTCGCCACCCGATAGCGGTCCGACCCCGGCGGGTGTCCCGGTCGAGATTACGTCCCCGGCTTCGAGCGTGAGATGCGTCGTGATCTCGGCGATCAGCTCCGGCACCGAAAAGATGAACTGGTCGATCGAGGAGGCCTGCTTGGTCTCGTCGTTTACCCGGAGTTCGATACTGGCGTCTTCTGGCACCTCGTCGGGTGTTGCGACGACTGGGCCCATCGGGGCGGCGTTGTCGAAGGCCTTGCCACGAACCCAGTTTTGTTCCGTATCTTGATCGTCTCGATTCGAGATGTCGTTGAGGCAGGTGTAGCCTTCCACCACGTCCATCGCCGCCTCGGCGTCGACGTTCCGACACTGCTCGCCGATGACCACCGCGAGTTCGGCCTCCCAGTCGACGCGCTCCTTGCCTTCGGGGAGCCTCACCGTACTCTCGTGTGCGGCGACTGTGTTTGGGGTCTTGAAAAACAGCAGCGGCCGCTCCGGAAGCTCGCTGTCGCGTTCGGCGGCGTGGTCGGCGTAGTTGAGTCCGACACAGACGATCTTGGAGGGTTCGCAGGGTGGAAGCACGTTGACGGCGTCCAGCTCGTAGCTGTCGTCGCCGAATCGAACCGTACCGTCTTCGAGTTTGCCACGTCGAACCGAACCAGCCGGATCGCGGAAGCGGATGTGCTTCATACACCGACGTTCCGTCCAGCGAATAAAAGCGTTTGCCAGCGTTTGGCGGGTCGACTACCGCGCTAACGGCATCGCGTAACTCGTCTCCTCCTCGATGACGAGCTCCCACGTTCGCTCGCAGTCACAGTCGACCTGCTCGAAGACAGTCTCGTCCTGTCGGAGATCGAAGTCCTTGATCGCCTTCTGGACTCTGTCGTCGCACTCTCCGCAGTTGTGGGCTCCGCGATCCGAGCCGTGGCCGACCGGATCGGAGACGACGATGGCATCGACGTCAGCGGTCCGCTCCAGGACATCCGCAACCGACCAGAGCCACGGCGGTCGGTACCCACCTTCGCGAAACAGTTCGTTGACCATCGTGTACTGCTGGACGTTACAGGGGTTCATCGACACCGTGTGACAGCCCTCGACATCGGCACAGCGGCGGATCGAGTCGACCATGTCGTCCCGTGCTTCCCGCTCCGAGAGGAAGGGCGGTTTCATCAGCAGATAGGCCTTGACACCTGCGCCCGCCTCCTTGGCGGTCGCACAAGCGTCCTCGAAATCCGCGAACTCGAAGTATTTGTTGACACAGTCCTTGCGGATGCGGTCGGTCGCGGTTTCGAGGCCGACCGCCACGTCGACGTCCAGGCCGTGGTCGGTGAAATCGGTGATTTTGTCGTGGTCGACGAAATCCGGTAAGGACTCCAGGACGATCCGCTCGCGGTCGCCGAACGTCTCGGCGATGGCCTGCCGGGTTTCGGCCGGGACCTCCCGCTCGTCGAGGAACGAACCGGAGGTGTAGATTTTGATGAGGTCGGCGGGCTCGTCGGTATTCTTGGCTTCGTGGTCGAGACAGGCCTGGATCTGGTCCATTAGCGCCTCGTGTTCGACGGTGCCGCCCTCGACGCTCTCGGCGACGTAGCCACACATCGTACAGCCCCCCGCCCGTGCCCACCGGCAGCCACCGGTGTTGAGTATGATCGTCAGCGACTCGTAGACGCCGTCGGGGGTGTTGTCCTCGTCGACCCAGACGCGGGTCGGCTCGTGTGGGTCGTAGTGTTTCTCCTTGAGGCCGCGGATCTCGCGCATCACCGAATTGTGTGCGTCCATCCCGCGCCCGTCCTCGTAGACTTCGGGGCTCGGCTTGCTCATTGGCGGTGGTACTCGCCAGAGTGGTAAAACCGCATCGCAGTCGACCGACTTGCAGCCGACCTACGACATCAAATAGCGTGTTTGCTGGTCGACAGGCTGGCCGACAGTAACGTCCCTAAGCGGAGCGCTGGTCAGTGTAGCAACGACAGCAGCACGTATCCGCAATGTCTGCGTGGAGGGCCGTCTGCGACAGCGGGGGGAGTGTGGCGACAGTCGTGGTGGGGCTGTCACCACAGTCGAAGAGTGACAGACGTGGTGGGGCTGTCACCGTGGTGGAATAGTGACAGATGTGGTGGGGCTGTCACCGTGGTGGGATAGTGACAGTCGTAGCAAACTGTCACCGCTGTGGTGTGGGACTAGCTGTGTCGACCGACCGGCGGGAGCATGACCGCAGACGGTTCGTCTGCGGCCGGTTGCTCACCGTCGGCTGTGACACATTCCCTTAGAATACCGGTGTATAAATAACACTTATACCTACCAGCATAGGGTGTATAGAATCGGGATACCTATGTGTATAGGTTAATCTCGATTGACGATCACAGGGATGAGAATCGACCGGCTATTCGGGAGAACGTGTTCACGAATACACCGGCTGTTCCTGTTCGAACAGAGCTTCGAGTAGCTTCCGTTCTCCGGCCCGAAGATGCTGAAGGAACGTCGGCCCGGCGATGCCGAGCCGGTCGGCGATCGCTTCGCCGGTGTTGTCCCGTGGCCACGCGAAGAAGCCGGCGTGGTAGGCCGCCTGGATCGTCTCGTGTTGGCGGTCGGTAAGGGTTTCTTCGAGCTGTTCGCGGAACCCCTGTGGGGTGTCGGCCGTCGAATCGAGCTGGCGTTTGGCTCGTAGCTCCGCTGCAGTGAACGTCGACTCGAACAGTTCGGCCAGCGTCCGCACGTCGGTCGTATCCGGGACAGTCATCGAAACCGTGCCGCGACCCTCGGCGGCACGGAACTCCGTGAGCGAGACACCCTGATCGGTGATACAGTCGATCACCGGGCTCCCGTCGGTCGTCAGCGTCGCGACGAAGCAGTCGTCGCGTTCGACCAGGACGGTCGGTTCGTCGATCCCCATCCGCTCGGCCTCCTGGATGAACGCCGTCGGTTCGGCCCCCTCCACGAAGACGAACTGCCGGAGCCGCCCGTCGGAGCGCGTGCTCAGGCTCTCGATGGTGAGCGTACAGTCGACGGACGTCGAGAGTTCGACGAGATGGTCCCGCTCGCAGTCGATCTCGAAGACGACCTCGGTGTCGGCGTCGCCGACAAGCGCCCGCCGCTGTTCGGCCGTCCGGAGCGCATACCCGATGGTCTCGCCGAGTTCGGCCAGCACGTCCTGTTCCCGGTGGCCGACGGAGGTGCTGTCGGACGCATACACGATCAGCACGTCGTAGAGGATCTCGTTGTGCGTGATCGGCACCAGTACCGATGTCCCCCCGTCGGCCTCCGTCTCGGGGTCGGTCACGTATCTGAGGCTCGTCTCAGAATCCGACTTGTTGGGTGTTTCGACCGCCACCTGTCGGCGGTCGATGACGGTTTCGAGCGTTTCGGCACTGTAGCGGTCGCCCAGCGAGATCGGCGAGTCGACCGTGACGTTGGCACCGAGTCCGGCCTTCGCTCGCGGGGTGAGCCGATCCGTTTCGAGATCGTACTCGCCGATCCAGGTGTAGGCATACCGGTCCTCGCCGACGAGTCGTTCGCAGACCAACCGTTCGATCTCCCGCTGTGAGCTGACGCTCGTGATCGCCCGGTTGACCGACCGGATCACCTGGTTGGTCTGTCTGAGCGAGGCCAACTCGGTGCGCTGGCGTTCGAGTTCGCGTTTCCGCTCGTCGAGCAACGCGGCCTGTTCGAGCCGGGTCAGCGCGCTTTCGGCGTTGGTCGCCACGATCAGGATTCCGTCTCGCAGGTAGTCCACCATCGCGTCGGTCCCACCGGTTCGGCCGACTAATACGCCGTGATTCCCCAGTGAGACCCAACAGCTCACGGTGTCGAGCTCTTGGACCGTCCCTGGCTCGACGACGACCGGCTCGTCGGTCTCCAGGGCGGTCGACATCGGCTCGGCGGTCGGGAGCTCGGTCCGGAGGCTCCCGTCGAGCCCGCTGTGGGCAACGAGCGAGCGCCCGTCGGACCGCGATTTGATGACGGCGGCGTCCTCGAATCCCAGCGTCTCGCAGGTGAGGTCGATCGCCGCCTCGTAGACCGCTGTCGGCGAGGTTGCACGAATAAGCCGGTTGGCATCGGTCGCCAGCGCCTCGTTGGTCTTCTCCCGCTGCATCTGCTCGACGGCGTTCCGCACCCGGTTGGCCAGTAGATCCGGCTGCTCGATCGCCGTCGACTTCTCCATATACTCGGTGGCACCCTTTTGGAGGGCTTCGCTGGCGATCTCGCCGCCACCGTGGCCCGTCAGCAACAGAATCGGGAGTTCCGGGCGCTGCTGTGAAACCTCGGCCAGCAGTTCCATTCCGTCCATCGCCGGCATCCGGTAGTCGGTTATCAGGCAGTCGAGATCGTCGTGGAGCTGCTCTGAGACCTGCCGTGGCCGCGATTCGGTTTCGAACCGGAGCTCCGAGACCGCTTCACATCGATTGGTAATCACATCAAGAGATTGGGGGTCGTCATCGACGTAGAGCACCCGGATCGACCGAGACATGACCCTTATTTAATACCGGTGCTACTTAATGTTCTGTATTATTAATGATCAGAGAAGACGAACGGTACGCGTCGGCTACTCGACAAACCGGTCGCTAACGTCGTCGTCGGGGACCATACACTGGTCTTTCTTGCCGAACCAGTCATATCGATTCTCGGCGACGAAGTCGTAGATGCGGTCACGGAGGCCACGGGGGAGCAGTCGACCGAGCGACAGCAGTCGGTAGATCCCGCCGAGCCGTTCGCCGACGCGGATCGCCGCGTCGGATTTGGTGTAGGCCTTCCCATCGTCTACCAACACGACCGTTTCGAGATCGTCGGTCGACAACCCTACCGACTCCTGGACCCTCTCGCCAAGGTCGGACTGCAACGGCGCAAACCTGATTGTCCCTTCGGGATCTCGCGGAATGATGAACTGGATCGCGCCGTTACAGAGGTTGCAGACCCCATCGAACAGCAGGATCGGATGGTCGTCACTCTCGGCGATCGGTGACTTTTCAGCGGTCGTCATCGGTGGCTCCTGTCATAGCGGGCTGCCTGTGCTCATATTGGGATTGAGATTATAAATGCCTGTTCGGTCGACTACCGCTCTCTGACGTGTCGGACTTGGCTGGCGACCCCGCGTGTCGACTCGACCATCTCGAAGCCGCTCATCTCGGCGCGACCGATCCCGAAGGCTTTGGGCCCCCGAATCACGACCTCGTCGCCCGGCCGGATCGACTCGCTGGCGTCGACGACGCCCGGCGCGAGCACGCTGCCGTGGGGGACGAAGCCGTCGATTTCGACGACCTTCGTGGGGGCATCGCTGCCGACCCAGCGGTCGGCTCCCTTCAGGGTCATCGCTAACATCCCGTACTGCGGGACCATCGTCGCCAACTGCTCGCCGTCGCTGTCCCGGACCTGGAGTTTGGGATACCGGCCCGTCGTCCGGATCTCGATATCGCCGAACAGGGCATCGCCCGCGTCGGGGCCGAACTGGTAGTCGGCGATGGCTTTGACCGTGTTGTGCTGCCGTTCGCGTTTGCCGTATTTGAGTTCGCCCTCCAACGTGGCCGCGAGGTTCCCCAGCGAGTCGGTCGCGGTGGGGTGGCCGTCGACCGTGTACTCGAATTCCAGTGGGGAGTCCGCCTCAACGCGCTCAACGATATCGCGGTAGCCATGCTCGGGGACGTGGGCGATCACCCGCGAGTAGTCGTTGCGGTCGAGATAGCGCCGGAGGACTGCCGCCACGAATTCCTTTTCGTCTTCGGACCAGCGGCCCGTCACGACCGAATCGTAGTGTTGGGCCGGGTAGGTCAGTTCGAGTTCCTGCGGGACGACGCCGATGGGCGAGGTCATCGAGACGGTGTGGCCCCGGTAGGCGATGACGTCGTGGAACTGACCGTGGCTCTGGGAGTCGCTGTAGGGTTTGCGGGCTGAACAGGGGACGAGCACCAACGGATTATCGAATCGATTCCGGTAGCGGCTGGTCACGCGGTCAGCAAACCGCTGGATCTCCACTCGGCGGAGCGAATCGCTGGTGGCTGCGGCGAGTTCGTTGTTTCTGACCACCGGGGTTCGGGTTTCGAGATAGCTGTACTGGCTGTCGAACTCCCGGAAGGCGGCGGTCAGCCAGTTGTCGTGGCGGGCTTGGCCCTCGATGTAGTCGCGGAGCAGACCGGCCCGAATCCGTTCTCTGACCCGCCGGAGTTCGGCGCTCAGTGCATTGACGTTGTGATCGATGCAGTCGGCTTGGCCGAACTCCTCGCGCGGTTGTTGACAGGCCGGACAGGCACACGGGAGTTCGTCGAGGTCTTCCAGGAAGGCCTCGCCATCGCTCGTGAGATACATTCCCTGACTGCCTTTGACCTTCGCCAGTTTGGCGTCGACCCCGTCAACGCCCGCATACACCAGCGTGGCGACGTTGAGCGGTGTGGCAACCCCCGAAAGGACGAGCGCGGTATCTGTTGGAAGCGCCTCTTTCGCGTTGACGATCGCGTCTTTGAGCCCTTCGCCGTGGCCGACAAATCCGGATGCGTCACTCAAAATGTAGGCGTCGACACCGAGTTCGTGGGGCGATTCGGAGGAGACGACCGCTGCAGCCGGGAAGTCGACATCGATGGCGTCGGTAGCAAAGGCATCTCGGACTTCCTCGCGTGTCCCGGCGGGCAGCGAGCGGTGTGGCAGGATCGTCAGCTGGTCGTCGTTGCCCTCCGGCATCGGCTGGTCGGCAGTCCAGCGGCTCCCGCTGTCGACCAGTACGTCGTCGAGCAGCGCCGGCGTCCGGACCGGCGTCGAAAGCCGCAGTTCGCCGAGCCGGGCCGCGCCGTCCCGGTCGAGAACCTCGAAATACGTAGTCATACCCACTCTGGGCAGGCGAGGGTCAACTATCTTGCTTTCTGTCGGCCGCCTCAACCCCGAGGCTTTTCGATCCGCCCCCCGAACGCCCAGTATGGAGCCGACTGGCGCGTGGGACCGCGAGCGAACCGAGACGTTTCTCGAAAGCCAGACGATCCCTCTCCGATTGTCTTGTCACACGCAGGCCGACGCCCTGTGGATGCTCTCGCTGTGGTACCGCTACCGCGACGGGGCGCTGTGGTGTGCCACCAGTGCCAGCGCCGACGTGGTCGACTACCTCACCCACGACGACCGGGTTGCCTTCGAGATCTCGACCAACCAACCCGCATATAAGGGCGTCAGAGGGAACGGGACTGCGAGTATCGACCCGGACCCGGATAAAGAGCTCCTGGAAGCCCTGCTCGGACGCTATCTCGATGGCACCGACTCGCCGCTTGCCGAGCGACTGCTCTCGCCCGACCGCGAGGAAGTCCGGATTCGGATCGATCCGGGTCGCGTCTACACGTGGGATTTCAGTAAGCGAATGGCTGGCTCGGTCACGGACGACTCTCGGTAGCCACTGACTACTCCAAACAGCTGACTGCTTCGACCTTTTTTAAATGATAGCCACCGCCTACGTCTGGGTATCGAGAAACAGTCGGAGTTCCCTCCGGTAGGCGTCGGTCTGGTCTTCGACGACCCAGTGGTTGGCCTCATCGAGCCCGACGAGTTCGGCGTTCGGAATCTCCGATTCGAGCCGTTCAGCATACGAGATGGGTTGAAACTCGTCGTCGGCACCCCAGAGCAACAGTGTAGTGGCATCGATCTCGCTGGGGTCTACCTCGGTCGTATGGCTGGTGTTGGTCCCGATCGCGTTCCGCGACAGCGAGACGAGCCCTTGCTCGGAGTTCCACGGGGATTTCATCCCTTCGATGAACTCCTCGTCTGCCGCATGGTCACCGTACAGTCCGCCGCGGAACATCCCGTCGAGCATCTCCTGGAGCCCCTCGACGCTCATCGACTCGATCGTCGCCGGCAAGCCGAGGTCGACGATCTGCTGGATCGGCCACGAGTCGTAGCAGACGGCGTTCGACAGCACGAGGTTCGCCACTGCCGCGGGCTCGTGGACCGCGTATCGAAGCCCGACGCCACCGCCGAGGTCGTGGCCGACGAACGTGATCGGTCCAACGTCGAGTTGGTCGACTAGATCGCTGATCATGGCTTCCTGAGCGCGGATCGACCGATCGAAGCCGTCGTGCTGGTCGGAGTTTCCGTAGCCAACCATATCGGGCACGATCACTCGATACTCGTCGGTTAGCGCGGTCGCCACGTCACGCCACAGATACGAGGAGGTCGGAATCCCATGGCAGAAGACAACTGGCTCGCCCTCGCCTGCGTCGTAGTAGGCCACATCGAGGTCGTGTCCGTCGACGGTGACGGTCGTCGACGCCTGTCGTGTCGACCACGTATCGTACTCCATATACCGTATCGACCCGTGGTTCGGGTAGTCGTTTTTGCGGCGTAGTTGCCAACTACTATATTCGGTTGCGATCCCAGTGAGTGGGACCACAGAGATAGCCAGCAGGTCAGATACTCACGTTTGGGTAGTCGCCGGCTACGGGTGGAACGTCAGTGTTACACCGGAATGGACACTACCCGGCGTATGGCCGAGGAACACGGCGGCTTCGAGGATATCCGTGAGAACGTCGACGGCCACCCGATGGTCAGTCTCCTGCGGTACGCGCTCCGCTACTGGCCGCGGCTGCTCACTGGCGTTACTACCGCAGTCATCACGCGGTTCGCCCGGCTGATGCCCGCGTTGATCGTCGCGGCGGCTATCGACCGGGTGGTCCTCAACGAGGCCGATCCTGGACTGCTGACCGATGTGGGGTTGTTGCCGACCGGCGAAATCGTCGGCGAGGCAGCCCGGTTGGCGTTTCTCCAGCGGCTGGTCGTCATCGCGGCTGTCGCCTACCTCATTCGCTCGATCACGAGATTCACGTCACGGTATCTGCTGCAGTCGACCGCCCAGAAGGTCCAACGCGACTTGCGAAACGATGCTTACGACCACCTCCAGCGGCTTTCGATGGAATTCTTCGTCAATCACCAGACCGGCGGGATGCTGTCGATCCTCAACAGCGACATCAACCGCCTCGAACGCTTCCTCAACACGGAGTTCCGTCAGCTGATTCGCGTGGTCGCTACCGTCTCCGGGATCACGATCATCCTCTGGAGCTACTCGCCGAAACTCGCCGCCATCGCGCTGTTTCCGGTGCCGATCATCGGCCTTGCCAGCGCGAAGTTTCTCACCTGGATCGAACCCCGGTACAAATCGATTCGAGAGACCGTCTCGCGGTTGAATTCGAGACTTGAAAACAATATCGCTGGCGTCGACGTCATCAAATCCTTCGACCGCTATGGGTTCGAACACGATCGAGTGGCGACCCAGAGCGACCGGTACCACGACGAGCAGGTCCGGGCGCTCCGCCTCCGGCGGGGCTTTTTCGCCGGGTTGCGGCTGATGACCGGGGTTGCCTTCGTCGCCATTCTCTACGTCGGCGGTCGGGACATCATCCTGCTCGGCGACGCCGGCGCGCTGTCGACTGGCTCGTTCGCGCTGTTTTTCCTCTATTTGCGGCGGCTCTACTCGCCGATGCGACGGATCGGCCGGTCGGCCAACCGCTACCAGCAGGCCAAATCCAGCGCCGAGCGCGTCTTCGGCCTACTCGGCCGGACTCCCGCAATCGACGACCCCGGAGACCCCTACACTCCTGCATCGATCCGCGGCGATATCGAGTTCGACGACGTGAGCTTCTCGTACGGTGACCGCGAGCCGGTGATTGACGGCGTCTCGCTCGATATCGAGGCCGGAGAAACGGTCGGCTTCGCCGGCGAAACCGGCGCGGGGAAGTCGACGCTCACCCGACTCGTGCCCCGGTTTTATGATGTGAATTCGGGTTCGGTTCGCGTCGACGACGTCGACGTTCGGGAGTACGCCCGCCAGAGCCTGCGGCGCGGGGTTGCTATCGTCGGCCAGTCGCCGTATCTGTTCTCGGGGACGGTCGCCGAAAACATCGCCTACGGCGACCGCGAGACACTGACTGCGCTCCGCGAGGGCGACGCAGTGCCCGAGGCAGTCGTCGAGGCTGCCGACGCCGCCGAGGCCGATCGGTTCATCGACGACCTCCCAGAGGGCTACCGAACCGAGATCGGCGAACGCGGCGTCAAACTCTCCGGCGGCCAGCGCCAGCGGCTCGCCATCGCGCGGGCGATTCTCAACGACCCGGCGATCATTATTCTGGACGAGGCCACAAGCGACGTCGACACCGAGACCGAAGACCGGATCCAGGAGAGCCTCTCACGACTGATTGCCGACCGAACCGCCCTCGTGATCGCCCACCGGCTGTCGACGATCCGCGACGCCGACCGGATCGTCGTCATGGATGACGGCCGCGTTGTCGAGCAGGGGACCCACGACGAGCTTGTGGCCAAGGAGGGAATCTACGCGAATCTCTGGGGTGGGCAGGTCGACGACGAGCCCGCGGTCGCCGACTGACGGTCAGTCCTCGTAGCTCTCGCGCAGGTCTGCGAGTGATTCGACCGTGACGTCTTCGGGAATCCGGTCGACAGCGTCGGTGTGCCATTCCTCGATGGCGAGGGTGAACTCGGTCTCTGGGTTGGCTTCGACGAGCGCCCGGACGCCGTCGGCCGCTGCGACCTGCCCCCCACGGTCGGATCGGTCGGGGACAGCCGCGGTAAACGGATAGCTGTCGGAGAGTTCGCGGGGGAACGGCCCGAAGGGGGCGACGACGCGCCAGGCGGCGTCGTACTCGTCGGAATCGGGTGCGCCAGCCTCGGTCAACAGGAGCCGGGCAGGCGTCGACAGTCGATCGAGCCGCTGGTGGTGCCGCAGGACTTCGGGGCGGCGCGCGCTCTCCGGCGACGTATAAAAGAAGGTGCCCTTCGAGACAGGGTCGTCGCCTTCGAGTTGGTCGGCGTGATCCAGGAGGGCGCGGTAGCCATCGTACATCGCGGGATGGCCGCGGGCCCGACGGTCGACGAGTTCCAGCAGGTTGCCGCTCCGGATGGCCTGCTTGATTCGCCGGAGCTCCTCGAAAGTGACGTGGAGGTTGTGCTCGGCCAGGAGTCGCTCGCGGCGGTCGTCATCGTCGACCGCTCGGATCTCCGCGGGCGTGTGGTCGGCACAGACTGGACACGAACAGGGGAAGTAGTCGAGATCCGCCAGCTGTTCGGTGCCGGAGACGGTGAGGTATCGTCCCGCGCGTGCATACAGCGCGTAGGCGGCTGAATCGAACAGATCACAGCCCAGCGCTACGGCAAGGGCGAGCATCATCGGGTGGCCCGCGCCGAACAGATGGACCGGACAGTCGGCACTCAGCCCGCGTTTGGACGCGGCGACAGCCTCGACGAGGTCGTCGTAGCGGTAGTTGTTCATCATCGGCACGACCGCACCGATTGGGAACACGTCGAGATCGGTTTCGGCGGCCTGTCGACCTGCCTGCTCGCGGAGATCGGGGTAGGTAGAGCCCTGCACGGGCGCATTGATCAGCATCTCACCGCAATCGAGGGCTTCGGCGTCGGCCAGCGCCTCAGCGGTGATGTCGAGATCCGACTCGGCCTGCTGGCGGCTCACGTCGGGCGGGGTCGGGATGTCGACTGGCGTCCCGATGTCGGAGCCGATCTCGTACTGGAACTGGAGGATCTCCTCGGTCGTCACCTCGATGTCGCCGTATTCGGCGAGCTGAAACGAGCCCGAATCGGTCATGATCGCTCCGTCGAAATCCAGGAGCTCGTGGAGCCCGTCGTCGAGGGCCTGCTGGCGGAGTCGGTCGGTCTGGCGGATGATGTAGGAGTTCGTGATCAGGATGTCGACATCGAACTCGGATTCAAGCTCGGAAGGCTCGATGGTCAACGTGTTGGGGTTAATAACGGGAAGCAAGGCCGGGGTTTCGATCGTTCGGCCCGCCCGCGGAACCTCCAAGCGGCCGATCCGTCCGGCCCCGTCGGCGTCCCGGATCTCGAAATGGTCGCGCATGTGCCCCAGCTACCGGCGGCGAGTCGGTAAGGATTGCGTTCGGCTCTGGTCGGCGATCTCATGCAGGCGACGGTCGAAATACACGACTGACGGCTCAGCGATTCGTTAGCTCGTAGTGGGTGACAGTCAGCGCCGACCGGCCGTCATCGAGTTCGTCGTCGACTACTGCGGCGAGATACTCGTCGTAGTCGGTCACGTCGACGCGAATGGACTCGTTGTCGTCGAGGTTCTGCTTGGCAGTCGGTTCGCAGTCGTGAGCGACGAAGTGATGATGGACCGAGTTGGCGATCCCGTTGGAGGGTTCGGTCGTCAACAGGTGTTCGAGACTGCCCGCCTCGTAGCCGGTCTCCTCGCGGAGTTCTCGCCGGGCGGCATCGAAGAGGTCCTCGTCGCCCTCGACCGATCCGGCCGGGAGACCACGGTTGACGCCATCGACGGCCTGCCGCCACTCCTCGATGACGACCACGTCGCCGCCCGGCGTTAGGGGGAGGATAACGACCGCCGGAGATTCGTCGACGTAGTGGTAGTCGGTGACTGTGCCGTCGGGCAGTTTGACCGCATCGCGCCGGATCTCGAAGCCCGGACAGCTGTAATCGATTTCGGATGCCATCGTCTGCCACGCCAGCGGATCGTCCGTCATATGTGATCTGTCCGGCGGCGTTGGCTAAATATCACCGGTCGACACGGTCGGCCGACCACGTAGGGTCGTGTCGGCAGTCAGCCGACGGCGAAATACCGGTCGGCGTGGTCCCGACATCCTGGATTGAACATGGACTCACAGCTCGGACACTGATGGTCGCAGTCGAGATACACCCGGACGCAGAGTTCGGTCCCACAGACTCCACACAATACCGCGGACTCGTCGAACCGATCGCGGGGCCACCGCTCGGCGTCGTGGTCGACACAGGTCTCGTGACATCGAAAACAGGGATAATAGGTCTCACAACAGGGAAACCGGATGGCGACGATATCGCGGTCGCTGCGGTAGTGGGCACATCGAGTCTCGTCGCCGACAGCGACACCGACGACGAGGTGGTCGTGTGGCGTCAGTCGGCGTCGTCGGCAATCGCCCCTCATCCGGCGGCAGTTCGCGCCGCCAACAAATGAGCGTGGCGGACGGTCGACCCCCCGGGGAGGTCGTCGAAGGGGTTTATCAATACTGCCGTCATTCACTCTGCCATGACGACATTCGTGGCCGCAACGAACTCGGTCCACACGAGCGCGGCACTCTGTGACTATCTGTTCGACCGGGTCGACAGCGAGGACACCGTCCACGCGATCAACTCACATCTCGATGAGGAGTCGTTGACTGACGAAGAACTCCGGGACGGCGAGGACGCGCTCAACGCGATCTATTCGCGGCTCGGCGCTGCGACCACCGTCGAAACACACCAGTTCGTGCGAGGAAACGTTCCCGCCGAAGACATTCTGTCGTTTACCGAGTCCGTCGACGCCGACGAGATCGTCATCGGCGTCAGAAAGCCGACCGCCACGAGCAAGGTCGCTATCGGAAGCGTCACCGAACAGGTGTTGCTCCATTCGAGCCGCCCGATGGCCGTCATCCCCCGCGAACTGGAGTAGTCAGCCCAACAGTGCTGTCGAGACGATCACGGTGTTCCAGCCGGTGACCGCCACTCCGAGGACGGCCAACCCGAGTGGGATGCCGACCCGGTTTGCGGTGGGCAGGACTCGCCAGACCCCGTAACTCACCGCGATCGTGAGGAGTTTGAGTATGAACAGGCTTGCCACGCCGTATCGGTCGATCAGCGGGCCGACGAGTGGACCGGCCTCAACGACGCCACTGAGACGGAGCCCGACCGCCGTCGTTACCAGATCGCCGACGCCGAAACAGGCGACCGCCAGCAACCACAACGTCGGCTGAAGACGTTGCAAGCGGCCCGCCGAGCCGCCGCGAGAACGGTGCATAGACAACGTCTTGCAGAGACCGATTTCGTTAGTCACCGAACAACGTGTGGTAGCCGCTGAACGACAGTCGTCGTCGACCGGTAGTCACTGCCTACGATCCCTTGTGGCGGCCGGGACCACACAGAAGGTGATTTAAGAGTGCCATGACTGCCAGTAGCTAATGGCTACTGCGTTTTTCGACCGGCTCGCCGACCGGATCGCCACCATCGACAGCGTCGTCTCGGTCGGGCTGGACACCGACCCCGACCGGATTCCCGACCATCTCCAGGACAAAGACCTCCCACAGTGGGCGTTCAACCGGCGGATCATCGATGCGACCCACGAACACGCCGCCTGCTACAAGCCGAACGCCGCCTTCTACGAATCGGCCGACGGCTGGCGCTCCCTGCGGGAGACGATCGCCTACGCCCACGGAAAGGACGTGCCCGTCCTCCTGGACGCCAAACGCGCCGACATCGGCAACACGACCCGACAGTACGCCGAAATTCTCGACGCTGTCGACGCGATCACCGTCAACCCGTATATGGGACGAGACTCCCTGCAGCCGTTCTTGGATCGTGCTGACAAGGGCGTGTTCGTCCTTTGTCGAACATCCAACCCCGGCCGGGAGGACCTCCAGGATCTCGAACTCACCTCGGGCGAACCACTTTATAAACGGGTGGCTGCACTCGCCGACCTGTGGAACGAACACGACAATGTCGGCCTCGTCGTCGGCGCGACAGGTCCGGACGAACTCGAAGAACTCCGTGAGGCAGTCCCCTCGTTGCCGTTCCTCGTGCCGGGCGTCGGCGCACAGGGCGGCGACGCCGAGGCGGCGGTCGACTACGGGTTGGACGCCGACGGTGTCGGCCTCGTCAACTCTTCCCGTGGGATCATTTATGCGGGCGAAGAGCAGGGCGAGGCGTTCGCTGCCGCCGCTGGCCAGTCGGCAAAGCAGCTAAAAGGGCGACTGAATCAGTACCGAAACGCCGAGTAGTCACCTCCTACTCAAACATCGTCCGGTTGTAAGCGACCGTTCTCGCAGTCAGTCGGTGTCGATCGCGGTCGTCTCTCGACCGAGATCGTCGAGGACACGCGTTAGCGTCGTCACCAGGATGTGTGCCAACTCTTCGTCGGTCATGTCGAAGCCGTCGGTCGTGGTCGCGCCAGCGACAAACACGCCGTGGTCGCCGACCGGGAGCAGGAGTTCGCTCCTGATCGGTGTCTCGGCGTTGTAGGTCTCGGGATACTCCCGAACGTCAGTGGCAAAAATCGGCTCACCCGTGTTGTAGACCCGCCAGACCAATCCTTCGTCCCGCTTGATCGCCGGAACTTCGCCGAACACTTCTTCGGTACCCGTTGTCGTCGCGACGGGCACGAGTCGGTCGGCATCCGCCGTGTCCGGTGCATACAGGCCCGAGACCTCCATATCCAGCACGTCTTCGGCAGCCCGGATGGCGACGTCAACGGCGGTCTCAAACGTCGTCGCGTCGATCAGCTCCCGGGTGGTCGTATGGAGGGCTTCGAGACGCCGCTCCCGCTGTTTCCGTGCGGAAATATCCCGGACGACGCCGACGCTGGCCTCGTAGCTGCCGTCTGCGGCTGTGACAGGGGCGATATTGATTTCGGTCGGGATCGTCTGGCCGTCCATCGTGGTGACTTCCACCTCGTAGGTCGACCAGCCGGTTTCGGGATCGCCGCGGATCTCCGCTAGTCGGTTGCTTCCCTGCTGGTAGGCACCGTCTACTAAAAACTCGCCCGCGTGCATCCCGATCGCCGTCTCGCGGTCACAGCCGAGCATCTCGGCCAACGCCTCGTTGGCCAGCACGATCGAGCCGTCCGTATCGAGGATATACATCGGATCGCCTACGGTCTCGACGAGGAGTTTGTACCGTTCGAGCTCCTGTTGAGTCTGGTAGCTCTCGACGGCGTTCAGAATCCGGTTTGCGAGCAGTCGATACTGTTCGGTGCCGGTCTGTTTCTGGAGGTAATCCGTCGCGCCCGCGGAGATCGCATCGCTGGCGACTGCCTCGGAGCCTTCACCGGTAAATAAAATAAACGGTAGCGAGGGATGTGATTCACGAATCGTTTCGAGGAACTCGATTCCGGTCGACGACGGCATCTGATAGTCGCTGACGACACAGTCGAAGGCCTCGGTATCGAGTCGGTCGAGCCCGTCGGCCGGGCTCGTCTCGGTCGTGATTTCGAAGCGGTCGTCCTCTTGGGAGAGGAACTCCGCGGTGAGGTCCAGAAACGACGACTCGTCGTCGACGTGGAGGATCTGGATTGAGTCCGCCATTGATAATACGACAATCTAACCGCAAGTAATTGTTCTGGTAAATTGACTGTCGTTTTTGTAAGGGAGTCTGTCGACTTACAGGGCTACCAGTGCGTCGTCGGCCTCAGATTTCGGGCGGTGCTTCGCGGCCGATATGGATCTCTTGACCCTCGATATCTTCGAGGGCAGCAACGAGCCCGCCGACCTCGACCCGCCCCTCATCTGTTTCGACGGTCAGCGCGGCGACCTCTTCGGAGTCCTGGATGGCGACAGCGGCGACTTTTCCCGAGATGACACGTTCCTCCCCGGTTTCGGTGTCCCGGCCCTCGACGGTCGCATAAAACTCCCCACCGAGATCACGGATATCCTTGACGGCCCGGCGGATGGAGGCATACCGACGGGGGAACGGTCGCTCCGAGCCGTCGACGGCGACGGTCTCGGCAGTCGTCCACAGGACGGTCCCGAAGAAACCAGACACGAGGAAGCCGAGCGCCGAGCGGTTGAAGATCACGCCGTAGCGATCCTTGTCGTCCCGGATCGCGTCTTGGGTCGCATACACCGAGCGTTCGCCGTCGGCGACTGCCAACACAGGCGTCGTGATCCCGCGGCGGGCCCGAACCGTCGTCGCCACCGACAGGTAATCGAACGTGTTGGGATCGGGGGCCGCACTCGCCGGGGTCAACAGTAGATCGATACTGACACCGTTTGCGATCTGGGCCTCCAGGTCGTCGGCGAACTCCGTCAGGAGCTCCGGGGTCAGCGACAACACGAGTTCGTACTCCGCCGAGTCGATACACTCGGCGAGATGCCGGATGATCGTCGACCGGGATTTGACCAACGACACCGCCTCGGTCTCACGGGTCGGGGCAGTGTAGCGCGCGGCGAGTTCGTCGACCATCTCGGTGAACGACGATTGGACCTTGCCGAAGGCGTCCTCGGGGTCGATGGCGACGATCTGCATCGGTCTCGACTCCCTGAGTTCGACGAGCTGGCGATCCGACAGGCTCCGGACGGTGTCGTACACCCGCGGCTGGGGAATGTCGGTCCGGTCGGCGATCTCGCTGGCGGTCAGCTGGCCGTGCTCCAGGACGGTCAGATAGGCGTCGATCTCGTATTCGCCTAGGTTGAACCGCTCGCCGACCGTATCGAGCAGCTGCCGAAGGTCGTCTGCCATACTGGTCGTTGACCAGTCTACCGGTATGTAATTTACTATGCACCGAGTTGCACTCGGTTTTATAACTTGGTTCTACGATCGTCGACGGACCCCAGACAGTCATCGGAGGAAACCCTTTTTCAGGAGGCCCGTGAGACCACGGTATGATCCGCTACGGGCACCTGCTGCAGACAGGGTCGGGAGCCGCCGACTCCCTCGCACAGCTCCTTCCCGGCTGGCTGCAGTTCCCAGGCCATCGGTTGCTAGCGGCGGTGCTGGTGGTCGTGATCGGGATTTGGCTCTCGAAACTGCTCGTGCGGCTGTTGGGTCGACCGATCGCCCGTCGGTTCGCCAGACAGAGCGTCGCCCAGACTGTCCTCGGTGGGGTACGCGGCCTTACTATCGGCGGCGCGCTCATCGTAGCTGGCTCGTTTGTCGGACTGCGGATCGGCGACATCGTCCTCTCGGTGACGGTCTTTTCGGCCGTCGTCGGTATTATCCTCGCCCCGATCGTCGGGAACGTTCTCAACGGCGTGTTCGTGTTGGCCGACCAGCCCTTCGAGATCGGCGATATGATCGAACTCGAAAACGGTACCCGAGGGTTTGTCGACGATATCACGATCCGCTACACCAAAATGTTCACTCTCGACAACACGTTCCTCGTCATTCCGAACGGGAACATCCGCGAGCGGGACGTGACCAACTACTCCGCGGAGGACGAACGAACCCGGCTGTCGCTGGACGTGTTGGTCACGTATGAATCCGACATCCCCCAAGCCCGCCAGCTGATCGAACGGTCAGCCAGAGACACCGACGAGGTGATCGAGGGCGGGCCGGATATCCGGGTCGGCAGCGCGCGGTACCCCGCGAATCCGGGCTGTCTCATCGCCGACTACGGCGACAACGGAATTTTGCTTCGGCTCCGCTACTGGGTCAAAAAGCCCTACAAGATCGCCACCGTCGAGTCCGAGGTTCGAACCCGGATTCGGGAGGCGTTCATAGACGCCGACGGGACCATCGAGATGGCCTACCCGCACCAACAGCTCGTGTTCGACGAGCACAGCGGCGAGGCACAACTCGCGGTCCGCGAGGCCACCGAATCGGTAGCGACCGAAGGGGTCCAGGAGACAGTCGCCGATCCCGAGTCGACAACACAATCTCCAGAACCGGGCCCCTCGGAAGACGGCTCGTCCACACCAGCCGATAGATAGCCGTCGACCGACGCTGATTCCGAGACGTAGCTAGGGGTACGGATGATACTCCCGGTCGAGTTGTGGCTCGAAGCCGAGCGATTCAGGCACGCTCTCGGCGCGGTCGCCGAAGAACGGCTCGCCGGTAAACAGTGGTTGTGCAGTCGGAACCACCGCCCGCACCGCCTCGAAGCCGAGCTCCTCGACATCCCGTGTTGTCAGTCGTGCCGCGAAGGTATCGAGATCGACGGCCGCCAGTCGGTCGACGACGGCTTCGAGCTCGTCGGTCCCCGTCAGTTCGGGAGTGCCGAGCGAGTCGGCCGGAATCCGGCTGTCGCTTTCGACGAACGTGCGGGCCGCCTCGGGGAAGTCGGCGTACTCGCCGATCGCACCGCCCTGCTGGGCGGCCTCCTCGGGCCCCAGCGCCCGGAGTTCCATCCAGTTCTGTAGCGCCTCGGCGAGCGCCGACCGCGCCGCGGCCGCCGGATCGAGGTCGGCCGCCGAGCCAACGGCGAACCGTGGCCACTCGTCGTCGCGGTGGACCGCCACGGCGACGACCGGCACGTCGACATCTTGCGTGACGAGCAGCGGCGTCACGGCCAGCGACTCCGCTCCGGCTCGGGCTTCGAGTTCGGCGAAGCCCTCGTCGTCGACTGCCAGCCCCAGCGGGTCGAACGTCGAGTACCACGCCAGCATCGTCGCGTCCCGCTCGATGACCTCGTAGAGCCCCGACAGCACGGCTTCGACCGTCGAGTTGCCGAGCCCGAGGCCGGTGGTGATCGCGGGGCGATACCGCCGGTTCGGCGGTGGGAAGCAGACGAACTCGGCGGGCAGTGAGACGGTGTCGTCGGTCTGAAGGTCGACTCCTTCAAGCCACTCGATCCGCTGTTCGGGATCGGGTGTCTCGAACCCGTCAGGCCGGACGAACCGCCGAGGCGACACTGGATTGGCGCGGGTTCGCTCGGAGCCGCCGTCGAGGTCCCCCCGACGGTAGACGCCCGCGCTGTAGCGTTCGAGCGCTTCGCCGAGGGCTTTCATATATGCCCGGTCCCAGTTGCCATCGACACCGGCAGCGAACTCCGCGGCTCGCGCGTCACTGAAGCCGGTGGTGTCGGCCGTCGAAGCGATGTAGTAGGGCACCGGGAACGATTCACGCTCACCGACCTGACTGACGGGACCGAGCCGGTCGTCGACCGCCCGTTCGGCCCGCGAGAGGGCGTCGTCGACGGTGACCGAGCGGTGGGTGAGTTCGAGCGAGCGGCCAGGCTGCTCGTCGGCACACTCACAGCCCGGCACGGGGAGGAGGGTCCGCTCCTGCCACGGGAGTTCGACGATCCGGCCGCCAGCACGCTCGCCCGACAGCAGGCCGATCAGTTCGGTTCCGGCGACGGCCCCGGCGAGTCGAACCTCGCTTCGGGAGCCGCTGGGATCGGCTTCGGGCAGCTCCTCTTGGGCGGCCCCAACACGGGTTTGGAGACACTGATAACAGCCCGAATCAGGTGAAAAAAGCGAGACCGTTGCGTCGACGGCTGCCAGCGGATAGCCGCCAACTCCCCCGATCTCGACGGCGACCCAGCGATCGAAGGCTGTCGAGGCGGCGGCGAATACGTCGGCTCCGGTGGGCGCGACAACCGCGCCAATAGCGGGCGTTCCGTTATCACTCGCCGAGCCGAGTGCCGACGGTTCGAGCCGCTCCACCGAGAGATCGACGTCACTACAGGCGGCTGTAAGCGCCTCGGCAGCGGGACCGCTGCCAACGAGACCGAGTTCCATGGGTTATCCTCTCAGTGGCGAGTAAAAGAACACGGCGATGGGCAACAGGAAGTAGTCGGGGACGGATTAGTCCAGGAGCTCTTGACTGACGCCCGCGAGCTCGCTGGCGTCGGCCTCGCGGAGTCGGTCGTCGCCGAGCTGGAGTCGGAGCCGTGGTCGACCGACATCGATCGGGACTTTTTCGGTCGCGATCAGCCCCATATCTTCGAGTCGCGTTTTGGTGCGCGAGAACGTTGCCTTGCTGGCGATCCCGACGTCTTCGCCCCACTTCGAGATGTCGTACAGCAGGACCTCGTTTTTGGCTGCGACGAGCAGCGAGATCGTCACCTCGTCGAGCCCCTCGCCGTCGCCGCGGGCAGTATCGAGTTCGGCCAACACCGCATCGAAATCGTCGCGGGCTGCCTCGCTGATATCGTCTGCCAGCGTCTCACGGACGCGTGAGATCGGCGGCGTTCGGAGTCGATACGTCTCGGCAGCGTCCCACTGTTCGTCGTAGCTTTCGCGGGCGCTGTCGACGAACGCACTGTCGTCGGTGGTCAGGGCGGCGATCCGGTCGCCCGCCGAGACGAGCGCGAGCACCGAATCCCCCGAGATGAGCAGGGAGTTCGCTGCCGGATCGCTCAACACACGGATCGACAGCCCTCCGGTATCGATCAGATCGGCAGCGCGACTCGCAACGAGGAAGTCTTCCATCGTCTCCTTGATCGGTCGCTCCTCGGCCAGCATCCGAATCGTCGGCAGCTCGCCATCGAAGGCGGTGGCGACGTCGACCAACGCCCGGATCGCCTCCTCGGTCGGATCGACGAGGAGCAGGTCGTCACTCGCTTGAGTGAGCACTGACTGTAGGATATCGTTAATGTCTGTTTCGAGTAAATTCGAGTCCATCTATAGTATAGTATAATACCAAAACTACTATTTAATATTGTCGGGAGGAGCGCAACCACATCGGTATCCGAGCAGCTAAATTAACTCCAGCGAGGCGTCATTGAACTACTATTGTGTCATTAAAACATAAATTTCTATCGGTCGACGAATGGTGCGGTGTCGAAGGGTGCTGTTCCGTGCGGCAGGAGGGGCGACAACACCGAGGATATAAATGTGAACACGGAGGAGAGTCTCCAACAGTGTCGAACGAGAGCCCGGGCTGGGAGCGGTTTTTCGGCTTCGAACACCCCTACGAGAACCAGGCCGACGCCATCGAGGCCGCGATCGAAACCGTCGACGCCGAGGGCTATCTCGCGATGGAGGGCCCCTGTGGGACCGGCAAGACGATGGCTGCGCTCACCGCCGCGGCCTACCTCCTCCGGGAGACCGACCGGTTCGAGAACGTCGTAGTCGCCACCCCGGTCAAACAGCAGCGCCAGCAGTTCATCGAGGACTTGCGGACGATCAACCGCGGGCTCGACGACCCCCTTTCTGGCGTCGGCCTCGTCGGCAAGTCTGACCTCTGCCCGTACGGGCGCGAAGATAGTTTCCCGGCCGACACGAGCGTCCAATCCCGGTGTGAGGAGCTCCGCGAAACGACCGCAGACCTCGTCCGTGCCGAGGACTCGGGTGACCGCCGCGCCCATAGCGGTGGGTCGACGGCCGCCGAGCCGGCCGACCTCGACCGGGAGGCCGGACCGGAACCTGCAGCCGTCATCGAGGGCACAACTGATGAGGCCGAACAGTGGTGGGACACCGAGCTGGCCCGCGAACTCGCCAACACCGCACGCCGCGATCAGCGTGCAGGCGACGGCGACCCGCTTCAGACTGCGGGTGCCACTGCGCCGTACGGCACCGCACAGCCCGCGGCTCCGGAGTCGTTCACCGACGGCGAGTCGACGCCCCTGTACTGTCCGTTCGAGGCCGACTGGTACGCCCGCGATACCGGCTCGCCGGTCGGCTTCGAGCAGGGGACCGACCACGTCCTGTCGACCCGTGAGTTCCTCCCGGCGGCGGTCGAGGCCGGGACCTGCCCACACCGGGTTATGAGCGTTCTCCTGGAGGACGCCGATGTCGTCGTCGGCAACTATAACCATCTTTTCGATAGCCAGACCCGCCACCTCACCGAACCGATCCTCGACGAGCGGACGCTCGTGATCGTCGATGAGGCCCATCGGCTCGAAGAGCGCGTCCGGGACCTCCTGAGCGACACCGTGGGTCGGGTGACACTCAAACAAGCCCAGCAGGACCTCCAAACGCTCCTCGAACGGGCGCGCCAACACGGCGACAACAAGGAGCTAATCGAGTCGAAGCTTGCTGACCACGATGTCCCCTACGAGGCCGTCGAACGGGCCCACCAGTTCTACGGCGAGGCGATCGACTGGCTCGACGAGCAGGTCGAGACAGCACTCCGCGAGCGGTTCGACGGCTACGGAACCGGATTTATAAACGAGGTCTTGCCGGACGAGCAGGTCGAACTCGAACTCCGCGACCCGCAATCCGACCAGCGGGATGCGTTCACCGAGTGGGCCGAAGACCAAGCGGACTACAGTGGCGGCTTCTTCCGTACCCTCGGAACGGTCGGCAGTGCCGTCGAGGATGTCCTCTCACAGCTGGGCATGGGCCGCGACTGCGTCTGTACGGCCACCGGCGTCCTCTTCGATCGATGGTGGCACCGCGACCACACCGAGTTTTTCCGCGAGATCACCCTCGAACCCACGGACAACGAGTACCGCGACCCTGACTATCCGTGGCAGAACGCGTACAACGCCTCGCTGGTGATGTACAACTGCATCCCCTCCGAGCAGGTCCGTGAGATCCTCGGAGAGTTCGGCGGGGGGGTTCTGATGAGTGCGACGCTGGAGCCGATTCCCATCTTCGAGGCCGTCAGCGGGCTCCAGTCGCTGTCGACCAGAACCGCCACGGGCGATGAGGGTGCCAAGCGACGGGTCGACCGTCGGAGCTACGACCTGCAGTTCCCCGAGGCCAATCGTGAAAGTTGGGTCGTCGACGTCATGCCGTTTACCGCCCGCAACCGCGGGCCACCGACGCCCGACAACCACAACGAAACCAGAGAGCGCTACGCCTACGTCGCCCGCGAGATTGCCCGGAGCCACGGCAACATCCTGCTTGCCTACCCCAACTACGCCGAGGCCGAATGGGCCGCCGAGCGGCTTCGGGAGTCGGTCGACAAACCCGTGGTACTCGATCGGTCGTCGTCCCACGAGGAGACCCAACGCCTCAAAAACCAGTTTTTCGGTGACGAGCATAGCGTCTTGGTCACCAGTACTCGGGGCACGCTGACCGAGGGCGTCGACTACGCAGGCGAGAAACTCCATACCTGTGCGGTCTTCGGCGTGCCGCTGGTCAATATCGGCTCACCCCGCGTGCAGGCAGTCAGACACGCCTACGGCGACCGCTTCGGCACCGAAAACGAGTTCACCTACGCGCTGACGATTCCCGCGGTGCGGCAGGTGCGGCAGGCGATCGGGCGTGTGCTGCGCGGCCCCGACGAATGTGGGGTTCGGCTGCTGGTCGGCGAGCGGTACCTCCCCGATCGGCCGCGCTCGGTGGCTCCGTTTTTGGCCGACCAGGAACAGCGGGAGTTCAGCCGATTGACCCCGGAGTTTCTCGATAGTCAGTTCGCCGAGTTCTGGTCGACTGACCGTCGGTAGGGACCCCCTACGGCCGGACATCCTCCTAGTAACTATCAATCGGTTCGCTCACCAGTGAGCAATGTCCGAGACTCCAACCTACCACCTCGTCTGTCGTGACTGTCCCACGGAGTTAGTCGTCGAGACAGCTGCGTGGGCCGAACAACGGGCAGCCGACCATGAAGCAATCACCGGCCACCGCCTCGATTTTAAACGGGTCGACTAGCGAACGGAGCCAATGCTCCGGACAGTCGACACGGTACAAAAAAGCCGATCAGGGAGTCGAGGAACCCTCGTTAGGCGGTGATTTCGTCGAGTGCATCCAGGAGGTCGTCTTTGTCCTGGACGCCGATCACGCGGTCGGCTGACTCGCCGTTGTGGTAGAATTCGAGTGTCGGGACGCTACGGATGCCCTTGCTGCTCGCAAACTCCTGTAGTTCGTCGATGTCTACCTTCAGCACGGCGGCGTCGGTCTCGTCGGCGATCTCCTCGACGGTCGGTTCGAGCATCTTGCAGGGCCCACACCAGTCGGCGTAGTAGTCGACGAGGACGACCGAATGGGAGTCGATGAGTTCCTCGAAGTGGCTCTCGTCTTCGACGTGAATCGGCTCGGAGGCTGCTGTGGTACTCATACAACACCATACAGGCTCTACTGGTATAACAGTTGCAGGGATGTGTCAGATCCCTACCCAACCGATTGTCAATAGACCGAACACACCACTATATAATTATTCACCGGCTACATAACTGAGGACGACACCGTCGTCGACGCGGTCCACGGACGTTAGCGAAAGTGCCGGAAAGTCGTCGACGAACCCATCCCCGTCGGCGAGTGTTGGGGCGTCCCGACCGCCGATAACAAGCGAGCCGACGAACACTATTAGCCGATCAATAAGTCCGTCTTCAATAACTGAAAAGATCAGTTCACCGCCACCTTCGACCAGTAGGCTGTCGATACCAGCGGCTTCGAGTCCGCCGAAGGCCGTTGTGAGGTCGACGCGCTCCTCACCGGCGACGATCAGTTCTACACCTGCCTCTCGGAGGGCCTCGCGCCGCTCGTCGGGTGCGGCCGACGAGACGACGACGTGGGTCGTTGCGGCATCGTCGCAGATCCGGCCATCCGGTGGCGTTCGGCCGCGAGAGTCGATGACGACTCGCGCCGGATTGGCAGACCGACCGTTCTCGCGTCGCCGTTGTTGTCGCTTGGGATCGTCGAGAGTTAGATGTGGGTCGTCGGCCAACACGGTCCCGATGCCGACGGCGATGGCGTCGACCTCGCGTCGGATGCGGTCGACGCGGTCGAAATCCTCAGGGCCGCTAATCTTGATCTGCTCGCGGCGGCACGACGAAAGCTTCCCGTCGGCGCTCATCGCGGCGTTGACGACGACATCCATACCCGGATATCGCCCGGCGACCGCTTCGGCGTTTCGGTCCTGCCAGTCGCTGCCCGGAGGCAGCCGCGGTGGTGATTGGCAACGATTGAACATCTCAAACAGGCCAACTGATAAGTGGGGGCTTAGCGAATCGAACGGTATGGATCCACGTATACTCATGCTAGGCTGGGGGTTCCCACCGAACGTCACAGGCGGTCTCGACACCTGGGTGGGTGAGGTGTTCGAAGCCTTCGAGCCGAAAGACGCGGAGCTGCAACTCCTGCTCCCGTCGGAGTACGCCCCCGAGGATCGTGAGGGAATTCACAGCGCCCCGACCGGCGAGGGCGACATCATCACACGTGTCGGCCGGATGAGCGACACGTTCGTCGAACTCGCCGAGGATGCCGACATTGCCCACACCAACGACTGGTTCGGCTATGGGCCGGGACTGCGGGCCAAACGCGAGACCGACGCCACGTGGGTCTCGGCGTTCCACTCGCTGTCGAGCGACCGGAACATCAATCCCCCCGAACGGGAAGTCGAAACCGAACGCCGGGTCGCCCAGCAGTCCGACGTGCTCATTTCAGTCAGCGACATCACGCGTCAGAACGTCCTCGAACTGTACGAGGCCGACTCCCACGTCGTCCACAACGGCTTTTCCTCGCTGGATACCACCGGGTTTGATGTCAAGGCCGACCTCGGTATCGAGGGCCCGATGCTGTTGTTCGTCGGTCGACACACCGACCAGAAGGGGATCAGTCACCTGCTGTATGCGATGGACAAGATCCAGAACACCGACGCGACGCTCGTCCTCGGCGGCTCGGGCCACCAGACCGAGCACCTGAAGATGTTCACCGAACTGCTCGGGCTCAGCGACCGCATCAAATTCGCCGGCTACATTCCTGAAGAGCGACTTGGCGACTATTACGCAGCGGCCGACGTGTTCATTTCGCCGTCGCGGGCCGAACCGTTCGGTCTGACGATCACTGAAGCACTCGCAGCCGGTGCGCAGGTCGTCGCCACCGAAAGCGGTGTCCGGGAGACGCTCCCCGATGGCTGTCTTGTCGAGGTGACAACCGACTCCGATTCGATTGCCCGCGGGATCGACGAAGCCCTCGCCCGCGAGGGACCGCCGGAGTACGAGCCCCGAACCTGGGACGAGGTCGCCGACGACCTGCTCGACGTCTACAACACCGCCCTCGACTGACTGTCACAGCTCCTGGAGAGATTGTGGCCTGAACTCACCGTTTTTTGTGTCTACTTTTTAGTACTACTTCGGGACCGACCACGGCAGTTGAGCTACGCAGTCGAGACGATGATCGACTGTTTAACGGGCTATTAGGGTGTGCTGTCGACGGCATCTGCCAGTCGTAGCCAGTGACTAGTGAGGAGCGGCTGGTAATTTAGTACCAACTGATGGTTTTGATGGTGCATTACGATGCTAAAGAGTAGTCAGTTGGTAACTGCGCGATGACAAACGATGACTCAGACGGCGGTATCAACCGTCGGACGTATATGAAAGGTGTTAGCGCCACAAGTGCGATCGCCGGGGTTGGTGGGCTCTCGGCGATGTCGACGCCGGCACAGGCACAGGCTGAGCCAGGCGAAGGTGACACCACAATGGCCGATTTGTGTGGGACGTTCAGTCCAGGAGCCCAGGCCCAGCAATGTATTGCGTGCGTCGAAGAGGAGTGTGACGATGACGAGGAGATCACAGCCCTCGAACTGACTGATGGGCTTTCAGGGATGTGTTTCACTCCTAGTGAGGAGGACCTCGAGATCCCCGACGACGCCGACTACGTCACGCTCAAGGCCGGACAGAACTGCTATCTCGCCCCGGTCGACGACAACACGACGTTCTGCCTCCCACCGGGCTCGCCCGAGATCAGTAACGCGACGTTCTACCGGTGTGGCGGCGATGGCGAGCCCATGCTCATGGGTTTCGAGGTGACTTGTGAAGAACTCACTGTCGAGACCGAGAACATCGACGACGGCGAAACGCTGACTGCCACGGTCACGTTCATCGATCAGGAAGGAGATGAGTCCGAAGAGACGTTTGAGGCGGAGGTCGATGACGACGAGGCGACCTTCGACCTGCCCGGTGACCTCAATCCGACCCGCTTCGAGCTCTCGTTCGATGGCACCGTCCTGGACGAACAGGATATCGTCGCCGAGGACGCGCCGTGTTTCGACGAGCCGCCGGAGCCGCCGGTGCCCGACGACCCCCGAATCGAGGAGCTCGATGTGACCTGTGAAGAGATCACTATCGAAACCGACGACATCGACGAGGGCGAGACGCTCATGGTCACGGTTGGGTTCGTCGGCGATATGAGCATGATGTACAACGTCCCCGTCGACGACGACGGCGTGGCGACGATCGCGCTCCCCGGCGATCTCGACCCGTCGAGTATCGAGATCGTCTTCGAGGACGAAACGCTGTTCGAAGGGAACATCCAGGCGAGCGACAGCCCCTGCGCGGAGGTACCGCCGGAGCCACCCGAACCACCGGAGCCGCCAGAGCCCGACGATAAAAAGGAACTCAAAAAACGAATGAAGGAACACAAGGCGAAATACGAGGAGTACAAAAAGAAGTACGAAAAACACGACTGACGTAGTCAGAACCGACGACGGATGTGGTTTTCCCCGCTGTTTTTTAAATATCGATGCGGCCCTGTCGGAGCGCTGAACCCTCGGCGTGCCGCCGCTCAGTCGTGGCGTTAGGCGTCGACCGCAGCGGTCGACCCGCGGAACAGCGTAATCTCGGCGGCTGGCTCCGGATGGGTGATGCGGAACCCGGTTCGGGTTTCGGTGACGCCACGCGTGCTCACTTCCGGATCGTCGCTCGGTTGGTACGGGCTATCGCTGTCACTGGGCTGATAGGGGCTATCCGACTGGTACGGACTGTCACGGCTCTGATAGGGACTGTCCCGCTCTTCGTCGGATTTCTCGGACATATCCTCCGGCGGGAAGTAGATCCGCTCGCCGCTGGCCGACTGGATGACAAAGGCGACATCGTGGTTCCCGCTGACTTCGATAATCGTGTTACCGTCTTCGATGCGGGTTGTGTAGGTGAACTCCTCGGAGTCGCTCATACACCCACGGTTGGCGGGAACCCACTTATCAGTTCCCCGCATTTGCCCACGTCGACCCGTCATGCGCGCACATAGTTTTTAACAGAAGCCGACGAACGAACTGGTGATGGACGTAGACAACAAAGCCGAGGAGCTTGCCTCCGCTCTCGGTGTCAACAAACAGGAGGTCAAAGCCGACCTGGAATCGTTGCTGGAGTTCGACGTGCCGCTGGAGGAGGCCGCCCAGAGCGTCCGCCGCAAACACGGCGGCGGGGGTGGCGGCTCGTCGACGCCGGAGACGCTCGACCTCGATGGAATCTCGACTGCACAGGATTCGGTCAACGTCACCGTGCGGGTGCTCACACAGGGCACCCGGACGATCCGGTATCAGGGCGAAGACGTAACGATTCGGGAGGGGAAACTCGCCGACTCTTCGGGGACGATCTCCTACACCGCCTGGCAGGATTTCGGCTTCGAGCCCGGTGATTCGATCGTCATCGGTAACGCCGGGGTCCGGGAGTGGGACGGCCGCCCCGAACTCAACCTCGGCCAGTCAACGACCGTCTCGATGGCCGATGACACGGTCGCAGTCGACCACCCCATCGGCGGCGACAGCGATCTGATCGACCTCGAACCCGGCGATCGGGGTCGCAACGTCGAAGTGAGGGTCCAGGAGGTCGACTCCCGAACGATCGACGGCCGGGACGGCGAGACGACGATCCTCTCGGGCGTGCTCGCCGACGCCACTGCTCGCTTGCCGTTTACCGACTGGGACCCACATCCAGACCTCGAAGCCGGAGCGGATCTCCGGATCGAAGACGTGTACGTCCGGGAGTTCCGCGGCTCGCCGTCGGTGAACCTCTCGGAGTTTTCCACCGTTGAGCCACTGTCGGAGCCGGTCGCTGTCACCGATTCGGCCCCGCAGCTCTCGCTTGCGGAGGCGGTCGACAGCGGCGGGCTGTTCGATGTCGAAGTGGTGGGGAACGTCCTGGAGGTCCGGGATGGCTCGGGACTCATCGAGCGCTGTCCGGACTGCGGCCGCGTCATCCAGAACGACCAGTGTCGGACCCACGGCGAAGTCGACGGCGAGGACGACCTCCGAATTAAGGCGATCCTGGATGACGGCACCGACACCGTCACCGCGATCATCGGCTCGGAGCTGACCGAGGAGATCTACGGCGGCGACGTAAGCGATGCCAAGGAGGCCGCCCGGGATGCGATGGACAAGGAGGTCGTCGCCGAGACGATCCGCGAGCGGCTGGTCGGCAACGCCTACCGGGTTCGCGGCTCGCTGTCGGTCGACGAGTACGGCCCGAACCTGAACGTCGAGGCCTTCGACGCGGCCGACGAGGACCCGGCCGCGCTTGCGACCGCCGCCCTTGCGGAGGTGCGCCAATGAGCGCCGATGGCGATTCAGGGCCAGGGCGACGTGAGGTTGCCTATCGGCCCTTTGCGGCGGAGTTCGACGACGCCTCGCTCTCCTACTCCGAGAGCGACGAGGAGCGCGCACCGAACTTCGTTGTCACCCCAACCGGACTGCGGGTCAACCGACTGTTCGCTGTGGGCGTGCTCACCGAGGTCGAATCGATCAACGAAGATACCTTGCGGGGCCGGATCGTCGATCCCACCGGCGCGTTCGTGACATACGCCGGACAGTACCAGCCACCAGCACAGGCGTTCCTGGATCGGACGACACCCCCGGCGTTCGTGGCGATCACCGGCAAGGCCCGAACCTTCGAGCCCGAGGACTCCGACCGGGTGTTCACCTCCGTTCGGCCGGAGAGTCTCAGCGAAGTCGACGCTGCGACCCGCGACCGGTGGGTGGTTTCGGCAGCGAAGTCGACGTTGCAGCGGATCGCGGTCTGTGCAGCAGCCCTCGATTCCCCGCTCCGCGGCGAGGAGCTACGGGTGGCCCTTTCGGACGCCGGTGTCGACGACTCGCTGGCGGCTGGCATCCCGCGTGCGCTCGACCACTACGGGACGACGACGGCCTACTTGGAGGGGCTCCGTCGGCTCGCAGTTGAGGCCCTCGAACTCGTCGCCGACGAGCACGAGGAGGTCCGCCCGCTCGACGTTGCGCCCGACGAGGGCGGCGACGTAGAACTCGGTCCGCTTCCGGCGGTCGACATCGATCTCGACGAGGATGTGTCGACGGTGCCAGCCGAGACAGCGGCCGAAACACCCGATTTGGCGGCTGATCAGGCCGAAGCCTCGACCGAAGAGCCGACCACCACGGAATCGGAGTCAGCCGAGGCGACGACGGCTGGTGAAGAGGCCTCAACCGAGGAGACGGAGACACCGACAACACCGGACCCGGCAGAGTCGAGCGGGACACCAGCCTCGGAGTCGACTGACGACACACCAGCGACGGAGCCGGAAGACGATACGGCAACGACGGACGTAGGAGACGACACAGCAGTCGAAGCCTCGACCGACGTCGAATCCGATACTGAATCCGACGTCGAACCCGAGGCCGGACCCGAGACAGACGTGTCGACTACGCCGGATGGTGAGGCCGCAAACGGGGCCTCCGATCCCGACGGGACTGCCGAGTCTAGCGTCGACGACGCCGATAGCGGCACGGACGAGGACGCCGAGTCGGGAATGTACCAGCTCGACGACGAGGAACGCGATGAGCTGGAATCCGAGTTCGACACCGACTTTTCCAGCGGCAATGAGGTCGATCCAGCAGGCGAGGCCGACATCGATGTCCCCGACGCCGACGAACTCGCAGCGAAAGCCGAGGCCGAAGGGACGGCACCCGAAGAGACAGTCGCCGAGGCCGCGGCACAAACGGATGACGAACCGCTCGGCGAGTTTGATGATGGCGTCGGTGAGTCTGAGGACGACACTGGTTCGGCCGAGGAACCAGCTGCCGACTCCGAGTCCACGGCCGAAACTGACGACAGCCCCGAGTCGGAATCCGACACCGACGAGGAACCGACCGCAGAGGTCGACCTCGAAGGGGCGGTCGTCGAGACGATGGCCGAACTCGACGATGGCGACGGCGTCGACCGCGAGGCGCTGGTGGCCGAACTCGTCGACGAATACGGGGTCGACGAGGCGGCCGTCGAGGACGCAATCGACGACGCGCTGATGGGTGGCCGGTGTTACGAACCGGCCGACGGGACGCTGAAAGCGATCTGATGGCTCGCGGCTCCCGACCGCGAATCGAGCCGGTCCCCGACGCCCCGGCGGCAACCGTCGACCTCGGCGTGGAGCGCGCTCTCGTCGTCGGTGACTACCACGCCGGAATCGAGGCTGGGCTCCGTTACGAGCGCGGCGTCGAACTGCCGAGCGACGGCCCGGCGCGCCGACAGCGGCTCCTGGACCTCCTTCAAAACGAACGCGCCGACCGGCTGGTCGTCCTCGGCGATCTCGGCCACCGGATCGGGAGCGTCGACGGGGCCGAACGCGAGGAACTCGACGCCCTATATAAATCGGTCGTCGAGGAACGCGGGGTTTCGATCACGGTCGCACCTGGCAACCACGACGGCGGCCTAGAGGGTCTGTGGGGCGACCGGGAGGGCGTCGACATTCTCCCGCAGTCGGGCGGCCTGCTGGGCGATGCCGACCGCGGCGAGGCGGTTGGCGTCTGTCACGGCCACACGTGGCCCGCCCCCGAACTGCTGTCGGCCGACGTGATCTGTATGGCCCACGAACATCCGACTGTCAAGCTCCAGGACAGCGTCGGCGGCTACCGCACTGAAAAGGCGTGGCTTCGTGGGGGACTCGATCATGCGGTGATGGCAGACGGCGTCGACGCCGATTCCGGCGCGATCGCGTGGGGCGATCCCGAACTCGTCGTCGTCCCAGCGTTCAACAATCGGTCGGGTGGGACGTGGGTTAACGTTGAGAGCGAGGGGTTTCTGTCGCCGTTCCTGCCCGAAGCGTTGGTTGATGCCGACTGCTATCTGCTCGACGGGACGCGGTTGGGTGCGTATAAATCGGTGTGAGAGGATCCAGCACAACGACGGTGTGCTTAATTCCCTCGCGCCGTGTGATAGGACAATGAGTTCCGCGGACGCGGAGTCGGGCGCAGATGCCTTTCGTCACCTCGGCGAGACGGTACGGGCTGCCCTGTCGGACCGCGGGTTTTCCACACCTACCGAGCCACAGCGGCGGGCGATCCCGCCGCTCGCCTCGGGCCGCAACACGCTGGTGATCGCACCGACTGGGACCGGCAAAACCGAAACGGCGATGTTGCCCGTCTTCGATGCGATCGTCCAACACCGCGAACGGGAGGGGTCGACCGACGGCTTCTGTGCCCTCTATATCACCCCGCTCCGCGCACTGAACCGGGATATGCGCGAACGGCTCGACTGGTGGGGCCAGCGGCTCGATATCGAGATCGACGTGCGGCACGGCGATACTACCCAGTACCAGCGACAGAAGCAGGCCAACGATCCACCCGACGTACTGGTGACGACCCCCGAGACGCTCCAGGCGATGTTGAGCGGGTCGAAGCTTCGGACCGCGCTAGCGGACGTGCGGCACGTGATCGTCGACGAGGTCCACGAACTGGCGGCGTCGAAACGCGGTGCCCAACTCACTGTTGGCCTCGAACGCTTGCGGCTCCTTTCGGGAGCGTTCCAGCGAATCGGACTCTCGGCGACCGTCGGCGATCCCGAAGCAGTGGCGGCGTTTCTGACTGGCTCCCGTGTCGACGCGCCGGAATCGGAAACAGACGCCGACCGCGATTTTTCCGTCGTCGAGGTCGATGTCGGCAGCCGCGTCGAATTTTCGGTCACCCACCCCGAGATCACCACGGAAGACGACCGGCTGGCGGGCAAACTCGCAACCACCGAGAAAATCGCCAGCCACGTTCGGGTTATCCGTGAGATCGTCGACGACAACGAGTCGACCTTAATTTTTGTCAACACCCGCCAAACAGCCGAAGCGCTGGGCTCCCGTTTTAAAAAGCTCGGCGAGGCGATCGAAGTCCACCACGGCTCGCTGTCCCGTGACGTGCGGGTCGACGTCGAAGACCGATTTAAAAAGGGAGAGGTGGACGCACTGGTCTGTACCTCCTCGATGGAGCTCGGGATCGACGTTGGACGGGTCGACCACGTCGTCCAGTACGGCAGTCCCCGCGAGGTCGCCCGCCTGCTCCAGCGGGTCGGCCGCGCCGGTCATCGCCACGATCAGGTCTCGCGGGGGACGATCATCACGAACCACCCCGACGACACCCTCGAATCGCTCGCCATCGCCCGCCGAGCGGGCGAGGGGTTGGTCGAATCCGCCGGCATCCACTACGGGAGTCTCGATGTTGTCGCCAACCAGATCGTCGGGCTGGTGATGGATTTCGGCGACGTGAGTGGTCGACGGGCCTACGAAACCGTCACGCGGGCCCGCCCGTTCCACGATCTGAGCGAGGACCAGTTTCGTGCGGTTGTCCGAGAACTCAGCAGTAACCGCCTCCTGTGGCTCGACGAGGAGGCAGACCGGTTGGAGAAATCGGGCGGGACGTGGCAGTACTACTACGCCAACCTCTCGATGATTCCCGACGAAGAGAGCTACGAGGTCCACGATATGTCTTCCCGAACGCAGGTCGGCACCCTCGACGAGCGCTTTGTCGTCAACTTCGCCGCACCGGGGGAGGTGTTCATCCAGCGCGGCGAGATGTGGCGCATCAACGACATCGACGAGGAGGAAGCGAGGGTCAACGTCGCGCCCATCGAAGACCCCGCAGGCGAGGTTCCGTCGTGGGTCGGCCAGGAGATCCCGGTCCCCGCCGCGGTCGCCGGGGAGGTCGGCGAACTCCGTGAGATCGCCGGTTCGCAGTTCGAACACGGTGCCTCACAGCGCGCCGTCGCCGGTGATCTCTGCGGCCGGTATCCGGCCGACGCCTCGACCCTCGAACCCGCGCTCGACCCGATCGACCGCCACGTCGACGCCGGGTTCCCGCTGCCGACCGACGACCGGATTTGTATCGAATCCCGCGGCCGGACGGTCAGGGTCGACGCCGCCTTCGGCCACGAGATCAACGAGACGTTGGGTCGACTCCTGTCGGCACTCGTCGGCCAGCGAACCGGCTCGTCGGTCGGGATGAGCGTCGACCCCTACCGAATCAGTTTCGAGGTCCCACAGGGAGTCACCGGCGGTGTGTTTCGAGACATTCTCCGGTCGACCGATCCTGATCACCTCGAATCCTATCTCGAACTCGCGCTGAAGAACTCCGAGACCCTCAAATTCACGCTGGCGCAGGTTGCCGCCAAGTTCGGCTCGCTGAAGCGGTATCAGGGCCGCGGGCGGTTCGGCGGCGACCGGCTGCTCGATGCACTGGAGGGGACTCCGGTGTACGACGAGGCGATGCGAGAGATCTTCCACCGCGATCTGGCGATCGAAGAGACGGCCGACGTGTTACGGCGGATCCAGGAGGGCGATCTCGACCTCGTGGTCGTCGGCGACGTGACGCCGATCGGGACGACCTCACGGCCAAGCGGCCAGGAGCTGCTCGTCCCCGAAAAGGCCGACGCGAGCGTGATCGAGGCGATCGAAGACCGGATTCACAACGACCGTGTGCTGCTGTGTTGTTGCCACTGCAAGGACTGGGACCACACGACCAAAGTCCGGCGAGTCCGCGAACAGCCCGAGTGCCCGGAGTGTGGGTCGACCCGGATCGCCGCGCTGAACCCGTGGGCCGACGAGGTGGTCTCGGCAGTCAGAGCCGAGGAAAAAAATGCCGAACAGGAGAAACAGACCCAGCGAGCCTACCGGGCGGCCAATCTCGTCCAGAGCCACGGCAAGCAGGCGGTGATCGCGCTGGCGGCCCGCGGTGTTGGCCCCCACAACGCCGCCCGGATCATCAGCAAGTTCCGCGCCGAGGAGACGGAGTTCTATCGGGACCTCCTCAAACAGGAACGCGAGTATGCCCGCACACAGTCATTCTGGGACTGACAAAAGTAGTGGCCGGATAACGAAGCCGAAAAAGGGGATCGTAAAGCCGACCAGATAGCCTGCCAGATGGCCCCACACATTGGTTCCGGGGCGAACGAAAAGCAGTGCGCCAGCGATGCCGAAGACGAACACCGTAGAGCCGATCAGGAAGGCGAGCCGAACGTCCGGGTCGAGCTGCCGATTGTACTGGCCGAGCCGTCGGGGGCGGTCATATCGCCACAGCAGCCCAGCAATCGAGAATCCACAGACAGCCAAGCCCCCCGCGAGCAGCGGCCGGGTGGGGAAATACCACACCGAGGGGACCGCGAAGACGACCGCAAGCGAGCACAGGAACGGGACCGCCGCCCACACGGTGTCGACTTCTCCGTCGGTCACCTCGCTGGCTGCCGCCGCGAGTACGACCGGCAGGAGTCCGAGAAAGGCCGCGACGATCCCCGAAAAGCCGACCGACGGCTGGTCGGTGACGACGCCGAGCGTCTGGAGCGTTAGCCACGCGATAACAAAGGGGCCGACCAGCAGGTAGCTGGCCGCCGAAAGTCGGAACTCCCGGTGCCAGCCAGCGATCGACACCAAGGGGTAGATGCCGAACAGCGTAACCCAAAAGTTGAGGATGTTATCGAAGAGGTGGCGACTGCTGGCGTGGATATAGTTGGCCGTGAAGGCCGTCGACAGCGTGTGGATACTCTCGAACAGCGAGTCGGCACCGAGACTGAACCCGAATCCGACTGGCGGCGACACCAGCCACACCGAAACGAGCAGCCCCGGAAGCATCCCTAAGACCAGCCACTGCTCAACCAGCCCAGCGGCTGTCGTCCGTCGCCACCAGTCGACGACGGTTGCGGGCAGCGACCCGAGTTCGCGGAGCCACCGAAATGCCACAGTAGGTCAGCGTATGTCGGTCAGTGATTTACCAGTGGCGGGTGTTAGTCCCAGCTATCGAGCAGCTCGGAAATCGTGGCGACAAGCGAATCGAAATCCTTCAGTTTCAAGCCGTCGGTGGTGACGAAGACACCGCTGTTGCCGACGCCGACACGGACCAGAAAGCCGTTTTCGAAGTTCCGGATCGTGTACTCGTAGTTGCCCAATTCGGAGCCAGCGTAAGCGTCGGTCGTCGTTTTGTAGTCGTGCCACTCGTGGCCGATAAACGACATCAGGTCGGCGTCCTGTTCGAGATCGCCGCGGAGATACACCTGCATATAGTTGGTCGCATCGAAGTAGGTAACCGACCGACAGTTGTCGCCGACCGCGCTCCGGCAGGCGGTTTTGAGTTGCTCGGCGCGGGCGTCTGTCAGTGGCTGCTCGCTCATTGGTTCTTCATCGCTCATACTTCGGGGCTACGTAGTGTGACGTTTTGAATCCATGGGTCGGCTCAGCGACTGCCGCCGCTTACCGACTCGCGGCGATCGACTGGAGGGCGGTCTCGAATTGGTCGCCAGTAATCACCAACTCGTCGACGTGGTCGTTGGCAGTCTCGCCCTCGTACCGCCCGGCAACATCCATGATTGCCAACAGCGCGGCCTCCCGACAGATCGAGGTGAGTTCCGCTCCCGAGTAGCCCTCGGTGTCGTCGGCGATCGAATCGAGGTCGACATCCTCGCCCAGCGGTTTATTCCGTGTGTGAACGTCCAAAATCGCTCGGCGAGCGTCCCTCTCGGGTTCGGGAACCTTGATATGCCGTTCGAGTCGACCTGCCCGGAGCAGTGCATCGTCGAGACTGTCCCGGCGGTTGGTCGCCGCCAGCACCACGAGGTTGGGGTTGTCGCTGAGTCGGTCGAGTTCGGTCAGTAGCTGTGAGACCACACGGTCGCCGACGCCGGAGTCGCTACCGAGGCTGTCTCGATCGCCCGCGATGGCATCGATCTCGTCGAAAAAGACGATCGCGGGGGCGGCCTGTCGGGCACGCTCGAAGACCTCACGGACTGCCTTTTCGGACTCGCCGACGTACCGGTCAAGCAACTCCGGCCCTTGGACTTGAATGAAGTTGACCTCGCTTTCGCCCGCGATCGCACGCGCTAGAAGCGTTTTCCCGGTTCCGGGCGGGCCGTGAAGCAGGACGCCTGCCGCCGGGGCGGTGTCGGCGGCATCGAACAGCGGCCCGTACATCAGCGGCCACGTCACTGCCTGTTCGAGTTGTGTTTTTGCCTCGTCGAGTCCACCCACGTCATCGAAATCCGTCGTCGGCGTCTCGGCGACGTACTCCCGCATCGCGCTGGGTTCGACCGACGCCATCGCGCTCTCGAAGTCCGCACGGGAGATCGTGATTTCGCCCAATCGGCCCCCTGCCTGTCTGGTCCGGCGGAGTGCGGTCATTGCGGCCTCCTTGGTCAGCGATTCGAGATCCGCACCGACGAAGCCGTGGGTCCTGGAGGCGAGTTTGTCGACGTCCACGTCGTCGGCCAGTGGCATCCGCCGCGTATGCACATCCAGGACCTCCCTGCGACCAGCCTCGCCAGGGACGCCGATCTCGATCTCCCGATCGAAGCGACCGCCGCGCCGGAGGGCCGGATCTAGCGAGTCGACGCGGTTGGTCGCCCCGATCACGATCACGTCGCCGCGGGCGTTGAGCCCGTCCATCAGACTCAGGAGTTGGCCGACGACTCGACTTTCGACGTCGCCGCCGTCGTTGCGTTTCCCCGCGATCGAATCGATCTCGTCGAAAAAGACGATGGCGGGGGCGTTGTCGGCGGCCTCCTGGAACTTCTCCCGCAGTTTTTCTTCCGATTCGCCCTTGTACTTCGACATGATCTCGGGGCCCGAGACCGTTAAAAAGGTGGCGTCGACCTCGTTGGCGACGGCCTTGGCGATCAGCGTCTTGCCGGTGCCGGGTGGGCCATGCAGCAGGACGCCCTTCGGCGGCTCGACGCCGAGTCGCGTGAAGATGCCGGGGTTCGACAGCGGGAGCTCGATCATCTCCCGGACGAGTTCGAGTTCGTCGTCCAACCCGCCGATGTCCTCGTAGGTGACGCCGGTCGCCGATTGGGCCTCACTGTCGGTCTCGCCGGGCATCCCCTCGATCACGTCGTCGATCGACTCCGGCGCGTTGGTCGTCGGATTCGATTGGGTGGGTTGCTCGACGGGGTCGACGGTGACACGCGTCGAATCCGTGACGCGTACCGTCCCCTCGGGGTCGGTCGAGGCGACGGTGAACCGCGTTCCGGCGAGGCGTTCGATGCGGACGCCTTCACCTTCGCGGATCGGCCGATCCCGGATATCGCGTTCGACCGCGGTTTCGATCGTCTCGTGTGAGATATCGGCCGCGGCCAACTCTTTTGGTGGGGTGAGTCGGACACGGCGGGCATCCGACACCGGCTCCTTTTTTACCCGGACGGTCTCGCCGACTTTGACACTCGCGTTGGTGCGTGTGTCGGCATCGATAAGGACCGAGCCGTCGGTCACGTTGTGCCCGCCGGGCCACACCTTGGCGACCGTCGAGGCCGCGCCCTCGATGACGACCGTATCGCCACTCAGCACGCCGAGTTCACGCATCGCTCGGTCGGGCAGCCGGGCGATCCCGCGTCCGGCGTCCCGCTTTTCGGCACTGCGAACGGTGAGTTCGACTCCCGCATCCTCGCTCATAGGGTTCCTTCGGCCGCTGACGGTTTATGATACACGGAGGGTGAAACGACTCAGCGGTGGTCCGCAAGCAACTGTTCGGCGTGGGCTTTCGAGGTGGCTCGTTCCCAGCGGACCTGTGTCGGCTCGCCAGCCTCCTCGGTCGACGCTGGTTCGAACCCCGCTGGCTCGCCGTAGGCCAACGCCTCCTTGAGTTCGTCCCGCAGGACGCCGATTCCGAACCCGAGGCTGGTGCCGTCGCTGTCGCCCAACTCGTAGAGGCCGTAGGCGTCGGGAGCCCGACCCACCGTCGACCGCTCCAGCGGTCGCCACTGTTTTCTGAGACTCATTTATATTTTGTTTATAAATATACCGTGGCTACTCGAGCGTCGATTCGTCGACGAACTCGTAGCTGGCCTCGCCCCAGTCGTCTTCGACGAAGACGAACACGCGGCCGCGGGCCTCCTCGGGGTCGGCCTCGACGGTCGTCCGGAGCCCGTCGGTCCTGGAGACGGTGACGCCGGGGAAGACGTCCTCGCGGTCGTCCTCCTCCAGGAGGATGCGGCCGACGCCGGTGTCTTCGAGAATCTCGTCGGCCGTTTTTAAATCGTTGACGTACAGCAGAACGCCCTCGGTTTCGGTCGGGTCAGTGACGAGGACGTGAGTTTCCTTTCCAGGAGCCGTTTTGAGCGAGCCGCTGACCTTCTGTGGGACACCGCGGTAGATCGTCGTTCGTCCATCGGCGTAGGTGACGACGACACCCTCCTCTCGGAGTTCGACGCCGAGTGTTCGCGGGGGAACGTCGTTGTGAACAGCCATACCCGGATTACGTGTGAGACCGGAAAAACCCCGCCGTTCGAGCGGTCACCACCTCCCCGAACGTGGGGTTTATTATCCACGAACAACCAATCAGGATTATGCAACCAACACGCCGTCGGTGCCTTGCGGTTGCCGGTGTGGGTATCGGCGTTGGGGTTGCAGGCTGTCTTTCATCGGGATCGAACATCACCTATCCGGAGCAGACAGGTGAGTCGGACGGGTCGGAAGAGCCGGATGAGACGGAGAGCCCGGAAGAATCCGAAGAGCCATCCGGAACGCCGATCAATACGCGGCTCGCCGACGAGACAACTCGGGTGTACGACGAGCTCCGGTGGTTCGAGACCGAGTACGATGCCACGATGCAGCAGTATCGGAGTCGGCTTCGGGACGTCTACACCGAGACCGAATCGTTACTGGAGACGATCGCCGACGAGGGGCGGCTCGACGCACAGCCGCTCGAAGACGTCGAAACACTCGCGGCCGATGTGGCGAGTACGGTCACCGAGATTCCAGAACCACAGTTCACGAATCATATCAGTTTCGCGGCCGTCAACGACGACGGGTTTCCCGAGGCCAAACGGTTCAGAGACCGCGAGGACTGGGACCGGGTCGAGGATGAACTCGAATACGTCGCACGGATCTACGGCAACGCCTCGACGATCAAAGCGACCAAAGAGCGCTACTCGCCCAATCCGATCGACAACCGACTCTACGGGTGGCTCGGCGGGGACGAAGCCGGAACGATGTTCGAGATCCGACACCTAAGCGACGACCCCGATCAGCACGACGATGCCGATCAGCGGCTTCCTGGACACGGCGTCTACGTCGTCTCCGATTCGAGCCGCGAGATCGAGTATCTCGATCGGCCGATGGGGGGGAGACGATACGACGTCTTGTCGTCGATGGACGATCGGTTCGCTCCGTTTGCAGCGCCAACCGACCGGCGCTATCGGCTCTACGTTCGGATTCACGATGTGGGCACCAGTGGCAGCATCGATCCAACCGGAACCGATCCGATACCGGTCTACGGACAACAGTACGAGGACCTCACGGCCGCCGAAACGGCCTTCGAGGCAGTCGTTGCCGATGAGACGTTCGACCTCGAAATCGAATCCGAAATCCAGTGGGGCGAAGAGTCCTGGAACCAGGTGCTCTACACCAAAGACGGACAACGGTTCTACAGCTACTTTTGTAGAGCAGATTCGTATCTGTTCGCGGTCGACCCCTTACGGACACCATGGGAAGAACGTGACGACGAGCGGACCGAACTCCTCGGCGGCACATGGCTTAATCCATAACACTCGACAACAACTATGAAAAAGACACTGCAAGCAGTTGGGTTTATAACATTAATTTTCACACTTTTCGGCATCGCCCTCGGAGTGTTGGCCTTTATATCCGGCTCGTGGGCACAGTCACAACTCATTACCAGCGCTAGTGGAGCGACCGACTTCGGTCCCGTCTTCATCGGTATCGCCTACCTCCAGACTGCCATTATCATCTTTTTTCTCGGACCGATCATCGCGTCGGTTGCCGGTGGACTACTCGGCTCCGTGTTTTCGAGTCCGAAAACCGCGCTCATAACTGGTGGGGTGGGCAGCCTCTTCGGGTTTTATTTCATGAGTTTCATCGCAATCGGCGTGCTCGTCCTTTCGAAAGGATCGGGAGCCCAGCAAGCGTTTTCGTTCGGCCAGGCGTTGTTCCCGCTCGCCGTAACCGGTATTCCCACCGCGATTATCGGGGGCTTGATTTCGGCAATAAGTGCGGCGGTAAACTGAACGATCCGGCCCGAGCGCAGTCCGAACCGTCACCTCTTTTATCACGCCTCACACCGGTTGGCGTATGAAGGGAGTCGCCTCGGCACCGGGTGCCGGAACCGTTCTCAACGCGCTGGCTACACACACCGGCGCGGCCTTCGGTATCGATGTCGATACCACCGCCGCCGTCGATCTCGACGCGTCTGTCGAGTCGGTCACCGGTGAGATCGCTGCGGCCCCCGACGGCGACACCCGACTGATCGAACGCTGCGTCGAGATCGTCACCGAACGGTTCGGAAACGGAGAGGGCGGGACGGTTCACACCGACAGCGAAATACCGATGGCCGCCGGGCTCAAGAGTTCGAGCGCCGCCGCCAACGCGACGATTCTCGCGACCCTCGACGCGCTTGGCGTGTCAGTCGTCGACCCCTCCGGCGAACGCGAACTCGGTGGAGACGCCGCAGTCGGCGCAGGCGATGACGAGATCACGTATCTGGACGCCTGCCGACTGGGTGTCGAGGCTGCCCGCGACGTTGGCGTGACGATCACCGGTGCGTTCGACGACGCCGCAGCCAGTATGGTCGGCGGTGTCGTGGTCACTGATAACGACACCGACGAGTTGCTGGCCCGAGAGACACACGAGTGGGACGTACTGGTCTGGACGCCGCCGGAGCGGGCCTACAGCGCGGATGCGGATGTCGGCCGGTGTGGCAACATCGCCGAGATGGCCGAGTTGGTCGAGGAGTTGGCCCTCGATGGCCGCTACGGGAAGGCGATGACCGTGAATGGACTCGCCTACTCGGCAGCACTCGACTTTGCGACTGATCCGGCCGTCGAGGCAATGGGCCACGCCGAGGGCGTCTCGCTGTCGGGCACCGGCCCCAGCGTCGTGGCGGTCGGCGATGGCGAGTCGCTGGCAGCAGTCCAGGAGCAGTGGGCCGCCCGCGATGGGAGCCTTCTTGAGACGACAACGCGAACCGAGGGAGCACGAATCCAATGAGCACGAACCCCGAAGAGAAGAGCCTAGACGAGCTGCGCACCGAAATCGAAGATATCGACCGGGAACTGGTCGAACTGATCGCCCGGCGAACCTACGTCGCCGACACGATCGCGGAGGTCAAAGCCGAGCAGGACCTCCCGACCACCGACGAGGGCCAGGAGGAGAAAGTCATGGAGCGGGCCGGGGCGAACGCCGACAAGTTCGATGTCGACTCGAATTTGGTCAAGGCCGTGTTCCGGCTGCTGATCGAGTTGAACAAGGTCGAACAGCGACAGAACCGATAACCCGGCCGCCAACGCGTCGACGAACCGGGCGATCCAGTCTTCAAAGTATGCTGGGCGTGTGGTCGTCTCATGGCGACAGAAAGGCCGACAGACGACGAGATCGAACAGCAACTGCGTCGTGTCGGCAGGTACGTGCAGGTCATCAACGCCGGACTGATCGTTATTCTGACAGCGTTCCTGCTAGCGGTCGTCGGGCTCGTCCCCGCCCGCATGGGAAGTCTGCCGGCGATGGTCGATGCGATCCTGTTGCCGCTCATCTTCGTCGGACTGGGATTGCTCCTGTTCGGAATCGGTCGACACCTCCATCTCCTCCATCTGAATCTGGTTCGACAGCTCGGAATGAAGCCGAGCGATCCGGATGAGTCAGCCCAGCGCGATTCCGAGTGATCGGGAGGACGACCGTCGCGTAGAGCTAATCTCGGTTCGGCCTCGCAGAGCTGATCCGCTCATGTAGCGTCTCCCGCTTCAGGAGGACGAAGCCAGCGAATATTACGGCGAAGCCGAGCGCCGAGAGCGCGTCGACCGACTCGCTCAAGACAAGCCACCCCGAGAGGGCCGCAAAGACGGGAACGGTGTAGGAGACGAGGTTGATCTCGATGGCCCCCAGTCGGTCGAGCAGATCGAAGTAGATCACGTAGCCGATCGCACTGGCAAACACCGCGAGATAGACGACCGTCAGAACTGCCTCGGTCGTGACCGTCACGTCAGCCACCGATTCCGACGGGAGACCGACGCTGATCGCGTGGAGAACGACGGCTCCGAGTGCGGTCGACCACGCCACCATTCCCTCGGTCGGGAGGTCGCTGTCGACGCGCTGGACCAACACGCTGCCGAGGGCGACAGCGACGGCCGCAAGCAGGACGAACCCCGGCGCGACGAGGTCGGCCGACAGCAGGGTCGCGGCGGTCGGACGCGCGACCAGTCCGACGCCGAGCAAGCCGAGACAGAGGCCGACTGACTCGACGACGCCAAGCCGTTCGCTCGGGAGCAAGAGTCGTGAAAACCCCGTCGCCAAGACGGGGTTCATCGCGATTAGAATCGCGGCGACCCCGCTCGTCACACCCTGCTGGCCGACGAACAGAAACGCGTTGTAGAGGGCGATGATGAGAATCGCGCCGATACCGACAACGGTCCAGTCCGCTCGGGATCGGGGCCGCCAGTACTCGGTTGCGGCCGCCGCGTAGCCGAGCATCCCGATGGCGGCGAGATCGTAGCGGAACGCGGCGAACAGGACCGGTGGCATGAACTCCAACCCCACTTTGATCGCCATGAATGACGTTCCCCACAGAAACGATAACAGTAGAAACAGTCCGCCGTTCCGGTACGTACTCACACCGCATTCTTCGCTACCGATCTATTAAATAACCGTCGTCGGGCGGCGTCGACCGAACCCGTTCAGTCGTGGGGATGGAGCTGTGAGATCGCGTCGTGGACGGCATCAGTTCGTCCGAGGACGGTGAGGTGATCGCCGTAGTGGATCTCTTGGCTGTCTTCTGGGACCGTGTTTTTTTCCTCCCTGCTGACGAGGGCGATCATACAGCTGGCGGGAAGCGAGTCCGAGACGTCGCCGACCGTTTTGCCGACCAGCGATTCGTCGGTAACTTCGATCTCCTGGACGTCGCCACTCCGGCCGAGTTCAGTCATCCACCGCGACAGGGCGGGGCGTTCGATGAGGTTGTCGATCCCCCACGCCGTGGCCGCCGACGACGAGACGGTTCTGACGCCGAGTTCGTTGAACGCATCGACGTTCTCGGGCTCGTTGACCCGGCTGATCACCGTCTCGGTGTCGAACTTGGAACTGGCGAGTTGGGCCACAAGCAGGTTCGTGTCGTCGTCACCGGTTGCGGCGACGACGATCTTCGACCGCTCGGCACCGGCTTTCCGGAGCGTCTCGATGTTGGTGCCGTCGCCGTCGTGGACGGCGTAGCCCTGGTTGCGGAGCTCCCCCGCGGTCGACTCCCGTTCTTCGATGATAACGACGTTTTCACCCCGCTCTTCGAGCCGATCGACTATTTCAGTGCCGACACGACCGCCGCCGATGACGAGTACACGCATTGGTATGACCTCTAGTTTCTCTGCTATCTGTCTGGCGAATCCACCCTCGAAGACCACAGTCAACAGAATGACCAGAAAGACCGTCCCCGCGAGAATACTCGCGCCTTCGGGGTTCGAGGGGGCCTCAGGCGTCTGGAGCTGGATCGCAAACAGCGTGGCAACGCTGGCGGGGATGATCCCCCGCGGCCCCGCGAAACTCATAAACAGTTTCTCGTTCGTCTCGAACCGCTCGCCGGTCGTCGACAGGAAGACGAGCAGCGGCCGGACGAGCAACGCGACCACCGCCACGACCGCAAGCCCGCCGAGGCCGAGCGACAGCAGCGTGTCGAACTCGATCAGGGCCGCCAGCGCGATGAAGACGAACGACAGCACGATGATCGTCACGTCGCCTTTGAACTCCTCGATGGTCTCTTCGTAGGGAAGATCGACGTTCCCGAGGATAATCCCGGCGGTCGCCACCGCGGCGACGCCGGACTCCGAGGCGATCGTGTCGGCAAGGCTGAACGCGAGGATCGCACCTGAAAGCGTCATCAGGCGGGCGTTCTGCGGCGTCCAGCCGGTCGAGAGCTCCGAACGGACGAAGAGGAACCACAGCACCCCTGCGGTGAGCAGACCAAAGAACACGCCGATACTCAGCCGCTGGATGAACTCGACGAGGTATTCCGTCGGAGCGACCTCCTGGGCGGTCAGGAGTTTGAAAATGACGACCGCGAGGATGGCCGCGCTCACGTCGTTGACGATTCCCTCGGTTTCGAGGGCCGCCGCGACGCGATCCCGCACCGGAACCACCGCGAGGATCGGCGTGATAACCGTCGGGCCGGTGGCGATCAACAGCGCGCCGACCAGCGCCGAGATCCCCCAGTCGGCACCGAGGAACAGCCTGACTGCGAGCGTCGTGCCGATAAACGAGAGGAGGGCCCCGATTGTGATGAGTCGGAGCGCCGCGGAGGGTGCCTCTCGAAGCTTGTCGATTTTGAGATGGAACGACCCCTCGAAAACGATAATGGCGACACTGATCCCGACGATCGTCGTGAGCGCATCGCCGAAGACGTCGACCGTCACTATTGACAACCCCTTTGGGCCGACAGCGACACCTGCCAAAATCAGAAACAGGACGCTCGGCACACGGTACCGGTCGGCGAGTACCTGCGCGGCAACGCCGAGTGCGAGGATGAGCGCGACGACGATCAGTGTATCAGGGCCTTCTCCAACCACAACTAGGGGAATACAGTCGACTCATAAAGGGGTGGCGAGACACGCGTAGCTGTTGTGTTTAGCGCCGATCGGTCGGAACTGCCAGTGAGCGAGCGTATTTTCAGTTGGGGGACTAATAGGCAACCCAATGACTACGCTCGCACTGTCGGCCGGTCGGCTCGCCGCCGCGCTCGTCCTCGTTCTGTTAAACGGGTTCTTCGTGGCCGCGGAGTTCGCCTACGTCAGGATTCGATCGACAGCCGTCGAGGCGCTCGTCGACGAGGGGAAACCCGGCGCGGAACTGCTCGACGAGGCCCTAGACAATCTCGATGACTACCTCGCGGTCACCCAGCTCGGAATCACGATCTCCTCGCTCGGACTGGGCTGGATCGGCGAGCCGGCGGTCGCAGCGCTCATCGAACCCGTGTTGGAGCCGCTCGTTGGGCCGGATCTGATCCATCTCATCGCCTTCGCCCTCGGCTTCAGCGTGATCACGTTCCTCCACGTCGTTTTCGGCGAACTCGCCCCAAAGACGATCGCCATCGCTCAGGCCGAGCGGGTCTCGCTTTTCGTCGCCCCCCCGATGCAGTTCTTCTACTACGTTTTCCGGCCGGGCATCTACGTCTTCAACGGGACGGCCAACTACTTCACCCGGCTGATCGGCGTGCCGCCGGCCTCCGAGACCGACGAGACGCTGACCGAAGAGGAGATCCTCACTGTCCTCACGCGGTCGGGAACCAAGGGTCACATCGACAGCGAGGAGGTCGAGATGATCGAGCAGATCTTCGATCTCGACGACCTGTCGGTCCGTGAGATCATGATTCCCCGACCGGACGTGGTGAGCGTCCCGGCGGATCTCTCTCTGGCCGAGCTTCGGTCGACCATCATCGCGGAGGGCCATACCCGGTATCCGGTCGTCGAGGCCGACGAGCCTGACCAGATCGTCGGCTTCGTCGACGTCAAGGACGTGCTTCGCGCCGAGGAGTTCGATGCCGAGCGCGCCGAGTCGATCACGGCGGGCGGTCTCGCCCGCGAAATGTCGATCATCCCCGAGACCGGCCATCTCACCGACCTACTGGCGCAGTTCCAGCGTGAGCAGCGACAGATGGCCGCCGTCATCGACGAATGGGGAGCCTTAGAGGGGATCGTGACGGTCGAAGACGTGATCGAAGTCGTCCTCGGGGATCTGCGCGACGACTTCGATACCCCCGACAGCGAGCCGTCAATTAGTCAGCGCGAGGACGGCAGCTACGTCGCCGACGGGGGGCTCACGATCTCGATGGTCAACGAAACGCTGGGGACGAGTTTTGAGACTACTGAGTTCGGTACCGTTGGAGGGCTCGTGTTGGATCGATTGGGACGGGCACCCGAGGCCACCGACCAGGTCGACGTCGACGGCTACCGGCTCACTGTCGAGGCCGTCGACGGCACCCGGATCACCACCGTCGGTATCGACACACTGGACGAACCGCCCGCCGACGAGAGCGGTGACAGCGACACAGCAGAATAGCAGGCCACGAGGTCTCCTTCCCCACAAATGTAAATCAGTCGACTGCCTACGGTCCCGTATGTACGACCGAATCCTCGTCCCAATCGACGGGAGCGACCCTGCGTCGGCAGCGCTCGATCACGCCCTCGATATCGCCGCCGAGCACGATGCGACAGTAGATGCGATCACTGTCGCGGACACGAACGTCCCGAGCCAGACCCGGGTCGGCGGCGATGTGGTCGACGCACTGGTTCAGGAGGGGGCCGAAATCGTCGACGAGGCCCGCGAGCGCGGTGAGGACCGGGGTGTGACGATGGTCACCGAGGTTATTCAAGGAGATCCAACCGACGTCATCGTCGACTACGCCGACTCCTACGACTGTGGGCTGATCGTCATGGGGAGCCGCGGCCAACGAAACCTCGGCGAGTACGTCCTCGGCAGCACCACCGATCAGGTGGTCACCCGAAGCGACACGCAGGTGCTGACGGTTCGAGCGACCGACTCCCCGGTCGACTACCCCTACGAGACGATCCTCGTCCCGACCGACGGCAGCGAGCGGGCGACCGAAGCCGTCGAACTGGCCAGTGAAATCGCTGCCACTCACGGGGCAGCCCTCCACCTGCTCGTGGTTATCGACGAACTCCCGGTCGGGATCGGCGCGGACTCCGCAGCCGACGAGATCGAGGCCGACAACAACGCCATACTGCAGTCGGCGACCGATCACGTCGACAGCGGTATCAAACTCACCACGTCCGTCCGGTTCGGCTCGATCCGCGGCGAAATCACCGACTATGCGAGCGATATGGGTGTGGACTGCATCGTCATGGGCACTCACGGTCGACAGGGGTTCGACCAACGGCTCCTCGGCAGTACGACCGAGCGGGTGCTCCGGACCACCCCCGTTCCCGTCCTGACAATCGGCGGCCGAGAACAGTAGTCGCGTGTTACTCGCGGGTAGCCAGCCGCTATCCGTCCGGTAGTCAGGTGCTGTTCAGTACTCCCAGAGCCGGTCGACCCGCGAGTCGACCGCGGCGTGCTCGGCCCGGAGGCGGTCGACATCGGTGTCACCGTTGACGTTGATCACGTGCACCTCGCCGCGGTCGCCACCGTAGACGTCCTGGAAGTCGTAGACAACGCCGATGCAGTCGACATCATCGGGCACGTCGTCGCTTTCTTGTAAAAACTCGATCTGTCGGTCGACGTTGTACTCGACGAGTCGGTTGATCGCACCGACTCGGCTCACGTCGTCGGGCAGCAGGTCGAGGGCCGCTTCCAGTCGTGGTTTCAAGAGATCGAGACAGTGGCTTATCCCGGCAGGCTCGTCGAGTCCCTCGGTGAGATCGTCGTAGGTGGCAGTGACGGCACCGCAGCCGGTGTGGCCCATCACGATGGCGGTTTTGGTGCCAGTGTGGGCGATCGGGTACAGGACGTCGCCGGAGACGACATCACCGGCTTCGGTCCGCTGGATGACGCGGTTGCCGATGTTGCCACAGGTAAAGAGGTGGCCCGGCTCGTCGTTGCCCCAACTGTGATCCTGGAGCACCCGAGAATCCGAACAGCAGACTGTGACGGCATCCGGATGCTGGGCATCTTGTACCTCGTCGAATCGGGAGTCGAAGTCCGCCGCATGGCCGGCGTTGTTCGCCAAAAGATCGACAACAGTCTGATTCATACGAGAACATATACCGCACCAATTAAATCAGTTCGTTATTAATTGCGGTCAGGTCGATGACGAACTCGTCGCCGAAGGGGTGGCTGTATGGAATCGATGCCACCTCGTAGACGGCTGCCGGAATCCCGAGATCGCCGAGTAGTAGCCCGCCCGGCTGGTCGCGGAGGCCGGTTTTCGGGAGTGCCAACGTCAGTGTCAGATCCGGCTCGATGGCGACACCCGGTCGGTCGCCAGTGGTCGCGTCGACCCCCGAGGGAACATCCAGCGAGAGCCGTGGAACCTCCGCCGACATCGCCGCCTCGATCATGTCCGCCGCCGTCCCACGTGGCGCGCCCGTCAATCCGTAGCCGATAAGCGCGTCGACCAGCAGATCGGTTTCGGTCGACGCCGGCAGTTCGCCCACCTGAATCGGAACGTCCATTCGGTCGAGCAGCCGGAGTTGGGTCGCTGCGGCCCCGTCGAACGCCGCTGGCTGTCGGTCGAGGACGACAGCGCCGAGCCGCCCGCGGGCCGCCAGATGGCGGGCACACGCTAGCCCCCCTCCGCCATTCCCACCGCTTCCGGCCAAGACGGTGATCCGGTCTGCGTCGAACGAAACCGCAGCACGAGCGAGGTTTCGCCCGGCGTGTTCCATCATCTGTAGCAGTGAGAGGCCCACCTCCTCGACGGCGATCCGGTCGACGGTTCGCATCTCCTCGGCCGTAATCGCTGCCACGCTGTCGCCTTTTGGGATCCGAAAACTGTTTGCTTGCATCTTCGAGAACCGCATGGACAATGTGGCCAACTAGACAAAGCAATATCGACGGAAACGAACGTGTGGGATCCAGTCCTCCGGCTCAACTGACTCTCTGTTCGGCGACGAATACACTTGATTGGCTCGTAAGCCGATATTCCGACCGATAGTCGACATATGTCTACACACCACACGTCTTCGAGCCACGCTGCATCCGAGTCGTTCGAACCGCTCGCGAACTACGGCCTGATCGGTAATCTCGAAACCTGCGCACTCGTGAGCCGACACGGATCTGTCGACTGGTTTCCGGTGCCGCATCTCGAATCGGGCAGCGTTTTTGCCCGCGTACTCGACGCCAAAGGTGGGCAGTTCCTCGTGCAGCCAGCCGACGACTTCGAGTCGACGGTGCGCTACTGTGGCCGGACGAACGTCCTGGAGACGACGTTTCGGACAGACACCGGGACGGTGACACTCACCGATTTCATGCCGCCGCTCGGCGCAACACCGAACGGCGTCCCTGAGCGGGCGCTCTACCGAGGCCTCGCCTGTCGGGACGGCCACGTCGACCTCCAGGTCGTCTTCGAACCGCGGTTTGATTTCGCCCGCGGCCCGACATCGCTCGATTCCACCCCGGATGGCGTTCTCGCAACCGGTGCCGACGAGCGACTCCTGTGTTGGTCGACCGGGAGTAAGCAGTCCCTCACCGTCGATAACGACCGGACGACCGCGATGGTGTCGCTCGATGATGGCCAACAGCAGTGGGTCGGGCTCAGCTACCGTGATACTGTCAAGCCATCGACGGCGCGCTGCGAACAGGCCCTCGACGCGACGGTCGACTACTGGCGGGTGTGGAGTCACTCCTGCCCCGATGAGGACGACTGTGTGTTCGGCGGGCCGTGGCACGAACTGGCAGTCCGGTCGGGACTGGTGCTCAAACTGCTGACCCACCACGAGACCGGGGCGATCGCCGCCGCCCCGACGACCTCGCTGCCGGAGGAGATCGGCGGCGTCCGCAACTGGGACTACCGCTACAACTGGATTCGGGACGCCGCGTTCACGGTACAGGCACTGACTAATCTCGGTCATGCGGACGAAGCCAGCGCCTACCTCTCGTGGTTCCTGGATATCTGTCGGCGAACCGACCCCGAAAACATCCAGCCGCTGTACGGGCTCCACGGCGACCCCGACCTCACCGAACGGACACTGCCACAGCTGTCGGGCTACCGTGGTTCGGGGCCCGTCCGTATCGGCAACGAAGCCGCCGAGCAGCGACAACTCGATACCTACGGCGAACTCCTGCTTGCGATTTTCGAGGCCACTCGCGCGGGCATTTCGCTGTCGGCGGCCGACTGGGAGGCTGTCTGCCGGATCGTCGACTACGTCACCGAGGTCTGGCAAGAGCCGGATGCGGGGATCTGGGAGGTCCGCAGCGAACCGCTGCATTTCGTCTTCTCGAAACTCATGTGTTGGGTCGCCATCGATCGCGGTCTCGCGCTCGCCGCCGAAACTGGCTTCGAGGCCCCGATCGACCGCTGGCGGGACCACCGATCGCAGCTCCGGCGTGCGGTTCTTGAACACGGACTCGACCCCGACGGCGAGTATTTCGTCCGCTCGTTTGAGGAAGACGACGTGCTCGATGCGGCCACGCTCCTCGCGCCCTTTGTCGGGTTCCTGCCGTTCGACGACCCGCGAGTCGCGGCGACGATCGACGCGGTCGACGACCGACTGGCCACCGACGAGGGACTGGTCTACCGCTACGACGGTATCGATGGCCTGCCCGGCGGCGAGGGGACCTTCCTGCTGTGTTCCTTTTGGCTCGTCGACGCCCTTGCGCTCACCGGCCGCGTCGAGACGGCCGAACAGCGGCTCGAACGGCTGATCGGGTACGTCTCGCCGGTCGGCCTGTTGGCGGAGGAAGTCGACGGCGACACCGGCATCCAACTCGGCAACTACCCACAGGCGTTCAGCCATATCGGCCTCCTCAACTCCGCGCTCTACGTCAGCCGGGCCAAGGGGATGGCCGTCCCCGGCCCCGAACTGATGGGTATCGAACTCGGAGACGGGTGGACCGTCCAGGACGTGACCGAGTAGCCCTCAACTAATTTAAAAGCCTCACCGGTGGAGCCAGTCGAACCGTTCTCGGTAGCCGGGCAACTGGGCCAGTCGCTCGGCACTGTAGACCCCGTTTTCGTGCCGGTGGTGTGTGATCCGCGGAGCGACGATCAATGGACGGTACCCTGACAAACCACTCGTGGGACGGACTTATATAAGCGATCTAACTCGTTCGTAGTAGGTGCCGAACTCGGGGTCGGTCCGCGACCGTGGCCGGTCGATGTCGACCTCGACGATCTCCCGGATCGAGCCCGGATTCTTTCCCATCACAACCACGCGATCGGCGAGTTTGACGGCCTCTTCGACATCGTGGGTGACGAACAGCACCGTTTTGCTGGTCTCCTGCCAGATCTCGATGAGTTCGTCCTGGAGCATCTCGCGGGTCTGAGCGTCGACCGCGCCAAAGGGTTCGTCCATCAACAGCAGCGAGGGATCGATCGCCAACGCCCGAGCCAGCGCGACACGCTGTTTCATCCCGCCCGACAGCGCCTTCGGATAGCTGTCCTCGAACCCTTCCAGCCCGACCAGATCGATCAGGTGCTGGACACGCCGCTGTTTCTCGTCGGCCGGGGTGTCGGCTTTTTCCAGCCCGAAGGCGACGTTTTCCTCGACGGTCTGCCACGGGAACAGATGGTACTCCTGGAAGACGATCCCCATATCGGCGTTGGGTTCGGTGACCGTCGATCCGTTGAGCAGGACCTCGCCGCCAGTTGCGGGTTCGAGCCCCGCGAGAATCCGGAACAGCGTCGTCTTCCCACAGCCCGAGGGGCCGACGATACAGACGAACTCGCCGCGCTCGACAGTGAAATCGATCCCGCCGAGTGCCTGGACGGTTCCCTGTTTGCTGTCGTACTGCTTGCTGACGTTCTCGATACGAACTGTCGAGCCGCCGGAGTGGTTTATCGCCATACTAACACCCGCTTTTGAACCGCGCGGAACGCCGAATCGACCAGCAAGAACATTAGGCTCAACACCAGAATGTAGCTGATCACGACGTCGACCTGAAGATTATTCGACGCCCGCAGAATTCGGCGACCGATTCCCGGGACGCCGAAGATTTCGGAGGCGACCACCAGCATCCAACACCGGCCGATTCCTGTACGGATTCCGGTCATAATTTCGGGCGAGGCCGCCGGAATCACGACGGACTTGACCAGTTCGAGATCTCCCTTGATACCCAAACTGCGGGCGACATCCAGGAGGTCATCGGAGACACCCTCGACGCCGCCGTAGCTGGCATAGAAGTTGATCCAAAAGGCCCCAATGGCGATAATGAAGGCGGCCCCGGCGTTGTTGATGCCGAACCACGCGATGGCGAAACCGATCAGTGCCAGCGGCGGGACCGGCCGGAGCGTCCGGACGACCGGCGACGTGATGTCGTCGAGCAGTCGACTCCAACCCAGAGCAACTCCGGCGATGATTCCTAACAGCGTCCCGATGATCGTGCCTGGAATCCAGTGGAGACTGCTCTGCCAGAGGGCGGTCACCATCTCGCCGCTGGCGGCCTCGGCGACGAAGGTGTTGGCCACCGTCACCGGAGACGGGAGGACGAACTCCGGTTGGAACAAGGAGGCGACCCACCAGAGCCCGATGAATCCGGCGAGGCCACCGAGTCCAAGCACTGCCCGACGGAGGTCGACGCCGAAGGCGGGGAGATCGGACGTCTCAGTCGTCCGCGAGCGCTCCCCTTGGAGATCCGTTGCCATTACAGGTTGTTGTAGACACTCATGTCGAAGATCTGGTCGGTCGTGAGCTGTTCGTCGGTCTGGCCGTTTGCGGCGGCGAACTCGGCGAAGATCTCGGTGCCCGACTGGATCTCCGCGGGATCGGTGACGAAGTTCGCCAGCGGGCCCGCAAGCGCCTGTTCGGCCTGTTCGGCGGGCATTCCGATTCCCTCTTCGACGATCGTCGCGGTCTCGGTGGGATTCTCGGCGATGAACTCCGTCGCCCGGACGTGCTGGCGGAGGAACTCGCTGGCGACCGGCGACTCCCGAACCTCGTCGGTCATCAGCGTCACGGCGGCGGGCTGGCCGGGCATGATCTCGCTTGAGGTGCGGAACGTCTCGAAGCCGAGATCCTCGCCGCTCACGCGGGTCGGTACGGGTTCCATAATCGAGGTGCCGTCTACCTCGCCGTTGGCGATCGCCTGAAACACCGCGTTCGCGCCGTTGATCTCGGTGATTTGGACGTCCGACTCGGGGTCGACGCCTTCCTCCTGGAGCCAGTAGCGCAGCAGGACATCGGGCACCGACCCCTGTGGGAAGGTCCCGAACGTGAACTGCTCGCCGTTTTGATCGGCCCAGACGTCAAAGGCGTCGCTGCCGTGTTCGTTCCAAAGGGAGCTCAGCTGTTGGTCGGCCACGATCGCCATCGGCTCTTTGATATTCGCGGCCGTGACTTTGGCCGGGATACCGCGGTCGATAGCGATCATGGCGGGGACGACGCCGAACATCGCGATATCGATGTCGCCGCTGGCCGAGGCACCAACGATATCCGGCCCGTTGGTGAACTCTTGGCTCTCGATCGTCGCATCGATCTCGTCGAAATACCCCTCCGATTCCATCACGTAGTACTGGAGATCGGGGAAGATCGGCATATGCGCCACCGTCAATTCATCACTGTTGCCGCCATCACCGCCGAGACAGCCTGCAACGCCGAGTGCGGCCGCCGAGCCGACACCCGCGAGATACGCTCGTCGAGAACGGCAGGTAGTCCGTCGAGTCATTATCATTGGTAACCGGCTGTAGGCCTAAGATCCAGCCGATTACGGTAAGCGCCGATCCTACCAAAGACAGCCGACACATCCACAGACACACGTTGCAGCGCCTGTCGACCGGTGTATCAGTTAAACAAGTGCTCTCGGAGGGTCATATATATCGGCAAGAACAACAGCTATTCAGAAAGCTAACAATTAGGCCGAGAGCGAGTCGATGGATCGACAGCCGGTGTCCGGATATCACTCCGAGACGATTTCTTCGCCCGGAGGTTCGAGTGTCCCCGTGATCCGGCCATAGAGCCCGAAGATGTCCTCGTAGCCGTGTTCACTGGCAAGCACCGGGACGATTCCGGGCTCGTCGACCCGATGGGTGTACTCGTCGTCGCTCGCGAAGACCGCTCCGTCGGGGATCTCCTCGAAGTTGGCGTAGTTGACCTGTGGCTCGCCGCCTCCTTTGGGGACCTCCTTGATCCCCTCGACGATGGTTGCAGGAGTGAACGTCGGCGACTCGTCGTCCAGTGCCCCGTGGGCCCGGAGGAACGCCAGCGTCGACTCGAAGCCGAACTCGACGGCCTCGTCGCTGCCCTGGCGGCCGACCTCGACCGAAACCGAATGGGGAGCCACGGAGTCGAGCGTCGTCGACCGAAGGCCACCGGCATCCAGGACGTAGTCGACCGGCATGGCCGTTACCGTGCGGCGGACCGAGTCTGTAAGCTCGCTGTAGATCGCAAACGGTGGCGGGACGCTGTGGGAAGTGTGGATGGCGAAGACGGCGTCCATGTCGTCGAGAGCCGCCATGATCTCGGGCGCAAGCGCACGTTCGTACTCGTCGCTGTCGCTGTCGCCGGGGAACGCCCGGTTCAGATCGGTGTCGGTGTAGCGGACGCCGGCTTCGAGTGCCGGTTCGTTCGCGATGATCAGCCGCACGATTCCCTCGCCTGTGGTCTCGTCAGGTTCCGGAAGCCGGTCGGCGAGCCGCCTGACGATCCGCTCACCGGCTGGCTCGTCACCATGTAGCCCGCCGACGACCGCGACGCGGGTCGATCCCGCAGCCCCACGCTCGATGATTTCCATACGGTCACTACAGGTGACGGGAAAATAAACCCGGCCGTTTAGTCTCGGTGACAATCCGTTCTAGGGGGCGTCGAAGGCGAAACTCAGTGGAGCGGTCGGTTATCCGTCCGGAGCGTTCTCTGATACCGACTGGCCGCTAGCGGTCGACCGGGTAGCCTCAAACCGAACACGACAAAGCCGAACATGTTCGTCCATGCCGGTATCCGCTTGCGGCCCGAACGTGTTCGTATGACTGAGCCACGAACGTGTGGGCGGGCGGTACAGTGTGAAGTGACCGGACAGTGACACAGGCGCAACTGCTCATCACGCTGCCCGAGGGGATCTGGATCGGCGACGTGTCGAGGGAGCATCCAGCGGCGACCTTCGAGGTCCTATCGGCGGTGCCGGATGCGGAGGCTGCGTTCGCGCTGCTGAGCGTCACAGCCCCTCAAATCGATCGGCTCCTGTCGGTGATCGAATCCCACGACCACATCACCGATCTCTCGGTGCTCCAGCAGACCGAGGGCGAGGCGACGATTCAGATCGAAACGATGAGTCCGCCCCTGTTACAGTCGGCCGCCCAGCGTTCGGGGATGCCGATCGAGTTCCCGGTAACGATCAGCAACGGTGAGGCGACCGTCGACGCCACCGGCTCCCATGATCGGCTCTCGGAACTCGGGACCCAACTCCAGAACATCGGCCTGGAGTTCCATGTCGAGTACATCCAGGAGCGACTCCATACGAGTCAACTGCTCTCGGAGAAACAGCAACAACTGGTGCGTGCAGCGGTCGACCACGGCTACTACGACACGCCACGAACCTGTTCGTTAACGGAGCTTGCAGAGGACGTCGGCATCGCCAAATCGACCTGTAGCGAGACGTTGCACCGCGCCGAGGAGACAATGATCAAACAGTTCATGGAAGACCTGCCGACGCCGATCGAGTCGGATACGCGGATTACTGCCCCGGAGTAGCCACCGCTAGTCGACGTCTCGAAATCAAAGCAGCAGCTCACTTTCGAAGCTACTGTTGCAGTTCGTTTCGTTCAGAAAATGCTCCGACGGGGATTGGAGCACTTGATTTGACCGTAAATACTATGATTTCCCCGTCCATGTGTTGTTCCATGGATAAGACGGATTCTATCAATGACCGTCGAGTTGACGTATATCTGGACTCTCTGGAACGCAAGGCAGAGTGGTCAGAATCGGCTGAAAAAGCCGGCATGTCGCTTTCAAAATTTGTCCAGGCCTGCGTCCAATATGCACTGGCTCAAGGGGGTCCAGACTTCCTCGAAACAGGTGGTTCGGCTGAAGATCTCCAAAAGTTGCAAGAGGAACTCAGGGAGAAGCAGACCACAATCGAGGAAAAAGACGTCATGATTGAGAAACTCAAGACCGAGTTGAAACGCTATCGAACGCAACCCTTCCTTGAAGATGATTTTGAGGGACAGCGGCAGTTCGATACTGAACTCATCGAGATCCTTCAGAATACAGAGTCAATCCGAGCTGATGAGTTACTTCGTCGACTGGATGTTGACCACCAGAATATTGACCTCGTCCAAGCAGTACAAGGTCAGCTTGAGCAATTAGAACGATACGAGCTAGTAGAGGAAACGGTCCACGGCTGGAGGTGGGTGGGATAACGATGCCAATAGAAGTGCCTCAAGATATCGAAGATGCCATTCAGAGATACAAAAAGGACGAGCTGCTACGTGGTACAGCAGAACGAACACTTGAGACATATGAGAGTGATCTGAGATACACCTTCAATTATCTCGGTTGTTCATTAGAAGAACTCGATAAAAGTGGGTTGAAAGAGCTACTTTACCACCTTCAGAATGAAAAGAAGGGTCGAAGAGGAGATGGTGTCTCTGATCAAACAATCAATGTGTACTTCTCTGCTCTCAACTCTCTATACGAGTTCCTAAGCTACGAAGAGGACTTGGAGCATAATCCAATCCCAGCATTCCGCAAGCGGTATCTCCAGGATAAGACGAGCAGTGACGGAGAAGAGCGACAGCTCATTTCAGTCTCAGAGATGGCCGGGTTGGTACTGTCGGTGATGAAAACACGAGACAAGGCAGTCATACTCCTGTTCGCCAAAACGGGAGTTCGAAGAAATGAACTAATTCGCATTGACCTGCAGGATATTGATTGGGAAGAGCAGTCAATCAAACTCAAACCTACAGCCAAACGGACCAATCAAATCGTCTTCTTTGATGACGAATGCGCCCGTGTGTTGAAAAAATGGATTAATATTAGAAATGAAGCAGATCCTGAGACAGATGCTCTCTTCATCAATCAAGAAAACGATCGCCTTCAGAGACATGGTATCTATTCTGTCGTCACAAAACATGCAGAAAAGATCGGATTACACAATCCAGACGCAGACAGATTAGACGAAAAGTTCACACCACACTGCTGTCGTCATTGGTTTACAACGCACCTTCGAAGATCAGGGATGAAACGAGAGTATCTCAAAGAGTTACGCGGAGATTCACGGGAAGTCGATCCCATGGAATCCTACAATCATATCGACCGCGAGGAACTCAGAGAGGCCTATTTGACACACATCCCACAACTGAATTTGTAGTCGCTGTCAATGGGAAGGCAGGTGATCCAGAGTGGTATTCGTTTCTTTCTCTATTCTTCCCACTCAACGGGACGCTCCACGATTGGATCATCTTCAAGATCGAAGCTTCGGAGGTCAAGCTGTACCTCACGCTCGCGACGTTCTCGCCGATGGTTGGTCAACGTCTGGAACGGGCGTGGGATCTCCAGCAGCGTCGCATCGCCGCTTTTCCCTACGCGGATGTTGCGGGCGACATAGAGATAGTATCGATCCGCCAGCGTACTCCCAGCGGCTTTCCACTCATTCCAGGATAACGAAGGTTTGCGTGTTTTCAATCCTGAAGTTTTCAGTTCGATACACCGATCAATTACAGGCATCCCATCGGCACCGGTCGCAATCGTTAGCACATCGAATCCAGGCCAGTCGGTATCGAACGGGTTGTTGTCTGCAGAGATCTCGGCCTCCTCAAGGAAGTTGTCGATAGCTTGTTCAACGAGAGTAGTCTCTCCTTTCGCGTTTTGATATTTCGCGTTTTGATATGTCTCTGGCGTGCTCACGTCCCAGACTTTCATTTCAGGGTTGTCCTCTCCTTGCTGTCGCAGGCGATCAATCTCGGACTCAATAGTAAGTGCCATCCCGAAGTCGTCGATCTTGGTCCGGTATTCCTGTGAGGCAGGTGTACCGCCTCCCCCATTCCCTCCATTTGACTGTCCGGCCGTCTGCTGTTTAGCCGAGCCATTGGATGTGGGTCGGACTGATTCGGGATTGTAGATACTGCTTTTGCCGACACGGGTGAGTGTCTCTATATCTGGCACACGGTTTGATCCCGTGGCTGACCCCTGTTCGGGAGATGTGTCTTTATCTCCTGCTGTCCCAGTTCGTCTTTGGCTTGTTGTCTCATCGGGTGAGTCCGCTTCCCCGTTGGTGTCCTCTCGTTTCGGCTCGTCGTACACAATATCTGTTCCCTCTCCAAAGATCTGGTCTCTGACCACATCGAACTGATCACTACGGACGCCGTTCCCAACCACATTGAGCCGGTCCAAGAGCTTCCCCTCAGGAGATGAATCACCGAATGCGTGATCAATGAGATTGTACACGCCTTCGTAATACTGCGGGATGTTGAGATAGTCGGTATAGGCGCGGGCGAATGCGTCTATGAAATTCGAAGGTGTTAGCGATCCGTCGATCAGCACACTCGACTTGGTTTCTCCGTCCCGTTGGATGTAGTACGGCTGTGGGCGGGTGTCTCCGCTGAACTGAGCTGACGATTCGGTCGTCGTCAACTCCAAGTCTAGCCCGTCGACGATGTCCAGTTGCTCAAAGAAGCGTTGTGTGTTGCTAGTGTCTTGATCGACTGCGGCTGCCGAAGGTCGGTCTGCCCGGAGACGCAAAAGCAGCGCCACAAGGATCGTCTGGATCCACTCCTCATTGATTCTAGTCCCATCAATATCCGCAGGCAACCCAATATCGTCGCCAGCGAGTGGGCTCTTGTTGACCACGTCGTTCGTATCTGTGGCACCTAAATAGATCCCGAATCGAGCAGCTTCTGGCTTAAACAGGACAATCTGTGGCAACCCTAAGTTCGCGTACCGTTCACGCTCGGTGTGTGAGCGGACAAAGTACGCCTCTGACGCTGGCAGGAAGTCATACGTGTCACCGGCTCGGCAGAGAACATGAGTTGTGTCGAGTTCCGTTTCCTTGAGCATCCACCCTGAGTTGGCGATTTGATTAGCTTTGAGGCCTGGGAGGAGTTCAGCGACTCGCGTATAGAGAAGCTCCACTTCGCCTGCAAAACGGGCTGGTTCAACCGAAGCGTTCCGAAGGTGATCACGGATAGACGAGAGAACAGACGCAACGTCGTCAGGAGAGAATTCGCCCTGTTCGAGCTGTGTTCCGATACCTAATGCCGACGCAATCCCCTCAGGTGTGTATTCCATATCCTCGACCCACTGTAGTGATTCGATAAACGGGAGTAAGGACCGCTGGCCATCGAGTTGCAGACTAAATCGCTTTTTATCGGCTGCTGGCAGGAGCCATGCATGCGGCGGCGCTACCGCTCCCTGACTGGTAGGTACCCAATCATGCTCGCGCAGTTGCCACACCCATAGGTTTGCACCCGCAGGACGTTGCTCCTTTGAGCGGAAGAAGTATGATCGGTTCGACCCGCGCCACCGGTTGTTAGTGAATTCCGTGGCCAGCGCGTGCTGGTGGCTTCCAAGTCCTGCATCCCACCACGCCGTGAGGTGATTTAGTAGACGTGCCCCGATAGACTCGTCAGCCTCTGCAGCTGTGAAAATTTCATCAGCATACTCCAGCGAGTTCACTTGGAAGAGGTAGCCGTTTTCCTCGATATCCAGTTCTGGGTCGACGTTCTCTATGAGGTGGTCACGGTACCTCTCCCACTCTTGATCTGAAAGACCACTATAACGTGAGTCTACGGGGGTGTTCGTCTTTTCCGATTCAACTAGATCGTCTGTCGGGGAGATTGTCGATCGCGGCGGTCGCCGGAATCCCTTCGTTTTCCGGTACCTATGGCGCGTCGCCGCATCCGGTGCGAAGAGCGGGAGCGGACGGATGTGTTCCGCAACACCGAGCCACCGGAAGAACGACACCCATTCCTCAAGCTCGGAGGTCTCAGATTCCTTGAGATCAAACCAGTCCAGTGGAGGCAACACCCACGGGTCAAATCTATCCGTATTGGTTTGTTCGTCGACATCAATAAGTAGTGGTTCGATGTGGGCGTGGACAGTTCTGTCCAGTGCCTCCTGCCATTCTTGCGGAACGTAGACGCGGTGAGCTGGCTTCCAATCAATGTCTCCTCCACCCAGTGGCACTGCCGGAATTGGAAGCTTAGAGAGTTCAAAAAAGGACCGCCGCGAAGAGCGATACAGGAGCGGATCTGCTGGATCACGATCGTTCTCGGGTGATCCGACTGCCGCCATCCTCATTATCGTCGACAAAGTCTCTGGTGTCTCAAGAGACGATGTATCGACATCCTGTGAGTTTGGTCCGGGTATCCACGGCCGGATTGCCGTATCGAACACACGCTCAAACGAGAAGGAATCAATTCGCCAGATGCTCTCGATTTCGGATCGAAAATCGGTCGGGAGGATCGATCGACGGAGAGCTGGTGCTGCATCGGGGTCAGTGCCATGGTAGAGTTCACGCGCTAGGAATGCGAGCGTCGGAAGACTCCCACTCGCCACCGACTCTTCGGGCGGCATAAAGAAGGGCTGGTCGCCGCTTTGCATCCGGTCGGCGAATCTGCTTCCGTCCGCACCGGTGTGGGTCCCGGTCGGGAACAGTTCTGCAGACCGACAGGCAGCGTCGAACGCATCGCGCGTTTCGTCCGACTCGATTGTTTTACGCACCTCAACAAGGTGGACAAGGATTGGGTCGACCCACAGGTGTACAGGATCGTCCTGATCCGACTCTTCCATGGCTATTTTCTCCTCAGCCCTGTTGGCAACGTGTTCACGCAGCAGCGGATTCGAACCAGCTTCATCAAGGCTCTGTGGGATTGCTGGGGATGGGAGCCGAATCGCGCCAAGTGACTCAAGTACATTTGTGGTGCGGTGAGTCAAAAGATGGCTTGCTGGGAGATATCCGACCACATCATCGGCTACGATCTGCTCACGATCAATGAGTTCAGCGAATCCAGTCCCTAGACCATCTGACTCAACGGCAGTGTATGGGAGGACCAGTTCTTCGATCGGTTGTGGCATCTCACCACCATGTGTGGGAACAAATGAGATAGTCGAGATTTGCTCTCTGATCGTCTCAAACAGACAGTGTTCGACAGAACCGGGTACGAACGACCATTCTCGCGTACCGCCCAGAGAGGGGTCCAGAGTTTCGAGAAACTCTCCAGATGTCGTCGCCGAGGCCTCGACGAAAGATACGACAGTCTCTCTGAGAAACTTGCCGAGTTCGGCAAATAGTGCAGCATTAAATTGACCCTCATATCCCTGTTCGTCGTCATAGTCAAGCGTGAGATTGCGACGTGAGGTATCCGATTGAAATGTCCCCGTTATGAGTGCAGGGATCGGACTTCGCTCCTTCGTAGGGAGAAAAACGTGCACATTTGGCGGTTGATCTGGTGTCCCTGCGTAAACAGGAGCCAGCCGCCAATCAGAGGGGCTCGTTGAGGGGTTTTCACAGGTAGGTTCTGTTTTGAATCCCACGCCAACCGAGAGCACGCCCATCGTATCTACTTCAACTTCGCTCAGATTTGATCGCTCAACGATGGCTGACCGATCAACCTCGGTAGTCTCGAAAACTATGAACGACTGTTTATCATGTTCTGTTCCATCCTCCGTGTCCGTCGTCCGTGACAGGTGTACGAGTGACGCATCAGAATAATCGTCGACATCTTCACGCTGAACACGCCACGTCCGATTCCACTCCGGGCATTCGATCTGGATGGATTTCAGCTCTGGCAGGAGCGCGACGGTGTTTGCATCGAGTGCACGCAGTTTTCGTTCAATCCTCCCCCGTAGCTCCTCTGGATCACGAAGGGGAAACTCGAAGACAGTCGTGTAACTTTCTTCAAGAAGCTCTTGGACCGTCGAAGAGGGGGTTGCTTCATCTGGCATACCAAGCACGGGAACATTCGACGCCGAGAGTCCATCCTCGAATGCCCTACTGATTTCTGGATCAGCATTGAGGATTTCAGCCGTCTCTTTCCTGTCGAACCGTGCGGCTACTGATGATGAGAAGACGGCTGGTTGGTCAGTTATTCCCAGAACAGAGGTGAAACCACGGCCTTTGTGGCCGATTGAGGTGTCGCCTGCTTTGGTCGTCCGCGTGGTCAGAGTAAGTGCATAGAGGTCGTCAATAGAGAACGCAGCCCCATTGTTCGCGACAATTAGACTGTCTTCAGTGAGTTCCAACCGTATGTTTGGGTCAGACGTATCACCCATCTCGTCGACGGCGTTCTGGAGCAGTTCGAAAATGAATCGCCCGTCATAATCTGCCCGGTCCTGACGTTCGGTCCCTGCGTCGGACTCGATTCGATCTGGGTTGCTCCGGTAGGTGTTAAGATGCGTCTCCTGGATATCCACTATCGACGCATGCTCGGATGACATACTGTCCGTAGCTTATTCTAACCACTTATTCTAATCGAGTATCCAGAATTTCTACAAAGACAACTAATTAGAGATCTTGACGAAGAGGCAAGCCGTGAAATCACGTGTCACAACGATATATAAAGAAGAGCTGAGCTTGATGAGTCAATGAGAATACTAATTAAAATCGACGAAAGTCTGTTGATTATCTTCGTCGGGTTCTGCTTCTTCCTCCGTCGATTCATCATCGGAGGTGATAGAGAATTTGAGTTCGGGATGGCTAAGCATCCGCCGGATTTGATCGGGTTCCATATTACTTCCAAAAGCATAGCCACATAACTCACATGAATACTTGTAGTCAAATATTGAACCACTAGTGCGCAATTCCTCTACCTCGAAATCCTCTGCAGCAATGCAGTACGGACAGCGGAGTGGCAGTGTCTGATGCAGATTTTTTAGTTCTGTTTCGGTTACTAATGGATCTTGATGATCGCATTCGGTGCAACGGTAGTTCGGCATCTTGATATCCCAAATCTCTGTTGATGCATGTCGTTCGAGATCACCGTTACAAGACCGACAGCGAAACGGTTGAAATATATCGAGGAGATCCATGACGAAGTCCAGTCCGAATTGGTCGACAGCTTCACCCAAAAAATCCGGCTTGGTAGCGGTTGCCGATCGCGATCCTTGATTTGAGAGCAGCGACTGTACTTCTTGGAACACTGACTTGTCGACGAGTTCTAACTCCGGATTCGTAGTTACAACCTCACCGGCGTACTCCAGTCGTCCAAGCACGAGCTTACTCTGAAGGATCGTCTTCACCTGGGGATAACTGATTGGTTCCAACCCGGCTTCCTCAAGCATTGTATTGAAACGTCGCTTCGTTTCGCTTCTATTCTGTGTCTCGAGATACATCTCAAACACATCTGGAATAAACTTAGCATATTCTTTGTTGAGTTTGATATTGTTCTCATCATCGGTGTTGTATCCGACGGGTGGATCACCTCCGAAGGGCCATTTTCCATTTTTTAATTTCCTCTCACACCCTTCTACGCGGCCTTTTCGTAGTCGATCAAGCCACCGACGTGCAAACACAGCCTCGCGAGAGAGAATCTCGAAATCATAGTGTTCATTCCAGTCAATGTACCCATATGAGTCGCAGTAGAGTGTAATTTCAGTTTGCCGAAGATCATGTAGATACCGTACTGTATCCCATGGGTCTGCTCTACTCAGCCGATCTACTTCATAGACCATCAGGACATCATACTCATCGTTCTCTGCCATTTCGAGAGCCTTGTTCAGTTGACTCCGTTCAATCTCAGCTGCAGACTCTTCTGCTTCAAGAACCTCAACAACAGTCCCGTTGATTTTCTCGACAGCCTTTTCGAGTGCCTCTCTTTGTGAGGTTTTACTAGTGTTATCAGCTTGAGAGGCTGAGCTCACTCTCACCAGCATCAACACACGGTCGCCGTCGACCTCTTTTTGATCGAGAAGTCCCACCAACACTGGGAGCCCAATTCCACTGTTAAAAAGGACATAGATTAGGGAGCTACAGTCTGAGCCCCCGGTTGAGCAGCCGATGTATAGACTACAAGTAAAGGCGATAAGTAACAGAGGTATACCTGACTTACTGACCCTTTTATTTTGACCAGTATATACAGTATTTAGTAGAGAGGTAAGGACCGATCCTTTCGACTCATCCTGTGGTGAAAACAGACCTGGGATATTCATTGGTCATCACCACAACGGAACCATCGATACCCTGATTCTGTTCGTATAATTGATATTTCTGTGTCTGTCGATTTTTTGAGTTCAGTGTCAGAGAGGTCGGTGACCCTGATAATTACATCACCAACAGTGATCAGCGTCTGCTCCTCTTCTGATCTTACATCTGCTAATTTTCCCGTGACTTCTTCCCATTTATTCAGCTTTCGCATACCAGTTTTTCTGACCTATGATACAGTATATGTAAGCAAAATTATAATAACATAATCAGAACTATTATCGTCATGAGTTCCAATTTTGGTTACCTTGATAACTCCATAATGCGTTATTATATCATTTCGGGATGTGCCGAAATTTATTTCAGCCTTTCATTCTATAGTCAGAAGAAATGAATTTTGGGCAGATGTTATAAACATCCATTAAAAGGATCATATATGTCTCCTCAAATAGAATTCATACAGCAAAACGAAGTTCATAGTGGTTATAAAGTAACGCTACCACCTAAAGTAGCAGATCGACTTATAACGGAAAATGATAGGGAGACAAGAGTACACTGGAATTTTAACAAAGAGCAGAAGGATATTGTAATATCGACTGTCGAATTAAAAGAGAATTACACGTCTATTGAGGCTTTCACAAAGGTGAGCGATAGTGGACATGAAATTGTTGTACACAAACGAATTCGAGAGCCACTCAAAATTAATCAGGGTGATGATCTATATTTCGTTGGCATCGCTGAAGAGGAAGAAGATGATCCAATTCCTGCTGTGCTTTTGTGGACCTTTGATCGTATGGAGTCAATGATCTCAGGTGGTAGTGACAACCACTCATACGATTACCTGCGTCGACCGAGATTTCTATGAAACTGTATGAGGCCAAGTATGAAGTACAAGAGGGCCTTGATCCGAAAGCGGCACTTGAAAAAGACTGTCGACACACTCGAACAGATGGGCGTTTAGAGATCTTCACCAAACATTGGGACTGGTTGGGATCAAAAGCATATGCTCTCGATAGTGAAACCGATGAAATAACAGAGGTTTGTGCGGCACATCCTCTCTATACTCTTAATTCAGTTGTATTGTCAATTTATGCTGGGTATCTTTTGCTAACTGGATTTGAGGGGAACCTCTTTCCGCCATTCATCAGTTCATTAATACCAATTTCAGCAATAGCAATATGTTCTTGGCCTTATGCAATAGCTAACCAACATCCAGATGGGTTTCGGACGGCTAATTATCCGAAAAGAATAGTGCCAGATCTAAAACCAGTTGTATTCCGTAATCATGTTACATTCGCAAAGATCACATATTTAAATTATATCATTACCGGGATCATACTGCACTCTGAGATATTTAATGAATTGAACGTGTTGTTTTTCATTTATCTACTCGGCCCGTTAGCGATGTTTTTGATGTCTACAGATGGTCACGATCCAGCAACAAAAATGACTCTGTTCTTATCGATATTTGCACTACTCCCATTTGCGATTCCAGTAATAAATGTATTAATTTATTCTCAGTGGGAGCAGATGGTTATCAGCATTTCTGACAGCTTAATTTTGAATATTCTTCTAATTAATAATTTTCTCACTTTTCTAAAGCAGATTCCGGTACTTGGATTGCTATTTACAAATGCAGTGGTAGTATACGGTTTAATTGTTCTCAAGCGAGAGCTTGATTCTCCTGGAGACCCATTTGACATCTATAACACTCCTGCAACGATCAACGATAAAAAGTACACACGTGTTGCCGTATCTGTTATCTTGTTAGTTTACCTTGTAGCTAGTCTTGTTTTGTTCATTTCTCATCTAGTTGGGTATCCCGTTGTTCCAGCTGGGACACTGAGTTGGGTGTTGATCTACTGGCCACTACTTGTTATCATCCTAGCCTGGGTGGCTATCTGGTATCAGCAGCGGTACTTGAACACGATTGACGTGGATACGAACAATTCTGCCTTTGAGATTAATGGTATACCTGTTGTATTCACTGACACAACCATCAAAACAGCGTTCCCAACATCAGGTACAAGTGAACCAGTCATCATACTGAGTGAAAAACTACGTGAAGGCCTATCCGAGACCGAAATTGTTGCAGTCTGTTATCACGAATTGTATCATATTATGCATAATTCAATCAGATATCAAAGCCGAATCCAGCTTCCGATCATCGGATATCTACTATTTTTCTTGTCTACAAACCTCTCAGATTTATATAACGAAGAGTACTATGCAGATGAGTTTGCTGCGCAAGAGGTCGGCGCAGAAATAGTATTAGATACTCTCAGGAAGGCACAGTCGATACAATCACACCAACATGGGTCAATAATCCAAAATGAGATCGATAAAGGTTGGAGCGGATTTATCAGGTTGTTGTGTTTGCCTCCTATATTATCTCTGTATTCACCAACGATAGAACATCGAATTAAGCGGTTAGAGAAGATCAAAGCCGGAGATGCGTAACTCAATTCAAAGTAATTGACCACCGTGGGTAATTCTGGATCTCAAAGCAATCCGGTACCCACTTGACGGTTATATTTCATCTAATAGCGGACCTGTCACCCCATTTTATTCTTCCAGTAGCGTTTTCTTCTGACGCCAGATCGTCTCTTTCGTTAACCCAACCACCTGCGCAAGATCTACGAGCGTTATGTTAACTCCAGTTTGAATACACGTAATATACACTCCAGCGGCAGCGATTCCAATGGGGTTGCTACCAGATGCGTCGTATTGCCGTAGCTTGTGCTTGGTGACTGGTTCGATCTTTGCAGGGATCTCCAGCTTCGAGATAATCGCAGTAACGAACTCGCTTGGGACTGGCGGGTCAATATCAAGATCTAAATCCCGGTTTAATTTCTGAAACGTCTGCTTGATTGCTCCCTTATCGGCTTCAACTACCTCCGCAATCATCGCTGGAGGGAGAGCCCAATCCGCCTCGCGAGAGACTGCATACACAACAGCGCCGATGGTTCGCTCCTGGGAGCGGCCGTGCATAAAGTTGGTCTGCCATGCTTTAGCGATCAACTCGCCAGATCGTATCACCTGATCTTTCGAGAGCAGTAGTTCACCAGCGACCGCTTCCGTTCGCGAGAGTGCGTCGACGAGATTCGACTCAGATTTGTCCTTCACGGCGATCTGTGACTCCCAGTCGACTGGATCTGACACCACGGTTTGGGATGTGTCGTCTACAACACCAGATGGCTCACAGGTATCAGTCGGAACGGAATCACTGTCGACAACATATGAACACTCATCACAGAGCCACGACTCAATAGGCTCTTGATACGAAAGCGAAGCCGCCCCACAAGCCGGACAAGAATCTGGTTGATCACTTGGCCCACTCATTCAGTATCCTCCTTCGTAGCGCGAAACTCTTCGAGGATTTTCTCAACCTTCGCTTGCTTCCGGTCGTCATCCATGGTCCCTTTGCTGTGTTTGAACCGATACCGTGTCTCCGTGACCGCTTCGAACAAGTCATCGCTCACGATCCGGTACTCCTCGACGTATTCTTCGTAGTCTCCGAGTCGGTACTGACCACGGTACAGTTCGTTTGCGAGGATCTTTCTGACCGACCAACGACTCCAGTCTTCACCCTGTTTCGTGCTGATCCCTTCGGCGTTGAGTTCGTGAGCCATCTGTGGCATAGACCGTACCTCAACGTAGTCGTTGTAGATTCTCCGCACCAACGCCGCCTCTTCGTCGTTGATTGTCAGCGTTTCCTCGGGGGTGAGATCATACCCGAATGGTGGACTAGCGTTCGGCCAGCGATGCTCTCGTGCTAAGGCGTGCATCCCCATTTGGACACGCTGTGAAGTCAGATCACTCTCTAATTCAGCCGCTGATGCCAAGTTTCGGAATGTAAAGCGGCCGACCGGTGACGATGTGTCAATGTATTCGGTAACACTCTGGAGTGCGACATCGTGCTGGCTGAGTGTCTGTTCGGTATTCACTAAGTCGACAACCGAGCGTGCGAACCGGTCGAGCTTCCAGAACACCACGATATCGAAACAGCCCTGTGTTGCTTTTTCCACCATGTTCTGGAACTCAGATCGGTCCGTGTTTCGTCCGGTTTGACCCTCGTCAGTGAAGACGAAGGCAACATCCCAACCCTGTTGTTGACATTGTTTCCAACATTGTCTCACCTGCTCATTAATTGAGTAGCGGTGGTCTGGTTTCGTCTCCGATGTTCGAGCGTATATCGCGGCTATCGAGACTGACGCATCGGGGTCCGAATCAGACGGAACCTCTTCAATATCAATCGGTCTGTTTACAGACCTGTTGTTTTGCATTTAGGCTCCCTCCTCGGTACAGTCATCTGTAAGGTCACTCGCCAGCGAGGTGATCGATTCTGTGACAATATCAGAGAGAGATTGTCGCTGCCGATGGCAGTGATCCATAACGGCACGTTTCTCTTTTTGTGAAAGTTTGACCGGGACACGTGGAACCAGAAGATACTGATTGTGATGGCTCCCAAGGAGGACCTCTCGACGGATTACATCGATCGTGGAGTCTGGCTCGGATGCCGCTAACTCTACGAACTCCATTGCATCCGCTGCAGTATCAAACTCAACGGCATTGGCGGCGATCTCGATCACCCGTGTTTCTGCCAACGAAGATTGCTTACGGGCCAACTGAGCGGCTACCGTCCACCACAAGTCTCCGAATTGGCGAACGTCTGGGTTGTGGTTGCGGAGAACGTTCCATGCTTGGTTGTCTCCATCCAAGCCGTCTTTCAGCAAGGGATGTATCTCAACGGGAAGCGATAGTACATCCAGATACCGGCGTACAGTCTGGGGAGAATGGACAGTTTCTGCAGCGACTGCCTCGACTATGTCTTGATTCGATTCCCCCGCAATCTCGTCGGCAAGTGACTGACAATACTGAGCCCATTCATACATCGACCATTCTCGGACAATGCTTGCCGTTTCAGTGGCTCGCAGAGCTTGGAGAGGGGTTTCGTATATCCGAACAGGAAGGTACTCCCAGCCAGTTTCGGTCGCTGCTTGGTATCGCTGCCAGCCATCGGTGATATGATACATCTCGCGATCTGTATCGGGACGCACGATCAGCGGACGATCTAGTCCATCCCAGGCAACCGATTTCTTGAGCGTATCTGTCGGTCGTACACGCCGTGGGTTATGATCGCCATGAACCAGCTTCTCGACCGCTACGAGTTCATCATATGTATCTGGCAACTGGGTGGCATCGAGTTCTATTTGATCTAGTAGTTCGACCATGTCTACTCCCATCCCCGTTCATCGGCGAGAGCTTCCAGTCGTTCTTGATACAACTCCCGGACTAACTCACTGTGGGAGTCGACTCCACGAGTCCGCATCGCCTGTACATGCCACCGACTGTGGCGTTGAGTCTCTGGCCCGAGAATGTCGACTTTCTTGAATGGACGTGTGGGTTCGATCTCTTTGTGGAGTTCTCTAAGATCATCGGCGTGGCGTTGCAATGTCTCCTGGAAGACCTGATCTTGCTCAGTGGCTGCACTCTCGTCGAGTTCAGCAGCGACTTCGTTGCGGAAGTCTCTGAGTGACCGTCGCAACTCCTGTTCAGACATTTCATCGAAGCGTAGCGATCCGATCGTCTCTAAGACAGCATCCGTTGGATCGATGGTGTCGGTATCGAACTGGGCTTCCAGTGTGTTGTGAAGGGCGACAATCTCACGAGACGTGCCGGATTTGCCTTCACCACTACCAAGCGTGCTTCGGGTGTCGATACCGTAATTATCCAGTGCGGTTTGCTCTCTGGCAGTTCGGTCAATCGGTGTTTTGAACAGTGCTTGGAGCACAGGCGGGAGGTTGGCTGTCCGGAGATGGCCTTTGATGAGATCGACCGCGCCGCCGTCTGATCGGCCATAGAACCGCTCGGCGAGGTGCTGGAGTGCCCCTTGTTCAGTATCGAATCGCTCCTGAGTCAGGAATTCACTGGCTTCGCTGTCGGCGACTACCTCGACCTCTTGATGGTCTCGCGGCCGAATGAACTCATAGATGAGGTTGAGTTGTTCGGCGATCTCCTGTTCGGAGAGCTCTCGGCGATCAGTATTTTCGAGCAGAGATGTCCACGCGGCGTCTAGATCATCTGTCTTAAGAATCTTACACGGGATCGTTTCGTACCCAGCTTCCATTGCCGCATGGTATCGTCGAGACCCAGCAACGATGGCGTACCGTGGTTCCTGAGCGGCTGTTGACTCCGGTTCGTCGTCACTGTCATCGACTGTATCATTGGTTACCCCCACATCGACAGCGTCGACTGGCCGAACAATGAGATCGTGATACAGTCCGTCGGCGTCGATAGACGACACCAACTGTTGGTCAGTATCGTCACCGGTCCATGCCTGCTTCCGAGACTGCATTGGATCAACCGTCAATGCCTCAACCGGCAGGTCGGCACGTTCGATCATCGATCCGGACCCTCCGATTCGACGGCAGCCATATCCTGGATGATCTGTTGCCAGCCGACCTGTTCGAGGCTGATCGCAACATCATCGCTACCGTCGTTGTCGATCGTGACCGCCGCGAGGAAGCTCTCGGTGTTTGTGGAGACCTTCTTTTGAACGTCGGAGACTGCGTCATCGTACCGTTCGTAGACCGTAAGGTCACTACTGACGAGAACGTAGAACCCATCCTCGCTGTCCGGATCGATGGAGAACTGCGTGCCGTCAGTCATCGGTTCCCCCGTTCGATGTGGGTTGCTGTTGGGCGTCGAATGTCTCTATTTCGTCTTCGGCGATTTCGAGGATTTGGTCGTCAGTAACACGGTACGGTTTGAGTGTGCCGTACTGATCTGGCAGGATGTTCTGATTGATCCGGATCGCCAACCTTTCTGGCGAGCGAGGCCGGATGTCGTTTGGTCCGTGCCAACTGAGGTACCGACCATCGGATTGTTCCGTGTACTTCGTTTTCGTCTCGATGACTGACCGGAGGTTGAGGTTCTGGATGTTGAATCCGAGATCGCTGTAGAGACCTCGATCAGCATTCAGTCGACGCGTCTGCGGCCTCACCGGATCTTCAGCAGGGTCGGCAACGAACCGGAGATCGAACTCAGGCGTCTGTGCAGGTGTGACTGCTTGGAGTCCTTCATCGGTGACTCGAATCGTGACTGAGGTGACGGCGAGGTCCGGGTCGACGTTGTTCGAGTCGATATCCAGAATGGTGTTGATGTGTTCTTTGATCGAATGCCGGGCGTCCTCAGAGAGTGGGTTCGATGCACCCGACTCATGGGAGTTCTGGATCTGTGTATAGTCGATCGTGAGGCGGTGATTCGTTTCCTGCTCGCGGATGAGACCGTATTCTGCGAGCTCCTCGACGATCGTCTGGTTGGTCGTTGCAACGCTCCCGTGGGCTTTGAGATGGATTATTTCCTCACCGAAGGCATCCATGACTGCCCGACAGGAGTTCGTCAGTAGTGACGGGAGTTGTACAATCCGTGTCGGCGCGTCGACGGCGTCGCCAGCTTGACTCATTGCGACCCTCCCGTCGATATGCGTGCCGATCCGTCGAATTCCTCCGGGAGGTCGACCTCACAGTCGAGGTGGTCCGTGTCGAACAGCGTGGTCTCGGTCATCAGCACTCACCACTCTCACCGTTTGTCTCGTCGGTGTCGACAGTGCTATCATTGGTTGGAGGGCCAGTAGCACTGTCGACAGCGTCAGCGGGTACCGCGTCGACATTGCCAGCCGGACCTGTGCTGGCATCTGGAGGGTTCCTATTGTCTGTGTTATCGGCTTTAGTTACTGTCTCGGCGTGATCGGTTGGAGGGCTCTCGTCAGCAGGAGTCTCGTGAGGGTCGTGCTCTGCGGTACGGTCCAACAGTGCGTCACCGTAGACCCACGGGATGTCGTCAGTCGGTGTCTCAGGGACAATCTGGCCCGCCCGCGATTCCATCGTCGAGACGACCCGTACCGAGGGGTCGAGGAGAACTGGCCAGCAGGCACCCGTCGCCACATCCGAACACAGGCCAACACGGCCGTCGACAATCAACTCGCGCACGCCCACCGCGAAATGTGTCGTTAAGTCGTGTCCGTCGTCGCAGACCACATGGCCGATCTCAAAGGTGGATTCGCCCACTGGACGGTAGGCGTACACCGACACCGGCGATCCACCCGTTAATTGGGTCCCACAGACCTGACACGCCACGGTCCCCTCCCCGAGTGCAATTCTGTTTATTTGATATATGTCTTCAATCAGCTGTTCATCGGTACCGTCTTCAACTGTTGATGTTGATTTTTCCATGGTTCCTTGCAGATGGGGAACCTGACTCAGGTGTTCCAAGCACCTGGGTATCTTCTGGGGTCATCGATTCCGAAGAGTCAGGATTCCACAATAATACATACTACACCTAGTCACTTATAGATTACTGTAAATAGTAATGGTGACCAAATGCAGTAACAAACCGCTGTACACAGTAAAAGGTACTATATTATTTGCTGGTCAACGGCAGGTATGGTTGATGACCAGTATCGTGGAATTCTCACCGAGCGTGAGCGCGAAATTCTAAGTGGGGATGCAGATGTATCTGACAATTACCGCTACAGAGTTGTCAGTCGTGTACGTACAAAGATAGAGAATTTAGATGATGATATCGAGATATTAGCTCAAAACCGAGAAGATCTTTTGGAGGAACTACGTGAAGTGGTGTGTTAGTTTACATATCTCATTCTCATTTTATTAAATAAAGTTCTATTTTGGTCTGAAATCATCCGAGATATCGAATATATTGTGGGGTATCTATTACACATTCTCAATTAATAGTCTCGTATTTTTGCTTGATTACCAGATTTAGTGCTGGCTGTAACTCTAACTCATCTGGTTACTGTATGCAGTAACTTTATTTTCTTCTAGCGATTATCTCTCTCTGAGGAATCATGACTAGTAAGGATACGACGTTGTCCATTAGGGACCTAAAGCTACATAGAGAACGTAGTCGAAATGAGGTGAATCAATTTCTCGAATCAGATGACATCAATCATAATCGTGGAGGAGTGCCAGGCTGGAAAGCTGCCTTCGGTGCACGATATAAAAATGAACTAATTGCCGTATGCGTGCTATCACGCCCTGTTGCGAGAAAATTAGACGACGGCGACACAATCAGCATCTCCCGGCTTGCAGCGAGACCTACACGGCCAGCAAACACAGGTTCATGGCTTATTGCCCGCGCACGTCGATGGGCAGAATTGGAAGGTTTTGAGCGCATAATTGCATACGCTGGTGTAGCAGGTAACTACGGGACAGTGTACGAAGCAGCTGGCTTCGTAATAGAAGATACAGGCAAGGCAGATGGGACAGGATGGCAATCAAGAAGCAACCGCGATAGTTGGGAAAACTATACACGACGTCGATGGGTATATGAATTCTAAACTTTTATACGATCTACTAAAATTTGATACTAGATATAAATAATTTTTATTTTGCTCATCAAACAGTCAAACAGAAAATGATTCAAGCAACATATTGGATCTGTAGCGGTACCCTTATGACTCTGAGCTGACTGAGTTTCTGTTATCCGAAATCTCACTATGAAACCTATCTATGATGAATCTACTTCCCACGAACTCCAACCAAATCTTGAAGATGAGTATTTAAACGACTTAGACAGACTCTGTGATCGGATTTGCAAGGCACCAAACGATCAAGAGGCAGTCATTGCGGCTAAAATAGATAACGTTGAAGAGAAACTCTCGGAATCTCCTCCAAAACATAATCAAGAGGAAATGGAAGAGTACACTGAGCGATTAAAATATCTCGCGGTCCTAGAAGCGTTACTTGATCTTGTCGAAATTGGCTATCATGTTAAAAAAGACCCCGACAATATAGATGGGTTCCCTCCAGTTTGTTTGTACCCGCCAGATCCAGAACGACACAATGGTGATATTCAAGAATATAAAGATGCAGAACGGGAGATTCTCCAAAAAGAACGCCGATCTCAATTTGAGGAAGATTCTGTCCGGAAATTTATTCGGGAGATGGAGACCAACACGCGTCATAATGGGAAAAATATCAATGTAACTGACCTTATTGTGGAAGGTGAAGAGTTGTATGATGATTTAAATCAGATATCTAATTTAGAAAGAGAAGAAATTATAGATAAACTTAATGACGAGATCCAACCATATGTACAGGTCGCAAATAAGGGTGTGACCGACACTCATACAGGGCTTGATCTGCATGATATTTGGCGATATTTCCGGTACACATGGCTAACACCGAATAATTCCGTACCAGGACGAAATATTAACTTCCTTGTTAGGGACGCGGCTCGAGAAAATCATCCCGTTATGGGGATAGCGTCACTCGCGAGTTCAATGATGAACCTGCGTAAAAGGGATCAGCACATTGGGTGGCGTTTTGACGCTGTTGAGACAGAACTTGAACAAAAAGAGCGGAAACTCAAATATGAGGTAATGCTCCCCAAAGAAGAGCGGACACCTGAGAAAAAAACCCGAATTGTTGAAAAATGGGAAAAGCTTGAGACAGATGAAGAGTACAACCAACGAGTTGAAGAATACTGTGAGATGTTACGGTCTGCTGTTCGTAATTCTATTGACGAAAGCATCAACAATGTTCGATATGATGATTTCATAGATTCATATGACGATCTTTCAGAAGAAGATTTTGAAAGTGCTAGTGAAACTGCAATCTACCGCTTGAAGCAAATCGAGGGGATTGGAACATACGTTTTCAAAGAAAAACCACCGCTTGTTAGTGAAGTCGACGATCCAGATGAGCATAAGAATATATTTGATCCTTCTGAATACCATCTCGAACCCTCGGACTTAGACGATCTAGATCTTAGAGATACTAATCCAGATAGTCTTGATAGCTGGAAAGCAAAAAGTGAGACAGCACTCTTCGTCATGAAGCGCGCCCGCAATTTACAGAAGCTACTCCGGGATCGGGAATACTTCATGGAACATTCTGATGAGGGTGATCGCGAGTTCATTGAGAATGCTATAGACTCAGAAAAGGGGACAAGAGCTCTCAAAACGGCTTTGAAGGAGATCAAAAAACGCCGTGTTGGTGCAGGTATGATGAATATACAGGTTTGTGGTGCTATTCCTCCGTACAATCGTATTCTTGGCGGAAAACTCGTAGCGATGGCGATTACAGGTCCAGAAGTCATCAATGCATACCGCGATAAATACGAAGGGTACAAATCGAAAATAGCGAGTTCGATGAAAGGAGAACCAGTAATCAAAAATAACGAATTAGTATTCATAGACACAACTGGCTTATTCAAGCTCGGAAGTGCTCAGTATGACCGCGTTCGGATACCAGCTCCAAAGGGTCAAATTGAGTATAATGAAGTAGGTACGACGGAAGGGTATGGTTCAGTCCAGTTTGGACCAAGCGCAAGAAACCGACTCTCCCAAGTTACCGAAATTGTAGAAGATCGAAAGGCTGTCAAAGGAAGATTTGGTGAAGGTGTGGCACCGAAAATGCGCACTATACGACGTGGCTTAGAAAATCTTGACTTAGACGGGGAACTCCTCAAACATGAGTCACCCAGAGTAATTTACGCGGTTGATTTGGCGACCGACTTTCAGGAATTCCTGTTTGGTCTCACAGATGAGCCAAATTATTATTGGGAGTTCGATGACCCTTCCAGTGAGCAACAGATGATATACGACCACTGGAAAAATAGGTGGGTGAGTAAGAGAATTCAAAAAGAGAGTGTTCTTAACGACATTGCTGATTTCGATAAGAAAGAAGACCTAGAATTAGGGCATGAAGTAGATTATAAAAACCACTCGCTCAATGAATATCTCTAACCAGAACAGCCACGATTAAGACGTAGGCTTGGTTCGACTTATATAGTCGAATAAATATAATGGCTACAGAATATACTCAGGTTGATAAAACCTTTTTAGCAGAGTTGTCTAGAGGTGGTTTTGCCGAAAGTCTCACTCCAAATCAGCGGAGACAAATCCATATCGATACCAAACTCGATGAATTTCTAAAAGCCGCTCTCGAAGACGGAAAACAGGTTATACTAACCGGCAATCCAGGAGATGGTAAGACCCAGCATATTCTGATGAGTAAAGACGAGTATCCAGAGGGAGATTATTATTATTTACCGGATGCTTCAGAGTACGCTGATTATGGGGAACTATTGAAAGAGTGGGATGAAAAATATCAGAACGGGACTGCTGGAATCCTTGCTATAAATGATGGGCCACTCTATGAGATGGTAACTACATATAGCGATGAGTATGAGTTCTTAAATGTAGTCCAGGAGCAGCTTGAGAATCAAATAATATACGACAATGATGAGGTTCCAGAAATAGATTGTAGTGAAATAGTCGTTGTTGACCTCAATAACAGAAACGTCTTGACGCCCTCGATAGTTACCAAGGCGATACGGAAGCTAGCCAGTGAATTTGCGACACAAGGGCATAACCACACTGGACATTGCCATATCGAGTATAATGCAAAAAAACTCCAAGATGAGCGTATTCAAGAAAATATTGTCGACTTTCTCACCGAACTTGGTAACAATGATCGCCATGTTACTGTCCGAGATCTACTCAATTTCCTTGGGTACATTCTCACTGCAGGTATCGACGAATGTCAGACAGATTTCGGAGACGAACTCAAATATTACAATCTAGCATTCGATGGTGTTGGGACTGTTTTCGACCTCGCACGTGAGCGGTTTCATTCCCCACAATTAGTCCATCCCTTTGTTGATAGCCGTCTTTGGGCCGAGGCTGAAAAAGAAATCAAATTCTCTGATAGAGAAGACGCTAATGAGGTTGTTGACCCACTCTTCAATGAAAAAAAGCGAAGGTTCCTATTTGAAGATAATCTAATGGATATCGGTTACGAGAGTAGATCTCTCTATCAAGATGTCGAATACAAATTTATCAATCACCGTAATGGCCGCTCCAATGAAGGAAGTAAGGAACAGGTCTTGAAGATGCTTAATGGGTATTTTTTGCCAAGTCAGTCTGTTAGATCGAAATTACAACTTTGGTTATCCCATCGGTACCGTTCCAGGAGTTCTCTTGCATTAGTCTCACGGACATCAGTTCCAAAACGTGATTTTGAAATCTTGCGTCCCAAGCTACATCCACAGATCGAAGATGCAATTGGCTACACACCCGCTCACACTGCACTAGAATACTCAAACAGTGACAAACCGGTGATGCTACAGATAACACGCGCCCTGTATCGTTCGTTATACACACTCGATGCGAACATTCCATATACGCTCCGGAGTCGAGACACAGAACAGCAAATCCTAGAGTTTATGGAAGAAGTAGAGTACCACGAGACCTATAGCGAAGAGTCCGGCACGATCTCTGTCAAAGACACCGAGAATGGCCGAGTGGAGACAATTGATGTGAGTAATGAGGTATATCGCCGATAATGAAGCTAAAACTCAATGATATTAATGGAGAAGCATCGGAATGGGCGTACGGATTCAAAGCCACGAGTCGATCACTCAAACCCGTGCACCTCGCACAAGTTATTTTTGGGCATACAGTAGGCCACGTTCATTCGCCAGAGAACCTATTCAAATTCGCAGAAAAGCCAAGCAAAACTCCTTCAGAGGATTTACCAGAAGAAATCAGGGAACAGTTCGAATTTGATCGCCGAGAAATAGATGAACAGCTCGATCGGTTTAGACAAACCGTACGGAAGGTGCTTGGTAACGATAATGCTCTCTATGCCACCCAACGCGGCTCGGCACCAACATGCACGAGCGATTGGTTCCTAATTGATTCTACAGCCGGTGTTAATGCAGGACGGTTTCTTTACCATCTAATCAAGGAATCTGATAGTGACCTTGAAGAAAAACTGACTGCACAACTCACTGACCATCATGATAGTATTTCAGTCCTTTTCCGCCCGCTGGTAAAAGATGCTGAGCAAGAAAGTGCGACAGTTAAAGAGTGGCAAGGACCTGACGTAGACGACCCTCTTTCGGATGATAAAATTGCAACAAACTTTGTAGAAGGATTTGAAACATTATCTACACATCTCAAAGAACGTACCTCTGGGGCTGTCAACTACCCTCGAGATCTCCGACGTGTAGTAAAGTTCAGTGGGTTTGCCCTCTACACGTATATGGCGAATCGACACAATGAGATACGGGAAGATGGCAATGAACGTGAGAACCTCGTTCCACAACTATTCAATTATACACATGAGAAAGACAACCCAGTAGCACACGCGAGTTTGGAATGCTATGATACAGTTAGTACCGAGGTTCAGGCAACATCCCGATTAGGTGTAGAGGCCGAATTAGATAAGAGGGGCCTCCGGGATACGACAGAATATAGCGAAGACAAGATCCTCCAGAAAATCGAAGATCACGAACTATTAGATCTTAATCGAAATAGCGATTCTAAGCTGGAGAACGATTATGACACTTTCCGTTATTTGTTTGAAGGTGATCCAGCTGACGACGTATTCGACCGTATGGTGAACACCGTAACAGACGCAATCCACCAATCTCGTTATAAAACATACACGCCTGTCGACACTATCCAAACATACGGATGGCGAATGGGACTCTTGAAACCAAGAGGTAATCGAGCGAACGAACGACGGTTTTCACCAGATCCAGAGTTGCTCGAACCCATACTTCTGTCTGTAATGAAACCTGGTGAGCAGATTTCTCTGCAAGATCTGTGTAACCGGTTGCGGAGAAAATATGGAATTATCGTCGGCGGGACGGAAAATGACAGAGACCATCTCGATCAATGGGATATCGCTGTGGGAGCAAGTACGATAGAAAGTGACCCTCTGTCAAATAGAAATTATGAGGCCTTCAAACAGGCTGTAATTGAACTTGGATTTGCTCGCGAATACGCTGATGGCGTAACTATCGTAACCACGGAACAACAATGAGACTCAGTGACCTACCGTCTGACCAGCTTGACCAGTCTGAAGAAAGTCGTATCTTAGTTGGTGAATCATTTGGTGTGCAGATCGCTCAAGCAATCCAAAACGAACCGCTGGGAGTGATGGTCGAAACGCCACCGAGTTTTTCACCAGAAACGATGGTGGAATCCTTAGATAGTTCTACGGACTACAATATTGGACTTGCATACGTAGGCATCGAAGAGGCTGATTTTTCAGATCTAGCCACACAATCGGACGGGACAAATATTCGAGTAACGGATGAACTCTCTACGGCCATTAAATGGCGAAACGGCACTGAGACGGAGTTTGAGTGGGGTGATAAAGTAGTTCCTGACAGAATTGTAGTATTTGTCCGCGGTAATCCACCTAAAATTGGGTCTTTGCATCGTCTAACGGGAATTCCTCTTGGGAAGATCAGAGAAACGATCTGCCAACTAATGGCGGAAAGAAATGAATTTAGAGGAAATTCTCCTTCAGAAGCTCTGTGGGATGCATTAGCTAAAGATATCGATTCAAACCTAGATATTCGAACGCTGTCTGAGTATGCAGTGAGTTGCCTAAAGCCAACAAATCAGGCATCTATTGATGCACTTGGTCAGCAATTAGACGTTCTGGGGCTCTTTGCGGACCAGCAACTACTCGAGAATTCAGAAAACGTTGCGGGGCGTTTAGAAAAAAATGCTGAGTTGATAAGCCGAACGGTCCATATTACCAACACCGACCGCAAACGTTTACTCAACAGCATCAAGCGACTCAAAGATGATCGAGATGATCAAGCAGAGTTCATAGAACGACTCCGACGGTTCCAACGGACGAGTGACGATACATTACTGAAAGACATTGAGTTCGACCGCGTGAGAGAGGCATTCAGTACCACTTCTAAGCGTGTTTCACCGACTGCTTCTGATGACTCGGAGGAGGAGACCAATATCGAGGACAAAACTTCAGATCCCCCTGTTGATGATGAAGTAGAAACCAAGAGCCGCTCTCAGTACGAAAGGCGATCCGATGACTCCAGACTTGCAGTCGAGATGGCATTTGATGGGAAAGATGAGGAACTCGGTGACCTCACAAAACAGTTAGATGAACATATTGGAAATGGTATCGAGAAAAATCAGAAGAGTATTGAGTTTGAAATGGCCGATGACAGTAAAGTTCAGGTAGATATCCAATCTGATCTGGCTCATTTCATCAACCGTTTTGTAACTAAAAGTCGATACGGGGGGATCGTACGCGGAGGAGAAACACGCGAAGAATCCATAATGAACTTCTCCGCGCTTGAAACAGAGGATTTCCAGGTCGACACTGAAGGTGGAAGTTTCGACAATCTCCGAACTTTCGCTCAGAAAAATGAGGAATTCGCTTCAGTGGTAGAGGCACTTGACAACTACATAGAGGCAAGAGAGAAACTCGTCGACGTAATTCCAGCGTTGATTCATAGTCCGATGATCAGACTGCTGGGTGATGAGGATCTCCTCGAGAGTGCAGACGAATATCTTCGGAGTTACCGCAGCCTTCAGAACATCCTGGATAAAAAGTATCGAACGCTTCAGGATGAAAGCGCAAAGGGTGCCCGTCGTCTGCTAGCTGATTTCCTCCTCCTTGATGCGGTTGTCCTTGACACTAAGAGGGGTCGAGAGTTGATTCTTTCACCATTACACCCGCTCCATCTATGGAAATATGTCGAATTAGCTATGGAGGTGAACGAAGATGACGAGAAATTATCAGAGGAAGATAAGACATTCCTGAAGGATACGGTTGAAGAACAACCGCATGCACTTAGTAATATCTCTATTGGAGGAGGCCGCCTGTTAGATGGAGAAACCTATCTGATACAATCTGATGAGGAAGGTCCTCTTCCAGTTTACACAGAAGCAGACCGTGCAGAACCAGGAGATAATCAATATCTCTGGGATTACTTATTCGAAAAATTCACAGCTGCATATCCGCCTTCTGAACGGCACCTAAAGTTGACAGTGGTTGATCCGATCAAACCACATCAGGTACTTACTGCGATTGCAGATGCAGCAGAGGATGGCCAAATCGAGGGTGCTACAGTAGAATTTGCCTACATCAACGGCGACGAAAAGAATATCTTAGCTGGAACGACCTCCACTGAGGAAGAAACCATAATCAATCACTTCGGACCCGAGGGTGATACAGCGTCATATAATATTCTGACTCGAGAATGTCGGGATTACGAAGAACTGATCGAGTACCTTCATGAGCAACAAAAGCATTTCGTAGTACTCAACGATCAATCCTCGTTCTTTGTCGAAGAGTTCGAACGGGACATGAATACAGCCATCAACCCACTATATGTCCCAAAAGAGTACGAATATGACTCCTTCGAAGATGAAATAACGATTAGTGCATCTACAGAAGGTAAGCTCTTTTCAGAGTACCAAGACTTAGTAAACCAGTTGAAGAACCAGCGTCAAAAGCTACACAATGCTGGTGTTCATGAACTGGACATTGATAGCGATACAGTCGAACAGTTGCAGGATGAAGCTGTATGGGTGTGTGTGTCCGCACCCTCGATGAACTCTGATCCCTTCTGGGAAGAAAATCTTATTTCGCGGGAGCGACGCGGTGACAGAGATTATGGAATCTACTCTAAAGACATCGACCTCTTTACGAGGACTCTGCAGCGTCTTCTCAACGAGTATCCGATTGCTCCGGATGAAGCTGATATTCAAAGTGTAGCTCGACGGATCGCCGATACTGAGCGAAGTGGATTACTGCGTTTGATCACTCAGGAGACGATCGGGAGTCAGCGGTCGAGAAACTCCAGAGGGCTGCTTGGGGCTATCATTGCAGTCCACTGGATAGATGAGACCTATGAAGATCCAAAACTGGTCTTTTCGATTGATGATCCCAGAACACGACGTTGGCTAAACTTCGGCGATTCCAACAGACGTGCTGATTTCATCGTACTCCAGCCAGACAAACAAGGTGGATTAGAGATGGAAATCGTCGAGGTGAAATCCCTGAGTGAGCCAGATCAGGCCTTCCAGATTAAAAAAGAGGATGGTGATCATGTTGTCACCGGGAATGCCGCTGACCAGATTTCAGAGACAACAAATACCATACGTGGTCTCTTCGATGGGGAAGACAACATTACGACCCCACCAAGACGGGAAGCCCTGCGTGAACAGTTGTACTATGAACTGATCGGGCGGGACGTCGCCGGAGACAAAGGAGAATGGTCTGATCGAATTAATCAGGTCTTCCGTGGTGATCAACGAATGGCTGTCTCCTCACGGATCGTCTCGGTCGAAATCAACAATCAGAACTCGAGTGAGTCGACGACTGATTGTGTAACTGACGATCTCCAGAGTCTCAGGGTATCACGGCTTCCGAAAAGTACTGTTGTACGCCTAATCATGAGTGGTACCGATGAGAAACAAGATGCTAAGGAGTTACCAGATACCGAAACCAGCGACGCTGATAGCGAAGAATCTAACTCAGACCCAATAGAATCAACCAAGGAGTCAGATCCTGACTCTGACACACAAGCCGAGGAGCAATCTTCGAGTGCCTCTGAGGGTCAACAGTCTAACAACAACACAGACCGGACATTCGGAGATCCAAGCGAGTACAGCGATCAAGTGCAATCGTTGAAACGTGTCTTGTTTGACTTTGGGATTGAAATCGAAGATATCGATTCTGAAGAGGTAGAAGTGGGTCCAAATCTCGTGAGGTACAAGGTGGAATTGGCAAGTGGACAAAAACAAGGACCACTTCAAAGTCGGGCAGAAGACATTGCACGCGAGATGGCGCTCGAACGCGAGCCGTACATCCACCGCCTTCCTGGAACAAAATACGTTGCTATCGACGTGCCACGGGAGGAAACAGATATTGTCAATATCCAGAGCTACTTATCTGATATTCCTGTTCGAGATGAATTGACACTCAGTGAACTTCCCTTCATTGCCGGAATTGAACCGGCCGGTAATAGCTACATTGCATCGCTCGATAAGGCACCACACATGCTGGTTGGTGGGACAACTGGAAGTGGGAAGACCGTCTTCCTCTACTCTCTACTCACATGCTTCTTAGAGAGATTTGATGCAGACGATCTCCGCTTAGCAATCGTCGACCCCAAGTTGACGAACTTCATGTTTTTCAACCAGTTACCGAATCTTGAACATGATAAGGTAATCACCGAGAGCGAAGATGCCGCAGATCTCTTCGAGTGGATTACTGAAGAGGAGATCCCACGCCGAACGCAAGTCCTTGGCAAAAGCGGCAGCATCGATATCGAGGAACACAATGAGCGGAGTGATGAATCGCTCCGCCCGCTGGTAGTGATTATCGATGAGTACGCAGACCTTATCGACGGACTGGGTGACGAAAGCGATGAATTCGAAAAGAATGTACGACGAATTGCTCAGAAGGCCCGAAGTGTAGGGGTCCACCTTGTCATCTCTACGCAACGACCGAGTGCGAAGATAATCGACACAGATCTACGTGCAAATCTGGATATGCGTATCGCTTTCCGTCTCCCATCTAGTTCCGACTCCCAAGTGATCCTTGATGAGTCCGGAGCTGAGGACCTTGGCGGAAACGGAGATATGCTATTCAAAGAAGCTGATTCACTCACCAGACTCCAGGGAACGTTTGTAGACACCGATTATTTGAGAAAATTAATAAAAGAGGTATCATCAAAGTAAACATCATAAGAATGTAGTTGAATGGGGGCCTCCGCTTGTACTTCAACTAATAGCTAAATGTTACTCGAATGAGTATTGGGTTTACAGAGAAGCCAATATTTGTTCATCATGGGTTGAAATGATCAGTTAGTGAGTTTTTATCCTATTGATTATTTTTTATTTTGGTCTGGCCAGTTTCACATGAGAAGAGATATGGACAGTTTGAACACTTCTCAAAGGATTCATCCGTAGAAAAATTAGCTCGGTCATTCGGATTTCCCCACTTTAGAACATCAGCAGCAATTTGATCCTCGAGTTGAGTGAGATCCACTTCATCGACAGACTGATGATCGATTCGCCCATCACTGGTGAACACTAATTGAGTTGAAATTCGGTCAATGTCTGGTTCAAACTCCTGATAGGCCCAGAGAGCATACACACGGAGTTGAAGCGACGGATCTTCGAAAAGGGCAGGTTGGCGCGATTTCCAGTCGGTGATGACAAACTTACCGCTATCTCGAGTGCACAGATCAGGACGTACCCATACCTTCGTAGATCCAATCTTAAACGAGTGCGTTTCCTCGTGGAGTATGTATCGATGCCCTCGTATTTGGGGCCAAATGATCTGAAAGAATCGTCCGATATGGGTATCAGTAGTATGAATCAGTGACTCTGGGTCAACGTCAGTACCCAGTGTTGGATTTGCATCTATCACATTGTGAATATAATTCCGAGCTACCTGGCGGATAATCTTAATTCCAGTTTGCTTACCACGTGACCAGCGACCGATATGCTCACCGAGTGCCGTATGAATTGCATTCCCAATTACTACGCCAGCTCCGAGTTGGCCACGGAGCACGCGTTCATCAGCAGCTTCGGAGTCGGTGTTTCTGTTGATTTGTTGCCAGTAGTGATAAAAAAGCGACCGTGGACATGACTCATATAATCGGGCGTTCGAATACGACCAATCAATCGTCATGTCATCACTCATTGTCGGTTAGTCGAGCGAGCGCACAATCTCTGTTGCGACTTCGGGTAATCTGTGTATGAGTTGGTAGTCCGAAATGTCTTCATCCATATCTGCCTGTGGACGGGGCTCACGAAGACATGAACGGACACCGAATCGGTAGGTATCATCGCTGGATTCTACTCTCCACTGATTCTTGCGAGAAGGATCTTGACTCAATTCTAAGGATGCATCCTGAAGCTTTAGAGATTGTTCCAATCGAGACACTAGCGATGCAGCACGATCTGGATTCGGTTCAGGGGTATCACCTGTCGTTGCATAGTCCAGCAGTGCATCTCCGAGATGTCGATTGAGTGATCCATGGAGGTGCCGGTTGTCATATCGTCGGAGACACTTGTGGCACGCAGAATCACAGCAGCCCTGGTTCAGGATGTTCCGAGTCGTAGTGAGTACATCATCGAACTCCTCCCATACTTTCGCTGAAAAGCCTGCTCCACCAGGGGTTGTATCGAAGAGGAAGATTTCGATCAACCCACGGCTATCTAGGTCCTCAATGACATCGGCAGACCGGGTTCGGAACCCACCTTCCAATTCATTATCTTCTATTCCGAGTGCTTGGGACGCTCCCATAACTAAGGCTTCAGCCAGCGATTGTCCAGCCGATTCGAACCAGTCTGCTTCGGGCATGAACTCAAGTGGATCCTTCAGCGGGATGCGGAGGACGGTCAAATCACTTGGGAATGAATGGCTGAAACTTGTTGTGACCGTGCTCCCGTCACACTGCTGTGAGTACCTAGAAAGATCCATTCTCCGCACATCCTTCGGATATGGCCGATTGTGTGGACTTTTAAGCTCCTCAAGGCCAACAGCACCGCACTTCTTGCACACCTCAAACCCTTGATCATCAGGACCGAAATTCGCGACGATGAGTTGTTCGTTGTTCAATTGTCCCACTGTTGAGACCCCTGCCTCTTTTTCAGATTCAAAACTACCTGCCTCAGATTCTGATTCAGAGGTGGGTGTAAGTGGATACTTAGGCGGTGTCGCATAGACTCGATCTTCGTTCGAGTAATCGCTCTGTTCCGGCTGTCCTTGTTGGTCGATCTCTGGTGCAAACGCTGGCGGCGTGAATTTTTGGACAGAAACAACGTCTGGCTCACCACAGACAGTACAGGGGTCATCGTGTTCAGACATACTATGGTCATCTTGGTCAAACACAGTCTCACAGACTGGACAGAAGTTGATCCAATCAAGATCTTCCCAGTCTTGTCCACTCGCTCGATTGACTGCATCTTCGGCGAATTTGAAGTACACCCCGTACGATTCGAACGTCTTTTTGTCGACAACAATCTCTCGGCCAGGAACGTAGGTCGAGAGGGCCTGCTTCATATCCCGAGACATCTCATAGCGTGTCTTCGGTTGGCCCGTATCCTTGTCTTGTCCTTGAACGGTGAAGTCACAGACATCGATTGGGAAAGAGAAAGTTGGAAGAAGCGCATCATCTAGCAATACTGATAGCAGATCTGTTTCATCGTCAGTGTCGGTGTCCCAGCTACCACGATTACTCAGTGAGGTAAGATCCTCGAGAAACTCCTCAGATGCACTCTTGACAAATTCACTCCGCCAATCAGACCCACGGGACTCTCCTAGTTCATTAGGCAGGAGGGCACCGAGTTCTTCGGCCGCGTCCGATGTGTTGAGAACATTTGACTGAGTCCATTGTTCGAAGGTATCCAGTGTGTACTTACCATCACCAGCGAAGAATGAAGCACCAGTTCCTAACGACTCAAACACGCTTGCACCAGATTCGATGGTAGACGCATCAAAGAAGCGAGCTAACAGCGTGGCGTTAACATGGCGTTGGGCAATCTTCTCGTTTCCGGCATAGATAATTGGTTCTGTGCCGGGGTCGCTAATCATGTCTCCTGGCTCATTGAAGTACCGCGTCTCATGCGGCGAATTATCTGCGAACGTGACAATGGTCGATAGACCTGCACCGCGTCTACCAGCCCGACCAGCACGCTGCTCGTAATTCTCGGGAGCCGGTGGAACTGTTCGCATTGCAACCCCTGTGAGGCTCCCAATGTCAATCCCGACTTCCATTGTCGTCGTACAACTTAGTACATCGATCGGTTGTTCCGTTTCATCACCAACTAAGATATCTTGAAAGAGGAGTTCATACTCTTCAGACCGAGACATAGCCTCGGAGTTGTCTTTCGCGGTGAGCTGTGCGGAGTGCTCCTCTGAACGCAGCGTAAACGGATCGGCCTCGTTGTTGACGATCTTCTGGGGTGGTTTACGGAGGTAGCTTTTGCGTGAACTCAGGTGAGGATCTGAATCGTCGACCTCGATTACAGTTCCGCCACAGTCCTCACGTGGGCAGTCGCCGTCAAGTGACACCGCTGAAAATTGGTGGCACCCGGTACAGCGGTACCAACTTCCGTCAACCCGGAGTTCCAGCGTTACGTTTTCCGGATCAACCATATATCGCATATTTCCAGCGGATTCGAAAGGCCCCTCATCCTCGATGAGCGCAGTTCGCAAATCAGTTAGGTCTGACTGAGTGAGTTTGTTACCCACTATATCGACGATATGGTCTGGAACAATATCTTCCCATTCCAGACCTTGTTCAGCCTCTGTGAAGTATGTCCAATTGATAGAATCTGAACGCTGATGGGGGTTAATCTCGCTGTCGTATGCCCGTTCTTTACATGCACTCCAGAGGATCTCTATTACAATCGATTTTACCAACTCAGGATCGACATCAGGGAGAGCAGACGTGATATGATCCAATCCAGTATCTGTCGGTCGGAGATATCCGATCAGTGCGGCTGGAATGGAGTAGTTTTCATCACCGAATGATCTGAGCAGCGTAGAATCAAACTGTTGTGGCCGCTTAGATAATTCTGTTTTCGCAGCTGGATGATCAGGAATCTCATCGATTCCATCCAATCCGTATCGAGACGCGATTTTTTCGAGATTATTGACTTGATGTTGGAAGACAGACCGTGATCCTTCATACACAACATTGCCAGCAGTTTGATATTCGTCACTATCATCGAAATAGACGATTCCATGCTTTTTGCAGTAGAGAACGAATTCGATAAAGAACTCATCCATTGTGAGGGGCTCTTCTTGATTGCTAACGATATCTGCCACTACCTCGCGGAATGAGTCGAGTTCGACTGTGGCCTGCACGTCACGTGCAAGACGAGCAGCCTTTTGACGTCCATCCGAGAAGCAGAGTATCTTCTTCCCTGCGTTGGGGTACTTATCGGAGTCAGTCTTTTCTGGATCCTCTGGTTGGATCTCGAACATCGAGCGGACGATATTTGCGAACGGTTCCTCACCTTTGGTCTCAAGATCCTGAATTTTCGTCTCTCCGTGTCGCCATGACTCCTGGATGCCACAGACAGGACACTGTGTCCAACTGTGTGGGTGATCATCAGATGGCGGCTCCTCAGGCGGAGTCCACGCGTCGATATACTGGTCTGGTGAGCCGTGATCAACAAACCTGTCTTCGAGCAAGTGCCCGGTGTCAATGCTAAGTTTTCGCTTAGGTGTTGTATCTCGAAGTGACCGTTCATTCGGTCCTCCCTCACGTGGCTCTTCAACACAAAGGTGGACCTCTTCGAGGGACTCTGAGTTACTTCCCTCTGACCAGAGGAATGTGCGACCAGTCGTGTCGTTCCGTCGTCGGTAGGCTCGCAAGTATGCAGCTCCACAAGTACGGTGACTGAGCAGTTCAAATACTCTAGCGCCGCAATCACACTCCTCACGAGGGTTTGTATATAACTTCCCGAGAAGATTCTCTTCTTCGGTTGCCCGACGTTCGCTGCAATTCGGGTCAATACAGGCAAACTGCCGTGGGAGTCCTTTTAAAAACAGATGGAGTCTTGTTGGAAGCAGAGCTTGGCCCTCACCTTCGCGGGCTTCTGTACACAAAAACAGGAAATTCCCCGTCGCCTCTTTCGCGAGATCCTCGTCGACGTCTTCGAAGATTTCGTCTGCAAGTTCGGTAAGTGGTAGCGGTTCTCCCTCTAAGAAGGTGTGTGCATATTTGAACAGGGGATCTGACTCTAATTGTGATACCAAGTACTCACGGAGTGCATCGATATCATCACCTCCCTCATATGTGTCCCATCCGCGATCATCCGCGAGATTATTTATTTTAGAGGGGCTCAATTCATACCCAATTCGTTCGAGGAGTTGTGCAGTCCGTTCATCACCAGGTGAACCGCCGCTGTACTCGATCTGGGTCCCTTTAATCACTGCAAAGTCGTCTTTGTTACCAGCTGTAAGTTGGGCTGCAAACTTTGGTGCGGCCTCATCGATGTTATCACCCATAGTCGCACTGGTGAGAATATAACGGACACGTTCTCTATAGATGCCAAGCTTCTGTAAGAGACGACTTAGCAGGAGACCGACCTCTGCACCCTGTGCACCACGATAGAGGTGTGCTTCGTCGAGGACGATATTGAGTTCATTCTCTTCGTCAGCGTTGAGCCACTCTTTGGTTTCTTGGAAGAATTTATTCTCAATTGGGCGCAGAAGCATGTACTCCAGCATTGAGTAGTTCGTGATGAGGATGTCTGGAATACCGCCATGAGGATTATCTTCACCATGCATTTCCTGCCGAGAATACAACTCTGCATCTCCGGGCTGTGTCCGGAAATGCTCGGTCTTAGAAGCACCCTTATTTCGGTACCCTTCGAGTTCCTTCGCGGGGATCCGGCCCATCTCATCGAGTTCCTCGTACAGATCGGGACGACTTTGCTGAAGTTTTAGGTAGCGATCAATAACTGGTTTGAGCCGTGCATCGTTCTTGTCTGTATCAAACTCACCGTGGTACGGTGTCCGCCCAGTATACATTCCGAACTGAACAGTCCGACCCATCCGATCAGCTAATGTCTGTCGACCATCCGTATCGCCGAACAGTTGCCGCATCCGAGCCAATTGGTCGGCTACGAGTGCGTTCATCGGATACAAAACGAGTGTTCGAACGCCTCGCTGGTCGGTTGTATTGCCGCGTTGGGCTTCTTTTGCGAGTTGGCCGATTATCGAATACAGGAATATTTCGGTTTTACCGGACCCGGTACCTGTCGAGACAATAAGGTCCTTATCGTCATTAAAGAAGGACTGTATTCCGTCTGCTTGGTGTTTATACGGTGGATCGAAGATGTCTAGTCCGTCATCCTCGAGATCTTTTAGAAGGTCGACCACTTCCGTAGGGAGCCCCAAATCTCGAAACTTCTGTCCAGATTTGTATGATGGGGTCGCCTCGACCCACGGTTTGGTTGATGTCTCACCGTCATCCATCAGTTGTTTCCGTTCTTCGATTAATCGTGGATGGTGCAGGTGGTAACTCGACTCAATGTACTGTTGAAGATCCTGTTCGATTTGTTCTGAGACTTCTTTGATTGATTTCATTGTTGAAGATTAGTTTGGACGGACATCATCGATTTGTACGGGGAGTTGTTCGAATGCCTCAATAACCGAATCAACCGCACCATATGGGATCTCCCAATGGATACGATTATTGGCGAATTCACGCCACTCAGAACCGACAGCTGTCAGCCAACGGTACTGTGATCGTGGTGGTGAAAATGACAATGCCAGATGAAGGGTGGACGTATCTGGAAGTGGAGAGATCTCAACAGTCCGTGGAGATCCACTGAGTGAATCGATAATAAGACACAGTTGCTTGAAGTACCGTTGTGGGATGCGGATTTCACTAAACGTGTCGTCGTTTTCAACTCGCAGATAATATTCGTCACCTCCATATTTGATCGGCTCGCGCCATAGGCTCACCAGCCGGTCTTTTGTATCTTCGACTTCTAACGGCGTGTCTCGCCAGGTCCACCCATAGCTAGATTCTCCACCATAAGCTTCCCAGTCGTTCCCACCTTGCCACTCTGTGGACTCTCGTGAGTCGATAAATTCAGCTAGGAATTCAGTATCGTACGTGCCAACCTCGTCTGTCGTATACTCTTCTCGTGACTGGACCGCAATACCAAGCGATTGCAGCTCCGATTTAGATGTACTGTGTATGATTCGTGATGAGCCTCTGAGTTTGACATCTAAACCAGCGTCAAGGAACTCTGCTGTCGGGACACCGGATATTAGAATCGCAATCTCTCGACCAATTAGGACGGCCCGTGTGGACCCTGCAGCGTAATACCCGTTGGATAATTTGAGCACATCACCAAGGAACGACAGGTTGGGACCATTCTTCTCATCAAGGTATTGGCGGAACCAGCCATCATCGCCATCCGATTCGCCAAGAATTGGCTCAAGTTTGTGAGTAACCCAGTGTCTAATACCGGTGATATGAGCTCGGGGGTACGGATCGGTACTTTCGGCTGCTTTATTCGCTAAGCAGAGTCTGATTGCTTCGCTAATCAACGCAGCCTTCAGTTGATCCGGATCCTCGGGTAACTGGTCAATTGGAACACCAATATACTCGGAGACAACTCGGAGGAAGGTTGGTTCCTCAAATCCAGCATCCTGGAGCCATTGCATTCGGGCCCAGTGTCCAGGATTCTTAATTCGACTCACTTCGTCGTACAGTTCAATAACTTCTCCGAATATTTGTCCATCCTCAAACGTGGTGACACGGACATCTAACTTCTGCCCAATCTGGCCGTCGCAGTCTGGCACAACGATTGGAATATTTTTCACATAACAAATAGGTGTCTCACCATCATATTCGGCGATGGCGCTCGTGTACTCATCATCCAATTGGATGGGGAGTTTATCGTATTGTTCAGAGAGAATCCAAAAGCGGGTGTTGTAGTTCTCACCCTGGAGTTGTTCGTCGACCACTCGTGCGTGAGTAGGGGAGACACCCACTACCTGTACGAAGTCACCCTCGCGTGCAGCAACAGGACCTAAGCCGATTCGTTGTCCACCTGGTGATGCATAGCCAATTCCGTCGTCGGAGACCTCTACGATCTTCACATAGGTTTCAGTACCGGGTTCCGGTGGACCATTAGGTGTGAGTAAGTCGATTATCCGATCAAGATACTCGTTATACTCTTTTTGATCGATAGCGTGATTGCTGAGACAAATCGCATAGGTAGAGGACATGTTCCCAGCTTTCCGAGTACCTAGGTACTGGAGCTGAACACGTTCGTCTTCCTCACAGATAACGGGCCCAACAGATATTGTCTCACCATCAACATTGACGCTTCCAATATTGTTATTCCTCCCATGGAGACTCAATTTTCCTGAAAATCGATCACCGCTTGACAGAGTCATGGGCTCACTCCTTTAGACGTCTCTTCCCCGAATGCTATGGATACGGACCCAATCCCCTCGAATGTGACATCAATTGCCGTACACCCTTGCATCACCCAATGGCCCATATTACTGAGGTCTGATTCTATGTCTGTAGTGGAACGAGTGAATGAGGGTGCCTCTGGATGATCTGGCGGGAAGTGTGCTTTCAATTCTAAGTCGATTCCGTCTGGTCCGACGTAGTCTATCATATCAGGCAACGTTGCTGGTGTCACCGATGATTCAATTGTGACCGATCGAGTCTCACCAGTTGGCGATAAGAGCACAGATTGGTCATCATGGTCGATGGTGAGTCCAAGATCACCGTACATCGACTCTGCAAGCGGTTGCTTGTCTTCAGCTTCGACGGCATGGAGATGGATCAACCGGTGTCGACTCGAGTTTCGCTGGTGAACACTGACTCGCTTGGACCCCTGTTGTGGCACTTTGGTCCTATAGAATCGTGTATTACCAGGCCCAGTCGGATCGAGTTCGACTGTGTCACCTTTCCGTTTGGGAATAGAGACAATTTCGAATATTGGATCCTGTTCTTCCGCAGGGGTCACGCCGATCAATACCGTAGATCCCGGTGGACTCTCGATGGGCTTGTCAGCTGTAGGATGTGCTTCGGCAGGTAAAATCACATCAGCTTCAAATCCATATTTGTCGGTACGGAGGTCTGCACCGTACTGTTCGAGAAGTTTGGTAGTGTCTTCTCGCGCTGGGAACGCTAGAATCTCCCAATCTCCTAATGTGTGCAGAGACATCTCATCATCAAGAGTATCAACGTCGCCGTCTGTGACAGCATAAACCCACTCGCCGAGCTTTATTTGTCGTTTAGAGTTAGATCGTCGTGCCCGTGTTTGGTCTCCAACAAATATGTCACTGGCAGACACTTCATCTGTAGACCAATCACCTACGATATTCTCTAGTTGGTCGGAGCCATCAATAGAGACACGAAACTCTGTTGCGCTAGGATCTAATTCAAATGAGACCTCTGGCTCAGATGGATGGAAACTTCGTCCAGTTGGCGGGTGAATGACTCCTTCCGTCGATATTGAGCACTCTTGAAGTAGGGCATCAACATCAGCCGCCACCCCGAACTGTTCCCATTCAGTAGATGGGATAACTCCGAAGAGTCGAAGTCGACCGCCGGGCTCTTCACCAATATAGGTGCGAATCTGACGGGCAGACTCTTGTTTTTCGATGTCAGAAGTCCGTAGGTTATCGACCATCTGGTCAACATCTCGTTGGGATGATAGTGGGCACTCACCGTCTTTAACCGCGCCTCGTTTGTGTGCGAAATACCGCCGTTGCTCGCCCATTCGGGGTGTGAGTGGATTATTACATTTTGGACACTGATAGTAGTCTAATTTACCTCGAATCGCTTCTGAGATTGGTACTTCAGTCCCATGTGGGTCCAAACCGAATGGAATCGAAACCTGACTCATTTCCCTGATAATGTCATAATCATAACCAATTTTATCTGAAAGTGACGTGTTATCCTACAAATTGTATTGATAAAAATCAACAGGCCATTAGTAGAACTATTGACAGTACTACCAAATATTATTTATTACCGAAGAGTACTCGAATTTATACTGAATAGCTTTATAATCAGTTATAGATGGTATGATTTGGTTATATCTTTCAAATCGCTTTGAAAAACAACGACAATAGCAAGGCAAATTATTTCTATTGATTGATAGACAATAAACATAAAACGTATCGATATAGGGCTCTTATCTGTTGCCCTCATACACAACAGCCTATTGCAGACTTTTCCATCGCAGGAATCCAGAAATTCGGTAATCTCAATAGACCGTGGACGTCGACAATTCGGATCCCATCTGAGAGTGCCGCAAAATGAACGAAAAGCAGTTCTCCGATGACCCCTAAGATCCTGAACTAGAGACAGTAAGGAAGGCGTTCCAATCGCATCACGATTATTTAACCGGGTGTACAACCTCACGTTCTAAGTCCCAAGGAGAGAATGTTCCAATATGGATGAATCTCAAGTCGACGATCTGAAACAGACTATTATTACTGAGTTCGATGTGATGGAGGACGATATCTACGTCAACAGTGATAACGATGCAATGACGTTTTACATTCCTACACAGCAATTTGAAGACTCTGAGGATGTCCTTGACACTGAGATAAAAGTCTTAGAAGAACACGAATATGAATTATTGGTCCGTGTTGATATATGAAGCCAATCGTCCGTAAGATTTTGTTCAGATAAGATGAGTCCTGAGTTTGTTGGTGTTGATTGGTCGTCTGGGGTGTGGGTGGCTGTTGCGTGCGACGATGAGAGGGAGGTCCCCGAGGTGTTCATATTCGAGGAGATTTTGAAGGTGTGGCAGAAGTTTGGTGAGTTGGCGAGTCGGGATCTGGTTGATACACCGGTCAGATTGTGTGAATCGCCCAAATCGAATGATTTGCATGTGTAGTAGATGATGAGGAGGAGATGTCGCGGGAGTGTGATGATGTTGGCCGAAGCGCGATTGGGTCGCAGTATCGGTCGGTGTTCACGGCACCGTATCGTGAGGCATCACGTCTTGTTGATGCCAACAACCATGCAAAAGTGAGTGATGTGAATCGGTCGGTCGACTGGATCTCACTGCTTACAGGTGGCTCTGAGACGGTCAGATCTGTCAATAAGTTTCTAAGTTTCGTCGACGGCATGCCTCGAGACACTTGC
>Ga0208283_10013_pt1 | contig 174150 bp, 184 predicted proteins | sample AntRauMetaRauer1_FD_184785 | JGI IMG/M metagenome (GOLD analysis project Ga0208283, IMG submission 184785) | Saline lake microbial communities from Rauer Lake, Antarctica, in enrichment culture - Antartic Rauer Lake 1 Metagenome Rauer1 (SPAdes)... ...
TCGCCCGCGACGGCACCGTCACCGAAGCCATCGTCGAGGATGGCGAAATCGACGTGGTCGACGACGATGTGACGATTCCCGACGACCCGACTGTCTACAGTATGGGTGGTCGTGTGCCTGACTGGACCGAGGGCTTCGCGGCGTTCATCGACGAGGTCGAACAAGAGTACAAACTCCGGTACGGCGGCGCGATGGTCGCCGACGTGAACCAGGTGTTGACCTATGGCGGAAGCTTCTCGTATCCTGCCCTCAAGTCGGCCGAAAACGGCAAACTCCGGCTGCAGTTCGAAGGGATCCCGATGGCCTACATCGTCGAGTGTGCTGGCGGCGTCTCTTCGGATGGCAGCCAGTCGATCCTGGATGTCGAGCCGACGCGGTTCCACCAGCGTGTGCCGGTCCACCTCGGCAACGAGGAACTTATCGACCGCGTTGAGGCCCACCTCGCCGACGAGTAGCTAATCGACCGTACCGAATTCGATTCCTCACCGGGTAGTTGTCGACACGGCCCGTTTTGTAGTCGGATACCGCTATCATCGCCGCTGCTTTTCCGATATCGGAGCATCGTTCGGCTATGGGCGAGTCGAGTCACAGCGAGGTCGATCCGACGGATGCCGACGAGCGGGGGATCGGTCGCGAGATGGTCGACGACAGCACTGGCCTCGGCTCGGTGATGGCCCACGCCTACCGTGGCGAGATCGATCGGGTCGGAACCTGGCGGCAGCGCCTCGATCAGACGACGACGTGGGCGGTGACACTGATGGCGGCGATTCTGACATGGGCGTTTTCGAGCCCCGACAACCCACACTATATTCTGTTGGTCGGGATCAGCGTCGTCACTGTGTTTCTGGGGATCGAAGCCCGACGGTACCGAGATTACGACGTCTTCCGCTCACGTGTGCGACTGCTCCAGGAGAACCTGTTCGCAAACGCGCTCAACCCATCCGAAGATGTGCCGAGCCACGACTGGCGAGTACAACTGAGCGCGGATTACCGGCAGCCAACGGTAACGGTGCCGGTGACCGAAGCCCTCTCGAATCGGCTTCGGAGAGTCTATCTCTGGCTGCTGGGGGTGCTCTTGTTGGCATGGGTCTTCAGAATCACGGCGTTCACGCCGCGCCAAGACTGGGTCACAGCCGCCGACATCGGTCGGCTTTCGGGCACTGCTGTGGTTGTGGTCGTCGCTGTGTTCTATACGATCCTGCTCGGGATCATGCTCTGGCCCCGTGAACGCCACGCCAAAGGAGAGTTCGGTGCGGACAGAACTGAAAACTGGAAGGAACCCCAAAACGAGGACGGGCCCAAAGACGAGAACTCACCAGACGGGTAGTCGAAGGCGTGCCCTAGTTTTCCGAGGCAGCGGCCTCGTCTTTCCCCGAGGCAGCGGCCTCGTCCTCTTCGAAGACGAACGTCCCGTCCTGCTGGACGACCTCGCCGTCGAGTTCGATTTTCGAATCCTGGCTCATATCGACGATCATGTCGACGTGTTCGGCCGACTCGTTGCGCTCGTTGTCCTCGCCCACCGTTTCTTTGTACGCCGAGCCGACAGCGAGGTGGATCGTATCGCCCATCTTCTCGTCGAACAGCATGTTGTAGGTCACCTGATCGATCGCGCGGTTCATGCCGACGCCGAACTCGCCGATCCGCCGCGCGCCGTCGTCGGTGTCCAGGATCTCGGTCAGGAGGTCCTCACCGACGGCTGCACTGTGGTCGACGACCTCGCCGTCCTCGAAGGTGAGTCGCACATCCTTGATTTCGCGGCCCTGTCGATAGAGCGGGATATCGAAGTAGACCGATCCCTCGACGCTGTCGGCGACGGGCGCGGTGAACACCTCGCCGCCCGGCAAGTTCTTCTCGCCGTAGTCGTTCAGCGTCTCGTTGCCCGCGATCGAGAAGGTGAGATCAGTTTCGTCGCCCGCGACAATCCGGACCTCGTCGGCCCCGTCGAGGCGGTCGACCATCTCGGCCTGGAACTCCCGCTGAGCGTCCCAGTCGAGGCTCACGGCGTCCCAGACGAAGTTCTGGTAGGCCTCGGTACTCATTCCCGCGAGTTGGGCGTGGCCGCTCGTGGGGAACTGCGTGAGACACCAGCGTTTCGAGAGCCGCTCTTCTTGAACTGGTTTGACCGCCCGGCGGTAGGCGGCGTTGTTTTCGGGGGGTACGTCGCTGGTCTCGGTGACGTTCGCGCCGCCGCGGGCGATGATGAACGCGTCGGTCTCCTCGTAGAGTGCCTGCTGGTGGTCGGGCGTTTCGTACTCCGTCCCGCCGTTCCGGAGATAGGCTCGGGAGGCCCGCTGGGAGTGGGCGATCCAGATCGGGCTCGCGCCGCGCTCGCCACACAGTTCGTGGAGGGCGACCGCGAGGTCTTCGGCCTCGCTTGGTAGTTGGATAACGACACGGTCGCCCTCCTGAATGTCGACCGAGTGGTCGACAATCGTTTCGGCGTGTTCGCGGATTCGTGGGTCCATACAGCCAGTAGAGAACCGATGGATAAAATACGCGCTGTCTAGTAGCACGTAGCGCGACGGTACTATACCTCGGGTGAGCCGACACGCCACCGCAAATCGATCACGCCACGGCTTACAGAAAGCCCATTGATCATCCAGCTCAAGCGAATTCCTACATGGTGGTTGAGCCATCTCGTCTGACCAGACCGAAAAAATCGAATATAAACTGCCTAGCAGGTGATGTCTGTATCGAGTCTGCACCGAGTCGACGAACAACGACATCTGTCCGCCGATTCTGTGATACCTGGTCAAATTATGTGGTAGTCTGACAGACCGTCTGCATTGCCAGTATGAAACTGCTATACACGATCATTTCGTTCGCGATTCCGATATTTGCAGGCACTGTAGGCGGATATGCGGTTGTATATCCAACACGGTTTGTGGAAAACAATACCAATTTCCCAAATGATACTGAATGGCTTGCTCAGATTATAGGGATTTTATTACTTATTTTGTCCATCTTTTTACTCATGATTATCACACTGCTGTTTTTATAGCGCTATGCTGTTTTCCGTTTGAACAGTAGCTGCCGCTGTGATGTCGTGGCGCTGTAACGTGTCCAGGACTCTCGGCGTCAGCCCGTCGTCGGAACGCTTTTGCAGTGTCATCGGCCACAGAACAGTAATGAGTAGCTTAGAGCAGGAGTACCGCCTCGAGTACTTCGAGGAGGAAAACTTCGTCCGCCGGGAGTGTTCGTCGTGTGGGGCACACTTCTGGACGCGCGACCACGACCGCGAACTGTGTGGGGAGCCACCGTGTGAGGATTACCGATTTATTGACGATCCGAGTTTCGACGAGGAGTATTCCTTAGAGGAGATGCGCGAGGCGTTCCTCTCGTACTTCGAGGATCACGGCCACGAACGCATCGATCCATATCCCGTGGCCGCCAACCGCTGGCGGGACGACGTGCTCTTGACACAGGCTTCTATCTACGATTTCCAGCCACTCGTCACCAGCGGCCAGACGCCGCCGCCGGCCAACCCACTGACGATCAGCCAACCCTGCATCCGGATGCAGGACATCGACAACGTCGGGAAGACAGGTCGACACACGATGGCCTTCGAGATGATGGCCCACCACGCGTTCAACGCCCGCGAGGACGCCGAAGACGACTACGCTTACGAGGGTGAAGTCTACTGGAAGGACGAGACCGTCGAATACTGCGATGGCCTCTTCGAATCGCTTGGCGCTGACCTCGACGAGATCACTTATATCGAAGATCCGTGGGTCGGCGGCGGCAACGCCGGTCCCGCCATCGAGGTCATCTATAAGGGTGCGGAGCTGGCGACGCTCGTCTTCATGAGCATGGAGCAGGACCCCGACGGCGAGTACGAGATGAAGGACGGCAACCGGTACTCGAAGATGGATACCTACGTCGTCGACACCGGCTACGGGCTCGAACGCTGGACGTGGATGAGCCAAGGCACCCCGACCGTCTACGAGGCGGTCTACCCCGAGATGATCGAGTTCCTCAAAGAGCACGCCAACATCGACCACTCCGACGAGGAGGAACAACTCATCCACCGGGCCGCCAAGCTCGCGGGCCACATGGATATCGACGAGGCCGAGGATATGGAGACCGCGCGAACGGAGATCGCCGACCGTCTCGATGTGCCCGTCGACGAACTCACCGCCCTCATGGAGCCGCTGGAGGACATCTACGCCATCGCCGACCACTGCCGTGCACTCGCCTACATGTTCGGCGACGGGATCGTCCCCTCGAATGTCGGCACGGGCTACCTCGCCCGGATGGTCCTCCGACGAACGAAGCGACTCGTCGACAACGTCGGCGTCGACGCGCCGCTGGACGAACTGGTCGATATGCAGGCCAAGCGACTGGAATACGAGAACCGCGATACGATCCGCGATATCGTCCGCACCGAGGAGGCCAAATACCGCGAGACCCTCGACCGCGGCTCCAGGAAGGTCGAACAGTTGGCCGAAGAGTACGCCGGAAGCGACGAACCGATCCCGGTCGACCAGCTGATCGAACTGTACGATTCGCATGGCATCCAGCCGGATATGGTCGCCGAGATCGCCGCCGACCACGAGGCTCGCGTCGAAATCCCCGACGACTTCTACTCGCTTGTCGCCGCCCGCCACGACGACGCCGGTGGGGCCGCGGTCGAGACCGAGCGTGACAAGCGACTGGACGACCTCCCGGAGACGGACAAACTCTACTACGATAATCAGGAGCGGATGGAGTTCGAAGCGGTCGTCCTCGACGTCTTCGAGGCCGAGGAGGGGTACGACGTGGTGCTCGACCAGACGATGTTCTACCCCGAGGGTGGTGGCCAGCCCGCCGATCACGGGACCTTGACCAGCGAGGATGCCACCGCCGAGGTGACCGACGTCCAGATCGACGGCGATGTCGTCCTCCACCGGACCGACCGCAACCCCGGCAAAGGCGAGTTCGTCCGCGGCCAGATCGACGCCGAGCGCAGGCGGCGACTCATGGCCCACCACACGGCGACCCACATCATCGGCCATGCGACCCGCCAAGTCCTCGGCGACCACATCCGACAGGCCGGGGCCCAGAAGGGCGTCGACTCCTCGCGGCTCGACGTCCGGCACTACGAGCGCATCACCCGTGAGGACGTCACCGAGATCGAGCGCATCGCCAACGAACTCGTCCGGGACAACATCCCGGTCCGACAGGAGTGGCCCCACCGCAACGATGCCCAGGAGGAACACGGCTTCGACCTCTACCAAGGTGGGATTCCGCCGGGAACCAACATTCGACTGATTCATATTGGCGAGGACGTCCAGGCCTGCGGTGGCACCCACGTCAGCCGGACCGGCAACGTCGGCGCGATCAAGGTCTTAAAAACCGAGCCGGTCCAGGACGGCGTCGAGCGCATCGTCTTTGCAGCGGGCGCGGCGGCCATCGAGTCGACCCAGCGCACCGAGGACGCCCTCTACGACGCTGCCGACGTGTTGGACGTGAACCCACAGGAGGTCCCCGAGACATCCGAGCGGTTCTTCACCGAATGGAAGGAACGCGGCAAGCAGATCGACCGCCTCAAGGACGAACTCGCGGAGGCACGCGCCGCCGCAGAGGCCGACGAGATCGAGGTTGGCGACCAGTCAGCGGTTGTCCAGCGGCTCGATGCGGACGTGGGTGAACTCCGGGCCACCGCGAATGCACTCGTCGACGAGGACAAGATCGCGGTCCTCGGCAGCGGCGAGGGCGGCAGTGCAGTATTCGTCGTCGGCGTGCCGGACAACACGGGCGTCAACGCCGGGGAAGTTGTCGGCGAACTCGCAAGCAAGGTCGGTGGCGGCGGCGGCGGACCGCCGGACTTCGCCCAAGGTGGGGGCCCTGATGTCGACGCCCTCGACGACGCTCTTGACGAAGCTCCCGAAATCCTCCGCGGCGTGCTGAACGCGTAGCGACCGACCGCAGAGACGTTTTAAATCATCGTTCAGACGACCGTGAGCACGACGGCCGTGATTCGATCGACGGCCGTCTCCCAGACCGAGAACCCCGTAGCGATCTGGAGGACAGTATCGACGGCGAACAGTCCGAATATCACCGCCCCCACGAGGTGGGCTTTCCGGCGGTCGAATCGGCCGGAAAAGCGGTGGAAAAACAGCGCGTTGGCGGCGCTCACCGGAATGATGGCGAGCATCTCGCCCGCCCAGATCGCCGGATGGGCCCCGTACTGTGCGGCGAGCCCGATCGTGACGAGTTGGGTCTTGTCACCGAACTCCCCCGCAGCCATCAGCGCGAAGATCGGCAGGAAGCCGCGGAGATACGACGGTACCTCGTACCCTCTGATCGAGAGGTCGATCTCCGCCGGATCGGTGACGTCGCCGTCACCCACCGACGCCCCGCTTGATTCGGGGGCTGACCGAACGAGCTGCACTGCAAAGAGCAAAAAGAGGGTAGCGGTGATCGCATCGAGATAGACGGGATCGAGCGCGGTGTTCAGTGCCTCCCCAAGGAGGATCTCCAGGACAGTCCAGCCAGCGAAGGCAGTCCCCGCGGCCGTAACCACGATCCATGGATCGTAGCGCGTCGACAGCCCGGCGATGATGAACTGGACCTTCTCGCCGGGCAGCACCGACAGCTGGAGGACGAACGCGACGACGAGGATTTCGACCCAGCCCGTCATCGCTGCCACCGACACAGCAGACGGTCGACGAGTCCAGACATACCGATATTAGTCAAGTCAAAATTGACGTTTTGGCTTGATAAATCCGATGTTTCCCCCCAATTGTCGGTCGAGCGAGTAGGATGCAGCTGGCTGACAACATATTCGTGGCTGGTCACTCTCTCGGTACTCCCGAACACCGTTGATTTGCGCCGTTTCCACCCCTCGCGGTCTCATAAGTTACGAGTTGGATTTTCCTACCACTCATAGTGGCTTCGTGTGTACTACGAGAAAAAATTATATACGTAGTCTCCATAGTACGTCATGTATTATGACTCGGTACTACGACTACGTGCTTGGCCTGATTCCGGTCGTGCTGTTCGGACTGACTGCGATCCTCTTCCTCGCAGGCATACAGCTGACACTGGCCGTGCCGGTCGGTGCCGGGGCTGCGGTGCTCGTGATCGGACACGCGCTGTTCGTCAACGTTCCCCGTCAGGTCGAGCCGATGGCAGACCAGCGGTCGACCGTCCAGCCGCCGAACGCCGACTAACGTCTCCGCCGACAGGTCGGCCCTCCACATACCTTCCTCGCCGCGGTTGGTTTTTCCCACGTGCCGCCGTTCGTTGAGCCACGATGACCGACACGCTGTTTGTAACTAGCGACGAGATCTCGGACCTCGCCGAGCCAGCCGACTACGTGGCGGCGGTCGAGGCGGGCTACCGGCAGCGCGGTGAGGGTGCGCCAGCCGAGCCGCGAACCAAACTCATCAACGAGTCGCCGCCGGGAATGCTCACGGAGTATGCGGCGATCCTCCCGGAGTCGGGCTACATGGGTGGCTACACCTATTCGGCTGGTTTCGGCGAGCGCGACGCGTGGTTCATGACGCCGCTGTTCGACGCCGACAGCGGCGCGCCGCTCGCTCTCCTTGACGGTGCGAGTATGAATCCGTTTAAAACAGGTGCGACCGGGGCGGTTGGGGTCGACCACCTCGCCCGTGCCGAGAGCGAGACAGTGGGTATCATTGGTTCAGGGGCACAAGCCCGCGGCCAGCTCCGGGCGACCGCCACCGTTCGGGACCTCTCCGAAGTCCGGGTCTACTCACTGACACGGACGAACCGCGAGACGTTCGCCGAGGAGATGACAGATCGGCTCGACTGCGAGGTGACTGCCGTCGACGCCAGTGCCGACGCCGTGGTCGACGCCGACATCGTCATTACAGCAACCAACGCCTCGGAGCCGGTGTTCGACGGCGAGCTGCTGGCTCCCGGTACTCACGTCACTGCGATGGGCCAGTACAATCCCACCAAACGCGAACTCGATACAACGACTATCGAACGGAGCACGTACGTCCCCGACCTACGCGAACGGGTCATGCAGGACGCTGGCTCGTTTATATATGCTGTCGACGAGGGAGCCGTCGACGAGTCACACGTTCACGCCGAACTCGGCGAGGTCGTCGCTGGCAACGCAGTCGGCCGCGAGACGACCGACGAGATCACCGTCTTCGACAGTGGCGGTACCGGGATCGAAACCGTCGCGGCCGCTGGAATGTTGTACGAGCGAGCGAAAGAGGAGGGGATCGGGGCGACGATCTCGTTTGCCCCGGCTAGCGAGGCCCTAACGGGCCAGTAGCAGGTGACTACTGTGGTCCTACTGCAGGCGGTACCGAAGCAACGCTGCGATTCCACCGAGGTTTTTGAGCTGCTGTCCGGGTTGGAACTCCTTCGAGAAGACGGTGATCTCGCCGCCCTTCTGTTCGACCGAGTCGATGACTTCGTTGACGTCGATCTCCCAATCGCCTTCGGCCTGGCGCTCGTCGCGGAGCCGTTCGTCCAGAACCAACAGCTCCTCAACCGCGCCGAACTCCGCGGCCTCCTGGACACCCTCGATCCCGTAGGCTGCCTTCGCGCCGTCGCCGATTCGCACCATGAGTTCGTCGATCGTCTCGGCCTCGCGGGCGATTCTGGTTTCGTCCTGGACTTCCTCGACCGCCCCTCTCTTAAGTACCTCGTGGACCCCGCGACCGCCCGCAGCGGAGGTGTCGACGACGGTAATCAGGTCCTCCAAGTCCCTGTGGTTCTCGACGATGTAGTCCTTCGCGTCCTGTTTGGTGAAGCCCGGTCCGGCGAGGATGATCGCGTCGGTGTCGAGATGGCCGAGTGCGCTTCCCAGCTCGCCGAACAGTTCCTCGCGGGGTCGGGAGTACTCGCCTTTGCCGGTCGGTTTGGTAAAGGAGGCGTACTCGTCGACGCCGTACTCCTTGACGAGGTGGATGTAGGCCTCGCCCTCCTCGACGGTGGCGATGGCGACATCGGGGTTGTCGGCGGCGGCCTCGGCCTCCTCGATCCGCTCGATCTGATCGGCCTTGAAATGCTTTTCAATAGTAAGCTCTTCGTGCTGTTCGACGTTGAGCGTGTGATGTAAGCCGAGCTGGTCCTCGCGGGAACAGCCGGTGATGACGCCGCCGACACGGAGGCGGTTGGCAAACCGGGCGAACTCGACGCTCTCGACTTCGATGGTGACCGAAATGTGTTCCCGTTCGCCGCCGGTATCCCGCATCTGGTCGTCGTTGCGCTGGATGCGCCGGGTGGTGTCGCCGGAGACGAGATCGCCGGGTTCCAGGACGTAGGAGAGATGCCAGAGGTCGTCGACGGTTTCGGGGACGAGCGTCATCCGCTCTCGACCCTCCTCGCCACGACCGCGGCTCGCAATTCGCATATCCCTTCCTTCGGCCGACCGGCTAACAACCCTTCCGTTTGGACCGCAGTTAGCCACCGCCTACTCTGACTCGTTGTCGTTGACGCCCCAGACGAACCCGGAGTCATCGTCTTCGTCGTCTCCCTCATCGAGATCCCGTGGCTCCACCGTGTCGTCGGTCTCAGCTGCTTGATCGGCGATCTCTGCCCCGTTATCCGCGGGCTCTGCCTCTTGGTTGTCGGTATTCTCCTCGTAGTCGTCGGTGTCGGCGGTTTCAGTCGGTGTCGGTTTGGAATCGGTGGTTTCGTTCGGTGTGGGCTTGGGATCTGCCGCCTCGACGATCGACCGCTCGGTCCGACTCGCGTTGACGGTTCGACCCGTCTGTACCGTCGGGTCGACCTCGGCCGACCCGCCGTCGAGTTCCGGCGTCGCTCGCCTGTCCAGGACGACCCCGGTATCGTCGGTCGCCGCGTCGGACTCGCTCGCGGCGGGGTACAGCCTGTCGAGTTCGGAGGCGGCCCCCCGGCCGGTCGACCAGGCCGCCGACACGCGGACGACGAACGCCAAGCCGACGGCGAGGAGGAACGTCACCAGCACGATCACAGCCGCGACAGGCAGCGAGAGCAGCCCGACGAGCGCCGCGACGACCAACAGCGGCAGAAGGAGGGTCGGGCCGACCGCCAGCAGTCCCATCCCGATCAGCCACCCCGTGAGGAAGTCACCACTCGAAGCCAGTCGGAAGACGCGTCGCACTCCGAGGGCTGCCCGAAGCGAGCCGGTGGCGGCAAACACCGCCCGCGCCGCGGGCCGAACGTAGAGATACACCAGCCCGTAGATCAGCAGCCCGAACCCCGAAATCAGGATGAGCAGACCGGTCAGCGCCTGGGCCGTCTCGTCGAACCCTGACGGCGAGACCACCGTTGCCACTCCGCCGCCGACGGCGAGGCCACAGAGTACCGCCCCGGGAAGGAGATACAGCGCCGAAATGAGTGCCGACTTCGAGCCTGCCCGGACGAGCGACCCCCATTCGACGAACGACGAGACGGTCGACTCGTTTCTGATCCCGCCCTCGACGACCCTCAGGAGATACCCCCGCATTATGAGACTCGGCAGCGCGACGACTGGCAGCAGCGCGAGGCCCGGGGGCCACACCGCCAGTAGCACCACCCAGACTGCTACCAGCACACCGGTGAGAAGCGTCAGCACCGAACCGACGAGGATCGTCCCGAAGGCGTCGTCGGCACGGTAGGGCACCCGGAGCGACTCGCTCAGCATTGGCTGTACTCAGTATCTCCTCGGTCTTATAACGATTGCAAGACTAACATCCCGATCTTGTGACGGAGGGTGAAGACGACACGGTTCAGCCACTGGGCGTCTGTCGGCCCCTATCGACTCCGAGCCGGTTGCTGTAATCGAAACCCATAAAATTTGACAATGACCGACATATATCTATTTGTGGATCGGAAATCTACTGTATCTAATAATGTCCTCCACAGCCAGCCGACAGCGCGATAGCCATCGGGCAGTCAAGCGGCGCGACTCCGGGGTGTGTTGTGTCAGATGACCGCCAATTCAGTAACCGCACAGGAGGCCAGAGAGGAACTCTACGACAGTATCCGTGGTGAGGGATCGTTTGAATCGAAGGCCCGACAGGCCCTCGAAGTTGGCACACGATTTCTGGACGCCGACAGCGGCTATCTCGCCCGCGTCGACACCGAGAGGGAACACTGGGAACTGTTGGTCTCTACCGAGCCAGTCGACGGTGAGCCACTTACCGACCAGGGGCTCGACTTCGAGATGACCTACTGTCGGCGCACCGTCGGCTCCGATAAGGGCCAGATTGCTCTTCACGATGCACCCAACCAGGGGTGGGCCGACGATCCAGCCTTCCAGGAACAGGGATTGCACTGCTATCACGGGACGACGCTCATCGTCGACGGCGAGCCCTACGGGACGGTCTGTTTCGTGGCCGAAGATCCCCGCGAGGAGTTCAGCGACTGTGAGTGTCTGTTCGCCGAGCTGATCGCCCGGCTGCTCGAACGCGAACTCGAACGGCAGCAACACGAGACTGAGCTCACGCGACAAGCCAACCTCGCGACCGTGCTCAATCGCGTGCTTCGCCACAACCTCCGGAACAAACTCTCGGTGATTCGGGGGTACACACAGCTGTTGGCTGACGCCGTTGACGACGCGGCCGCCGCCACGCCTACTGATGACGCGGCTACTGCGCCCGCCAACCCGGCGGCCGACTCGGCTGTCGGCGAGACCGCCCTCGATACCATTGACAGCCTGATCGAACTCAGCGAGAAGGCCCGCAAACTGGACCACATCATCGGTGAGGACACCGATCCCGAAACGGCCGATCTGTCTGCGCTCGCCGAATCGGTCGCCGGGACGGTCGCCTGCCGGTATCCCGAGGCGACCATCGAGGTCGATACCGAGGCGTCGGTCACCGGGCAGGTGTTTCCGAGTATCGAGCGCGCTTTGACTGAGTTGGTCGAGAACGCCGCCAAACACGGCGGCGAAACTCCTTCGATACGGATGGGTGTCGAAGCCGTCTCGAACGACATCGAGATCGAAATTATTGACGACGGACCGGGGATTGCCACCCACGAGGTGTCGGTCCTCGAAAACGGTGCCGAATCGCCACTGATCCACGGCAGCGGACTCGGACTCTGGTTGGCCCACTGGATCGTGACGAGTCACGGCGGCTCCATCGAGGCGACGGTCTCGGAGGCCGGGACGACGATGACTGTCCGCCTCCCGGAGACACTCGACCAGCCTGCGGACGATCAAAAAACGGACATCAGCCGGGCGGCTGATCAGTATCAGGCGGCCTTCGAGGAGGCCTCCGACGCGATGGTGATCGTCGACACGAAGGGCCGCATCATCGAGGCAAACCCGGCGGCCGCTGGCGTTTTCGGGATCGAGGGCCAGCAACTCCTCGGACGGTCGCTCGCGGAGTTCCTCCCCGAGGACTTCGACTTCGAGGCCGTATGGACTCGGTTTCAGAATCGAGATACCGAACACGATACCGTCACGATCGTCGGCAGCGACGGAGTCGACCGACGTGTCGAGTATACCGGGACGACCGACATCGTCCCCGGCCATCATCTCATCGTCGGTCGGGATATCTCCGAGGGGGTAGATACCAATCTGCGGGGAGAATCGTAGCTGCGGCGACCGCTTAGTTGAATTTGCTGCGCCCGGCGCTTCCGGCGGCCTCGGCGAGATCGGCGTAGACGTCGGCGATCCGATCGCGGATGTTCCGACCCGCAACCCGGGGGTCGAATCGGTCCTTGTTTGGGGCCCAGTCGACGTCATTGAAGAAGGTGTCGCGGTGGTCATCGATCCCCTCCGGCGGGACGATCTCGTCGGTTGCCTCCCGGTAGAGGTCGAAGGCCGTCCGGGTGTACTCGTACTGATACCGGGTGTCCTTGTTGACCTTACAGATTCCGTGTTGCAGCATCTCCTGGAGCTGTTCGGGCTGGACACCCGACGAGCCGTGGAGGACCAGCGGCGTATCCAGACCGTGATCCCGGAGCGCCATGCGGATATCCTCGGTCAGGTCGGGCCGGAGTTCGAGGTCCTTGCCCTTGGCGACGCCGTGTTGGGTGCCTACCGAAATCGCCAGCAGGTCACAACCTGTTCGGTCGACGAACTCGACGGCCTGCTCCGGATCAGTATAAAAGGCTTCCTCGGCGACGATCTCGTCTTCGACGCCCTTGATCGTCCCCAGTTCGGCCTCGACGAGGATGTCTGCGTCGGCCTCGTCGACCCAGTCGACGACCTGTTTGCTCTTTTCGACGTTCTCCTCGAAGGAATCGTGGGAGGCGTCGATCATGATCGAGGAAGGGATTTCGAGCTCGATCTGTTTCCGGATCGTATCGAGGTTGGTCTGGTGATCCATATTCAGGAAGACCCCGATATCGTACTGGGCGGCGATGAGGTCGATGTAGTTGCCCATCGCTTGGAGGCCTGCAATCGGATCACCGTTGCCCGCGAAACTGCAGGCCCCGTTGGACATCTGCAACAGCAAATCGGAGTTTGCGCGCTGTGCGCCCTGCATCAGTCCCATCATCGTGTTCGGTTCCGCAATGTTGCTCGCGATCAGGCCGAACCCTTCGTCGAGCGCGTCGTCGTACACTGTCGCCAGATCGGAGCCGCCGTGAAAGGTCATACTATGTAAGGATTATTTTGGAGCAAAATAAACCCCCACCGTGGCTGCTCCCCGACCGGCGCGTCGGGTGGTTCGTAGCTGCTCAGTCGACCTCGTTTTTGATCCTCAGTCGACCAACTCGCTACCACCGGCCGGGAGGTGCTCCTGGATCAGATCCGGGCTGGCGACCTTTCGGACGAACCCCTCGTCGGTAAACTGTTCTTTGAGTTCGCGGTAACACCGCTTTGCCGAATCGTTCTGTGCGAACTTGCCCGGCTGGAGCCGAAGGTGGGTCGCCGCGTTTTCTTCGACTGCCGGAGTCGGTCCGCCGACGACGCGCGTCTGTGGTTCACACTGGATGCCGACCGCGAGGTCGACCGCCGTGTCGTCGAAGTAGGTTCGATCCCCACGAATCACGAAGCTCCCCTTTTCGATGTACTCGCCGCTCTCGGGCGTCTTGGAGACCTGATCGGGGTCGACCATGTACACGTCCCCGGCATACTGGCCCGCCTTCCAGACCGAGGAGTGTGAGACTGCGAACGTCGCGGCCTGCTGCAGGGTCGACTCCGGGAAGTCGATCTCCTTGGCAGCCTCGCTCGGCCCCGTGGCTTTCAGAATCGTCACCGGCGCGCCGTGAGCCTGGGCGTGAAAGAACTTGTCTCCGCGGCTCATATACTTCTTGACGAGATCCTCGTTTTGATCGGCGTTGCGGCCGCCGATGACGAGAAAGCCGTCGGTGGTGTGGAACCAGCGGAACTGCTCGTACCACTGTTCGTTGCGCTTGATGGGGACCGATTGGCGGGCCGTCCAGTCGACCTCGTCGTATTCGTCCTCGTCATCGCCCTCCGCTTCCTCGCTTTCGGCGTCATCCTCGTCATCGGCTTCCCACGCTTCGCGCCGGGCTTTGACGGCTTCGAGATCCTCGCGGGTATTCTCGATGGCCGCCTTCGCGCCTTCCTTCTTCTCCTCGACGCGTTTGGCCTCCTTATATAGCTCGTCGGCGTTCTTCTCGACGCCGGTCGTCGCGTCGATCGTCGCCCGCGTCTCGCCGAGGTCGATCGTGACGGTGCCGTTCGAGCCGTCGACATCCACGACGGCCTCGGCCGCCGGGATTCCCTGCTCGGCTCCCACTTGTAGGGTCTCGCCGATCTCGTCCCACGGAACGCCCTCGTCGCGGGCGTCCTGGATCGTCGTCAGAATCTCGTCGACCAGATCGTAGTTCGCGTAGAGGGCTTCGGCCTTGGCGCGCTCGGCGTCGGCCTGCTCGTCGAACCCCTCGATGGCCTGCTGTTGCTGTTCGATAATCCGGTTTTGTTTGGCGATCTCACTTTCGAAATCCGGTTTGCTGGTCGTTGGCTCGGTGTCGTCGCTCTCCTCCTCCGAGCGGTCAAATCGGTAAAAGTACTCGTCGACGGCGTCGTTGAAGTTGTCGTAGGCTTCCTCGCTTAGCTCCTCGGCCTCGCGTTCGGCCAGTGGGAACGGGGTGACGTCGACCACGCTGTCCTCGTCGAGATACAGCCGGGGATCGAAGTCGCCGGCCTTCACGCGGGTGGCGAGATCGTCGAGGGCGTCGTAGACCGCCCGGTAGGTCGACTCGTCGGCCTCCTCGATGTCGAGTTCCTTGTCGACACCCGCGCGGGTACAGACCTCCTCGGCGTACAGTCCGCCGAGGTTGAGCTGGGTTGCGAGGGTTCGGACCACATCCGTGGTTGAGGCCTCCATCTCCCGCTCGAAGGCGTCGTAGCTCACGGCGAGGGGATCGATCCGCGAGTCGGGGAACTCATACTGCGAGCCAGGGGCGACAGTTCGGGACTTGAGCCGCACAGTCTCCAAACTCTGGACGACATCGCCGTGTTCGTCGAGCACCGCAATGTTGCCCTGCCCGAAGAGTTCCGCGACAATCGTCGTGTTGGCATCGGGGCGCTCGAACTCGAAGACCAGGATGCGATCGAACTCGTACTGGGAGACGCCCGCGAAATCCGCGCCGCCCAGCCGATTGCGGATCATCTTGGCGAAGTTCGGCGGTCGCCCCGGCGCGTCGGAGACGTGGTCAGGGTCGGCCATGTGGGCGCGTTTGACGTCGCCGACTTCAATCATCAACTCGATCCGGCCGCGGTCGTAATCACGCATCTTGAGCCGCAGTAGATCCTCGCCGTAGAGATACGCCTTGTCGACCTTCGCACCCTCGTACCGCCCGAGTTCGGTGACGAGGGCCGCAAGGTCGATGCTCGAAAGCTCCCGCTTGGGGTCCATACGGCTGTTTCACCACGACATGAAAAAGGGGTGTCGCTCCGACTGCCGTCTCAGACGGTTTGTTGTAGGAAGTTCCCGTCTCGACCGCCACCCGTTGGGTGGTCGAGCGGGAACCGTCTACAACAGACTGTATCAGACGTTTTTTATTACTCCCTACACCAGTCGAATTATGGTAACGGTGGTCGACGTGACGCTGATCGCGCTCCTTGCTGGCGCGGCCACCGGCATCGGCGCGCTGCCGATCCTCGTGACCGGTCGGGTGAGCCACCGCGTCTACGACGGCGCGCTCGGCCTTGCGGCGGGGATCATGGTCGGGGCGGCGGTGTTCGCCTTGGTCGTCCCTGGCCTCGAACTCGGGACGCTCGCGGAGGTCACCGGCGGGCTGATCGTCGGCGGCGTCTTCCTCTTGGCGGCCAACTGGGCGATTCCCCACGCCCATATGCTGTTCGGCGGCACCAACGGCGACGAGTTTCCCGAGTCCGAATCCGTCGACGAGACCGACGAGGACCTCCGGCAGGCGATCCTCATCGGGAGTTCGATCACGATTCACAACGTCCCCGAGGGGCTCGCCATCGGGATCGCCTTCGCCAGCGGCTTCGAGGAGGTCGGCATCGCACTCGCGGGGGCGATCGCCGTCCAGAACGTCCCCGACGGCTTTGCGATGGCGGTCCCGGCGAGCCAGACCGGCCTCTCGAAGTTCAAAACGATTCTCTACACGACGCTCTCGGGGGCGATTCCGGAACCGATCGCCGCGGCGGCAGGGTTCGCCCTCGTCGCGGTTGTCACTGGGATCTTCCCCGTCGCCGCCGGGTTCGCCGCTGGGGCGATGATGGCAGTCGTCTTCCGCGAACTCATCCCCGAGAGCCACAGTCACGGCTACGCCGACACGGCGACGATCACCTTCATTCTCGGCTTCGGCGTCATGCTCGGCGTCGACGTTGGACTCGCCGTTTAAATCACATATTCACGTCTTCGATCTTTTCGTTGACGACAACGTGGCCCAGCCCGGTCAACACGGCCCCGTTGTCGCTCATCCGGACGAGCCCGACCTGTCCCAGTGACGACAGCAGCTCCTGGAGTTCGCTGGCGGGTTTGTCGATGATCATCGAGATGTCGAACTCGTCGCCCGCCGAATACAGCGCGACCAGCACCTCCTTGTACGCCTCGGTGAGTGTCAGCTCCTCGATTTTCGCCTTCCGTTCCTGATAGCCGCGCCGGACGAACCGCTGGAAGAGCTTGTGTTTTCGCTCGTCCCGCACCGCGATTGTCGTCTTGATCGCTACGCCTGACTCGTCGAGATGCCGAACCGAGAGGCTGCGGAACCGCTGTTCTTCGAAGGTCTGTTTCTCCAGTTCGAAATAGATGATGTCCGATAGCTGGATCGTGAACACCCCCTCATCCTCATCCTCATCCTCATCCTCGTCGTCGACTGTGATCGACACCGCCCGGTCGTCGACCGTCAGCGTCCCGCCAGCAGCCGAGGTATTGAGTACACGACCACCCCGCCGTGCGGGATGGGTGACGACGATCCGGCACTCCGAGAGGATCTGTTTAAAAACCGCGTTCGCAAAGCCGCGCTGTCTGTTGCCGCTCAGTTCGACGATCGCCAGCCGCTGGCGGTCGCCGTCGTCGTAGGCGAGTGTCACCGTCGACTCGAAGGCGTCTTCGAGTTGTGAGGGCAAGTGATCCAGCGACTGGTCGACGACCGCCGAAAGCTCGATACGGGTGTGTTCGGGTGTCATCGAGTCGTCGTTGCGGACGAACAACAGCTCTTGGGGGCCGAGAAACACGCGCGTACTCGTCGGCTGGCCGTCGGCGAACGCCGAACAGGCGACTGTGGTCTCGACGGTTTCCACGGGCGAGCCGCTGAGTTGCTCCCGCGGGTCGAACACTGCCGCGTCGTCGATCGTCGTGGTCGACTCGCTGGCCGTCTCGCCGTTTCGACTGGCCCCATCGCCGCCTGTCTCGCCTTCGGTCGACGCCAACTGATCGCCCGCCGTCGACGGCGACTGCTCGTCTGCGGTCGGTTGCGATTGGGATTGCTTGCTCAGCGTCGACGGCGATTCGCTCGACGCTGACCCCGACTGCTCGCTCGACGTCGACGCCGACTCTCGGGTCGCCGAACTATCTGCGGCGTCGCTGGGCGATGGATCGCCACGATCGGTGGCTGGCGACTGCTGAGATTTCGTCTCAGTTTTGGCCGTCTCATCCCGGCGTACGGCGTCCCGTCCGTTCACCCACCGCCCGAGCTGCACGGCGGCGTTCGTCTCGTCGACGAGGTCGCTTTCGGGATCGAGATACTCCCGCGTCCCGAGATCGGACGTATCCAGCGCGCTGTCGACCGAACTGCTCATCGGTCGAGGGTTGCGGACTGTTTCGGGTTCATTCGACCGACTGTGGGTACGAGCCCGTCGCCACTCGGCGTCGTACGTCCGGGGATCGAACGGCTCGCGGTCGAACGGCTCGGGGTTCGCCAACAGGGTGTAGTCGTCTCCTGGATCGGCTCCCGAACCCTCGAACAGCGCCGCGAGCTGCTGGCGGGCGTCGCCGCCCACCCGCTGAATCCTGGCTTGCTCTTCCCCAAGCAGATTCCCGACCCGTTGCGGAGAAAACCCCGCATCGGCGAAGAACATGGCTGCAGTTGCCCTGAGGGTCCGAAAGTCGACGGCGTCGTCGTCGAGCCCCTCGGCGTGATACGCACTTCGTTCGACGAGCCGAACCATCGCCTCTACCGACAGTGTGAGGTACTCTTCGGCCTCGCAGAGCCGCGCAAGGATCGCCGTCAGCCGCTCCGACCACGCGAACGGGATCGTCCGGCCCGCCCCCGGCGGCGACCATGTCGACTCGGTGAGGATCTCCTGGAGCGTGCGGCCGTCGCCAGTCCGCTGGGCGTGGCGGGCGGTCTCCCAACACTGCTGGCAGGCACACGGGTCCCGATCGGGAACCGTTAGCTCGCCGCGACCCCAGTCGATCCACTCCTCGTGGAGATGCTGGATCTCCCCCGGCCGCAAGCCGAGTCGACCGCCGAGCATGAGCACGGCGCTGGCTCGAAGCCGCCGCTGTCGGTCGCTGAACGACAATCCACCGAGATACAGACTGTAAAACGCCGACGGCTCAAGTGCCTTCGATGGCGGTACCGACGCCAGCAACTGTGCCCCCGCTGGGCCCGACCGTATTGGCTCTCCCATGCGTGTAAACCTTACTCCAGAATAACACAATGATTATTAATAAATTACGATAGAGGTACACTATCAGATTCACAGACAGTGTCCGTCTCATGGCCGATTACGAGAGAGTACGTCTCTCGACCTCAAGAGGGTCAGTCATATGGGTCAACCGAGGATCCGGACGTTCTTCGATATAAATAGTCGACCCGACCCCCAGAACACAGCCATATGTGACAGGCAGAAAGTATTTATAAACAATTGATAAACTGCGACTAATGAATCGGCGTACGTTCACATACAATACGGTGGGGGTTGCCACCCTCGCCAGTCTTGCCGGCTGTTTCGGATCCCGAGAGGGATCTAGCAGTTTCACTGCCCGTTCACAACGGCTCTCGGAGGGCAACCTCACCGAGGCCTTTACCGAGCAGCCAGCGGATCTCTCGGCTTCGCAATCGGCTCTCGTTGACGAGTTAGTCGCAAACGAGACGGCTGTTCGGTTCGGGAATCAACAGTCCGAACCCTTTGAGGACAGAACGTATGTGGTCTCGAATGGGACATACTATCTCATCAACCGAGCCGAGGCTGGCGTCGAAACGGTCGACAGGGACGTGTTACGAGCCCAGCGGGTCAATGCATCCGACGTAGCGGGCGATGCAGTCTCGCTTGATTCGTTCCCTGATAGCGATCATCGCCCCGTTCGTCGGACCGTGGTGTTCGCGTTCCGCGGTCAGCCGGACGGATACGTCTTCCACTCTCCTCCGGAAAACACGACGACACTCAGACCGGACCTCGAACACGAGTTCGTCGAATACCAAGACGAGTTCTTCCGTCTCTCCCTCACCGAGGAGACGGTCGACGCTGATCGGTACGAGTATTCGCTGACCGAAATCGCCGCAGACCCACAGGAGTTCGAGCGGTATATTACCAGTCGGCGAAACATCACTCGCCTCTCGTCGGACGATCTGACAGCGGAGACGCGGGCTGTATTCGATGACCTGACTGAAGGTGGTGAGTACGACGCGTTCTCCCCGTTTTCGGAGGCAGAACAGGCGATGCTCGACCGGTTGGATGTGTCGCAAAAAGGAATCGGGACTGACGAGCGAAAGATCGCATACGACGGGTCGTACTACGAAATCACCGTCAGCTGGTCACACGGGGATTGAACCGGGACTTCTCGAATAGGGGAGCGAAACGCCTCGATAACCCTCGAAAGAACTGTTCGGTGGCGTGATTACTCGAACTGCTCAGCAGCGGCCGCAAGCACTGCGTCCTTGGCGGCCTCGCGTTTGCCAGCCAGGAACTCGATGCGGCCCTCGCGGACGCCGCGAGCGGTGACACCGGCCTCGGGAGCGGCTTCGGCGGCCTGCTCGGCGACCGCACGAATGTCGAGCGGTTCGGTGCTGCGGAGGTAGAGCTCATCCATCCCGATACCGACGGTGACGAACGCCTCGCCCTCGCGTTCGGCGCGGTGGAGTTCGTCGAGCAGGAGTTCAGTCGAGGGGAAGTCGAAGCGGTGGCTGAACTGCTCGGTGTCCAGGACGGCCATCGAGACGCCCGCCCGCTCGTCGGCCTCGAGGTTGGCCTGGGCGGTCGACAGCTCGGTGTCGAGTTTCTCGCGGAACTGCTCGGCGATGTGGCCAGCGAGGCCACCGGCATCGTCGAACAGGAGATCAGTGATCAGTTCGCGTTTGTCCTGATACGACTGGTAGTAGGCCTCGAGGGCGACGGCCTCGCGGATGTCGGTCACCTGCTCGGCGTCGTAGCCTGCGTCTTCGGCTGCAGCCGTGTAGGCATCGGGCGTGTTCTCCCAGTAGCTCACCGCGGGGAGGTGCTGCATATCCTCGCTCACGTCGGTGTTGAGCGCGGCCGCCAGCGTCGCGGTCAGCGCGCCGACCGAGAGATCGGTCGCGTTCTGCCGGGCGGTGACGACCTGCTCGGCGGCGTCATCGACGTCCGTGTCGGCGGCAATGGAGTCGAGAACGATCCGTTCCGCGCCGTAGACGCCGAGTAGACCGAGGCCGTCTGCGGAGTCGGCGGTGCTGGCTGCACCCACGAAGCAGAACAGTGGCAGTTTCTCGTCGTGACGGTCCCGGTCCTGGAGCATCCGGGTGGCGTCCTTGGTCGCCGCATCCATCCCGTAGATCGCGTCGTCGAGCGGTCGGCGGACGATGTAGTGGTACTCGGCATCCGAGCGGGCGTGTTCCTCGCGGACCAGCGGGAGGACAGCGCGCTCGATTGCGGCTCCGGCGACGTAGCCGTCAGCGGTCGCGGGGTGGCGGATGACGACCGGGCGGGATTCGAGGACGGCCCGCCGGATCGCTTCGGCCACATCGAGGAGTGGCTCCTCGATGGCCGCGACAGCGTCGTGGTCGCCGATCGGTTCGAGGCTGTCGGGTCGGGCGCGGTCGGTCAGTGCGTCGGCCAGTCGGCCAGTCACGGCCTCGCGCTCGTCGTCTTCGAGGACGACCAGTTCGTCGGTCTCGACCTGCAGTTCGCCACGGCGGCGTTCGACCTCGCCGTCGAGTCGGACGATATCGCCGAGTTCGACCTCGGGGTAGGCTCGGACGCCCGCCTCGACGAAGGCTGCACAGTCGACGACGCCTGTCTCATCGCGGAGTTCGAAGACGGTCGGGCCGCCAGTCTGGCGAACCGAGACGATCTCGCCGTCGAGTCGAACGCGCTCGTCGACGCGGTCTTCAAGCGATTCGATGCTGGCTTCCTCGTAGCCCTCGGCGACGGACTCGCTGGCTGCTTCGGTCGCGTCGGCCTCGCGTTCGGAGACGGTGACCGCACCGGCCGAGGAGTTACTGCTCGGCGTGCTGTTGGTCTCGCCGCCGATGACGGCCTCGGTCTCGCTGGCGGTGTCGGCACCGTGACTCGGCGTCACCGATTCGGTTTCGGCTTCGTCGCCGGTGACTGATTCGTCGCTCTCGTCGGTGGCTGATTCGTCGGATTCTTCGACGGCTGGCTCGGCTTCCTCGTCGTCCGTCTCGTCATCGTCGTCAAGGTCGTCCGGGAGGTGTTCGTCGGTGCCATCAAGGATGAGTTTGCCGCGGAACTCGCGGTCGGACTGGCGGATCGATTTACCGAGATCGATGTTGCCGTTGTCCCGGACGTTGTTCACTCGGACACAGACCGTGTCGCCGGGTTCCCAGTTGAGACTCTCCAGGCGTCGGTCCAACTCGCTGCGGTGCAGGAGTCCAGTAACGCCGGGCGAGAGGTCGATGAAGACGCCGAAATCGGCGTAGCCGTCGACCGTGCCTTCGTAAAATCGGTTGTCGATAAGTTGCGATGCGTGGTTGCCGCGGAACTCGAAAAGGACGTCTTCCTGATGACTGTCACAGACGTGACCGCCATCAACAGGGATGCCACAAATGATACACGAACCCATTTGCTAGGAAGATATGGGGCCTCCCTTTAACGGTTGTCGAAACGCGCTGAGGTGTTAACCGCCCAACGCCCCGATGGCAACCCGCCCGGCGCGGACCGCACCGAACCCAACGCCGAAGACCAGTATCGCAGGGACGACCCCGGCGACGGCGGCCCGAAACAGCGTCGTCCGATGGACGACTGCCAGCCCGATTATCAACAGTCCGGCCCCGTACAGCCCACAGACCGCTGCCACGCCCGGCACCGGAATCCATGCGAACACACAGGGGGCGGTCGCATAGCCGATGACTTGGACCGTCTCGCTGACGCCCGCGCGGTCGTCGACCAATAGCATGAGCAGAACCGTCTGAATCGCCGAGACGAGATGGAGGATCGCAGGAGCAGCGACGACTGCCGTCAACAACAGGACGAAGACGGCAGTCAGGCCGACGCTGTCGGCCATCACGGGAATCCGACTCTCGCCGAGAACCCGATCGGGCTGGACCGCCAACAGCCCGCCGACGTAGATCAGTGCGACGACGATTGCAAAACTCAGTCCTGGAGCCTGATCTCCTGGCGCAACGCCGTTGGCGAAAAACCGGCGGGGACGGCGAAGGACTTCGCCCCACGCGCGCACCATGCCGCCCGGCCCACGATCACGGCCGCCGCCCGGCGTCTCGACCCACGTTGTCACGGTCGACTGGAGGGCTGGCGGCTGTATCAGCGTTACTATCGCCGCGCGGAGTCCGCGGATTTTTCACCACAGGTACCACCCTGTTCGGTATGGAGGCCCAACTCCGCGCCGGGATCGCGATTTATAATGCTGGAGCCACCCACGCGGCCCACGACGCGTGGGAGGAGGTATGGCTCGACCTCTCCGAGGGTACTGACGACGAGCAGTTGCTCCACGGTCTGATCCAGTTCACCGCGGCAGTGTATCACGCTGGAAACCGCAACTGGAGCGGAACAGTCGGCCTCGCCGAAAGCGGTCGGGAGTACCTAAGCGGGTTACCGTCGACCTACCGCGGTGTCGACCTATCGGTAGTCATGGACTACTTACAAGGCCTACAAATTGATCCCGAGCGTATCGAGCGGGCCGGGCCACCCGTACTCATTTATAAAGATCGGCGGCTGTCGGCAGCCGACCTCGAACTTGACGCGATCACTATTGCGGCGGCAGTGGTCGCCCAAGAGTTCGACTACTACGACGAGGCTGTCGTCGACGCCGCGGCCGACTACGCCCGCGAGGAGGTCGACGGCAGCCAAACGGAGTTCATCGGCTTGCTCACAACGTTCGTCGACGAGTCAACCCATCGGGGAATCGTCTACGACCGGCTGGCCGCCCAGGTCGAGCGCCGACAACGAAAAGAACGGGATGTTGCGGGGTTGTTCGACCCCGCAGATGAGGCGTAGTCAGCGCCTAATATTTCGGTTCCGCGCCGGTCGCCTCGTAGATCGTCTCCATCAGATTATCGCGCTGGCGTTGCCAGGTCGCAAGCGCCGCGGGGGTCGAGGGATACCGCTCGTAGTGATTGATCAGTTTCTCGGCGAGCTGTTTGACTTTATAAAAGTCCAGGATCTGTCGCCAGTAGCCGAAGCTATCGATCGCCGTTCGCGCAGCCAGCAGTGGTCCCATCGACGTTTTGCCCGTATAGAGGGCTTCAGCGAGCTTTTCGCCCGGCAGGGCAGCCAGCAAGCCCATCAGGTCGTCGATGTCGACCGCTGTCGAGAGGATGTTGTACACGTCGAGTCCAGCGTACCGGGAGCCGAAGTGGTCCATCACCCGCTCGTTGTACCGCCAGAGCGCCTCCTCGCTCACGTCGCCCGCCTCGATGGCCTCGACGGCCTGCTCGGCGGCGTACTGCCCGGCGTAGGCCGCACCCGCGATCCCACCGCCGGTTGTGGGGTTGACGTGGGCGGCAGCGTCGCCGACTGCCATGTAGCCGGGAGCGACTGCCGAATCGTAGACGCGGCGTGTGGGGAGGGCCGCGCCGAGTTTGTCGGTGACTTCGGCGTTCTCGAACTCCTCGCGGTCTTTCAGATCTTCCTTGAGGTCATCGATCATCTGCATTGGCTCCTCGTTCATCTGGAAGCCGAGCCCGGCGTTGATCGTGGTCGACGTCCGCGGGAAGTACCAGAGGTAGCCCGCCGCGCGCTTGGTCGGCTTGAAGACGAGCGCATCGTCCCACTCGACGTCCTCTTCGACTTCGACGATCTCCCGGTAGGCCGAACAGAACTGCGAGTATCGGACATTGGTGTCGAAAGTGGTGCCCTCGAAGTCGACTTTGTCCTGGAGCAGCGACAGCGAACCCGCCCCATCGATGACGATTTCGGCGTCGTACTCGACCGACTCGCCCTTATGAACCCCAGTGACGCCCGTCACGGTGCCATCGTCATCCTGTGTAACGTCCTGGACGACGGTGTCGTAGTGGAATTCGACGCCGGATTCCTCCGCCCCCTCGATCAGGAGTTTCCCGTACTTCAGTCGATCAATCACGGCGAGTTCGCCGGGGACCGGGATCTCCAGGACGGTGTCGTGGCTCGGGATCTCGAAGCGGCCGTGGTCGACATCGGTATTCGTGAAGGCGGGCTCGATCTTGGATTTCGGGATCGCCTCGGGGAAGGCGTTCGCGCCTTTGAGGGCGTCACCGCAGGCGATGTGACCGGCTTCCGCCTCGTCTTTCCGCTCGATGATGACGACATCAAGGCCGGCGTTGGCGGCGGTCGCCGCGGCATAACAGCCCGACGTACCTGCGCCGACGACGGCGATATCGTACTCGTGGGTAGTCATTAGTTCGAATCCACGCTCCGTGGCGAAAACTCTTTATCTCGAAATTAGTCGTCTCCTATCCGACGTATAACTGGTAGCGAAAGGACTGATTGCTGTGGCGGCCTCACATTCGGCATGGACCGCAACGAGCGACGACGGGCGTGGGAGGAGTTGTCGACGACATATGCCGAGCGCCGTGATCCTGACGGCTCGGACGCCGATCTGATCGACGATCTGCTGGCGATGTGTCCGGATGATCCACTCGTTCTCGATGTGGGCTGTGGCGATGGAGCCCGGACGCTGGCCAATCTCCCGGCGGGGAGTCTTGGCCTTGATTTCGCCCGGCAGGGACTTTCGTTAGCGTCCGATACCGTTCCGGACAGCCGACTCCTGCAGGCCGATATGACGGCGATCCCGCTCGCCGAGGAGTCGGTCGACGGGATCACCGCCTATCACGCCGTCTTCCACGTCCCGCGGGAGCGCCATCCAGCCGTCTATCAGGAGTTCGCGCGCGTGCTGCGGCCCGGCGGGACACTGTTGATGACGCTGCCGTCGGGCCGGTTTCAGACCGTACGTCGCGGCTGGATGGGCGGGGAGATGTTCTTCTCCGCGCCGGGCCGGCAGGAAACGCTCGCCCAACTCCGCGAGGCCGGGTTTACCGACCTCCGGACCGAGACCGCTGCCGACCCACTCGGCTCCAGCAGCGAGTTCGTCTTTGCGAGTCTCGAATCGTAGCTGGTCGACCGTGGTACCGACTGCTCCGACGGGGTCTAAAGCACTGCCCGGAGCGCAAGGATTGCGACAACGCCGGTCCCCAGCGAGACCGTGATGCTCTCGGTTCGCCAGGCGACGACGAGGACGATCCCGGCAGCGATCCACGTCGCGAGCGTGCCGCCGACCAGTTCGGGGGCCAGAATCGAGACGATGATCGCGCCGGGCAAGATTTCGAGGCCGGCTTCGACCCGTGGTGAGAGGTCGACCTTCCCCAACAACCACAGCCCACCGGCCTTGGTCACGTAGGTGGCGGCACCCATCGCCGCGATAACCGCGACGACGAGAGGGTCTATCTCAACCGTCATACCGAACCATCTCCACGCCCGCCCCCGCGAGCCCGCCGAACAGGATGTACCACTGGCCGCCCAGCAGCTGTGCGGTCCCGACAGCCACGCCACCGGCGACGAGCCACGGGATGAGATCCGACTGCCCCTCCCAGAGGCCGACCGCGATGGTGACGAACACCGCGGTCAACATGAAGTCGAGTCCGTAGGTTTCGGGGTTGTCGATCACGCCGCCTGCGGCCGCACCCAGCACTGTGGACAGGACCCAGAACAGCCAGATCGCGATCCCCGAACCCAATAGGAAGGCACCGGCCGGGTTTCCGGATCGGAGCTCCTGCATTGTCAGCGCCCAGTTCTCGTCGGCCATAACGAACACGCTGCCGTAGGCCTGCAGCGGCGACAGGTCCTCGAACCACGGGCGGAGCGACGCGCCCATCAACAGATATCGGAGGTTCACGACGAACACCGTACCGACGACCACAGCCACAGGAATCGGCTGGTCCCACACCCCGATGGCGATCACCTGGGCTGCTCCCGCGACCACGGTGGCGCTCATCAGCGTCGACTCGGCGATACTCAACCCTGCCTGCCGGGCGAGCACGCCGAACAGCACGCCGTAGCCCGCGACACCGAGCGCGACTGGCACACAGGCAATAAACCCTTTCCGAGCCCCCGCAAACGAAAACGTGGTCGACTCCGGAGTGGTCTCGTCGCCCTGCTGCCCGGTAGTTTCGCTGCCCATATTGATGCTGTCCGGTCGCGTTTCTTGACTGTTTGGACTCGATGCTGGCTCGGAGAATAGAATGGTCTCGAAGACGGGCGAAAAATACCACCGTCACGGATCTCAACGCGGTCGTCGACCTCGTAGACGATTCCTAGCCGACGTTAGAGGTCGACTACCGACCCGATTACACCCTCCGCCGTTTCGACGAGCGCGTCGACATCGTCGCTTTCGGCGTAGAGTCGGATGTAGGGCTCCGTTCCCGAGGGTCGGACCAGCAGCCACGAGTCGTCGGCGAAGGTCAGCCGGATGCCGTGGTCGAGTGATACATCGGCCTCGGGGAACTGTTCGGGGAGAGCGTCTTCGAGCTGGTCCATTGCGGCCAGTTTTTGCTCATCGGGACACTCACAGCTCACTTTCCGGTAGGGCTGTTCGGTGATCGGCTCACGCAGTGCCGGTAATCCCTCGTCGGCGACCAGCCGTGCAATGACCGCCGCGCTGGCAACCCCGTCGATCCAGCCGCCCAGCCGGGGATGGATGTGTTTCCACGGCTCGGCGGCGAAGACGACCGGCTCGTCGTCGGCCGTGGCGGCGATTCCCTCGTGGAGCCCGCCCAGTTGGCTGCGGTCGACGCGCCCTCCGGCGGCGGTCACCTGCTCGTCGATCCGCCCCGACGCGTTCGGTGTCGTGATGACGACCGGCGTCGGCGCGTCCTCGCCGTGTTCGGCGACGTACTGCCGAGTGTAGTAGCCCGCGAGGATCGCGAGGACCGTGTCCTCGTGGACGATCTCGCCGTCGCCGTCGACGATAACGATCCGGTCGCCGTCGCCGTCGTGAGCGATTCCGAGATCGAACGCCCCGTCGGCCAAAAGCCGGCGAAACTCCGAGAGCGTCTCGGGGGTCGGCTTGCTCGGCCGCGCCGGAAAGTGGCCGTCGACGGTCGCGTTGACGCCGATCACGGTCCCACCGAGTTCACGGAGGACTGCCGGTGTTGCGTTCGCCGCGACACCCGTTCCGCAGTCGACGGCGATCCGCAATCCGTCACAGTCGGTCCCGAACGCGCGGCTGTAGTCGGCGACGGTCTCGCGATACTCGGGCAAGTGGTCAGCTCTCACTGCCGACTGCCACCGGTCCCAGTCGGCGGGCGGGCCGTCTTGGTCGACGTACCGTTCGACGATCTCCTCGCGCTTTCGGTCGAACTCCGAGCCGTCGACGAAACACTTGATCCCGTTGTCGGTCGGCGGGTTGTGAGAGGCGGTAAGCATCAGCCCGTGTCGGCCGCGGGAGGCGAACGCCAGCGTCGGCGTCGGTACCTGTCCGATCCGTACCGGCCGCGCGCCTGCCGATGCCACCCCTGCCTCGGCGGCCGCGGCCAGTGCCGATCCGGTCGTGCGGCCGTCGCGCCCGATGACGACTTCGGGAGGCGAGAGATCTCCCGACTCGGTTTCAGTCACGACTCGCCCGACTGCCTGCCCGACTGCGAGCGCCACCGCCGGGGTGACGTGGTCGACAACGCTCCCGCGAACCCCGGCCGTTCCGAACTCAACCATACGCTATCCATTTGGTCACCGCCATTAGAAACCGCTGGTCGACCGGCGGGCTCGCGTGTCGACCGTTTATTTGGCCCGCGGTTGAAGCCGGTAGCGATGACTGAATCAGATCGTGTTCGTGCCCACGTCTTCGTTAGTGGCCGCGTACAGGGCGTCTACTACCGAGCCAGCACGCGTGACAAAGCCTCCGAAGAGGGCGTCGACGGCTGGGTCCGAAATCTCGACGACGGGCGTGTCGAGGCCGTCTTCGAGGGAGCCGAGGCTGCCGTCGACGCGATTGTCGAATGGTGTCACACGGGGAGCCGAGCGGCCGATGTCGAGACCGTCGAGGTCACGACGACAGACCCCGAGGGAGAATCCGAGTTCGAGGTTCGGTGGTGAACACCAGGCAACTGGATAGCAAAAAACAGCGTCGGCGGAACGAGTTGGAGTGTGGGGTGGACGCGGGATGGGGGCGTGTCGTCAAACGCCGTCCCATCGGGCAAACCACACGCGGATGAGCCGAAGTCAGGGCAGTCGAGCGATGCGGCGGAGAACAGCCGTCGAGTTTTGTGATGGGGTTCTCTTGATTTCACCTCCACTGTATGCTTACCAAATAGTATACGATTATACCACATATAGTTCAGGTTATAATCTATATACAAGATAATTATACAATATATACTGGGAATACGTGTTTGGATGTCCGATTACTATTCGCCAGTCGACGCGAGCAGAGCCGTTACTGGCGTCATCGTTGCTAGGAGCGGTGAGTGCGAAGAGACGAGCCGAGGTGGCCCCCGAACCTCGGCCCGTCGTCGGGTCCGACCAGACCCGAAGCGACTGGGATGGGCGCGGCAGCGTTCTTGCCGACGGCGACGAGAAAAGCGTCGATGCGTCGGCACTCATGCTTGGTATCTGGTGTTGATAAATGCACCGTCCTCTGCCCGACGCTTCTCACTCCCGTCGGTCGTCCAGCGCCGGAAACGTCTCCCGAACCTCCCGAACCTGCTGGGGGTCGACCGTCGCCGTAAGTCGCGTCGGCTCGTCGCCGACACTCGCCACCGTCGTCCCCCACGGATCGTACACCGTCGACCGGCCACAGAGCGTCGTCTCGGCGGTGGGGAACGTTCCTGATCCATTGGTAGTCGCCACATAACAGAGGTTCTCGATGGCGCGGGCCCGGCCCAACGTCTTCCAGTGTTCGACCCGCGGGTAGGGCCACGCGCTCGGGACGACGATCAGCTCCGCCCCGCGGTCGACCAGTCTGCGATATAGTTCGGGAAACCGCAGATCGTAGCAGGTCGTCATCCCGACGGTCACCCCCTCGAAGTCGACCGTTGGGAGCCGTTGGCCGGGCACTAACAGCTCGGATTCCGCGGACTCGTAGCCGAACAGGTGGTGTTTCCGGTAGACCTCGCGTTGGCTCCCGTCGCGGTCGAAAAAGACGGCCGTATTCGCGTAGCCCTCGGTGGCAGGGACATCGTAGCCCGCCGTCGCGCTGGCGGCGAGATCCTCAACGGTCGTTCCGGCGACCAATCCCACGTCGTTATCGCCAGCCATCGCCGCGAGGCGGTCGAAAAGGGGGTCGTCGAGTCCTGCAGCGTGGGTCGGGTAGTCGTCGAAGGCGAAAAAGCCGACCACGAACTGCTCGGGGAGCACGACGAGGTCCGCGCCCTCGTCGGCAGCGGCCGCGACAGCCTCGGCGGCCCGCGCGAGGTTCGCCTCGGGGTCGCCCGGTTCGATTTCGAGCTGTGCGAGGGCGAGTTCCATCGTTAGCTGGTGTCTTCGATATCCGCCCGGAGTGCGTCTTCGAGATTGTCTATCTCTTTGTCGAGGTTCCGTTTGAAGAAGCGCTCGACGCCGGGGAGTTTGCCGTCGACAACGAACTCGTTTGTCAGGGTACAGCCGCTATCGGTCTCGGTGATGGTGTGTTCGCCGGTCACGTTGAGCGCTTTCGATCGCCCGGAGAACTTGACGCGGGTGGGTGGCTCTCGGAGTACGTCTTCGGTTTTGACCTGAACCGTCGAGTTGATGAGCGGGATCGGCAGTTTGACGTGCCAGACCGCCCGGTTCTCACCGCGGAGGTCGTAGGAGTCGACGACGCTGATCGCGCCGGCCCGCTTTTCGGGGTCGGCGATGAACTCCCAGATCCGCTCGCCGGGCACATCGAACTCGAAGGTCCGTGATACACGGACTGTCATTGGTACTGGATCGACTGGCGGAGGTAAAAAGGGCGCGGAAGAGGCACCGACGGCGGGTTATTCAGGGGTGACACGCCAGGTCGTCGACTTGGCGCGGCTCCATTTTTCGATCTGGACATCGTCGGATTTCTCGGCGAGCCGTGGGAGTCGTACACCGACCTGCTTCGAGGAGAGGCCGATGGCCTCGGCGATGGTCTTCGCCCGGAAGTATCGTTCACCCCGCGAGACGCTGTCGCGGAGATAGGCGACGATCCGCTTTTCCTCGTCGGTGTAGGAGGTCATTGCCACTGTATAGGGCTGTGACAGGCTTAACAATTACGTCCCGCGAGCGCCGACAGATGTCGCCTCGACTGACGGTCAATCGTAGAGATGGATGACGGCGACCGCGAGGGCGGCGGTGAGCATTGCGGCGGCGAATCCCCACGCCTTCATGAGCTGTGTCGGGCCGCCGAACATGAGCAGCGCGCCCAGGACGGCAAGCACGCCGAAGGCCATCGAGACACCGAGTGCTTTGTCGGAGTCGACTGATCCGGTTTCCATACAGACCGCTTCGACGGTGACTACTTAATTTATTCGTCCCACAGCGGGAATCAGCTACTTTATCTCGACGTGTTCGGACTCCTCGTCGAGCGCGAGGTTGGCGGCGATTTCGGCGTTCCGAACGGCGTACTCGGCGGTCTGATGGAGGCTCACGAGCACCTCACGAACCCGGAGCAGCTCCGTGTTCGACAGCTCCGGCAGGTCGTCCAGGATCTCCTGTTCGCGGTCGGCGATCTCGCTGAACAGATACCGGCATTTGATCGTGAGATCGTAATCCCGTTCGACGACCGCCCGGACCGCGAGCTCGGTCAGTTCATCGACCTGATCGGTGAACTCCCGGATGCGGCGCATTGTCGAGCCGTCGATATCGAGGCCCTCGCCCTCGGCATCCATCACGATCTCGGCGATATCCTCGGCGTTGTCGGCGGTGAGTTCGAGGTTTTTTGCCACCGAACGGTAGCCGATCAGCGGGAAACTAGAGTCGAGGCCGACCGCGCGACAGAGGTTGGGGTTCTGGTGGGCCGTAAATATCAGTCGCAGCAGGAGGACGAAAATCTTGTTGGCCTGTCGCTCGCGGTTGAGCGCCCGCTGGGCGAGATCCGCGTTGTCATGGGCCAGCGCCTTGATCGCCTCGCCGCGCATCGTGCTGCCGGTGTTTTCCAACCGTTCCAGGAGGTTGTCGAGGGTGAAGTCCTCGGGGTCGACCGAACACCGGATCGCAATGGATTCGGGGGTTTCTTCGATCACACCGAGGCCCATCAGCTGGGTTTCGGCCGTATACACGGCGTTGATGTGTTCGGAGTCGAGTGCGCCCTCGGATTTCTCGACGTGAATGACACGCCGACCGAGGACGTACTGGGCGACGATCGCCCGTTCGAGCGCCCCGGCATCGAGGTTGTCGGCGTTGATAATCGCCTCGCTTTCCTCGGTGCTCGCGGACTCCGGCAGGACGGTGAGCGTCCCCTTGCCACCCATTCGAATCGACACTTCGTCACCCTTCTCGACGTCGTGTGCCCTGGCCCACTCCGCTGGCAGGGTCATCGCCAGCGTCGACGGCCCCAACCGTTGGACTTTCCGTGTTTCCATACTCATTGTGGGCTTCGTATCTCCTTAATGTTGTCTATACACATAGTATTTCCACTGAAAAACACGACATACGGGCATACAGATACGGAAATTAATATGTGATTGCGTGCCGCCCCCGACAGTCGACGTCCTTTTAAATAGCCTGCAGTATCCGGGGTCCCCTAGACGACTTTCATCATCCGACGTTCGAACCGGCCGACCCGGACTTTCCGCCACCCGCGGAGCCGCTCATCGAGTTCGGGGTCGTCGGTATCGACTCGGAGCACCGACAGCCCGTCGAGTTTGGCGCGAGAGGCGACAATTTCGACGTCACACTGGCCAATAACGGCGGGCGAGAGCTGTGGGTTCCCCCGGCCGAAGACGAACCCTTGACCACCGATCGGCGAGACGACGATGACGTTATTCTCGCCCAGCGCATCGAGGATCGCGGCTTCGCTGCCGTCTTCGACCAGCACCTCGCCGTCCCGCCAGACGTCGACGCCGATCGGCGACCCCTCGAAACCCAGCGCCGACTTGATCGTCCCAACTGTCGATCCTGGGCCGAGTACGTAGGTCCTGGAGGGATCAATGCCATCGGCGATTCCTGCGGATAGCGATTCGACGGTACCGCCGCCGAGCTGTTTGGATGACTGGAGTTCGTCGGTGACCGGCACCCACGCGACCGCCCGGAGTTCGGTGTTCACCTCGCCGTCGCGGTAATCGTCCTCGTCGATATCCATCACCTCCCGGCGCTCGGTCCGGTCGAAGCCGACGACGATGTCGGCGGCGTCCTCCGGCGAAACCGCAAACACTGAGGAGTACACCTTGACTCCGGCGGGCACGCCGAGCATCGGAATTTCTGTGTCCGAAAGAGCCTCGGCAACGTCCGCGGCGGTCCCATCACCACCGACGAAGAGTACGAGGTCGACGGATTCGCTTATAAATGCAGCTACCGCAGCCGCCGTATCGTCGGCGGTCGTCTCCCCGCTGTGGTCCGGGGTATACACGACGGTCGGCTCGAAGCCCGCTTGGCGGGCCAGCGACGCGCCCATCGGCTCGCCGGCGGTCAGCAACTCGGTTTCGGCGGCGAGATCGGCCAATCGATCGAGCATCCGCCCGGCGCGGTCGGGAGCGCGTGGCTCGGCTCCGCGGTCGCGGGCCTCGGCGACCTTGCCATCGGTGCCTTTGAGGCCAACACGCCCACCCATTCCCGCGATCGGATTGACGACGAAGCCGATGCGCATGAGTACACACCAGCGACGGGGAACCAAAAGAACCGCGACCGCGTTCGGCTACCGCTGGTCGACCCCCACAGATCGGCTCCTGGAATTGGTATGCGCCAACTACCGCTGGCCGCCGTCGGTCAGCGCGCGGCGACTGAGCGCGTCGGTTGCGAGCCCTTCGGCCTCGTCGACGTTGGGCCGGTTGCCGGAACTGATTGCCGTACAGAGCTGGTCGGCCAGCCACGTCACGTCAGCCCCCGTCCCCTCGGCAGCGACCCGGCGGAACGTCGGCTCGTACAGTGGTGCGACTCGCTGACCGGTCTCGGCGAGCGATGCGTTGGCGACACACTGGACCTGTTTGACGGCTTCTTCGGGCTGCATACACGGATACATACAGAAGACAGGGTTAAATAGTTACTCGAATTCGTAATTGAGTAAATTCTGGCAAACCATTCGGATTCCTGTTACATCGTCACCCGGTCGACCGACGGATATAGATAAAATCGAGACGGTCTACCACTGTGACCAACACCGACGACACACGGGCGGCTGTCGCCGAGCGCGCGGCCACCGCCGGGGCCGAACTCGCCGTCGAGCAGTTCCGAACCGGCATCGCCGCCGAGACCAAGAGCTCAGCAACCGATCTCGTCACCGAGGCCGACCGGGCGGCCCAGCGCCGCGTGATCGAGGTGATCGAATCGCAGTTCGACGGCGACACCATCGTCGGCGAGGAGGAAGATGCGCTCAAAACGGTGCCAGACGAGGGCCCGGCGTGGATCATCGACCCCATCGATGGCACCAACAACTTCGTCGACGGCATCCGCGTCTGGGGAACTGCTGTCGCCGCGGTGGTCGGCGGCGAACCCGTCGGCTCGGCGGTTGTCCTTCCGGCCCTCGAAGACAGCTACACTGCCGACCGGACCGCCGCCTACCGGAACGGCACCGAGATCAGCGTCAGCGAGACGAGCGAGGCGGCACTGTCGACGGTCGCGCCGATGCTGTGGTGGGACACCGACAGTCGGGGGGCCTATGCCGCCGCCACCCGCGAGATCGTCGAGCGGTTCGACGATCTCCGTCGGTTCGGCTCCGCGCAGGCCACCCTCGCGCTGATCGCCGACGGTTCGATCGAGGGCGGGATCACCGACCTGCAGGCTCACCCGTGGGACAGCGTCGCTGGCGTTCATATGGTCCGACAGGCGGGCGGTAGAGTGACCGATATTCACGGCCAGCGGTGGCGACACGACTCGACGGGGATGGTGATCTCGAACGGCAAGGTCCACGAGGCGATGCAGGCGGCGACCGACGGAATCGTCGACAGCGCGAGTGAGTAGGGGGACGGTCGGGCGACCGGCGTACAGGAGACCGGAACGCTCAATTTCCCGACGGCCACACAGTCACCCAATGGCTACTGTCTCCGAGCGGCTCGATACCTCCCCCGAACGGCTCTGGATCGGCACCGGTGGCGCTATCGTCGCCGCCCTCCTGATCGGCTCACTGCTGTTTCGTGAGCTCGTCTACGGTCGGTTCCTCTGGCAGTACTTCTGGGGGCCAGTCGTTGCCGACGGCAACGGCGCACAGTGTGCGATCCGCTCGGGCGGTACCGTCGACTTTGCAGGCAGTTCGGCCGCCTGCACGCAGGCCGAAGCCGCGGGCCAGATCGTCGCCTATCCGGGCTACACGATCGTCTCGGAGATCGGCTACATTTTCACGTTGTTGTTCGCGCTGTTCGGCGCGATCCTGTTGCTCCGTCGGCTCGATCTCGGCACCGACCGGCGGTTCTTCTACGCGCTGTTCCCGTTCATGCTGTTCGGCGGGGCGCTGCGGACGGTCGAAGACGCCGGGATTGCAGCACTCGACGCTGGCCTGGAGCCACTGATTTCCTTCCCGGCGAGTGCGCTCATTATCAGCCCGTTCATCTACGTCACGGTATTTGGCCTCACACTAGCCGCAGTCCTCGTGAGTGTCTGGCTCGAATCGGCTGCCTATGTCGACGCGTACGAGTACCCGCTGGCTGGTATCGGCACCGCGCTGCTCGTAGCGTCGGTCGGCTATCTCGCGTATCTCGGCGTCACGACCGACTACGTGACGATCTATCCGCAGGTGTTGCTCGTCACCCTCGCCGGGGCGACGCTGTCGGCACTGCTGGTCTGGAAGCTCATCGGAGCGAGCTATCCGGAACTCAACGTCGGAACGGGGTTCATCGGCGGTGTCGTCATCTGGGCCCACGCCGTCGACGGGATGGCCAACGTTGTCGGCCTCGACTGGATGCCCGCCCTCGGCGCGGGGGCGAACCTCGTCCCGAAACACCCGGTCAACGCTGCCATCGTTAATATTACCGGAGCCGTGCTGCCCGAGTCGATCCTCGCAGTCACCGGCGACGCATGGCCGTTCCTGCTGGTGAAACTGGCCGCCGCGACGTTCCTCGTGTGGGTGTTTAACGACGATCTCTTCGAGGAGACGCCACGGTATACGATCCTACTGCTCGTCGCGGTGGTTGCTGTCGGCCTTGGCCCCGGTACCCGTGATATGCTTCGGGCAACGTTCGGGATATAAATATGGTATATAAATAGCCGGCAGCCACCCGTCAGCGTAGTCGGAGATTACTCGCTGGAATAGTCGGACGCTACTCGTCGGTTTGGCCGTCGGCGTCGACCGTGATCACCGTACAGTCGAGTTTTTCGCGGAGATACGACCCGATGTCGGGGTCCGAAAGGAGTTTCTGGACCATCCGTTTCCACTGGCTGGCCTGTCCGGAGCCGATCACGACGATGTCTGCCTTCTCGGCGGCGATCTCTTCGAGGATTGTCTCCTCGACCAGAAAGCCACGGCGGACGACGTAGCGGGCCTGCTGGAGCTCGCCGAACTCGCGTTCGACCGCCTTTTTCAGTTCGGTCCGGCTGACGTGGTTGCTGTCCTGATAGAGGTCGACGTGTAGCACAGACAACTCACCACCACGGTCGGTGGAGATACGAATCGCCTCGCGGAGCGTCGCCTTCGAATGGGCAGTAAGCGGATACCGAACCGGGACCACGACGAGCGTCATCTGGCTCGATATCGACGACTCCGAGCAAAGAGGCTATCGTTCCATCAAAACAGGGAGCGTAAGCCGCACGATTCGTCCCGCAGTAGTCGGTTCGACTACCCTTCGAGCTGGAAGGCGACTTCGACTTCCGCCTGATACTCCCGATCTTCGACGGTTGCGAGTTCGACACCCAGCTCCTCGACTTCGATCCAGTGGACGTTGTCGAGTGTCGCCTGGGCGCGGTCGATCGCATCGTCGACGGCTGCATCGAAGCTCTCCGAACTCTTACCGATCAGTGTGACCTTTTTGTGTACCATCGCGGCTACTCTTTCGACGTACTCCCTCAAAAAATCACCCGCTGCTGACAACTACGCTGGTGCGAGCGTCGTGTCGGGGTGGACGACCTCGAAGGCGTCTTCGTCGTCCTCCTCGACGCCGATGATTGCCCAGTCGTACGGTGGTTTGGTCGACCGAAGATACTCGCGAAGCTCCCCTGTACACTGCATCCATGTGACGAAGCAACGAAGCCGAAGCCCCTCGTCGGACTCCTCGCCGAGCACTGGCTCCGGCTCTCTCGCGTCATCCGCACACAGCGGTGTGACACGGACGCGCCGCCACTTTCGTTCCGCGACGAACTCGCTGCCCTCTTCGCTGATGGCGTAGCCGAGCCGTCGGAACACGGTCCTGGCCTCTTCAGTCGGTGGTATGGTAACAGGGGCCATCCAGTTGGGGGTACGTCAGCACCCATGATAAAGCTTGCCACACAGAATAGGATCTTCCTACGACCCGATATGGTTCGTCGGTGCAGGAAAGAAATTTAAGCGGTCCGTCCCTCTACGAGAGTATGTCCACGAAAGCGAAGCTCATCGGTGTTCTTGTCGTTGTCGTACTGGCCTATGCCCTGTTTTCGGGCGACACTGAACCTGTCGAAGTGCAGGTCGAAGAGTAGCGAACCACTTACACACTGTCGCGGCTAACCCCCGGTCATGTACGGCGTCGTCACGCGAAACGTGCCCGAGGTCGACTGGCCGGAGTTCGAACGCGCTTTTTATGAGGTCAAAGACGTCAGCGGCCGCCCTTCCGAACCGATCGACTCGGCGGTCAACATGGTCTCCTGTTTCGGCGACAACGCCGCCGCCAGCGAGGACCCGGATCTCGTGCCGGTCGACGCTGCGGGAAACGAGGCGACCCGCGACCGCGAGTACTTCGACTGGGCCTACATCTGTCCGACCCACGACGCCTACCGCGAGGGACTCCTCGAAATCATCGAGGACTGCGCCGCAGCGAACCCGGACGTTCGTCTCGACGACGTCGGCTTTCCGCGCGAGGGCTACTGCCACTGCGAGCGGTGCAACCGACGATTCGCCGCCAGCGAGTACGACGACCGCTGCGAGTGGCGCGCCTCGGTCATCACCGACTTTGTCGCCGAGGCCAGCAGTCGGATTCCAGGTCGCACCTACCTCACCCTCTACCCCGATCCGTATCCGGGCCACCTCTACGAGCGGGCCGGACTCGACCTTGAGGCCCTGACCGAATACGTAGACGAGTTCGTCGTTCCCCTCTACGACCTCGACTACGGGACGACTTACTGGCTCGAAACCATCGCTCGTGGGTTCCGAACCGCGTTAGGCGGTGACTACGATGTCGATGGCACGGAGCCGGAGCCGCCCTTTTCAGTGGAGTTGTACGCAGTCGATGTGGACGTCGACAATCTGATCCACGCGGCGGAGGTGGCCGACACCTACGCCAAAGACGTTCTGTTCGGCTACGACGCCGCCCAAGCCTCGGCGGCGATCCGCCGGAAAAATGCAGACCAGCGAGACGGCGAGAGCTACGGCCCGGAGTCGTAGCGGAAAAGGAAAACCGAACAGTAGTCAGCGACTACCGCAGCAGCGAGCTGGCGGCCTTTTTAAATCGACGCCCGGTTTGTCGCGCGATACTGGCGCCTTCCACAACCCACCCCATCGGGAGCCGATCCGGTGGGGCCAGCGGGCCGACCCGTGAGGTCGCCACCGTCCGGGCCTCAAGATAGCGTTTGATCCCCTCAACGCCGTGGCGTCGACCCAGCCCCGAATCGCCGAACCCGCCCATGGGGGCGTCGACGGCTCCCCACCCCACCGCAAAGCCGTCGTTGACACAAACGGTGCCGCAGTCGATCCGGTGGGCGACCCGCTGGCCACGCTTCCGGTCGCCGGTCCAGACGCTCGCGTTGAGCCCATACGGCGAGTCGTTGGCGGCCTCGACCGCGGCGTCGGTACTCTCGACGGGCGTCACCGAGACGACGGGGCCGAACGTCTCCTTACAGGCGACCGTCGAGTCGGGGTCGACGCCCGTGAGGATCGTCGGCTCGTAGCAGTAGGGCCCGACGTCGGGGCGGTGTTGGCCGCCGGTGTGGACGGTCGCCCCCGCTTCGCGGGCCTCCTCGACGCGCGTTCGGACGCGGTCGAGTTGGTCGGCATCGATCAACGAGCCGATCTCGGCGTCGAAGTCGTATGCTGTCCCGAGGGTGAGTCGGCGCGTCTCGTCGACGAACGCAGTTAAAAAGGAGTCGTAGACTGACTCGTGGACGAGAATCCGCTCGGCCGACAGACAGAGCTGGCCGGCGTTCGAAAAGCAGGCGGTGACCGCCCCGCGGGCGGCCTCGCTCACGTCGGCGTCGTCGAGGACAACCAACGGGTTTTTGCCGCCGAGTTCGAGCGAACAGTCGATCAGGTTCTGTCCGGCGCGCTCGGCGACCGTCCGTCCGGTTTCGGTGCCGCCAGTGAACGCGATGTAGTCGACCCGATCGATCAGCGCCGGGCCGACAACCTCGCCCTCGCCAGTGACGACCCGCAGTACATCGTCCGGCAGGCCCGCGCGCTCCAGTAACTCGGCCAAAAAGAGGGTGGCATACGGCGTCTTCTCGTCGGGCTTGAGCACGACCGAATTCCCCGCGACCAGCGCCGGGATCACGTCCGCCATCGAGAGGGTGACCGGGTAGTTCCACGGCGAGATCACCCCCACCACCCCGACCGGTTCGTAGCTGACCGTCGCGGTGGTGAGCAGTGGAATCCCGCCTCCTCGCGGCTCGTCGGCCACGGCTTCGGGGCCACGTGAGACGGCCTGCTCACAGGCCGACGGCACCGAAAACAGGCCTTCGACGGCCGTCTGTCGGGATTTCCCGGTTTCGAGCTGGATCAGGTCCAGGAGCTCCGCACGGTTCTCGACAACCAGGTCGCTGAACCGGTCGATGACCGCGGCCCGCCGGTCGACCGGCGTTGCGGCCCAGTCGATCTGGGCCTCGTGGGCGGCCGCGACCGCGGTGTCGACGTCCGACTCGTCGCAGTCGGGCACCGAGCCGATCTCCTCGGTTGTCGCCGGGGCCGTCACGTCAAGCATCGCCGAACCTGTCGATTCGACGCGTGCTGCTAGCCGATCGACCTGATCTGCGGTGATTGCTGTCTTCACGAACGGTGAGGACGAACGGGTGGATGACATCTATACACACTCCCGTCTGTGGTGTTTATTCAAATACCTGTGGCTGTTATGACGGATTCGAGTCGGTCTGGCAACTCCTCCTTGGTCATGAGGCGTAGCTGACATAGTAAATCACGCCGATTCCGAGCAGGAACATCAAGACCGCGAAGCCACCGAGGGCGAACATCATCGTGAGTCCGGCCCCGCTGCCCGAGTCGTCGTCGGAACTCATTGGGGTCGCTAGGCGCGGCAGTTACTTAGCTGGTGTGCCGCTTGCTCCCTTTATTGAGACCGGTCTTGATCGTCGGCAACCCAATCAGTGAACCGTCCGGTCGTCGCTCAGGTCGATCTCTTCGCGAGGCTCGTAGTTCCCAAAGGTCGGTTCCGGACCCTCTCCTGGTGCGGCCCAGCGGACCGCGTTGACGAGCACCCGTTGGACGGCCTCGTTGTGGTAGACAGGATACGTCTCGTGGCCCGGTCGGAAATAAAAGACGCGGCCGTTGCCGCGGCGGTAACAGCACCCCGACCGAAAGACCTCACCGCCCTTGAACCAGGAGTTGAATACGAGCGTGTCGGGAGCCGGGATATCGAACCGCTCGCCGTACATCTCGGCGTCATCGATCTCGATGTACTCGTCGATGCCATCCGCGATCGGGTGGCTCGGCTCGACGACCCAGAGCCGTTCGGTCTCGGCGGCCTCCCGCCACTTGAGCGAGCAGGAGGTGCCCATCAGCCGTTTGAATATCTTCGAGTAGTGGCCCGAATGCAAAACGAGCAGGCCCATCCCATCGAGGACGCGCTCCTGGACACGGTCGACGATTTCGTCGCGGACCTCCTCGTGGGCTGCGTGGCCCCACCACGTCAGTACGTCAGTGTCGGCGAGCACGTCCTCGGTGAGCCCGTGGTCGGGCTCGTCGAGGGTGGCGGTTCGCGTGTCAAACCCGGCCGCATTGAGGGCCTCAGCGATGACGGCGTGGATGCCGTCGGGGTAGATTTCGGCGACGACATCGCTGTCGCGCTCGTGGCGGTACTCGTTCCAGACGGTGACGCTGGTCATACGCCGTCGACGCTCGCCCGCCTCAAGAGTGGTTGTGTCGAGGTAGCTGTCGGATTGTCACCGATCACCGGTTCCGCTGGACAGTCACCACAGCGACGGAACACAGCTAAATCCGCGCTGGTCCTCTAGGGTAGTGTTCGACCGTGTCGATCGGTCGACCCGATATATGTCACGCTCATTCGTCGAAGTAAACGTCCTGCTCCCGATTGCCGACGAGGAGGACGCCGCAAACACCTGCGAGGCCGTGATTCCGTATCTGGAGGGCAAAGACTGCCGCGTGTTCGTAATCCACGTCGTCAAACAGAAGCGACGGAACGCCGACACCGAGGCGGTTGAAGCCCGCGCCGAGACCGTCTTCGAGCGGGCGACCGCCTGCTTCGACGCGGTCGGGATTCCGACGACTGGCGAAGTCTGGTACGGTACTGATGTCAGCGAGACGATCCTGGATGCGGCCGCCGAACACGCCGCCGACTCGATCGTGCTGACGCCGCGGAGGAAATCCGTCTGGCGTCGACTCATCTCCGAGAACGTCATCGGACAGCTCGCGCGGCGAGTCGACCAGCCGCTGATCATCATCCCAACGGACACCGACTGACGAACGAAGTCACCGACTACGCAGCGCCGACTAACTGGTAGTCGCTGCCTACTCGGGTGAATCGGTTTCCAACCCTGCCTCGGCGAACGTCGACATCCCATTGTGCGCCGCACACGCCGCCCGGTAGACGCCGATAGCGACTGCCGCGCCGGTCCCCTCGCCGAGTCGCATTCCGTAATCGAAACACGGCTCCAGATCTAGGGCATCCAACTGTCTCTCGTGGCCGGGTTCGACCGACTCGTGTGAGCCGAGCAGATAGTCGGCCACTCTCGGCTTGATTTCGGCGGCGAGCAGCGCGGCCGCCCCGGCGATTAGGCCGTCGACAACCACCGGCATCCGGCGACTGGTGGCTTCGAGGGTGACGCCAACGAGGCCAGCGATCTCGAAGCCACCGACAGACCGGAGGACGTCGACCGGATCTGCTGGATCGGGATCGGTCGTCTCGATGGCCTGCTCGATCACCGCGACTTTCCGGGCTCTGGTTTCGTCGTCGATGCCGGTCCCGTGGCCCGTCACCGTGTCGACTGGGCTGTCGGTCAACAGCGCAGTAATCGCCGCGCTGGGTGTCGTGTTGCCGATTCCCATCTCGCCGAGGCCGATCAGGTTTGCCTCGGAAGCGTGCTCGGCGACAACTGACCGCCCGGCCGAGATCGCAGCGAGTGCCTGCCCGCGGCTCATTGCTGGTTCCGCGGCGATGTTGGTTGTCCCGTCGGCGATGGAGTGGTCGACGACACTCTCCGGCACCGAGCCCGCGACACCCATGTCGACGATGACGTTCTCGACCTCTCCCGCATCGCAGAGCGCGCTGACCGCCGCGCCGCCGTCACAGAAGTTGGCGACCATCGCCGCGGTGATCGACTGCGGGTAGGCGCTGACGCCCTCGGCGACGACGCCGTGGTCGGCGGCCATCGTCACGACGACCGCGGGATCGACCGTCGGCTCGGCGGTCGACTGCATCGCGGCGATTTCGGCGGCCATCGTCTCCAGTCGCCCGAGGCTCCCCGGCGGTTTGGTGAGCTGGGCCTGTCTGTCGAGTGCCGTCTGTCTGGCGTCGTCGTCCAGCGGCGGGATTGTTACGTCCAGCGGGTTAGTTGTCGTCGGCTCGCGGTTCATTCACCGAAATCCGGTAGGTCGTCGGGAGCCTCGTACTCCGTCTCCCAGTCGATATACGAATCGAGCAGCACGTCACAGACCTCTTGGCCGAGTTCGGTCAGACTGGCGTTGATCGAGGAGATCGTCGACCAGCTGTCGAGATCTGGGTGGAGATCCCGCTCTTTCCAGTCTTCGGGGAGTCCCGGCGCGTGGTAGCCGACGCGCTCGGCGAAGGAATCCCAGAAGAAATCGAACCGCGACAGCAGTTCCAGATCGACGACGATCCGATAGGCATCTTCGCTGAGGTTCGTCTCGGCGGCCCAGTCGCTGAAGGCCTCGTCCCATGCGCCCTCCTGGAGGAACCCCTCGATTTCGGCCCGCTTGTAATCGGTGTCGCCGACAACTTCGGCGTCGTCGTACTCGTTGGGGTCGACCGCCTCCAGTTCGGGCGGCTCGGGGGTGTCGACGTCTAAGCTCATACACACATATCGCCGGGGTGGCTGAATAATCGTATCGCCTCACCGGGCTGCCGCAACTGCGATTGTTGGCCTACGCGCGGAAGCCGGTCAGCACGTCCGCGCCATCGGTGCTGCCGACGTCCGGCAGCGTCGCGCGTTCCGGGTGGGGCATCAGCACGGCGACCGAGTCGTCTTCGCCGAGAATCCCGGCGACGTTGCCGGTCGACCCGTTGGGGTTGGCCTCGTCGGTGAGGTTCCCCTCGGCATCACAGTACCGGAACAGGATCTGATCGTTGGCTTCGAGCTCGTCGTAGCGCTCGTCGGTGATCTCGAAGCGCCCTTCACCGTGAGCGATGGGAGCCTCGATCACGTCGCCCGTTTCGAATTCTTGGGTCCACGGCGTGTCGGCATTTTCGACCCGAAGGTGGACGTGTTCACACTGGAACCGGGCGCTTTCATTGGTCGTGAATGCCCCGGCGGTGAGCCCCGACTCCGAGCCCACTTGTGCGCCGTTGCAGACGCCGAGAACGGGCACACCGTCGTCGGCAGCCTCCCGGACCTCGGCCATGATCGGCGAACGGGCGGCCATCGCCCCAGCACGGAGATAGTCGCCGTAGGAGAAACCACCGGGAAGCATGATGCCCGTCGTGTCTTCGGGGAGTCCGTCCTCGTGCCAGACGCGTTCGGCCTCGATGTCGAGATAGTTCAGCGCACGAACTGCATCCCGGTCGCAGTTCGAGCCGCCGAACTGGATGACGGCGACCGTCATTGGGCGTCGTCGGCCTCCACGACCGAGACCTCGTAGTCGTGAATCGTGGGATTGGCCAGCAGGCGTTCGGCCATCGACTCGGCACGGTCTTCGGCTTCGTCGGCATCCTCCGCGTCGAGGTCGACCTCGTAGCGGTCGGCCGACCGGAGCGCCGACAGCTCGAATCCCAGCCGATCGAGGGCCTGTTTCGTCGTCTCGGCTTCCGGATCGAGCACGCCGTGTTTCAACCGAACGGTGACGGTCGCGGTGTAGGCAGTCATAGCTGAGGCTGGGCGAGCGTGGTCAAAAGCTCTTTTGGAACCCGGGCGTTCGGGCACGTTCGTGGGTATCTCTCACGGGCGACTGACACTCGCTGGATGGACACGTTTTTGCCTTCGGGTAGCTATCGCCCGGTAATGACCGCACTCGACAGCGGCCTGGAGGTGTCGGTATGACGACCGAACTCACCGAAATCACGGTTATCGGCGGCGACAAAACCGGACTCATCGCCAGAGTCACCACTCTGCTGTTCGAGCGCGGAATCAACATCGAGGATCTCGATCAGGCGGTCCGTGATGGCCTGTTCCGGATGTCGATGCGCGTCGAGACGGGTGAGATGGAGACCGACCCCGACGAACTCCGGGAGGCGCTTTCGGACCTCGGACGGGAACTCGGCGTCGAGATCCAGGTACGGTTCCCCAGCGATCGGGAGACCCGTCGGATCGCCGTCTGTGTCACCAAGGAATCCCACTGTCTCGAATCGCTCCTGGATGCCGCCGATGCCGGCGAACTCGACGTCGAGATCTCGGCTGTCATCAGCAACCGCGGCACGCTCCGCGAACTCGCCGAGGCCCACGACGTCCCGTTCTACGATGTCGGCGACGGCAAGGGGTCGCCCGACGAGGACCGGATGCTCGACATCCTAGCCGAACACGACGTCGACCTGATCGTCCTCGCGCGCTACATGCGCATCCTCGGCCCGAAGATCGTCTTCCGCTACGAGGACCGCATCATCAACATCCACCCCTCCCTACTCCCTGCCTTCCCCGGCGCGGCAGCCTACCGTCAGGCCAAGGAGGAGGGCGTCCGGATCGCGGGTGTCACTGCTCACTACGTGACGACCGATCTCGATCAGGGACCCATCATCACCCAGCGCGCATTCGATGTGCCGGATGATGCACTTATTGACGAGATCAAGGCCCGCGGCCAGCCGCTGGAAGCCGAGGCACTCCTGGAGGCGGTCGAAATGCATCTCGACGACTCGGTCTCGGTCCACCGCGGTCGGACGAGCCTTCGGGACGAGGCCGACCCCACCGACTACCAGCTCGGGCTCTCCGAGGAAGCACAAGAGGCCAATCCGAACGAACCGGTCGACGGCGACCTCGAAAAGCGTGATGCACCGACTGTAGCAGACGATTAACGAATAGTACCCGACGACTAACGCGGGTTTTTTTCAAATATCAGTGAGTCGCTCAACCGCCTCATCGACCGGCGGTACGCCGAACCAATCAGTTTCAGTGTAGGTGTTCGCGCCTGCGGCGTACATATCCGAGACGGCCGTGACCACATCGTCCGGCAGGCCGATTGGGTCGACCTCACACAACTGTCGCCAGTCGGCGATGTCGGCGTCGGCTACGTCGGCTTTGGCCGCCGAGACGGCCTCAACCCAGTCGGGCTGTTCGCGTTTGTAGTACTGTCGGATGACCTCCTTGGAGAGCTGGTGGCCGCCGTAGGAAAACCGGTTCTCGTCGAACGTACCGACGACATCCGCGACGGCGACAGTTCCATTATAAAACAGACACTCGATCTTCCCGTCTTCGTGGCTGAAGCCGACCGATTCGGCGTGGTCGGTGACGATCTCGTTGACCCGTAGGGCGACTGATTCGAGTTCGTCAATCGAGGCTGTTCCGGCGATCCGGTCGGCCTCCTCGCGTGTGAGATACCGGTCCTGTTCCTCGTATTTCGTCGAGAATTCGACGACTGGCTCGGGGAGGTCGACGGCCGCCTCGGGCCACTCGTCCATCTCAAGCCCGTAGTCGCGTGGTTCGCCGCGCTTCCGGAGGCTGGAGCCCACCGGGACCGTGTTGCGGAAGACGACCTCAAGCGGAATGAGAAAGTTCTCTGCGGCGGCCTCGTGGTAGGTCTCGTAGTCGTAGCCGTCGTCGCTGTCGTATGGGAGGTCGGGGACCTGCGTGAGCTCGATCGCCATCTCTGTCGGTGGCTCCGAACAGTCCGCGAGGTCGACGATCTCGCCCTCGCTGTCGATGCCGTCGGCATCGCTGTCGACAACGCCGCGGTAGTGCGTCGGGACTCCCTGCTCCTTCAGCAGCTCGAAATTGAACGCACCCATCGTACAGAGGCTCGCGCCTTTGTGTGGGATGGCGTCGGGCATCTGCCCCCAGTCGAAGACGGAGTAGGCGTCGGTGAAAACGAACCGCCCCGCACCGAGTTCGGTGGCGGTCGGCTCGCGGTCGACGCGGAACTCCTTGACGCTCGTCATGGTCGTATCGCCGACTGCCGCCCGTATGAATCTTTCAGTTCCGCGTCTCCGGTGACCGACCTCTTTTTAGTTGGGACCGCCAACCCCCAGTAATGACGCGCCGGTCGGCCGCCGATCTCTCGCCAGCGGACTTCGAGTTCGAGCACACCCCCGAGACCGATCAGTCCTTCGAGAACGCCCTCGCCAAGGCCCGCGGTAATGACCGCCTAACGGTCGACGACGCGGTCGAACTCCTGACGACCGGCACCGAGAGTAGGGGGATCGACCCGCGCCGAAAGGAACAGGTCCTGGAGCTCGCCGACCGCCGCCGCGCGGAGATGGTCGGCGAGGACGTGACGTTCGTTGCCAACCTCAACAACAACGTCACTACCGCGTGTAACGTGGGCTGTTTGTTCTGCAATTTTAAAAACACGGCTCATAACTTCGAGGCCGACTCCGAGACCGACCACGGCGGCTTCACCAAGACGCCCGCCGAATCCCAAGCGATCGTCGACGACGCCCTCGATATGGGGATCTCGGAAGTCTGTTCGGTGTCGGGGCTCCACCCAGCCTTCGCGCTCGACGACGAACACCACGAGATCCTCGCGGGCTACGACAGCCCCGCCAGCGAGGTTAATTACAAACCCCCAGAACAGTACACGACCGATCCAGGAACCTACACCGACCAGATCAGTGCGATGTCTCTTGAGGGCGTCCACGTCCACTCGATGACGCCCGAGGAAGCCTACCACGCCCGACGTGGGACCGACTGGTCCTACGAGGAGGTATATCGGCGACTCCGAAAGGCGGGGCTCGATACGGCCCCTGGTACCGCCGCCGAGATCCTCGTCGACGAGGTCCGAGATGTGATTTGTCCGGGGAAAATAACCACCGACGACTGGCTCGAAGCGATGGAAGGGGCAATGGCGGCTGGACTCGGAACGACAGCGACGATCATGTATGGCCACGTCGAGAACGAAACCCACCGCGCGATGCATCTTCAACGAGTTCGGGACCTCCAGGACCGAACCGGCGAAATTACGGAGTTCGTTCCGCTCTCCTTCGTCCACGAGAACACGCCGCTCTACAAGCACGGCGTAGTCGACGGCGGCGCGAGCGACGCCGAAGACGAGCTGATGATCGCCGTCTCGCGGCTCTTCTTCGACAATATCGACAATATCCAGAGTTCATGGGTCAAATACGGCAACGCCAAAGGGCTCAAACTGCTCAACTGCGGCGCGAACGACTTTATGGGGACGATCCTCTCCGAAGAGATCACCAAACGTGCCGGTGGGAGCTACGGCGAGTTCCGGAGCGTCGGCGATTACGTTGAGATGATCGACGCGGTCGGCCGCCGTCCTGTCGAACGGTCGACCGACTACGAGACCAAGCGACCGATCGAGGTCGACGACGGTCCCTACGGTCCGACGCTCGGCCCGCGAGCCGACGGGACGCCGATGCTGTCGGCCGACGAACTCTCCGAAACACCCGTTTCAGCAGACGACTAACCGGGCGTAGCCGATGCCTACTTTTAAAATCGCTACTGAGGGGTAGTGAGCGGCGACTCGCGGCCCGCAACGTGTCGATACCGTCGACCGGCCCGAGAGGACTCTGCGAGTGCATCCTCGATCCGTGTCGACAGCCACCCATCGGCCTCGCCGCCAGCATCCTCCGGCGGTCGGCGCGCCGGGTCGACCCCCTCGCGCCGGACCGAATCCGGCAGATACCGATCGTAGACCGGGAGTCGTTCGTAGAGATCCAGCCCCGAATCGGCGGCGATCTCGCGGAGTTCGTCGAGGGCGGGCCATGCGTAGTCGGGATTTATATAGTCGTCAGTGACTGGCGAGACGCCGCCGAGATCGTCGACGCCGCAGTCGATCAACTCCCGGGTGGGCGAGAGGTTCGGCGGTACCTGCACCGACACTGATTCGGGGAGTGCCACCCGAGCCATCGCCACGACGCGGCGCATCGTCTCGACCGACGGCTGGTCGAACGACGAGCGCTCGTTGGGGACGACGTTCTGGACGATGACCTCCTGGATGTGGCCGTACCGCTCGTGGAGTGCGGCGATCGCCAGTAGACTCTCGGCTCGATCCCTCCAGGATTCGCCGATACCGACCAGCAGACCAGTGGTGAACGGCACGCTCTCGCGGCCCGCTGCCCGGATCGTGTTGAGTCGCTGGCCGGGAGTTTTGCGGCGGTTCCCCGCATGGGCGTCGACGTCGGCGGTCGTTTCCAGCATGACGCCCATCGAGCTGTTGACCTCGCGGAGCCGACGGAACTCCGATTGGGTGAGATCGCCGGGGTTCGAGTGGGGTAGCAGTCCCTCTTCTATGGCCATCTCACAGGCGGCATACAGATAGTCGACGATCGAGTCGTACCCCCACGAGTCCAGTTGGTCGTGGATAGCGGTGTAGCGGTCATCAGGCTTGTCCCCGAAGGTAAAGAGGGCTTCCGTACAGCCGGCGTCCGCGCCTGTTTGGAGGACGCTCCGAATCGCTTCGGGCTCCATGAGCGTCGCCTCACCGGGGACATCGTAGTAGGTACAGTAGCTACAGGTGTACCGGCAGGCGGTCGTCAGCGGCAGGAAGACGTTCCGCGAGAAGGTGAGTTCGTCGGGAGCCGCGACATCACGGGGCGTCACCGACAGCAGGGCGTCGACGGCGGCCTCGTCGACCGAGAGATCGATATCGTAGTTGTCGGCCGCGGGAAACATAGCCACTTCTCGGAGTCGGACATTCAAAAACGGCTCGGCTCCCGGTGGTTCGATTACGTTAGTCGGAGGCTAACAGCCTCTTACTCGTCGCGCTGGATCCCAACTCGACCACTTGTGGTATCGAGTTCGAACCCGGCGTCGACGAGCCAGTCGTAGGCCATACCTGTGCCGTGGATCAGTACCTCCGCGAGGTCCTCTGGCTCGTCGATGTCGGTCGTCAGCCGCCGGGAGTCGACTGTCTCGATGGTCGCGCCCAACTCGGCGGCCGCCTGCCGGTGGTCGAGATACGAGGCACCGTGGTAGTCGACCCGAAACCGTGCGTCGCGAACGACCAGCCCGTTGGTTCCGCCCCCGAGTCCTGGAGCCATCGAGATGTCGGCCTCGCTGTCGACGAGCTGCTGAATGTCGGCGGGCTCCACGAGCGGGAGATCAGCCATCACAATAAGCGTCGGTGTGCCCTCCGCGAGACGGGCGTTGACCGCCGCCGTCAGCGCTCGGTCGTCGACCGTGACTGCAGCTCGATCAGTCACGCGGTCGTCGGTGATCGGTGCTGTCGAAAGAACAGTCGGCGTGTAGCCCGCGGTGGCGAGTGCATCGAGAACATCAACTAGCATCGCGGTCGCAAGCGACTGCCGTTCGCCCGGTGTGAGAACCGGAGCCAGGCGGCTTTTTGGTGTGTCGACTGCAAACGGGACGAAACAGCGCATAGTCATTCGAGGGGATGGGCGACCAAGAGTGGTCGCCACAGACGGGTTAGAACAGCGATTCGAGCTCGTCGCTGTCTTCGTTGACGAGCCCTTCGAGGTTCTCTTCGCTCTCGTTGCGGATCTCGTCGATGTTCTCCTGGGCCTCGATGGCGACCTGTTGGAGCTCCTTGATCCGTGGGACGTTCGTCACGCCCGAAAGCAACACGACACTCGAGACACGTCCCGAGCCGTCAGTTGGATAGTCGCCACCGCGGACTTCCATGCTGCCGGTTTGCTCTTCGAGCCATTTCCGACCGCGCTCGATACCTTTCCGGTTGAGATACTTCGAGGGACCAGCCATCACCAGCAGCGCGCGTTCGGTGCCATCGGTCTCACACGGGAGGGTGAGTCGACCGAGCGTGGCCTTCCGAACGAGGCTGGTGATTCGGTTCGTTGTGTGGGCGGTATCGGCAGTGTCATCATCGCCGTCGCCACGGAACCGCGAGAGCAAGCCGCCAGAGGAGGTTTCTTCGACCTCTTCCTCGGCGAAACCGACCGTCGAGACGCCGCCGCCGGAGAGCGTGTTGATGATCTCCGAGGAGTCGACGACCGACTCGGCGACCTCTTGGCCTTCTCGGACCTCGCCGGCACCGAACAGGATCCCGAACCGGCGGACGATCTCGCTGTTGATCTCGTCGTAGCCGCTCTGGACGGACTCGCCCGTTTTTCGCCACGAGTCGTTGTCGAAGACGAGCAGGTTGTCGACCTCACGGACGAACGTCTGGAAGGATCGCGCCGCGTTGAGCGTGTAGATTCCACCCTCGTCGCTGCCCGGCAGCACACCCAGCCCGTAGACTGGCTCGGTGTAGATTCGCTTGAGGTGTTTGGAGATCACGGGTGCGCCACCGGAGCCGGTGCCGCCACCGAGCCCCGCGACCACGAGGAAGGCGTCGACTTCGTGGACCGGGATGGAGTCGATCGACCCCTGAATCTCGTCGATATCCTCTTCGGCGATTTCCGCGCCGAGTTCGTTGTCCGCACCGACACCGTGACCCTTGACCCGTGACTGGCCAATGAGTACGCGATTTTCTTCCGGGATGTGTTCTAATCCCATGAGATCGGCCTTCGCGGAGTTGACCGCGACAGCCGCTCGAACGATGTTCGATCCGGTTTCGGCATCGTATTCGAGGAACTTGTCAACGATCTTGCCTCCGGCTTGGCCGAAGCCGATCATTGCGAGTTTCATCTATTGTCTCCCCTTGCCATTGGCACAAGTACAGTCGGAAAGCGAATATAAACCTTGTGATCAGGTAAGTTTTCATGAGTAATTGGAACCGATGAATTACGCAGGTAGAAGGCTAAATAAACAGGATTCTCGTTAAGAATGTATTTTGGCAATTCCGGTAGTAGGATGTCATTAAATTCGGCATAACCGGGTGTAAGACACAGTATAACTAACAGGTGTCTGCTACCCGGCTGACGAACGCCCGACACGCTCCGCTCGCGCGCGATCATTCTGCTATCCTCGTATCCAGATACCGAATGAAAATCACGTGCGCGACTAACCGGTTTACCGCTAGCTGTGCTTATTCGACACCGAGATACGATCCGAGCGAGGTGAGGTCGGCTTCAGTGCAGCCGAAGGACTCTACTGTGTTGTCGTCGGTCGTGTTGTCGAACTTCAGCGAGCGGTACTGGTCGGCTCCCATCGGGAACCCGGGGATTGACCCGGCAACCGAAAGGCCGATCCCAGCGAGCCCCATCGGCACCGGAACCACGCTCACCGAGCGGCCATCGGCTCCGTGGGCTAGTTTGGCGACCTTCGCGAGCGTCAACTGCTCGGGACCGCCGAGTTCGTACGTTTCGCCGACGTGAGCGTCGTCCTCGACGGCATCTACCAGCATGGGAACGAGATCGCCGACCCAGATTGGCTGGAACTTCGTCTTGCCGCCGCCCGGCAGTGGGGCTACGAACGGCGGGGCGAGCTTCTTGGTAAAGGAGACGAACTCCCCTCCCTCGCCGAAGACGACCGACGGCCGAAGGATCACCCAGTCGAGATCGGACTCTTTGACGTGGGTTTCGGCCTGTCCCTTCGCCCGGATGTAGGCTGTCGTCCCATCGGGATCGGCACCGAGGGCACTCATCTGGATGAACCGATCGACGCCGCTTTCCTCGGCGGCCCGAACGAGATTCTCGGTGCCGTGGCGGTGGACCTCGTCGTGCATCTCGTTGCCGCCTTTCGGTTTGAACAGCGGCGAGAGTGCGACGAGATTGACGACGACATCTTGGCCGTCGAGCGCCGACTCGATCGAATCGTAGGCGGTGATGTCACCGCTGACCGTGTCGACACCGTCCGGAAGGGCTGCGGCGTCGGGATTCCGTGCCAGCACCGTTACGTTGTGGCCGCGGTCGAGGAGTTCGTCGACGAGGTTTGTGCCGATGAATCCGTTCCCGCCGGCTACTAACACTTGCATACCAGTAACATCTCACCGGACCGACCTAAAGGTAGCGCGCCGAGAGCGAACCGTTCATAATCGACCGCTCGGAGAGGGTTGTATGCTCGTGACCCTAGAGGGGCTCGACGGGAGCGGCAAAACCACCGTCTGGAACGCGTTAGGAGACGCCTACCCCGACGCAGTCCGGACGCGCGAGCCGACCGAGTCGTGGTACGGCGAGGCGGTCTACCGATCGATCGACGAGGATGCGGCCGACCCGCTCGCGGAGCTGTTTCTCTACACGGCTGATCACGCCGACCACCTGTCTCGCGTTGTTCGGCCCGCGCTCAACGAGGGCAAACTCGTCATCTCGGATCGCTACAGCGACTCGCGGTACGCCTATCAGGGAGCGACGTTAGCAGGCGAGGTCGACGACCCGATGGCCTACATCCAGTCGATCCACGAACCGTTTACACGGACGCCTGATCTCACCTTCTATCTGGATCTCGACCCCGAAACCGCCGCCGAACGGAGCGGTAAGACGAACAAGTTCGAACAGGCAACCTATCTGGAGCAGGTCAGTGAGAACTACGAGCGGCTGATCGTTGCCGAGCCCGACCGGTTCGTCCGCGTCGACGCCACCCAGTCGCCCGAGACGGTCGCCGAGCAGGTCCGGACCCGCCTTGCGACAGTGTTGGACTGAGCCTACTGTGTATCCGGTAGTTCAACCTCGTCGGGCTGGGCGACGTACAGTAGGTCGAGGGTCAGCCCGACCGCAAGCGGGAGGCCGATCATCACGCCGAAGACGACCGTCGGTGAGCCGAGATTGGGTCCAATCCCTAACACGCCAGTGAAGACCAGCGTCGACACGAAGAGCACGACCGGGATCAGTGTCACCGCGTAGAGCACCCAGCCGAACTGCGTGTCGAGACGAAGGCGGAAAAACCGCGTCAGCACGGCCGCAAGAAGCGTGTGGCCGACCAGTATGCCACCGAACAACGCGAACCCGATAATCGAGAGCATACCCTCTGTACGTGGCGCTGACTCTTTGGAGTACCGACTCCGAGACCGTCAGTCCTCGAGCGACATGTAGGTCTTCGTCTCCAGGACGCCGTCGAGAGACTGTATCTCGCTGGCGGTCGTCCGGAGGATCTCGTAGACCTCCTCGGTCGAGAGTTCGACGATGAGATCGTACTCTCCGGCGACAATGTGTGCTTCCGACACCGGCGAGAGATCCCGAACCATCCCGAGCAGCGACTCCGAGGCAGCGACACCCGTTTTCACCATGACGAACGCGTGGACCATGTGTTATACTCACACACCAAGGTCAAAAACGTTCCCACAGGGGAGGCGGGGATACAGTTATCTGCTCAGAACGTGTTACGTTCTCCCATGCGCTTTATTATTATTGGAGCTGGACGCGTGGGGTTACGCACTGCTCGTGTCCTCCGTCAGGAGGGCCACGAGGTGACGCTCGTCGAGCGCGATGTTGAGAAGGCTGATCGCGCACGCGGGTTGACCTTCGAGGTCGTCGACGGCGACGGCTCCAGGGAGTCCGTGTTACAGAACGCTGGCGTCGCTGACGCCGATGCCGTTGGCGCGCTGACGGGCGATCTCAACGTCAACTTCGCGGCGTGTCTGATCGCCAAACACCACGGCTGTCGGACCGTCATGCGGATCGACGAGGACTACCGTGAGGAGATCTACCAGCAGTACGCCGACGAGGTCGACGAGATCGTCTACCCCGAGCGACTGGGCGCGATCGGTGCGAAAAACGCGCTGTTGGGTGGCTCGATTCAGGCGATCGCCGATGTCGCCCAGAGCCTCCAGATCGTCCTGATCACGATCACTGGGCAGTCCCCGATGAAGGGATACACGCTGAGTGAGGTCGCACTGCCTTCCGATTCCCGAATTCTCGCGTTCGGCAAGGCCAACGACCCGCTGGGGATTCCGCTGCCGGACGATTCGCTCGAAGCCGGCGACCGGGTTGCGGTGCTGTCGGAGTTCTCCGAGCTCGCTGAGGTCAGACAGCTGCTCGTCGGCGACGAAAGCGCGGCCGCTGCGGTCGCCGGAGGTGAGTGATCATGGGCGTGACAGCCTACATCTTGGTCAAATCCAACACCAGTGAGGCCGACCGCGTCAAAGACGAAATCGAGACCCTCGACGGCGTCACACAGGCCAACATCGTCGCTGGCGACGTCGACTTCATCGCGAAGGTGGCTGTCGAGACGCCCGGCGCAGTCAAAGATATCGTCGCCAGCGGCATCCAAACGATCAGCGGTGTCGAAAACACCCAAACCTACATCGCGATGGAATAGCCCCGGATCAGTTGCCGCCAGCGTTCTCGCGTGCACGGTCGATGATGCTCGCCACCGGCTCGGTGTACTCGTAGCCGGGGATAATTCCCTGCACGAAGGTCCCCTCGACGTAGTCGATGACCGCCCCGGCATCGTCGACGCCACGCCGCTCGTTGATATCCTCGAAGCTCGCTTCGACGGTGATCGTCTCGCCCTGTCGTGTGACCGTCGGTTCGAGATCACGCTCGGTTCGGAACACGCCACCGATGTCTTCGACGCGCAGCTCGAAGGTCTCGTACCAGCCGTCTTCGACCACCGCTGCCACCTCGTCTTCGGTCACGCTGTTTAGTAGGGGGATCCTAACTTCGACGGCGAACCGAATATGACCGTCGACCTCGTCGGCTTCGACGATCCCATCGAAGGTGGTCGTGGTCGACTCGAAGGTGGCCTCGTCGACTTGCTCGAACGCGGTATGGTCGGTAAATGCACGCCGAACCCGTCCTGGAAGCTCGCTCATACATAGAGGGAGGGCGTCGACTCGGAAAAACACCGCTCTTTGCGGCTGATTGATCACGATACCAGCTAGCTCACGACCGTCGTGACTGTGCCACTGGCTAGCTTACGGTAGAATCCTCCGCACCCGGTATTATTAAGTAAACATGACCTAATGGTACAGGTGACGCTTCACTTTGGAGGGCCGAAGCGTCAGCGGGGACCAATCGAAGGCAACTCGCCTACGCGAGACTTTTTCCTTTCGTGTGGGCGAGTTAGCCTTTTTCTACTGACGAAACAAGCTTCTCTGAGTCTCTAGTGTAGGTTCTCATCGCAGAGTGAGCATTCACGACCGGAAGTAACAGAATTATACTATGAGCTGTACGGCTGCATCCCTATGTTAATTTGTGGATACTCTCCGATTCAAATTCAGCTAGAACGATTTCGGCCCTCACTATCGTTCAGGCACAAAATGCGAGGGCTGGGATTCGAACCTCACTCGTAGCGAAGCTACTCCCTGCTTCGAATCCAGCCAGTAAGATTTTGACTCTCACTACCATTCGAGCACAAAATGCGAGGGCTGGGATTCGAACCCAGGGATCCCTTCGGAAGCGGGTCTTAAGCCCGCCGCTTTTGGCCTGGCTCAGCCACCCTCGCGCAGTTGGTCTTCGCTTATCCAACAAAAGTGGGTTTCGATGTTCCGACTACCAGTTGACGCTCAGCGAGCCGTCGCCGTGGGGGTCGGGCGCGATCTCGATATCCTTCTCGCGGTCGATGATATGGATGATCCCGGTGCCCTTTTTGGCGGGACACAGCTCGGCTGCCCGAACGTTCTCGTCGAGTTCCGACTCATCGAGGAAGTAGGCTCGTGGGTTGGCAACGCCGGTTTCGAGATCCAGCTCCCAGTTGTTCGAGGCCTCCGCACACCGCCCTGCCCCGAAGCATTTGTTCGCCTCGAAGATGATCTTGTATGGCTTTTCCTCGACTGGCGGGGCGTCGTCGGTCGTCCCGAACTCGCTGGGTTTCGGCCGCTCGTCGCTCATACACCCTCCTCGGTGCCAGCCGACCTTTCATGTGTCGGTTAGTCGCCGCCTACTGATCGGCCAACAGCTGTTCGTACTGTGCGCCCGTCTGTTTCAGCGTGGCTGTCGAGTAGAGCCGTTTGTGGTCGACCGGCAGGTAGTCGGCGGCCAGCTCGTCGATCTTGGCGTTGACGGCCTCGGCCTCACGGCCGTGAACCATGGTAAACAGATTGTATGGCCAGTCCTGGTCGGGCCGCCGGGGGCGATGATAACACAGCGTCACGTATGGCAGACTGCCGACGGTTTCGCCCCACTCGTCGAGTTTGTCGTCGGGGACGTCCCAGACGACCATACAGTTGTTTTCGAACCCGGTGACGACGTGGTTGACCACACAGCCAATGCGTTTGATACAGCCGGTTTCGAGCAATCTATCGATCGCGCTGATGACATCCGACACGTCGGCTCCGATGCTGTCGGCCACGTCCTGATATGGGGTCTGGCTCAGCGGGAACCCGCCCTGAATCGCCAACAGCAGGTCGGCTTCGAGCGGACTCAGATCCCCGGTGGCCTCCTCGGAGATTCGCGTCGCGTCGACCGTGGTCGACTCTAGGCTCTCCCGGGCGAACCGGTCGTCGTTGACGACCGGGAACTCCAGATCGATGTAGTAGTCGGTCAACATTGGGAGGTTCAGCACCTCACAGCCCGTCTCGGCCTCGATGTCGGCGAGGATCGAGTCCCGCATCTCCCGGGAGCCAGCGGTGACCACGAACCACATATTCCACTCGTGGTCCCGGCGGTAGTTGTGGTTGACCTGCCGGTGGTTGTTGATCGTGGCTGCGACCTCGTCGAACCGCTCGGAGGGTGCCCGGACCGCCGCCAGCGTCGAGCTGCCGATCACCGGCGGATTGAGAACGGGTCCGAACCGACGGAAGATGCCGCGCTCGGAGAGTCGCTGGACGCGGTCGAGCACATCGGTCGCCGTGAGGTCGACGCCCGTGGTGGCGGTGAGATCGGCCGCCATTTTCGCGAAGGGGTCGGCGGTGACCGGCACGCCGCTTTGGTACTCGTCGATCAGGGTCGCGTCGACGGTGTCGAGATCCGCCCGCCAATCGGCCTCGAGACTCATTGTAGCTTGTAGGGTCGGTGGGTATCTACCGCTTTCGGAGTCTTTCATTCACTGGGAAGACAACGGGAGGCTTTTGGACCACACGCGCCAAGCACGGCTATGGCTCAGGCGACCGAAACATTCGGCGAGTGGCCCCTGAAGCGACTGATGACCGAGGTCTGTGGCTCCGGCCACAAATCCGCAGAGGACCTGACGCGGGCGCAGGCGACCGAAGCCATCGAGCGCATCATCGCGAGTGCGCCCGATCCGACGACCCTCGGGGCGTTCTGGCTCTCCAACCGCTGGAAGCGAAACACGCCCACGGAGTTGGCCGCCTACACCGACGTGATGTGTGAACACGTTGACTACGCCGAGCCCGACTGTGACCCCGTCGACTGCGGGGCCAACTACGACGGCAAAGGCAAGAGCGCGATCCTCGGCGTCGCCGCGGGCGTCGTCGCCGCGGCGGCCGGAACCCCGGTCGTCGCCCACTCGGGGGACCGCGTGCCGACACAGAAGCAGGACGCCTACAAACACGTCCTGGACGAACTCGGCGTCCGAACCGAACTCACCCCACAGGACTCGGCTGACATGGTCGATGACACCGGCTTCGGCTTCTACTATCAGCCAGCATTCAACCCGGTCATCGACGAGCTGTTTGATCGACGGGATATGATGGGCGTTCGCACGTTCGTCAACACCATCGAAACGCTGGCGAACCCCGCCAACGCCGACGTCCATCTCGGCTCCTTCTACCATCTCGCGTTCGCCAAGAAGATGGTCGACACCTTCGACGAGAGCCATCACCACGATATGCACCGCGTGATCATGTTCCAGGGGATGGAAGGATACGACGATATCCGTCCCGGCTTCACGAAGGTCGCCGAGTGGACCGACGGCGAGTTTACGGATTACGGCATCGAGACCGCCGAGTACGGGATGGACTTCGAGGGCGAGGATCTCAACGTCGACGATATCGCAGTCGACTCCGCGGCAATCACCGAGGAGGTCGTCGCTGGCGACCGCGACGACCAGTTCGCCGACGCCGTCGCGCTCAACGCCGCCTTCCGGATCTACGCCCGCGAGGACGTCGAATCCATCGACCAGGGGCTCGAAGCCGCCCGTGAGGCGATCGCCGACGGTAGCGCGGCGGCCGTTCTCGAAGATCTCCAGGCGTTCTAACGGCGCAGCAGCATCTCCGTTGCTCCCGATTTATGAGGAACGACGTCGTTCAGTACCACAGAACCTAAACCCTGTTCGATCCTATACGTGTTCGATGCAACGTGTTCGGCGTCGAACGCCGCAGGATTTCGACCGCGTGCTCTCCTCGATGTGTACGGTCCCACATCCAGACGCCCACGAGGAAGCGGTCCGGTTTCTCTCGGCCAACCCCGGCGATCCGGCGACCTATCAGACAGTCGCCGAACTCGAAGGCGAGGCCGTCGACCTGCTCGGCGAGATCGCCGGACTCGACAGTCCCGAGGGCTACCTCGCAAGCGGCGGCACCGAGGCCAACATCCAGGCGGTCCGTGCGGCCCGGAACCTCGCCGAGACGGACGATCCCAATATCGTCGCCCCCGAGAGCGCCCACTTCAGCGTCACCAAGGCCGCCGAGGTGCTGGGCGTCGAACTCCGGACAGTCCCGGTTGACGACGGCTACCGGGCGGATCTCGATGCAGTCTCTGCGGCGGTCGACACCGACACAGTCGCCGTGATCGGCGTCGCTGGCACGACCGAGTACGGCCGGGTCGACCCAATTGCCGCACTCACTGAGGTCGCCCATGACGTGGGCGCGAGAATGCATGTCGACGCCTCCTGGGGCGGCTTTTTGCTCCCCTTCACCGACCACGAGTGGTCGTTTGCAGACGCACCGATCGACTCGATGGCGATCGACCCCCACAAGTGTGGCCAGGCACCGGTCCCGGCAGGTGGCTTCCTGGCTCGGGACCGAGAGACGGTCGACGCCCTGGCTGTCGACACACCCTATTTGGAGACGACTTCGCAAGCAACCCTTACAGGAACCCGGAGCGGGGCTGGCGTCGCGGGGGCGCTGGCGGCGATGGAGGCGCTGTGGCCCGACGGCTACCGCGCCAGCTACCGTGACCAGCAGGCCAACGCCGACTATCTCGCTCGGGAGTTTTCGGCTCGGGGGATCGACACCGTCGACCCCGTGTTGCCGCTGGTCGCGGCGTCGCTCGCACCGTCGATGTTTGAGGCGCTTCGGGAAGCCGGGTGGCGGATCTCCCGCACAGCAACCGGCGAGCTCCGGATCGTCTGTATGCCCCACGTCACCCGCGAGGCATTGGAGTCGTTCCTTGCCGACCTCGATCGGATTCGGTCCTGACCGTCTTTTATATTCGGTCGCTACCAAGTTCTTGTATGGTTGTCCTCATCCCCTACGACGGCTCCCAGCCAGCCCAGCAGGCAGTCGAGTACGCGATCGACAACTGTGGCGACCAGCGGATCGTCCTGTTGCGCGTCATCGAGTTCGCCGACGGCTCGCTGGAGGCCGGTTTCGACCTGATCAAAGAACGACTCAAGGAATCTCGGGAGGAGGGAGCCGCCCAGCTATCCGAAGAGCTCCTGGAGACGCTGAACGATTCGACGGTCGACTACGACGTCGAAACCGTCGTCGGCAAACCCGTCCGCGAGATCGTCGACTACGCCGAGGCCAACGATGTTTCGCATATCGTCATCGGAAGCCACGGTCGGACCGGGGCCTCCCGCGTTCTCTTGGGGAGCGTCGCCCAGACGGTCGTCCGGCGGGCTCCGACGCCCGTAACTGTCGTTCGGTGATCGCCCTAGTCGACTCCGACCGGCGGCGACGAATCAGCGGTTTTTAGGCCGTCTTCGCCAACTGGTAGCCAATGAGTCACGACGAGTTCCCAACCAACGCTCCAGCGGTGGTGACCTGTGGGCTGCCGTATGCCAACGGCGACCTGCACGTCGGCCACCTCCGGACCTACGTCGGCGGCGATGTCTATTCCCGCGCGCTGAAAACCCTCGGCCAGCAGACGGCCTTCGTCTGCGGCTCGGATATGCATGGCACCCCGGTCGCGGTCAACGCCGAAAAACAGGGCGTCTCTCCTGAAGAATTTGCTCTCGATTGGCACGAGACTTATAAAGAGACCTTCCCGCGGTTCGACGTCGACTTCGACAACTACGGCCACACCCACGACGAGACCAACGCCGAGACGACGAAGTCCATCGTCCGGGCGCTCGACGAGGCGGGCCACATCTACGAGAAGGAGATCATGGTGGCCTACGACCCCGCGGAGGACCAACATCTTCCGGACCGCTACGTCGAGGGCACTTGCCCGTACTGCGGCGAGAAGGCCCGCGGCGACGAGTGCGACGAGGGCTGTCAGCGCCACCTCGAACCCGGCGAGATCCAGGATCCAGAGTCCTCGATCACGGGCAACCCCGCCGAGTACCGCGAACGCAGCCACAAGTTCTTCGAGGTCTCGGCGTTCGAGGAGTATTTAAGCGAGTTTTGGGATCGGCTCGAAGGCACCTCGAACGCGCAGAATCAGCCCCGAGAGTGGATCGAATCGGGCCTCCAGGACTGGTGTATCACCCGCGACATGGACTGGGGTATTGATTATCCAGGTGAGGACGAGGGCGAGACCGACCTCGTGCTCTACGTCTGGGTCGACGCCCCCATCGAGTACATCTCCTCTACCAAGCAGTACACCGAGCGCGTGGGGCCTGACACCTACGACTGGGAGGAGACCTGGCGGGACGAGGGCGAAATCGTCCACGTCATCGGTCGCGATATCATCCAGCACCACTCGATTTTCTGGCCCGCGATGCTCAACGGCGCGGGCTACAATGAACCACGAGCGATCATGGCCTCCGGCTTCGTGACGCTCGGCGGCAAGGGCTTCTCGACGAGCCGCGACCGGGCGGTGTGGGCCGACGAGTACCTCGACGAAGGGTTCCATCCCGACCTGCTGCGCTACTATCTCGCCACCAACGGCGGCTTCCAGCAGGACGTCGACTTCTCGTGGGACAAGTTCCGCGACCGTGTCAACACCGAACTCGTCGGCACCCTCGGGAACTTCGTCTACCGCTCGCTGCTGTTTGCGGCCCGCAACTACGGCGGGACGCCCGATGCGACGGTCTCAGCGGAGGTCGACGATCGGATCGCCGAGACTATCTCCGAGTTCACCGACGCGATCAACGACTACTCCATCCGGAAGGCAGGCAACGCAGCCATTCAACTGGCACAGTTCGGCAACGAGTATATCCAGCGCAACGAGCCCTGGAAGCTCACCGATGACGACCCCGACCGTGCGGCGCAGGTCATCTACGACTGTGTGCACCTCGCCAAAGCCCTCGCGGTGATCTTCCAACCGATTGCACCCGAGACCTGCCAACGGCTCTGGGACCAACTTGGTGAGGACGGCGATGTGGCCGACACGACGGTCGACGCCGCCCGCGCGGCTCCTGCTGGGAGCTTCGACGAACCCGACGAACTCTTCGAGAAGATCGAAGCAGAGCGCGTCGACGAACTCAACGAAAAGCTCGACCAGCGTGTTGCAGAAGCGACCGCGGATGACGACGAGGACGACGACTCCATGACCGAAGAACCCGACGATGACACCGACGCACAGCCAGCCGATCTCGAACCGATTGTCGAGGATCGAATTAGTTTCGATGACTTCCAGGACATCGATCTCCGGGTCGGCGAGATCGTCGAGGCCGAGCCCGTCGAGGGCGCGGACAAGCTCGCCAAACTCCAGGTCGACATCGGCCACGAGGTCCGCCAACTGGTCGCGGGGATCAAGCAGCTCCACGACCTCGACGAGCTGCCGGGAACCCGCGTCATCATCGTCGCCAACCTCGAAGAGGCCGAACTGTTCGGCGTCGAATCCAACGGGATGCTGCTCGCCGCAGGCGACGAAGCGGACATTCTGACGACCCACGGCGATTCGGTGCCCGGCACGCGCGTTCAGTAGTCAGTCACGGACTCAGACTCGCCCCCACTTCTCGACGACAGCCTCGTCGACCGGCGCACCTTTGAGCTGGAGAATCGACACCGCCTCGCCGAGTGCTTCGTCATCGGCAACTTCGATCGTCGTCGTCTCCGGGCCATCGCTGTCGGCGTACTGGATCGTGAGTTCATTGTCGTCGGCGTCGACCGTGACATCGGTGATCTCGTAGATATCGACGATGGCCGAGGATCGGTTGATAAGCGGTAGACAGAGCGTGCCGACCATCCCCACCAGTGCGGCCAGCGAGACGACGCCGAGCACCGAGACTCCCCCAGTGCTGCCGCTGAGAATAGCCCTTACGAGGTCGGCGGCTGATCCGAAGAGGCTGAAACTCCCGAATCCAACGACGAGATGTCGCAGCAGGGACTTCCAGTTGCCGCGTCTGTAGGTTCCGAGGGTGAGTCCGCGGAGGGTGTGGCGTGTCCGGAGGCTTCCGTCGACGACGCGGGCGATTCCCGTCGCCGTTCGGAAGCTCCAGACACCTGCCTGCTTCATACTAGTTTGTTGTTGGTCACCCGTCAAAAGGCTCGGTGGTGACTACAAACGGTTGTGTAGCTACAGGCGATCCCCAGCCGAGCGGTTCGATTTGTCGACGGAGTCCGGACATTCACTTGGTACGAGGTACCATTCAACAGGCTGGTTTTATTATCAAGTACCACCACTCAGGAATATGCCAGCAGTGTTCAGCGACTCTGGCCCCCGCTGACAGGAGTTGCCCCCCCATCGATCTCGCCCCACCTGCTGTCAGTCGAGCCGCCGGACACTGCTGGGTTTCCGTGCTGTAGCTACCATCCAACTGGTAGCTCCCGGTAGGGATTAGTAGCTGCCGCCCCTTAGTGTGGTATACAATGGCACAATCTCTCTGTGACGGGGCGACAGCGGTCGACGCCGTCATAACGGGCGTTACAGGACCGCCGGGAGCAAAGCACTTATCCCCGGACCGACCCGACTTTCGGGCAATCCCTCCGAGGAAATTATGAACGAAGTCCAACTCGAAGTGGCGAAAGCCTACCCCAACGATTCGGGACGTGGTATCGCTCGCCTCGACCCTGACACCCTCTTGCATCTCAAGCTCTCACCGGGCGATATCATCGAGATCGAGGGCGGCGAAACGACCGCCGCCAAGGTGTGGCGGGCCGACCGGCAGGACTGGAACACCGACACCGTCCGCATCGACGGCTTCACCCGCCAGAACGCCGACGTCGGCATCGGCGAACGAGTGACGATCCGGAAGGCCGAGGCCGAAAAAGCCGACAAGCTCGTGCTCGCACCCCCCGAAGAGGCGAGCGTCCAGTTCGGCTCCGACGCTGCAGGCATGGTCAAACGGCAGATCCTCAAGCGGCCAGTGGTCGAACGCGACATCGTGCCCGTGATGAGTTCGACCAACCATCCGTTCATGCGGTCGCCCGGACAGGCGATCCCACTGATCGCCGTCGAGACCGAGCCGGATGGCGTCTGTCTCATCACCGAGGACACCGAGGTCGAACTACGCGAGGAGCCGATCTCGGGATTCGAAAAGACCGGCGGCGGCATCACCTACGAGGACATCGGTGGGTTGCAGGGCGAGATCCAGCGGGTCCGCGAGATGGTCGAGCTGCCGATGAAACACCCCCAGATCTTCAAGAAACTGGGGATCGAGCCACCGCAGGGCGTTCTGCTCCACGGCCCGCCGGGCACTGGCAAGACGCTGCTCGCCAAGGCGGTCGCCAACGAGACCTCCGCGAGTTTCTTCTCTATCGCCGGCCCGGAGATCATTTCGAAATACTACGGGGAGTCGGAACAACAGCTCCGGGAGATCTTCGAAGACGCCAAAGAGGAGTCGCCGTCGATCATCTTCATCGACGAACTCGACTCCATCGCGCCCAAACGCGAGGACGTCACCGGCGAGGTCGAACGCCGTGTCGTCGCCCAGCTGCTGACGATGATGGACGGCCTCGAAGCAAGGGGGCAGGTCATTGTGATCGCGGCGACGAACCGCGTCGACAGCGTCGACCCCGCACTCCGTCGCCCCGGCCGGTTCGACCGTGAGATCGAGATCGGCGTGCCCGACGAAGTGGGCCGGAAAGAGATCCTCCAGATCCACACCCGCGGGATGCCGCTGTCCGATGATGTCTCGCTGGACCATCTGGCCGACGAGACCCACGGCTTTGTCGGGGCGGATATCGAGAGCCTGACCAAGGAAGCGGCGATGAAAGCCCTCCGGCGGTACTTACCGGAGATCGATCTCGACGAGGAGGACATCCCGCCGAGCTTGATCGATCGGATGATCGTCAAGCGGAGCGACTTCGGCGGCGCACTCAACGAGGTCGAACCCAGTGCGATGAGAGAGGTGCTCGTCGAGTTACCGAAGATCACGTGGGACGACGTCGGCGGGCTCGAATCGCCGAAACAACAGGTCAAAGAGTCGGTTGAGTGGCCATTGACCTCGCCGGAGAAGTTCGACCGGATGGGTGTCGAAGCACCGAAAGGTGTGCTGCTGTACGGGCCGCCGGGGACCGGGAAGACGCTGATGGCGAAGGCCGTCGCCAGCGAGACGAATGCCAACTTCATCTCGGTGCGTGGCCCGCAGCTGCTGTCGAAATGGGTCGGCGAGTCCGAGAAGGCGATCCGCCAGACCTTCCGGAAAGCCCGGCAGGTCAGCCCGACGATCATCTTCTTCGACGAGCTGGACAGCCTCGCGCCCGCCCGTGGTCAGGACATGGGTAACAACGTCTCCGAGCGCGTCGTCAATCAGCTCCTGACCGAACTCGATGGGCTCGAAGAGATGGGCAACGTGATGGTGATCGGTGCGACCAACCGGCCGGATATGATTGACCCAGCCCTGATTCGGTCGGGACGGTTCGACCGCTTGGTGATGATCGGCCAGCCCGACGAGGAGGGCCGCGAGCAGATCCTCAAGATCCATACCGGCGAGACGCCGCTTGCGCCGGATGTGAGTCTGCGAGAGATCGCCGAGATCACCGACGGCTACGTCGGCTCTGACCTCGAATCGATCGCTCGGGAGTCTGCCATCGAAGCCCTGCGGGACGACGACGACGCGACCGAAGTCGAGATGCAGCACTTCCGGCGCGCCATGGAGTCGGTCCGCCCGACGGTGACCGACGAGATCATGGACTACTACGCGGATATCGAAGACCAGTTCCGCGGCGGCGGCCGCGACCAGCTGGGCGAACGCAGCGACGGCCGGATCGGCTTCCAGTAGGCCGCAGGCCGTCGACGATCTTTTTTAAAAGAGCAGGATCAGTAGATCAGTTCGTCGTTGTTGTCGATCATATACAGCGCCCGGGCGGCGATGTTGACCGAGTGGTCGCCGATGCGTTCGATGTCACGGATCGTCAGCAGGAACCGCGAGACGTCCTCCATGTAGGCCTCGATCTCCTCGTCCCCGTCGAGCTGGTCGTGTTCGATTAGCTCGCGGACAACCGTGTCGCTGGCGACCTCACAGAGGTAGTCCAGATCGTCGTCACGTTCGTCGACCGCGTAACACTGCTGTTTGTCGTCCTCGGCGTAGGCTGCCATCGCGTCGGCAAGCATTTCGAGGGTCACGTCACCGAGCTCCTGGATGTCGATCTCGGGGAAGAGGCTCGTCTCGCCGTCGGTGGCGTACTCGCCGAGATTGGTGGCCAGATCGGCGATACGTTCGAGATCGGTGATGATCTTGAAGGAGGCGGCAATAAACCGGAGATCACCCGCGACCGGCTGCTGGAGCGCGATGAGATCGGTACACTGCTTTTCGAGGTCGAGATACTGTTGGTTGATCTCGTCGTCGCCGTCGATCACCTGCTGGGCGAGTTCGTCGTCGCTGGTTTCGAGGGCTTCGAGCGCCATTTCGAGCCGCTCGGCGACCGTCTCACTCATATCGAGGACGTCAGTCCGCAGATCCGCAAGTTGTGATTGATACTCGTTTCGGGGCATACCGGCTATGGGGCAAGCCGGTAGAAAAGAATTTCCCACCCCTGCGGTCGTCGCGGTGGTCATCAAACCGACTGCAGGCACACGGGTTGCTACCCGAACTTGCCGGTGATGTAGTCCTCGACGCGCTGATGTTCGGGGTTCTCGAATATCTTCTGGGTGTTGTCGAACTCCACGAGCTCGCCGCCGGTGAGGAAGACACCCGTTTTATCGGATATCCGGGCGGCCTGCTGCATGTTGTGGGTGACGATAATAACGGTGTACTCCTCGGCGAGATCGCTGATAAGGTCCTCGACTTTCGAGGTCGCTACCGGATCGAGTGCCGAGGCGGGCTCGTCCATCAACACGACTTCGGGATCGGGGGCGATCGCGCGGGCGATACAGAGCCGCTGTTGCTGGCCGCCCGAGAGTTCCAGGCCGGATTCGCCGAGCTGGTCTTTGACCTCGTCCCAGAGGGCGGCTCCACGGAGCGCCTCCTCGACGATCTCGTCGGTTACGTTCTCGTCTTGGACCCGCAGCCCGTAGGCGACGTTGTCGTAGATCGATTTGGGGAAGGGGTTCGGCTGCTGGAAGACCATGCCGATCTTCCGCCGGAGGGCAACGGGGTCGACGTCGTCGTCGTAGACGTTTTTGCCCGAAAAAAGCAAGTCGCCGTCGACGCGCGCGGAGGTAATGAGGTCGTTCATCCGGTTGATACACCGGAGGAAGGTGGATTTCCCGCAGCCGGAGGGGCCGATCAGCGCGGTGACCTGTTTTTCAGGGATATCCATCGTGATGTCCTGGAGGGCCTGCTCGTCGCCGTAAAAGACGTTGACAGCCTTCGACTCGATGATCGGCTCCTCGATGAGTGCCCCCGACTCGGGCTCGCTCGCCCCGGCGATGTTCGAGCCGGGTGTCGGTGACGACACGGCCTCATCTGTCCCTTCGGCATCTGTTTCGGGCTCACTCATGAACGTATTGTGGTGTTATTTCGGCCGCAAATAGCTGTTGCGGAACCATCCGAGTCGACCGATAGGTCCACTAACTGATCGTTTTTCTCCCGATCGGGTCGAGGGGATACTACGCGTTCAACACCATTACAAGACCGAAATCGGCTTTTGTATCCGTGTCTCCCGATACTGAGATCACGATCGGCGGTCGCAAGCTCGACCCCATCCGTGCCGGACTGCTGTTGTTGGTCGTCGGGCTCGCTGTCGCTGGGTTCGGCCTCTACGACCACACCCAGCAGTCGGACGCAGTGGCAAACGCAGTCGAAGTCGACGCCACGATCACCGACACCGATATTCGGACGGTATCAGCCAACACCGGCGTCGACTACAAGCCGGAAGTCACGTTCAGCTACAACTATTAGGGAGCGTTCTATACGAATGAGCGGATCTATCCGGCCAGCATCTCCGCGAACTACGACCGGCGTTCGGAAGCCCAATCGATCATCGACGAGTACCAAGCCGAGCAGACCGTTACGGCATACGTCGACCCCGAGGCACCGAGTGCGGCGTTCCTCAGAGATGAAACATCGAACGGCCCGCTGCTCGCAGTGGCCATCGGCGTGGTCTTCCTGCTCGCTGGCGGAAACTCCCTTTTCAAATCGGTCCGGGCGGCCTAACTCGACCCGCTCGAAGAACCACCGACGAGCTACTCCTCCGTGTCGGGGCCGTCACTTGACGCCGCGGGTTTTCTCGACGCGGCTGTATCGGTTGCGTCACCGGCATCGCGCCCGTTGTCGACAGCTCCGTCGGACCGGATCGCCTCCCGCTGGGTAGGGATGAGATCGAGTTGCGGCTCGGCGTCCCCGAGGACGACCAGTGCGTAGTAGCGCACGTAGCTCCGAACCGGTGCCACGACGAGCGAGACGACGTACTGGTAGCCGAGAAGTCCCGCGACGAGGGCACCGATGATCAGCGGCTCGTAGGCCGATCCAAGCTCGCCGAGTGCTGATCCGGTGAGGATGAGCCCGAAGATCCCGACGAAACTCACGATGAGCCCGACGACTGTGAGGACGGCCCAGAGGATGAAGCCGATCAGCCACGCAAGCAGGACGGTCGCGACGACGCCGAGCTTGGTTGCGGCCGCCGCGTCGACGAACCGCCGCCAGCCGCTGAGCGCGCCGCGCTGTTCGTGGAGCATGATCGGGACGACGAACAGCGTCGTCAGCGTGTTAGCCGTCGTCAGTCCGAAGAGGGCAACGACTGCCGTGAGGGCGATGCCGACCGCCTGTGTCGGCGTCACCTCAGCAGGGGCGGTGACATCGCCGACGAGGACCGTCCACGCGACCGGGACGGCCACCACCGCGACCGCGGCGAGCCAGAGGCCGAGTCGGAACAGCAGGAGCCGGAGCCCCGTCCCGAGGTTGGACCGGACGTAGAGTCGCAGCGAGAGTGACCGCGACCGGAGGGAGTCGACGAAGACGAACTCCAGGACGGCTGCGAGATAGGCGAACCCCCCGACGATCAGCAGTCCGGCCGCGATAACCCCGGCAGCAGCCCACAGCTCGGCCGGGTCGGCGGCTGTCTCGGGACCGACCGGTAGACCGGGGAACTGACTCGTCAGCCCCGACCCGCCGAGGAACAGCACGACGACCGCGAGCTTGAGCCAGCCACCTGCACCCAGCGCCGAGAGATACTGTTTAGTCAGTCCCCCGGCGTCGGTAAGTGTTTTAAATACAGCCATCTATCAGATCGATGCGGCGGACTGCGGTCGATAGCACGTTTCGATGCTACTCACTGCCGTCACGCCGGTCGACCATCCACTACCGATCCGTAGATCGAGATACATACCACACAGTTACGCGTATTTGTATTTAATATCCCAGTGCCATATGCTGGCTGTGAAACTTCGCCCGTTGTCACTACGACGGCGAGCGGTACTGATAGCGTCGTGACCGGACTCGAATAATTAAAAAGCCTGGTTGTTCAAGATGCGCTATGATCCCACTCACAGCCTCACCGCTTCCGATCGAGTCGACTGCGGGCGTCGTCCTCGTAGTTAGTATTCTCATCACGCTGCTGTGGATCCGGTCGGTCTTCCGCTAGTCCTCTTTTTCAACTCGGTCGACGCGCGCGCCGAACCAGTCGGCGGCCGCAGCGACCGCCTCGGCGTCGGTCCCGCTGAACTTGACACGGACCGTCTCGCCGGGATAGCTCCCGACGGCCACGTCGAACCGTTCGCGGACCTCCTGGAGTCGGTCGACCAGCGTGCTTTCGGGCTCGTCGGCAACCACGGTTTCGGTGTGGATCTCCTCGCCGGCGAACGCCTCGGCGACCGACTCGAACATCGCTTTCATCTCCGACGGCACACCCGGCAGGACGTAGATCGAGTCGACGACTGCACCCGGTGCCACGCCGACTTCGTTGGGGACCATCCGCGCACCGGCAGGCAGTTCGGCCGTTCCGACAGCCAGTTCCTCGGCGGAGTAGCCGCCCTGTTCGGTGAGCCACTCGTGGGCCGCCTCGTGGTGGGTCGTCTCTCGGCCGACGGCGGCCGCGACGCCCTCCATCGTCAGATCGTCGGGGGTCGGCCCCAGCCCACCGGTAACGATCACCGCGTCGTACTCCGCGTGGTACTCGTTGACAACGCGGGCGATGTCGTCGATCCGGTCGGGAAGGGTGGTGATTCGGCCAACCGTACAGCCGCGGGCGGTGAGCTGTTCGGCGAGCCACGCCGCGTTGGTGTTCACCGTCTGGCCGACCAGCAGTTCGTCGCCGACGGTGACGATGGCGACGTTCATTTGTCCTCGTCGTCCTCCTCGGTATCGAGGCCCATCCCGACCCGCACGTCGTGGAGGCGGTCGATCTGTCGGCGGTAGTAGTAGAGTCCGCCGACGCCGATCAGCGACAGCACGACGGCCGCGCCGCCGAAGACGTAGAGGTCCCGTTCGAGGTAGTACTGGACGAGGACCGTCCCGCCGGTGACCTCCGCCCACTGCACGTGGACCCGGTTGTCGACGGTTTCGGTATCTGCGCCTCGCGGGGCGGCGTTGCTAAACAGGAAGAAATCCATTCGGTAGTCCTCCGGGAGAATGACCTCGTAGGACCCCTCGACGTACACCGGCAGCGAGAGTCGACGCGGCGTTGCGCTCGCCGAGAAGGCCAGTTGGCCGTCGGCGTCGGGAACGGTCACGTCGACTTCGTCGGTGGTCTGTTCGATCTCGCCGCCGCGCTCACGGATCTCGGTGCCGGTGAGCACCGTGCCGTTGTCGGCATACCGGAACCGGACCGCCGAGACGTCGAGGGGCTCTTCCCGCCCGAGTCCAGCGGGCGTGTAGAGTCGGAGCTCCTGGCTCGCGTTGACATCGTAGACGGCCTGAACCTCGTCGGCGGTATGGAGGGTCAGGAGGGCGTCGCGGTCGGTATCCCAGCTGTAGGGTTCAGCCGGCTCCTGATCGAGTCGCTCCGGGGAGATTTCACCACCGCCGGTGATATAACCCAGACAGCCCGCGGTCGCCGCCAGTGCGACAACAGCGACGATCGCGAGGCCGAGCCGCCGGTTCATCGCGCCTCCATGGGCGTCGCCCGACTCCGGCCGTGATCCGAGCGATCGCTACCCGAGCGGTCGGTCAGTCGGCTCGGCGGCTCGCGTTCGTGCCGTCTCGATCCCCGCGGGATGCCCGCCTCGTCCTGTTGGCTGGCCATAGCGTATGTATTGGCTGTACTCCCGCGGACTGTTGAGCCTATCGCAACCGATCGGCCACCGTGTGGTGTGGTGCTCCCGCTTCCCTTCGACCACAGACTCCACCCTCAGCCAAACGATCAAGCCTATCGACGCCGAACTCTACTCCTATCGATGGCCCCACAGCTCGAAACTCCCGTCGAGATCGGCGGGCTCACCCTCCGCAATCGGCTGTATCGTGCGCCACTCCTGGAGTGTGCCGGAAACGGTTCCGACGCCGTCGACACCCTAATCGCCGATCTCGAACCCGCCGCGGCTTCGGGGGCCGGACTCGTCTGTCAGGGCGCGACCATCGTCCGCGGTCCCGGCGGGTGTGCCGCGCCGAACATGACCTACGTCGACGACCCTGCGTTCGTCGACGAACTCTCGGGGCTCACCGACGCAATCGGCGACCACGGCGCGGCGATCGCGATCCAGCTCGAACACGGCGGGCTCCGGAGTATGGAGACCTGGCACCACGGCTACCGAAGCGAGCATTCCGATCTGCAGCAGCTCGCGGTCTCACGGCCGCCGCGACCCCTCCGGGTTCTCGATCGACTCGGCCTGCTCTCCTACGACACCCACGTCTTGTCGACCGACGAGGTGTACGAACTCGCTGCCGACTTCGGCCGCTCGGCCGAGTGGGCCATCGATGCTGGCTACGACATCATCCACATCGCGGGCGCAAACATGGGGATCGTCCACCAGTTCCTGTCGCCGTTTTATAATCGCCGGGACGACGAGTTCGGCGATGGGGTTCGGTTCCTGGAACTCGTCGCCAGCGAGATCCGCCAGCGGTGCGGTGACGTACCGCTGATGACCAAGGTTCCGGCCGAATCGGCCACGCCGCCCGGAGTCGGTCCGCACCTCACCGAGGCCGACGCGGTGGGGATCTGTGAGCGACTCGAAGCGGCTGGGTTCGACGCCCTCGTGCCGGTCACCGGCTCGGTCATCTGGGATATGAGCATTATCAAAGGCGAGTATCCGGACCGCGCATGGAGCGACGAGCGATTCGCCGCGGAGTACAGTGAGGCCTTCGGCGGCCCCGTTCGGCGGCGGCTTGCGGCAGCCGCGACGTGGCTCGACTCGCTATTATATACCTACGAACCGGCCTGGAACAGCGGGCTCTGTCGGCGCGTCCAGGAGTGCGTCGACGTACCGATCCTCGCGGAGGGCGGCATCCGAACGCGGGGGCAGATCGACGACCTACTCGGTTCCGACTGCGACATGGTGGGATTGGGTCGACCCTTCTACGCCGAGCCGCGGCTCCCGGCGCGGCTGCTCGATGGTGGCCCCGAGACAGCGGTCGTCTGCGAGAACTGCAACAACTGCACCGTGCCGCAGGCAGCAGGCGAGCCGGGCGTCTGCCGGACGCCCGCGGTCTTAGCTGAGGCGGGGCGGCTCCGCAAAGCCGGTGCCTACGACCGCCTGCAGTCGGGTGAATCGGCCACGCAGATCGACGAGTCAAACCCCGGGACCGGCGATCCCTGATCCACGTCTGACGCGGCGAGTGTATTTTATACTCCGCCCTAATGCAGTTGGTATGAACCGGGCAACAACGTTCGTCACCGGGGCCCTCAGTGGGCTGGCTGCGGTGGCTGGCTGGCGCTATTACCGCTCGCGGGCCACCGAGCCGGTCGGCTACGAGATGCGCCGCACCGACGACGGCATCGAAATCAGGGAGTATCCGACGGTCGTAGTCGCTGAAACTGTCGCCGCAAACGAGGCCTCAGCCCGGCGGCGGCTCCAACACTACCTCGATGGGGCCAACAGCGTTGAGGCGAGAATCCCAGCGACGACGCCGCTCCGAACCCAGGTCGAATCGGTCGAAGTGCCGACCACCGACGGGAGCGAGTCGTCGACCCACCCGGTCCGGGTCGGTACCTACCTGCCGCCGGGCTACAGCCCCCAAACTGCTCCCGAGCCGACCGACCGCTCGGTGTTGCTTACTGTTGAAACACCCCGGACCATCGCTGTTCGGTCGGTGCCGATCTACCCGCCGGGCGATCGCGTAGAGCGGGCCAAAACGCGGCTGCTGGGTGCGATCGAGAACTCCGATCTGGTCGCGGTTGGCTCGCCGTTCGTCTTCAACTACGACAACTCCCTGCTGGGTTCGCTGACCGGCCGGGCCGAAGTCGGGATCGAAATCGCCTGACGCCGCCCCAGCCCGTTTCTATGGGATCCGACGCTGACGGAGCTCACGAGACAGAAGATATACACGTCTTATCGCCGGAGTAGTAGCTGTTCATGAGCAATCGACGACCGAGCCGACGGCAGTGTCTGCAACTTGGCGGGGCTGCGGTTGCGGTAAGCCTCACGGGTTGTCTCTCCCAGCTATCCCAAGACGAGTCCGGGAACGAGACCGACTCCGAATCGGCTTCTGACGGCGAGCCGGTCGCGGACGATCCGGAAACACGGGTGTATCGGGAGACCATCGACTCGGTTGTGCTCGTCCGGAACGATGAGGGGAGCGGCACGGGGTTCATGATCGACGACAGTCATGTCGTCACGAACGCCCACGTTGTCGGCGAAGCCTCCGAAGCCGAGATTCGCTTTTCCGAGGGTCAGTGGACGACCGGCGAGGTCGTCGGCACCGACCGACACAGCGACCTCGCGGCTATCGCTGTCGAAACCGTCCCGGAGTCAGCGACCCCGTTATCGTTCATCGACGGCGAGACCGAAGTCGGTACGGATGTTATCGCCATCGGCAACCCCTTCAATTTCGACGGGAGTGTCACCGCCGGGATCGTCAGCGGCGTCGACCGGTCGATCCCCTCGCCGACCGGCTTTACAATCCCGGATGCGATCCAGACCGACGCCGCGGTCAACCCCGGCAACAGTGGCGGCCCGCTGATGTCTCTCGATGGGGTGGTGGTCGCGGTCATCAACTCCGGCGGCGGCGACAACCTCGGCTTCGGGGTTTCGGCCCCGCTGGCCCGGCGTGTCGTGCCGGAACTCATCGAGACCGGGAGCTACGAACACAGCTATATGGGTGTCTCGTTCACTGACGTGACACCGGATGTCGCCGAGGCAAACGGACTGGACGAGCCGCGTGGCCTGCTCGTCGACGCGGTCGTCGAGGGCGGACCCTCCGAGGGCGTCCTCCAACCCAGCGAGGAGACGACGACTGTCGACGACACGGAGGTCCCGGTCGGCGGGGACGTCATGCTCTCGCTCGGCGAGGACGACCTCATGACGACGGAGGATCTGGGCAACTACCTCGCCCTCCAGACGCGGCCCAGCGACACCATCGCGGTGACGGTCCTGCGCGATGGGAGCGAACAAACCGTCGACCTTACGCTCGGCACCCGTCCCGACGAACTCGAATAGCTGACCACGACGCTATCTAAATAATCGGCAGCTACCGGAACACACCCACTGCCGCCCACGGTCTGTTTATATCTAGGCGGCGGCTACCGCGGTGGCTGCGACCGTTACAGGTAGTCGTGTTCGACCAGTCGGTCGACTGCCTCACGGAGTCGTTCTTCGCTCGCGGCATACGAGATTCGGGCGTAGCCGGGTGCGCCGAAGGCACTGCCCGGAACGGTGGCAACGTGGGCTTCCTGGATCGCGCCCTCACACCAGGCCTGATCGTCGTCGTCCACGGGGATCATCATATAAAAAGCCCCGTCGCCGACCGGCACGTCGACGTCGTGTTCGGCGAACAGGTCCGCAAGCATATCGCGGCGCTCGCGGAAGGCTTCGCGCATCTCCTCTACCGAGTCGTCGGTGCGCTCGGAGAGCGCTTCGAGCCCGGCGTGCTGGACGAAGTTCACCGCACAGGAAACCGAATGCGAGTGGAGTTTGCTCGCCTCGTCGATCAGGTCCTGTGGGGCGTGGATGTAGCCGAGTCGCCAGCCAGTCATCGAGAACGCCTTCGAGAAGCCATTCAGTGTGATCGTTCGGTCTTCCATCCCCTCCAACGAGCCCAGCGAGGTGGGCTCGACGCCGTAGGTGATCCGCTCGTAGATCTCGTCGGAGATGACCGCGAAGTCGTGTTCGACTGCGAGGTCCCGAACGCCTTCGAGGGCTTCGTCGGAGTAGACGGCTCCAGTGGGGTTCGACGGCGAATTGACGACCAGCAGTTCGGTCTCATCCGATACGGCTTCGGCTAGGTCGTCGAGGCCCGGCTCCAGTTGGAAGCCGTACGGCGAGAGGTCGACGCGATTGAGCGAGCCGCCCGAGAGTTTGACCATCGCCTCGTAGGAGACCCACGCCGGGTCCAGGAGCACGACCTCGTCACCGTCGTCGATCAGCGTATTGATCGCCTCGTAGAGCCCCTGTTTGCCGCCCGGCGTGACGATGATCTCGTCGGCGTCAGCGTCGACGCCCTGGTCGGTGAGCTTGTCAGCGAGCGCTTCCCGAAGCTCCAGGATTCCGTTCGAGGATGTGTAACCGGTGTGTCCGGCGTCCATCGCGTCCTTTCCGGCTTCGATGATGTTGTCGGGCGTCGGGAAATCCGGCTCGCCGACCGAGAGGTCGACGACGTCGATTCCCTCGGCCTCCAGCTCGCTCGATAGGTTGCTGATCGCCAACGTCGCGCTCGGTTCAACCCGGCCGACTCGGTCCGCAAACTCCATGTTCATTGTCCTACCCCTACCATATCCACCGCGGCGTTTACCGCTTCCGCTCCTTTGTCGACCCGCTCGCGGGCCTCCGCGCCGCTCATCCCCGGCCCGCTGACGCCGAAGGCCACCGGCGTATCCCGGTCGAGGCTCACGTCCGTGAGGGCTTGGGCAGCGGCGTCGGCGATCACCCGATCGTGGTCGGTGTCGCCGGTGACGATCGCGCCGATGACGGCGACGGCATCGATATCGTCGCGGCGGGCCAGTCGATCCGCGGCCAGCGGCGAGTCGTATGCGCCCGGCACTTCGAGTATTTCGGCGATCTCCACGCCTCGGTCGGCGGCGGCCTTTTCGGCGGCGGCCTGCATCTCGTCGGTGACCGAACTGTTGAATTGGGCCACCACTAGTCCGACTGCGGTCATAGCCCGAGATTGGCGGGTTCGGCAAAAGAACTACCGTTCGCGGGCCGCCGCGTGTGTCGACCGCCTGAAAACACAACTATATGCCCCGTCGCATCAGTAGCTTACAACTAAATGCGCACACTATGACTGTTGTCTTCTGGATTCTGGTCGTGTTTGCGACCGTTAGCTCGCTGTTTATGGCGTGGTCGCTGGGAGCCAACAGCAACTCGCCACCGTTCGCCCCCGCAATCGGTGCCAACGCGGTCTCAACGATGCGAGCGGCGTTCCTGATCGGTATTCTCGCAGCCGCTGGCGCGCTGACACAGGGGGGTGCGATCTCCGAGACGGTCGGGGCGAACCTGATCGACGGCGTAGCGATCACGCCGTTGGCGGCGGCCGCAGGGCTGTTGGTCGCGGCGGGATTCATGTCGTTCGGCGTCTACAGCGGGTATCCCGTCCCGGCGGCGTTCGCCACCACCGGCGCGATGGTCGGCGTCGGTCTCTCGCTGGGCGGCGATCCGGCGTTCGGGACCTACCAGCGGATCGGCACGTTCTGGCTGCTGGTCCCACCGACCTCCGGCGGGCTTGCCTACGTTACCGCGAAACTGCTCCGCCGCGAGGACGTCCCCGAAACGGTCTCCATCCCGTTTCTCGCGGCCGTGGTCGCTGGCATTCTCGCCAACGTCCGGCTCGGAATCATCCCACATCCCGACCGCGCGCAGGGATCGGTTGCTGAGGCCCTCGCACGGCTTGTCGGCGACCCTTCCGTCCTCGGCGTCGATATCGCCGTCGGCGGCGTGACGCTTGTGTTTGCGGCTCTCGGATTTCGGGCGATTCGTCGACGGACCCAAGCTTCGGTTGAAGCAGGAGTCCGGACCCTGCTCGTCGCCCTCGGGAGCGTCGTCGCCTTCTCCAGCGGCGGCAGTCAGGTCGGCCTCGCCACCGGCCCGCTTGAAAACCTCTACGGAGCCGAACTCGGCCTCCCGAGTATCGTGCTGCTGGCTATCGGTGCGACCGGCATCCTTGCGGGGGCATGGATGGGCGCGCCGCGGCTTCTGCAGGCGACCTCCCGGGAGTACGCCCAACTCGGCCTCCGCCGGTCGATCGCGGCGCTCGTGCCGGGATTCATCATCGCCCAACTGGCGATTACCCTCGGGATCCCGATCTCGTTCAACAACATCATCATTTCGGGGGTGATCGGCGGCGGACTCGCGGCCGGATCGGCTGGCGTTTCCCGCCGAAAGATCGGTGTGACTGTCGGCTTCTGGCTCATTACGCTGGTCGGCTCGATAACTATCGGCTTCGGGCTCTACCGAGGGCTGTCGACACTGCTCGGAGTTCAGTAGTCGGCGGTTATTTATATACAATCGCCGGGCGGACCACAGCTACCGGACGACAGTGACTGTAACCGGAGCTTCTCCGAGGACCGCCGTGGCGACCGTGCCGAGCAGGCGTCTGGTGAGTTCGCCACGATCGCCACCGTGGCCGCCCATAACGATGTGGTCGACGTCGTGGCTCTCGGCGTACTCGACGATACTCTCGGCAGGATCACCGGTTTCGACGGCGGTGTCGACCGACCGGTCAGCGGCCGCAGCCTCGGTTTTCGCACGCTCGATCAGCCGCTCGGCGCGCTCGTGGGCTGCGGCCTGCCGCGACTCGTCGGGCTCCAAAACCCCGCCTTCGCTCATCCCGGCATCGAGCGGCGTGACGATATTTAAAACAGTCATCCGACAGTCGAATACGGCAAGCGCGTGTGCCAACGCCTCGTCGGCCAGCGGCGAGCCATCCAGCGGAACGAGCACGTGTGAGGGTTCCATACTGCCTGTTGCATGGCGACGTACAAATATCCCGTCCGGCGTCGAGTGGGAACACGAACGTTTTCCCGACAGCCCCCCAGCGTTCGACTGTGACAGCCGGACCGACAGCCGACAGTCGATACAGCTGGTTCGTGGCGGTCGTCGGGGCGATTGCGATGATCTTCACCTTCGGCACGCCGCTGTCCTACGGCATCTTCCGCCAACCGTTCAGCGAGACCTTCGGCGTCTCGCCGGTCGCCCTGTCGACCGTGTTTTCGGTGATGTTGTTTACGTTCTTTATTGGGTCGGGGATCGTCGGCGTGCTGTCGGTCCGGTTTCCCGCCCGTGGCGTCCTGTTGGCCGCCGCGGCCGCGACCGGACTGATCGCGCCCGCGCTGTATGTCGTCGACTCCTACTACGGTCTGCTGGTCGTCTTCGCGGTCCTCGGTCTCGCGCTCGGCACGGCGTTCGTTCTGACCGCGTCGATCATCCCGCGGTGGTTCGACGAGTATCGTGGTGCCGCGACGGGGTTGATTTTCGTCGGCAACGGGCTGGGGCTGTTCGTCCTCCCGCCGCTGTGGCAGCGGGCCTTTGCGACCTTCGGGGTCAGGCAGGGGTTTTTGTCGATCATGTCGGTGACCGCAGTCGCCTTTCTGCTGGTGGGGCTCGTCTGTCGACGCCCGCCGTGGACCGACCAGTCGGTGACCTCGGCCCGTGAGATCGTCGGCTGGGTCGGCGAGCTAGCCCGAACCCGGTCGTTTCAGCTGTTGTTCGTCGGGATGGGGCTGGCCTTCGCGTGGTACCAACTGCTGGCGGCGTATGCGGTCGACCTGTTTTCGGCCCGCGGGCTGACTCAAGCGGGCGCGTCGACGGCGTTCGGCTTCATCGGCGGCGTCAGTATCATCTCGCGGATCGGCGGCGGCTATCTCGGCGATCGGTTCGGCTCCCGCCGGGCGTTTCTCGGCTCGCTCGGCTTCGCGACGGCGGGGATCGCCCTGCTCGTGATCCCGCAGGTTTCGGCGCTGGCCGTCGCCGTCTTTCTGATCGGCCTCGGGTTGGGCGGCTCGGCGACGCTCTACATCCCGGTGCTCATGCAGGTGTATCCCCCGGAGAAAGACAGTGCCGTGATCGGCGTTTTTAATGTGGCTGGCGGGCTCGGATCGCTGCTCATGCCGCCGCTCGGCACGGCGAGCATCGCCTACACTGACGGCTACACCGTTGCGATCCTGTTGACCGTCGGCGTCACGCTCGTCGCCTTTTGGTTGGTGGTCGCCGGGACGGCCGACTCGTCGGTCTAACCGGCGGCTCGTCCGAGGTGGGAATCCTTATAGCCCGTCGACGGAATCCCTCGGGTATGTCAGTCACACTTCCCGGTCCCACGCTGGGCGTCGTCGGTGGCGGCCAGCTCGGCCGTATGCTCGGCGAGGCCGCCGCCCCACTCGGCGTCGACCTCGTCGTCCTGGATCCGACTCCAGAGTGCCCCGCCTCGCCGGTCGCCCGCAAGCAGATCGTCGGTGATTTCGACGACCCCGACGCCATCAGAGAGCTCGCCGAAGTCTCCGACGCGCTCACCTACGAGATCGAACTCGCCGATCCGGATGTCCTCGCCGAGGTCAGCGAGGAGTTCGACGTGCCGGTCAACCCCGATCCAGGAACCCTCCGGACGATCCAGGACAAACTCGTCCAGAAGGAGGCGCTGGCCGACGCCGGGATCCCGGTGCCAGACTTCATCGGCATCGGTGGCGAGAAGGATCTCAAGATGGTCGTCGACGAACTCGACGGTGTGATGCTCAAGGCTCGTGAGGGCGGCTACGACGGCCGAGGCAACACGCCCGTCCAGGACCCCGACGACGCAGCCGACGCACTCGACGAACTGGGCGTCGAGACGATGGCCGAATCCTTCGTCCCCTTCGAACGCGAACTCTCGGTGATCGGCGTCAAGGGAGCCGACGAGGTGGCGACCTACCCAGTCACCGAGACGATCCACGAGGAAGAGATCCTGCGGGCCAGCGTCTCACCGGCCCGGACCGACGACGAGACGCTTGATCGCGCCCACGAAGTCGCTACCGAAGTCCTGGAGTTCCTCGATGGCTGGGGCGTCTACGGGATCGAACTGTTCGAGACCGAAGCCGGGGAGATCCTCGTCAATGAGATCGCGCCCCGACCGCACAACTCCGGCCACTGGACGATCGAGGGCGCACGCACCTCACAGTTCGAGAACCACATCCGGGCCGTACTGGGCTGGCCGCTCGGCTCGACCGAGCTTCGGGAGCCGACGGTTTCGGCGAACATTCTGGGCGACGTGGACGAACCTGAGGAAGCGACCCTTTATAATATCGACTCGATCCTCGACGAACCGAACGCCCACCTCCACTGGTACGGCAAAACGCAGGCTCGCCCGCTTCGCAAGATGGGCCACATTACCGTTACCGACCCCGAGGAGGGTGATCGAGGCACGCTGCTCGACCATACCGAATCGCTCCGCGACGGGCTGACGTTCGTCAGCGAATCGCAGTAACTACTGCCTACCAGCACGCAGACACCAGTAGCCAATGACTACCGCACCCGAAGTCCAAGATCTGATCGACCGACTCGAAGCCGAAGCCGACCAGAACCGCGATCCAGCTGAGACTCCCGACGTGGGGATTATCATGGGATCGGATTCCGATCTCGACGTGATGGCCGGAGCCTATGAGGCCCTCGAAGCACTCGGCTTCGCCGAACAGACCGACTTCGAGAACCCACCCGAGAGCCGCTTTACCTTCGAGAGCTACGTCGTCTCGGCCCACCGAACGCCCGAACTGATGTACGTCTACGGCGAGACCGCCGCTGACCGCGGCATCGACGTGATCATCGCGGGCGCGGGCGGGAAGTCGGCGGACCTGCCTAACATGACCGCCTCGATTGCCTACCCGATTCCTGTCATTGGGGTCCCTGTCCAGGAGAAATCCGTCGACTCAGTCATCGGAATGCCGACTGGTGCACCGATCACCGCGGTCGACGCTGGCAAGTCGTTCAATGCCGGGCTCTCGGCCGGGCAGATCCTCTCACGCGAGCACGACGAGATCGAGCAGGCACTCGTCGAGTTCCATGATGCCCAACTGAGTGATGTCGGCGAGGTTTCGAAGGCGCTCCACGATCTGGGCATCGACGGTTTCCGAGAACGCGAGTCGTAGACAACGTCGCTTCTGGGGTTAGAAATCCGCACCGTCGACCAGTAGCTCGCTTTTGATGTAGGATTCGAGTTCCTCCCGGAGCATCGATCTCGGCGTGTCGGTCCGGGTCGTCTCCTGGAGGTTGATGCCTTCGAGCGTGGCGCTGAGGAACTCCGCCATCCGGTGGGGGTCGACCGATTCGAACACGCCCGCATCAATCCCGTCCTGGATGATGTTGGCGAGGTAGTCGACCAGATCGGCGGACATCTCGGTGAACTCCTCGCGGAACGCCGGGTTCTGGATCGCCTGCGAGCGCAGTTCCAGATAGGTTCCGATCCGATCGTTGGCGTCCGGTCTCCCTTCCGGGGCGGGGTAGTCGCCGAGCGAGATGGTGATATAGGCCTTCAGGTCGCCGACCGGATCGCCGGCCGATTCGATCCGGTAGCCCCGCTCGAAGTAGTCCCGCATATATTGGACGAACGACAGCAGAATGTCGTCCTTGCCGTCGAAGTGGTGGTAGAACGTCGACTTGGTAAGATCCGACTCGTCGGCGATCCGCTGGATCGAGATGCCCGGGTAGCCGTGTTTCTGCAGGGCCGCGAACGTCGCCATCATGATCGCCTCGTGGGTGTCAGCCGGCTCACCGTCGAGCGGTGCCTCCTCGCTCATGGGCCGGGGTTGTCGACCGGCGGAAATATAGCTTATTACTGGGCGACACAAGGAGTGTGGTGGCAGCCGCCGGCTGGCGGCCCCCAAGCCGGAGACGGTTTATACGCGATAGCAGGCTGCGATCAGACCGTCCCGGGGATCCAGACGCCGGTCGGGATGAGGCCCGCGACGTACAGCAGGCCGATACCGAACGACCAGACGACGATCGCCATCGCTGGCGGGTCAATGTGGGTCCGGCCGTGGGCGTAGAAGATCCGCTGAGTGACTTCGCCAAGAACTGCTGCGATGAGCCCCAGCCCACCGGCGATGAGCAGTCCTGCGGTCACCGAGAGTCCCGCGAGGGCCGCATCACCGGAGGCAGTCACCGCGAGGAAGACCGTCGACCCCGCCAGCGTGATGTGGTGGGTGACCGGGAAGTTCTCGACGCCGAGATTCAAGAAGAGTAGCGAGGCGGCGCTGAGCCCGAAGCCGAGGAACGGGCTGCCGGTTCGGAACGCGAGGTAGCCCGAGGCCAGTCCGGCAATGAAGCCGATAGCGCTGACTTCGGCCCACTTGTACTGCTGGGGGAGCCACGGCTCGGTCGCGAGCCACTCGCCTTCCGGCTCGCCGCCGTTTTCGACGCTGCCTGCGCCGCCCGCAGCATCGCCGACCGTCTCGCCGCGCTCGAAGGGCCCCATATCCAGGAGCCCGCTGCCCTTCGGCTTGCCGACCAACGCGTAGCCGAAGACCGCCCGGTGGACGAACGCGCTGACCACGATGCTCACCGGAATCGGGTCGACCGTGACAAGCAGGTTCCGCGAGAGCTGTTCGATGGCGATGCCGAGCAGGCCAAAGAGGCCACCGACCGCCAGCACGTCGGGTTTGTTGCCGAGCGCGAAGCCGATGTCCTTGGCGTTGTGGTAGTCGAAGCCTGACTCCATGTAGCCCTTCTTGGCCGCGTAGGCCGCGGCTGCGGCCCCACCGGCGAAGGAGATGTGGGGGCCGAAGACGTGGCCGAAACCGATCCCCACGAGGTCGACCGACCCCTCGGGGGCGACGCCGACGATGTTCGCCGCCGCACCGGCGACCACGAGCAGGCCGGTGAGCACGAACGCCGGGAGTGCGCCGATGGCCGCGCCGAAGGCACCGCCCGCGAACGCGCCGACCCAGATCGAGGGCTCGCCGAGGACGCTCGCCACGTCGCCGAACGAGCCGCCGAAGGCCTGCAAGACGAGCTCGGGTGCGAGTTCAACAGGCATCCGTGATCACCGTCATCTTTCGATTGGTCGACTGGCTGCTATCTGTCGCTGCTGTCCTGGAGTCGATGCGACCGTCGTGGAACACACCACACTGCGAGTTACCCCCCGCCGATGTAGTGGCTCCGTTATCCAGTTTCCGTGTCATGTATTCACCATCTGCGTCTCGAACGAACGTTCGTTTTATTATTAATGTGTTGGTTTTTCCTGAATGAAGGTCGGATCGGAGCGGCAGCGTCGAAACCGGCGTGTCGACGACGGGACAGGCTCGGTAGACCGTGGAAAATCAGCGTCGTAGTCGCTTCCATGTACGCAATATACACGCAGCAGAGCAGGGAGCGGGTTCGGTTGTATCAGCCAGCCAGTAGCCAGTCGACAGCCCACAGCGAGTAGTCGTTCAAGATGACGGCACCATCGAGTCAAACAACGGAACGTAACTGTGGGCGCTGATAGTTCAACGAACCAGTATGGCTAGGTGTTCTGCCTGAGACAGCCGGTCAAAAATCAACGCTTATGAGGGGCGGGTTCAAATCTCCGCACGTTACGGAGAACCCGGAATGTCATGGATAGCAATCGGGGCATTGGCACTCGTCGGAATCGCCATCCCACTCGCAATGATGGTGGTCTCGGCGCTTCTGCGTCCAAGCGTCCCCGAACAAGGCAAGTCGACAACCTACGAGAGCGGTGAGATTCCGACCGGCTCGGGACACGTTCAGCTCAACATCCAGTACTACATGGTCGCGCTGCTGTTCGTCGTCTTCGATATCGAGACGGTGATGATCTTCCCGTGGGCGGTCATGTACCGCAGCGCACTCGAAGCGGGCGTCCCGCTATCGCAGGCGCTGCTCCCAATGTTGCTGTTCGTTGGGATCCTCGTCATCGGTCTCGTATGGGCGTGGCGCATTGGGGCCGTCGAGTGGACAACGAGTCTGCGGGCCTCGGCGCAAAAGACAGAGAGACAGAACACATGAGCAGCGACAATCAACAACCATTCGTCACCGACAGCTCGAACGTAGCGACAGACACCCGCGAGGCACGACTCGCGGGCCAGGACGACCGATTCAACTCCCGACTCCGGGAGGCGTTCGGCTCCTCGCCGTTCATCCTCACCAAGTTCGATAAGTTCATGAACTGGGTGCGGGGGTCGTCGATGTTCATGCTTCAGTTCGGGATCGCCTGCTGCAGCATCGAGATGATGCACACCTACGCGGTCAAACACGATCTCGACCGCTTCGGTGCTGGCGTCCCACGAGCATCGCCACGACAGGCCGACGTGATCATCATCCCCGGGACCATCGTCTCGAAGTTCGCCCCGCGGATGAAACGCGTCTACGACCAGATGCCCGAACCCAAGTTCGTCATCGGCATGGGCTCGTGTACCATCTCGGGTGGGCCGTTCCAGGAGGGATACAATGTCGTCAAGGGGGCCGAGGAGGTCATCCCCGTCGACATCCACGTCCCCGGCTGTCCGCCCCGACCCGAGGCGCTGATCTACGGGGTCGCCAAACTCCAGGAGCGGATCGCCAACGGCGAGTCCGCGCCGGTCGTCGTCAAACCCTACGAGCTCGAACAGTTCGGCGATCTCGAACGCGACGAGATCGTCGACCAGCTCGCCCAAGAGATCGACACCGAGGATCTGGTCATGCGGTACAACTGGGCTGATTCACCATGAGCGTCGAACTCCCCGACACCACTGGCGTCGCCGAACAGTCACCCGAAGAGCTCGCCGAGTTGCTCGGCGACCTCGTGATCGGCCGCGAGGAACACCTCAACGCTCCCGGCTTCGTTATCAAACCCGACACCGTGGTTGAGACGCTGCGTCGGCTCCGCGACGATGCGGGCTTCGACCACCTCTCGTGTGTCACGGCCCAGGAGTACGAAGACCGGTTCGAGTCGATCTACCACCTCACAAAGTTCGATGACCGGACCCAGGAGGTCTCCATTGTCGTGCCCGCGGACAAGGAAAACCCCGTCAGTCAGTCGGCAAACGAGGTCTTCCGGACCGCAGACTGGCACGAGCGTGAAGCCTACGATCTGGTCGGCATCAACTACGACGAGCATCCCGACCACCGACGGATTCTGCTCCCCGAAACGTGGCAGGGCCATCCGCTCGGGAAGGACTACGATCAGGACCAGCCACAGGTCGTCCCGCTGCGGGAACACGCCAACCCACTCTTAGAGGATCAGAAAGCCGAGGGCGACAGCGAGACGATGTTCCTCAACATCGGCCCGCACCACCCGGCGACCCACGGCGTGCTCCACATCAAGACCGTTCTCGACGGCGAGCAGGTGGTCGACCTCGAACCCGACATCGGCTACCTCCACCGCTGTGAGGAGCAGATGTGCCAGAACAGCACGTATCGCTACCAGATCATGCCGTACCCCGACCGCTGGGACTACATCTCGGCGGGGCTGCTCAACGAGTGGGCCTACGCGCGTGTGGCCGAGGATATGGCCGACATCGAGGTCCCGGAGTACGCCCAGATTATCCGGACGATGGGCGCGGAACTCTGCCGGATGGCGGCGCACTTCCTCGCGCTGGGGACGTTCGCTCTCGACATCTACGGCGACTTCACCGCGCTGTTCATGTACTCGATCCGCGACCGGGAAAAGGTCCAGAACATCCTGGAGGACCTGACCGGTCAGCGACTCATGTTCAACTACTTCCGGCTCGGCGGGGTCGTCTGGGATCTGCCCGAACCCCGCGAGGAGTTCTTCGAGAACACCCGGGACTTCCTGGACGAACTCCCGACCGCGCTCGAAGAGTACCACGACATGATGACCTCCAACGAGATCCTCCAGATGCGGACCGTTGGAACCGGCGTGCTGCCGCCGGAGGTCGCCAAGAGCTACGGCGCGACCGGACCGGTCGCCCGCGGTTCGGGTGTCGACTACGACCTCCGACGCGACGACCCCTACGGCTACTACGAGAATCTCGATTGGGACGTCGTTACCGAGGACGGCTGTGACAACTACAGCCGACTGCTCGTCCGGATGCGCGAGGTCGAACAATCGGCCCGCATCGTCGAGCAGTGTATCGACCTCCTCGAAGACTGGCCCGAAGACGAGCGGAACATCCAGGCCAACGTCCCGCGGACGATCAAACCCGACGACGACACCGAGATCTACCGGGCGGTCGAAGGCGCGAAGGGCGAACTCGGGATCTACATGCGCGCCGACGGCACCGAAAAGCCGGCCCGCTTCAAGATCCGGAGTCCGTGTTTCTCGAACCTCCAGACGCTGCCCGAGATGTCTAACGGCGAGTACGTCCCTGACGCGATCGCCTCGCTGGGCAGCCTCGACATTGTCCTCGGAGAGGTGGATCGCTAATGGTGGGGCCACTCCAGAGCGAGGTGGTACTCCTGCCCGAACGGATCGCCGACCTGCTCGGCCTCGGCGGCGTTGCTGGCGAGGTCGTCGGCGCGCTGATCGGCGCGTTCATCGTCGGCAACGTCATGCTGGCGATGACTGGCGTCGCTGGACCGTGGGCCAAGCGGAAGATCACCGCCGCCTTCACCGACCGGATCGCCGTCGACCGGATCGGCCCGTTCGGTCTGCTGATCATCGTCGCCGACTCGGTGCGACTGCTCTCGAAGGAGCTGATCATTCCGGAGGGTGCGGACCGACCCTCCTACGATCTCGCGCCGATCATCCTGCCCGCGTCGGCACTGCTCGGCTTTGCGGTGATTCCGATGGGCAGCGGGATCCATCTCGCTGACCCCGAAGCCGGACTCGCATTGGTGTTTGCGTTCGCCTCCATCGCCTCGATTTCGCTGGTGATGGGCGGCTACGCCTCGAACAACAAGTACTCGCTGATGGGTGGACTCCGTGCGGTCGCCCAGAACATCGCCTACGAGATCCCGCTGATTGTCACCGCGATGTCGGTGGTCGTCTTCGCCGGCTCGCTGCAGATGAGTACGATCGTCGCCGAGCAGACGTCGACGCTGATCTCGCTCGGTGGGATCAGCATCCCGGCGTGGTACGCCTTCGTCAATCCGTTCGCCTTTGTGCTGTTTCTCGTGGCGAACATGGCCGAGATCGGCCGCAATCCGTTCGACATTCCGGAGGCCCCGACCGAGATCGTCGCTGGCTACCAGACCGAGTACTCTTCGGTGTACTTCGTGTTGTTCTACCTCGGGGAGTTCCTCCACGTCTTCCTGGGTGGGGCGATCATGGCGACGATCTTCCTTGGAGGACCAGCCGGGCCGGTCCTCCCAGGCTTCGTCTGGTTCGTCATCAAGATCTGGGCCTTTTTCCTGTTCACCCAGTGGTGCCGCTCGGCCATCCCGCGGGTCCGTATCGACCAGTTGATCGAAATCGGTTGGAAAGGAATGTTAGTGCTCTCGTTCGCTAACTTGGTGCTCACGGCCATCATCGTGGGAGTGATCGCATAATGATTGGAATTCTCAAAGGCATGGCGACGACGATGAAACACGCACTGGACGGGAAGACGTTCACCGTCAAATACCCCGAAACAGCGCCCGAAGTGAGCCCACGGTTCCGCGGCGTCCACAAGTTCAGCCAGGAGCGCTGTATCTGGTGTCGACAGTGCGAGAACGTCTGTCCGAACGACACCATTCAGATCGTGATGGACGACCAGCGCAACGGCGAGCAGTACAACCTCCACATCGGCCAGTGTATCTACTGCCGACTCTGTGAGGAGGTCTGTCCCGTCGACGCCATCCTGCTGACCCAGAACTTCGAGTTCACGGCGGACACCAAAGACGAGTTCGTCTACAACAAAGAACAGCTCAAGAACGTGCCGTGGTACAAGGGGATCGACCCGCTCAACTCGCGCAATCCCGACCGTGGGGCGTGGATCGGCGAGGGCGACGGCGAAGTCGACTACCAGTAGTCGGACGGATCGTTCTCGAAATCTTCAAAGGGATACCTTAAGGATACACACACAATGGTTTATGAGACCATCGCGTTCGCGCTGTTCGCCCTGATCACGTTGGGCTTCAGCATGGGTGTCGTCCTCGTCGACGACGTGTTTCACGCGTCGTTGCTTTTGGGCGGGGCCCTTCTGAGCGTCGCGGTGCATTACGTAATGCTGCAGGCCGAGTTCCTCGCAGCGATGCAGATCCTCGTCTACGTCGGCGGGGTTCTCATCCTAATTACGTTCGCCGTGATGCTGACGCGACAGGAGACGGAGACGGAGGTGAGTAGTGTATGACTGACGACGAACCGGGCAGTTCGTCACGCAAACCCGGGCTCGCGGCTGTTGCACTGTTCGGTGTGCTGGCCGCGGTCGTACTCGGCTCGGCCAGTGGCTTCAGCGACCCCGCCGCGGGCTTTCCCGCGGGCGAATCGATTATCCACAACATCGGCTATGCGCTGTTCGATATTGACCTCGGCGGGATTCCCTCGGAAGGATTCCTCGCCGCGTTCCTGATCATCGCTATCGCGCTGGATGTCGCACTCGATAGTGCGGTCTACCTCGCCAAGCAGGAAGACGAGGGTCGGATCATCTCGGCGCTGACCGACGGCGGTCAGGATATCGTCGACGGCGAGGTCGCGGGCACAACTGAGACCGACGAAACCGACCGCGGAGGTGACCGCTGATGGTACCACCGGAGTACTATCTACTGCTGTCGTCGGGGCTGTTCTGTATCGGCCTCTTCGGCATCCTGACGCGGCGCAACGCGCTGTACTTCCTGATGTCGGTCGAGCTGATGCTGAACGCCGCGAACATCAATCTGGTTGCCTTCTCCTTCTACTGGGGCAACCTGACCGGCCAGACGTTCGCGCTGTTCGCTATCGCGCTTGCGGCCGCGGAGGTCGCGGTCGGCATCGGCATCATCCTCGCGCTGTACCGCAACTTCGGAGATGTCGACGTGATGCAGGCAGCAACAATGAGGTGGTAAAGATATGGTAACCGCATTCGACTACGTTCCGGCAATCGTTCTGTTGCCGTTCGTCTCGTTCGTCGTCGCACTGTTCCTCGGGAAGAACCTCCCGAAGAAGGGTGCCTACGGTGGGATCGCCGCCACCGCGGGCTCGTTGCTGCTATCGATCTGGGTGCTGTTTGCCGTCCGCGGCGGCGGTGCTCACCAGGAGACCTACTGGACGTGGGCCGAGGGCGTTGGCTCCCAACCCTTTACCTTGGAGTTCGGCGCGCTGATCGACCCGCTGTCGGCGCTCATGCTCGTCATCGTGACGCTGATCGCCACGCTGGTCCACGTCTTCAGCCTCGGCTATATGAACGACGAGGGCGAACGCGACCTGCCGCGCTACTACGCCGGCCTCGGGCTGTTTACGGCCAGTATGCTCGGCTTCGTCATCGCCGACAACCTGCTGATGGCGTTCATGTTCTTCGAGCTGGTGGGACTCTGTTCGTTCCTCCTGATCGGCTTCCACTTCCGCGAGGAAGGGCCGCCGTCGGCAGCCAAAAAAGCGTTCCTCGTCACCCGCTTCGGTGACTACTTCTTCCTCGTCGGCGTCGTCGCCGTCTTTGCGACGTTCGGCACGGCGGCCTTCGCGGGCGCGGAATCGTTCCCGGCACTCGCCGAGGGCGCACTCGCAGGCAACGTCGACGTCTGGACGCCCGGCGGCCTCGATGTGATGACGTGGTTCACCGTCGTCGGTCTGCTCGTTCTTGGCGGCGTGATGGGTAAATCCGCCCAGTTCCCGCTCCACACGTGGCTGCCCGACGCGATGGAGGGTCCGACCCCCGTCTCGGCACTGATCCACGCAGCGACGATGGTTGCAGCCGGTGTTTACCTCGTCGCCCGGATGTACGGCTTCTACGTGCTGACGCCGACGACGATGGGGATTATCGCCCTCGTCGGCGGCTTCACCGCGCTGTTCGCCGCAACGATGGGGATCGTCAAAGAGGAGCTCAAACAGGTGCTCGCCTACTCGACGATCTCACAGTACGGCTACATGATGCTCGCCCTCGGTTCGGGCGGCTACGTCGCGGCGGTCTTCCACCTGACCACTCACGCCTTCTTCAAGGCGCTGCTCTTCCTCGGTGCTGGCTCGGTCATCATCGCCATGCACCACAACGAGAACATGTGGGATATGGGTGGCCTCAAAAACAAGATGCCTGTGACCTACTGGACGTTCCTCGCGGGTTCGCTCGCGTTGGCGGGGATCTTCCCGTTCGCTGGCTTCTGGTCGAAAGACGAGATCCTGTATGAGGCACTGATTCACGGCCTCAACGAGCCGCTGATCCTCGTGGGCTACGTCTTCGGGCTGCTCGCAGTGCCGGTCACCGCGTTCTACACCTTCCGGATGGTCTTCCTGACCTTCCACGGCAACGCACGGAGTGAGACCGCACGCAACCCCGAACCTGTCCGCTGGAACGTCAAGGGGCCGCTGTCGGTCCTCGGCGTGCTGGCCGCGGTCACTGGCGTCATCAACATGGTGCCAGTCCAGAAGGTCCTCGGCATCGAGGGCATCGACTATCTCCACCTGTGGCTCAACAACCACTACGGTGGCATCGAGGGGCTGTCGTCGCACCACTACGCCGAGATTGGCCCCTACAGTAGCGGCACCCTATTCGGCGGCGAGGTCGCCACTGTCGTCGCCGGCGCAGCCGTCTCGCTCGGCCTCGCGGTCGGTGGCTTGCTGCTGGCATGGAAGCTCTACAACGTCGCCGAACCAGTCGAACACACCGATAAGCTCGGCGGCGCGAAATCGCTGCTGTACAACAACTACTACCAAGACGAGTTCCAGGTCTGGCTGGCCAACCGCACCCGAGGCGTCTCGGGCGGGGCCGACACCTTCGATCAGGGCGTCGTCGACGGCGTCGTCAACGGTGTCTCGTCGGTCAGCCTCGTCAGCGGTGACCGGATCAAACGCATCCAGACCGGGGTTGTCGGCAACTACGCACTGCTCCTGACGCTGAGCCTGACGGCGCTGCTTGTCGTCTTCGCGCTCATAGGAGGGTGGTTCTGATGATTATCGAAGCACTACTTGCATTCACGTTTGCCGCCGCACTGCTCGTCTTCGCCGTCCCGAACAAGTACGCCCACAAACTCGCCTTCGGGCTGAGTCTGGTTCCCATCGCCGGGAGCCTCTACATGTGGTCGGCCTTCGAGGCGGGCGGCAACGCACTCACCGGCGGCCAGATCGCCTTCGAGACGGTCGCCCCGTGGCTCGAAGTCGCCGGCTACCAGCTGCAGTGGTATGTCGGCGTCGACGGGATTAGCCTGCCGTTGGTCGTCCTGACGACGTTCCTCACCGCGCTGGCGATCATGAGCGCATGGACTCCCATCCAGGACCGACAGAGCCAGTTCTACGGCCTGATGCTCCTGATGGAGGCCAACCTGATTGGCGTCTTTACCGCACTGGACTTCTTCGTCTGGTTCATTTTCTGGGAGGCCGTCCTCGTCCCGATGTACTTCCTCATCGGCGTCTGGGGTGGCCCGCGCCGGAAGTACGCCGCGATCAAGTTCTTCGTCTACACCAACATCGCCTCGCTGGTGATGTTCATCGCCTTCATGGCGCTGGTATTCTCGCTGCCGGTCGAGACGTTCGGCCTGCCGGAGATCACTCAGTCGCTCGCCGCAGGCGAACTCACCGCGTTCTACGGTCTGCCAGCCGACACGCTGGCGCTGGTCGTCTTCGCGGCGATGTTCGTCGGCTTCGCGGTCAAGGTGCCGGTCGTTCCGGTCCACACGTGGCTGCCGGACGCCCACGTTGAAGCACCCACGCCCGCATCGGTCATGCTGGCTGGCGTGCTCCTGAAGATGGGGACCTACGCCCTGCTCCGATTCAACTTCACGATGCTACCCGAGCAGGCAAGCACCTTCGCGATCCCGATCGCGATCATCGCGGTCGTCTCGGTGATCTACGGCGCGATGTTAGCGCTCGCCCAGACGGACCTCAAACGGATTGTCGCCTACTCGTCGGTGTCGTCGATGGGCTACGTCATCCTCGGCCTCATCGCCTTCACCGAGTTCGGAATGGGTGGGGCGACGTTCCAGATGGTCGCCCACGGCCTCATTTCGGGGCTGATGTTCATGGCGGTCGGCGTCATCTACAACGCGACCCACACCCGGATCGTCGACGATATGTCCGGACTCGCCGACCGCATGCCGGTCGCCGTCTGGATTCTCGTTGCCGGTGCGTTCGCCTACATGGGCCTGCCGCTGATGGCCGGCTTCGCCGGGGAGTTCTTCATTTTCGTCGGCTCCTTCGGGTCGACGGCGCTGCCCTACGCGCCGGTGTTCACCGCGCTGGCGATGTTCGGCATCGTCATCGTCGCCGGCTACCTGCTGATGGCCATGCAGAACACGCTGTTCGGGCCCTTTAGGCTCGAAACCGACTACGAGATCGGTCGCGCGCCGGTCCACGATATCGCGCCGCTGGTGGCGCTGCTCGGGGCGATTATCCTGCTCGGCGTCGCACCCTCGTTGTTCTTCGACATGATACTCGATGCAACCGTTCCGATTCTTGAACTGGGAGGTGGGCTATGAGCCTCCTCCAGATCGAACCGACCAACTGGATCTACGCCATGTGGTCGCTCCAGCCGGTCGTCATCCTGGCTGTGACCGCCCTGCTGGTGTTGGGGATCGACAGCCTCTCGCCGGATTCCCGTTCGAACCGGCTGCTGGCCGGCACGGCGACAGTCGGCACGCTCGTCGCACTCGGTGTGACGGTGTGGTATCTCGCCGCCGGAACCGGCGCTGCGGGCACCGGTGGCCCGATCAGCCTCTTCAGCGACGCGATCGTCGTCGACGGGATGGGGCTGTTCTTCATCGCCATCTTCACCAGCGTCGCCGCGATGGTCGTCGTCGCTAGCGCCGACTACCTCGAAGACGACGACAACCCGGCGGCGTTCTACTCGCTGCTGTTGTTCGCGACGACCGCCATGTCGTTGATGGCGGTCTCGAACTCCTTGGCGACAGTCTTCATCAGCCTGGAGATGGCCTCGCTACCGTCCTACGCGCTGGTCGCCTACCTCAAGACCAACCGTGGGAGCGTCGAAGCCGGTCTCAAGTACTTCCTGATTGGGGCGGTGTCGGCGGCAGTGTTTGCCTTCGGTATCAGCCTCGTCTACGCCGCAACCGGCTCGCTGCTGCTGCCGGAGGTCGCTGCCGCGATCGGCGATGTGAGCGATCTTGCAGGCATCCTCGGCATGGGGATTCTGATGGTCGCTGGTGGGTTCCTGTTCAAGACGGCCTCGGTGCCGTTCCACTTCTGGGCACCCGAGGCCTACGAGGGGGCTCCTGCGCCTGTGAGCGCGTTCCTCTCGTCGGCCTCGAAGGCCGCCGGGTTTGCGGTTGCGTTCCGCGTGTTCGCGGTCGCGTTCACGCCAGCACTCGACGTGGTGATCGACTGGGGACTGCTGTTCGGTATCCTCGCAGTCGTCACGATGATCCTCGGGAACTTCGCCGCCGCAACCCAGACCAACGTCAAACGGATGTTGGCCTACTCCTCGATCGGCCACGCGGGCTACGCGCTGATCGGCCTCGCGGCGATCACCGCCGGGGCAAGCGAGGCCAACGCGACAGTAATGGGTGCGGCAATGGCCCACCTGTTCGTCTACGGCTTTATGAACACGGGCGCGTTCCTGTTCATCGCCATGGTCGAATACTGGGGCGTCGGCCGGACCTTCGAGGATTACGCCGGACTCGGCCGGAAGGCACCGATGGCCTCGATCGCGATGGCCGTCTTCATGTTCAGCCTCGCCGGACTGCCGGTGTTCGGCGGCTTCTTCTCGAAGTACTTCCTGTTCCTCGGGGCGATCAACGCCGGCTTCTGGTGGCTCGCCGCGGTCGGTGCAGTCACCAGCGCGCTATCGCTGTACTACTACAGCCGCGTCGTCAAAGCACTGTGGTTCGAGGAGCCGAACGGTAACCTCGATGCCCTCGACAGCAAGCCAACCGGCCTGTACGCCGCGGTCATCGCCGCTGGCGTGATCACGATCCTGTTGCTGCCCGGCTTCGGCCCGGTCATCGAGACCGCAGAGGCCGCCGCCACCGCCATCTTCGCGTAGGCGGCACCGGCCGCTGTTTTTTAATAGTTGCCCGCTACCGGGGCGATAGCAACCTCCTATTCATAAATTGATCTACGGTTCGCGAGTCGACGACGGCACCGTTTTCCCGGTCGACCACCTCACGTAGGCTATGATACGTCGGCTCGTTCTCGGGGACGGTGCGCTGGGTCGCACCGTCACGGATCGCACGACCGACCAGCCCGGCGAGCTGTACGTCGTCACCGGCGACAGCGGCTGGGTAACGACACTCCGCGAGAAGCAGGTCGCGGCCATCGAGGGAGATCCGGCCGATCCCACCCACTACCCCTCGGCGGTCGACGTCGTCGTGGTTGCGGCCGACGACGCGACTGCAACCGAGCGAATCGCCACTGTTGCTCGCGAGGAGTTTCCCGAGGCGACGATCGTCGCGGCCGTCGGAGTTAATGCCTCGAAGTCGACCCGCGACCGGCTCGCCGCGGTGGCCGACGAACTCGTCGACCCTCGCGAGGAGATCACCGACAGGGTACTCGATGCAACTGCGAGCGGTCACGGTGGCCGAATGGGGCGACTGCTGTCGGCGGTTCGATCCCTCTCGAAACCGCTGGCGGTGGTCGCCCACGACAACCCCGATCCGGATGCGATCGCCAGCGCCGTCGGGCTCGTCGAGATCGCCGAGTCGGTCGGTGTTCCGGCCGATGCCTACTACTTCGGCGACATTACCCACCAGGAGAACAGGGCGCTGGTCAATCTGCTCGACCTCTCGCTGTACCCGGCCGACGCCGAAAGTTTCGACCCGGCAAACTACGGAACGATAGCCTTGGTCGACCACTCCCAACCCGGCGTCAACGACAGCCTCCCGCCTGAGACGCCGGTCGGGATCGTCGTCGACCACCACCCGCCCCGAATGCCGATCGACGAGACCGACAGATACGTCGATATTCGGCCGGAGGTCGGCTCGACGAGCACGATCATCACCGAATACTTCCGTCGGCTCGGACTCGTCCCCGAGCAGGCGCTGTCGACCGCACTGCTGTACGGTATTCAAACCGACACCAAGCGGTTCACCAGAGAGGTCTCGGAGGCCGACTTCGAGGCCGCCGCCGTGCTCTCTGCGACGGCCAACGAGGACGACCTCGACCGGATCGAGTCACCGAGCGTAACCTCGTCGGTCGTCGAAACGCTGGCGACGGCGATCCAGCGACGAGACGTTCGTGACTCATCGCTGGCGACCTGCGTCGGCCGGATCACTGACCGCGACGCGCTCGCACAGGCGGCCGACGATCTGTTGAATATGGAGGGTATTACGACCGTCCTCGTCTACGGCTACACCGACGACATGATCTACGTCTCGGGACGAACCCGGGGGTCGTCGATCGATCTCGGCGAGATCTTGCGTGAGGCGCTCGATCGGATCGGCAGCGCTGGCGGTCACGCGAACATGGCCGGCGCACAGCTCCCGCTCGGCATCATCAGCGAGGTCGACGAAGACGAGCCGCTCATTGATGTCGTCCACGAACTGGTCGCCGGACGGTTTTTCGCTGCCCTCGATGTCGCAAGCGAACCCGCAGCATACATGATCAACCCACCCCTCGGGGGACGCGAAGAGTAGTCGGCGATTACGTACTGAATCGGTCACTGGCACTAGCTTTTTCCACGCGTTCGGCCTAATTCGCGGTATGGACAGCAAGCCACGGGTCGAGGAGTATATGACCCACGAGGTGTCGACCGTCTCGCCGGACGATACGGTCCAGGAAGTGACTCGCCGGATCGTCGAAAGCGAGGACCACAACGGGTTTCCGGTCTGTCGGGAGCTGACCGTCGAGGGGTTCGTGACCGCTCGTGATCTGCTTGCTGCCGACGATCAAACACCCATCTCGAAGGTCATGACCCCCGACATTCTGGTTGCCGATCCCGAGATGTCGGTCACCGACGCCGCCCGTGTCATCCTCCGGTCGGGCATTCAAAAACTGCCGGTCGTCGACGACGACGGCCGACTGATCGGCATTCTCTCGAACACGGACGTCGTCCGGAGTCAGATCGAACGCGTCACACCCGAAAAAGTGGGCAAACTCAGGCGGAGCCTCGAACAGATCCACGAGGGAATCGAACTCACCGAGGAGCGCCGACTGGTCTCGCTGTCCGATCTCACGCCGACCCAAGAGCGCGTGTATGCTGACGAGCTCGCGGGGCGACGGTACGAACTCGAACGCGGCCTCGCCGAGCCGCTGGTCGTTATTGACAACACCGGCTCGGCCGACGGATCCGAACTGTATCTCGCCGATGGCCACCACCGCGTGCTGGCCGCCGACAGTATGGATATCCCCGAAATGGACGCCTACGTTATCGTCCTCAGCGAGTCAGTCGACCTCGGGATGGCCGAGACAGCCGCCAAACAAAACCTGACGAAAATCGAGGATATCACGATCGTCGACTACGCCCGTCACCCGCTGGTCGAGACGACCGAGCGACTGCAGTGACCGAATCACTAAGTCTGTGGCAAACTCCCTGCGAGTATGCACACGACTCACATCCATTCTTGGGGTGACAGACAGTGAGTGGCGACGACGAGCGCCAACCGGTGATTGGCGTCGATGTCGGCGGCACGTTCACCGATGTTGTCCTCCTTGCCAACGGCGAGCTAACGACGACCAAGGTCCCGACGACAACGGACCAAAGCGAGGGCGTTATGCAGGGCCTCACGCGGGCCTGTTCGGTCGCCGACATCGAGCCACGCGAGATCGAGGCGTTCAGCCACGCGATGACCGTCTCGGTCAACGCTCTCCTGGAGGACGCCGGTGCGACAACGGCGCTCGTCACGACCAAGGGGTTTCGCGATGTGCTCGAAATCGGCCGCCAAGACCGACCTGCGCTCTACGATCTGGACGCCGAGAAGCCGACCCCGCTGGTTCCCGGACGGCGGCGGTTCGAACTCGACGAGCGGGCGACGACCGAGGGGATCGAACGGCCGGTCGAAGATAGCGAGGTCGACACACTCACCGCCGAGCTCGCCGACAGCGAGATCGAAAGCGTGGCAGTCTGTCTGCTTCACGCCTATGGGCATCCGGAAAACGAGAAACGGGTCGTCGAGCGGCTCCGCGACCGCCTTGCGGTGCCGGTGTCTGCCTCCCACGAAGTGCTCGCGGAGTTCCGGGAGTACGAACGGACCTCGACGACAGTCGTCGACGCCTACGTCCGACCACCCATCCAGCGGTATCTCGCTCGGCTCGACGAGCGGGCCGCCGCGCTCGGCGTGCCGACCCCCCGCATCATGCAGTCCAACGGCGGGATCGCCGACTCGTCAACCGTCCGCGAGCGCGCCGTTACGACCATGCTGTCGGGGCCGGCGGCGGGCGTTATCAGCGCGAACGCGGTTGAGACCGACCGCGAGGGGCTGATTACCTTCGATATGGGCGGCACATCCAGCGACGTGAGTCTGGTCCGAGAGGGCGGCGCGGAAATAACGACCGACGCCGAAGTCGGTGGCCGACCGATCGGCACTCCGATGGTCGACGTCCACACGGTCGGAGCGGGCGGCGGTTCGATCGGCTGGGTCGACGCCGGTGGCGCACTCCGGGTCGGACCCGAATCAGCCGGTGCCACACCCGGGCCCGCGGCCTATGGTCGTGGTGGCACCGAACCGACAGTCACCGACGCGGATCTCCTGTTGGGATACATCGGCGATGACGCCGAACTCGGTGGTAACCTCTCGCTCGATACCGACGCCGCCCGGACGGCGCTCGGATCGCTGGCTGAGGAGGCAGGGTTAGATGACGCGCTGGCGGCCGCCCGCGGTGTCTTCCGTGTTGCTAACGCCAATATGACGCGTGCGATCCGGGCGGTCACGGTCGAACGCGGCCACGATCCCCGGCAGTTCGGGCTTTGTGCTTTCGGCGGTGCGGGCCCGATGCACGCCGCATCGATCGCCGAAACCCTTGGCGTTGAGGCGGTCGTCGTTCCCTACGCCAGCGGCGTCCGGTCGGCGTTCGGACTGCTCTCTGCCGACGAGAAACACGACGCCGCCCGAACGGTTCGAACACCGCTGTCGGAGCTTGGGGCCGATACCATCGACGAGACGCTCTCGACGCTTCGCGACGAAGTGCTGTCACGGATCGCCACCACGGAGACGGAGCCAAGCGTCGAGTATGCGGCGGATCTCCGTTACAGCGGGCAGAGCTTCGAACTCACGGTACCGGTTTCACGGCCGGTCGACACCGAGACCGTTCGCGGTGCGTTCCACGATGCCCATGAGTCGACATCGGGCTACCGGATGGACGAACCGGTCGAATGCGTGACCCTGCGGGCGACCGCCGTAGCCGAACGCGAGCCGCCCGCCGTCGCGTACGAGCCCGAGGGCCCAGCACGGATCGGGTGCCGGGAGGCGTTTTTCGACGGTGAGTTCGTCGCAACGCCGATCTACAACCGCGATGGATTCACGGTCGGCCAGCCGATCGACGGTCCGGCGGTCCTGGAGGCCGACGAGTCGACGACAGTCGTCCCACCCAACTGGACGGCAACCGTCAGCGCCGACGGAACGCTCAGACTCACACGGGAGGACACACAATGACCGATGCCACCGACACTGACAGTTCTGAGACGGAGATCGACCCCGTGACGCTGGAGATTATGCGCAACCAGTTGGAGGGAATCGCCGAGGAGATGGGTCAGGTGCTGGTAGCCGGTGCCTACTCTCCCAATATCAAGGAGCGGCGCGACTGCTCGACGGCGCTGTTCGACACTAAGGGCCGACTCGTCGCGCAAGCCGAACACATCCCCGTCCATCTGGGGGCAATGCCGGAGGCCGTCGAGGCTGTCCGCGAACAGGACCCACAGCCAGGTGATGTCTGGTTGCTCAACGATCCCTTTGCCGGCGGCACCCATCTCCCTGATCTCACGATGGTTTCGCCGGTTGTCGTCGACGGCGAACAGATTGGGTATGCCGTCTCGCGGGCCCATCACGCAGACGTTGGTGGGATGACTCCTGGAAGTATGCCCGCCGGAGCCAGAGAGATCTTCCAGGAGGGGGTCCGAATCCCACCGGTCCGGATTGTCACGGACGGCGAACATAACGAGGAACTGCTGTCGTTGCTGTTGGCGAACGTCCGCAACCCCGACGAGCGGCGAGCGGATCTCCGCGCTCAGATCGCCGCCAACGAGCGAGCCGAAACACGACTCACGGAACTCCAGACAGACCACGGCCGCGATCGACTCCAGGCCGCCTTCGATGCCGTCATCGACTACTCCAGCGAGCGGATGGCGGCGGCGATCGCGGAACTCCCGACCGGCACGTTCGCTGCCGAGGATTTCCTCGAAGGCGACGGGATCACTGACGACGATATCCCGATTAGGGTACGACTAACGATCAGCAATGAATCGATTACAGTCGACTTCACCGACACAGCCCCGCAGGTCGCGGGTAACATCAACGCCCCGCGGGCGGTAACAAAGAGTGCGGTCTATTTCGTTGTCCGTGCCGTGACAGATCCGGATATTCCGCCGAACCACGGCTGTTACCAGCCCGTCTCGGTCGAGATCCCGGCCGGAAGCCTGCTCGATCCCGAGCCGCCCGCGGCAGTGGTCGGCGGCAACGTCGAGACCAGCCAGCGGGTGACAGACACGGTGCTGTCGGCATTCGCGGAGGCAGTCCCCGACGAACTCCCGGCGCAGGGTCAGGGGACGATGAATAATCTCACGATCGGTAGCAGGGATGGAGCAGGCTTCAGCTACTACGAGACGATCGGCGGTGGCTTCGGCGGGCGCCCGACCAAAGACGGGATGGATGGGGTTCAGGTCGGGATGACGAACACACTAAATACGCCGATCGAAGCCCTCGAAGCCGAGTATCCGCTCCGGGTCACTCGCTACGCGCTCCGTCCGGATAGCGGTGGTCGCGGCCGATATCGCGGTGGAAACGGGATCGAACGCCAACTGGTGACCGAAGTACCGGCGACTGTCTCACTCCTGACTGAGCGTCGACGTCATCCCCCACGCGGTGTTGCTGGCGGCGAAAACGGAGCCACTGGGGAGAACCTCGTCGACGGCGACCCAGTCGGTGCAAAAACGACAATCGAGGCCGAGGCTGGCACGACAGTGACGGTTCGGACGCCTGGTGGTGGAGGGCACGGATCGGCGGCCCCCCGAGAGCAGGAGGCGACGGCTGTCGTTACTGGCGAGGAAAAGCGCGAGGACGATCCAGCATGCGACGAGTAGTCATCGACTACTCGACTGTCTCGTCTCCGATAGCTGCCTCATGCTGCCAGTCGTCGATCAGTGCCTCGGCAGCCTCGCGGGTCTCGACGACCTCGTAGGCGTAGCCGCGGTCTTCGTCGGCCTGATACAGCCGGTCGAGCCGGACCGCAAACTGGCCATCGGTGCGTCGGCGGAGTCGGATCGTCGCGTTCCCGTCGGCTCGGGCCCACTCTTCGATCCTGTCTTCGACTGTCGTCTGTTCCCACTCCATACCGTCACAACGCCCAGTGACTACACGTGTGTTACGGAACCGATTAGTCCGAGTGGGCGGCTGCGATCTGCTCGTCACCACCCTCCGACCGGATGATCGTCCCACAGGACGGACAGACCGGATAACCGAAGTCGTCGTAGTCGGCCGCACTTGGAATAACGTTACAGGAGGGGCACGCGTTCGCGGAGAGCCAATTGAAGCCCATACCCGGTGTTGTTCGATCATCCTACCTAAGTAATCGTCTCCTACTCCCCGTCTCGACAGGTCTAGTGACTGTTTACTAGTCGACAGCTATACCAATACGGACGCCCACATCCCTCTCATGTCTCCATATGCGGACCGATTGGCGGCCTGTCGACGCCGACTGGCCGAGCACCCCGCTGAGGGAATCGTTCTCTTTCCGAGCCGGAACCTCGAATATCTCACCGGGTTCGCCGACGAACCCAGCGAACGGGCGCTGTTCCTGTTTCTCACTGTCGACCACGACCCCCTGTTTTTCGTCCCCGAACTGGCTGCCGAGCAGATCGCTGACCGAACGCCGGTCGACGACGTTCGAACGTGGGGTGACGCCGAGGGGCCGGCTGATCCACTGGCTGCGTTGTGTTCGGAACTCGGACTCGACGGCAGCCGTCTGCTCGTCGACGAGACGATGTGGGCACGGTTTACACAGTTGTTGGAGTCGACGCTCCCGAACGCGACGTTCGGGCTAGCCGACGAACTGCTGGCCGACCTGCGGATGCGAAAGGACGACGCCGAACTCGCTGCACTCCGGGCGGCTGCCGAGGCCGCCGACACTGCGATGATGGCGGTTCGGGACCTCGGCTCCGAAGCAGTCGGGATGACTGAAGCCGAACTCGCCACGCGAATCGAAGCCGAACTCGCCGCTGCTGGCGGCGCGGAACTCTCCTTCGAGCCAATCGTCGGTTCCGGTCCCAACGGGGCGATGCCTCACCACACCCACGGTGATCGTGTTATTGAGGCGGGCGAGCCGGTCGTCCTCGATTTCGGGACACGAGTCGACGGCTACCCCTCCGACCAGACCCGAACGGTCGTCTTCGACGGTGAGCCGGACGACGAATTCCGGACCGTCCACGAACTGGTCCGCCGGGCCCAGACTGCGGCCATCGAGGCGATCGAACCCGGCGTGACCGCGGGCGACGTCGACGCTGCGGCCCGAAACGTGATCGAGACGGCAGGCTACGGCGAGCGGTTCATCCACCGAACGGGCCACGGCGTGGGGCTCGACATCCACGAGGAGCCGACGATCGTCGATGGTAGTGACCGGCTCCTGGAGCCGAATATGGTGTTTTCAGTCGAACCCGGGGTCTACCTTCCCGGTGAGTTCGGCGTTCGAATCGAGGATCTGGTCGTCGTCACCCCTGACGGTTGTGAACGACTGAATACGACTCCGCGTGAGTGGCAGATTTAAAATTAGTAGCTGACTACTCGTCGTCTTCGGCGTCTTCGTCGGCCAGTAGATCGTGTTCTTCGAGGACGGTCTCGACCTCGTCGACCGAGTACTGGTGGTACGCCTCGTCGTCAACCGTTACCGTCGCCAGTCCAAGGCCATCGGGTTCAAGCAGTTCGTCGGTGGCATCCGACAGCGCGCTTAGAGCGAGTTCGAGCCCCTCGTCGAGCGTGAGTTCCTCGTCGTACCGCTCTTCGAGATACTCCCGGATGTCGGCGCGGTTCTCGCCGATAGCCAGCGCCTTCCACTCGTAGGGGGTTCCCGAGGGGTCGGTCTCGAACAGTCGTGGCTCGCCGTTCTCGATGCCGCCGACCATGAGAGCGACGCCGAACGGTCTGGCTCCGCCGATCTGGGTGTACTGCTGGATATAGTCGGTAACCGTCTTCGTGAGCGCTTCGACGCCCATCGCCTCGCCGTAGCGGAGGCGGTTGACCTGTGCCTGGCGGCGCGAGAAGTCGATCAGCTGGCGGGCATCGGCGACGTGGCCCGCCGAGGCGATGCCGATATGATCGTCGGCCTTGTGGAGCTTCTCGACGCTCTCGGGCTCCATGAGCGGCGAATGGCTGCGTTTGTCTGCGAGTAGTACCACTCCTTCGGCGGTCCGGACACCGATCGACGCCGAGCCGCGCTTGACTGCTTCGCGGGCGTATTCGACCTGATACAACCGACCGTCCGGCGAGAAGATGGTGGTGCCGCGGTCGTACGCCTGCTGTTGGGCTTGTCCCTGCATATATGTGTCACTCGAAATCGAGTTCCGTCGCACTCACGAACCCGGTCGGCATCGAAACGTCGACTGCGTCATCGCGCGAAAACGCAGGCCGATCGGCATCCGCGAACGCCACGTGTCTCTGGTCGAAACCTCCGGTCCGGCGTCCTAAATACCTTTCCTCACAGGCACGTACCGTCCCCGAAATCCCCCGTACGCTGAGGCCGACCGGCTCACCGTCGATCGCGTCGACACACGCCACTGCCGCGCGTGCGGGGTCGGTTTTCCCCCGGCGCACCCGAACGATCGTTTCGCCGAGGCCGTCCTGGAAGGAGAAACTGTAGACGGTCAGGTCGGCGTCGGCACTTCCTGGATCGCCCAGCAGGTTCCCCGCGGCGTACCACAGCTCCCGTTGGAACGTCCCCCGGTCGATCTCGGCGTCGGGCGTCGACTCGATTTCGACCGCGAGATACCGCCATCGTGGCCGAATATGTTTTGGTAGGTGCTTCATAACGAGGTGTTTGCAGATTGATCACGGCCGACGACGAGCGAACAGCAGGCGTGGTATTCGGGTCGCTTGTCGGCGTCGTAGCTCGCCGCCGTCGCGGTGAACCGGGCGGCGTGTTCCTCACTCGTCTTCTTCATGTTTCCCTCGTTTGACCCCCGGCGCAATGAACGATTCGTCGGTTCGCTCGCGGTTTCGCGCGGCGAGCCGACCCCACTCGGCGAAGCCGGTTTCGACCTGTTCTGCGGAAAACCCGATCTGCTCGCCGAGAGCCATCAGTTCTCGCGGCGCACGAAGCCCGAAGTGGCTGGTCGTGTTCGCGCTGACGACGTAGGGAGTGTCGTACTGTTCGACCAGTTCACGGAGCTTCCGGAGCCCCCGGAGGGCTTGGACGCGTTGGCCGCCACTGGACCTGAGCACCGGGCCGAAGTCGAACTCCACGCGGACGCCATGGGTTTTGGCTGCCCGCGCGAGCACGTGGTTGAAATCGCCGTTGCCAGCCATCGGTCCCGTGAGGACGTCGACTCGGTCCTGCTCGACGGCGTACCGGTTGACGGCGTTGGTCCCGCCGCGGACCAACAGCAGGGTACACTCCCCGCGGAAGTTGCCGATCGACCCCGAGACGCTGTCGGGACTCTCGGCGTCGACCTCGACCCCGGTGACGATGTCGACATCGTAGCGGTCGCCGATGGCCGCGGCGTCGTAGTCGGCATCCCGTGTTCGGACGACGAGCCCGTCGTAGCCATGTCTCGCGGCGGTTTTGGCGTAGCGACTGACGGTGCTCGTCCCCTCGGGATAGGCGGTGACTGCTTCGTAGTAGCCCGCCATCGGTCACTCGCTCCGTGGGCCGTCGGTCGCCTGCTGGACGTCGACCGCGGTCCGGTTTTCGGCGACATCGTGGACCCGGACGATGTCGGCTCCTCGATCCGCCGCCAGCGCGGTCGCGGCGACGGTGGCTTCCAGTCTGTCGTCAGGGGTTCGGTCGACGTGGTCGAACATCGATTTGTGGGAGTGGCCGATCAGGATTGGACAGCCCAACGCGCGGAACTCTTCGAGGCGTCCGAGGAGTTCGAAGCTCTCGGCGGCGGTTTTGCCGAAGCCGAGGCCCGGATCGACGATGATGCGCTCGCGGGGAATCCCGGCCTTTTCGGCCAGTAGCACCCGCTCGTTCAACGACCGGATCACGTCTTCGACCACGTCCTCGTAGTCGACGTCCCGGTCGGGAACGACGGGGGTGTCAATCGAGTGCATGACGATCACCGGTACCTCGCGGTCGGCGGCCAGAAACCGCATCGCGGGGTCTTCGAGCCCGGCCACGTCGTTGAGAATGTCCGCCCCGGCGTTGAGGGCGGCTTCAGCGACCGCCGCCTTTCGGGTGTCGACCGAAATCTGAACATCGAGATCGGAGACGGCCTCGATTACCGGCACCACGCGGTCGATCTCCTCGTCGACGGGCACCGGATCGGCTCCTGGACGGGTGCTTTCGCCCCCGATATCGATGATATCCGCACCCTCTTCGACCAACGCTTTCGCGCCGTCGATGGCCGCGGCGCGGTCGAAGAAATCCCCGCCGTCGTGGAAGCTATCGGGGGTGACGTTGAGAATCCCCATAACGGCAGTTCCCTCGTCCCACGGATACTGGTCGGCGTCGGTTCCCTCGCCAGTATCGTTTATAAGGCCGACCTGCCTGCGGATTTCATCGGCGATTCCCGAAAGACCGAACGGCTGGCTGTCGAGGGTGGCTGTCAGCTGTCGGAACTGGGCGACTGTTCCCATGAGGACGACATCGTGGAGTTCGCCCGCCGCAGTGACTCCGGAAGTGCCACAACTGCCGCCGAGCGACCGGAGTTCCCGGTCGAGGATCGTCGCCTGTCGGCCTTCGACCTGCATCGAGACGACTCGGTGGACTGCCCGCTCGGCCTCGGTGTCGGTTTCACAGTCGGTGACGTGAGCGTTCGACAGAACGTCGCGGGCCGTCTCGGTGTCGTCGACGCGCTTCGGAACCGCCTGCCGTGTCAGCGTCGTTCGGGCCTCGCCGACCGCGAACAGCGAGCCACAGACGAGCAGGCAGTCGTCGGGGTCAGTGCGCTCGCGGGCTGTGTCGAAGGCCTCGGCGACCGACGAGCCCGCGGTCACGTCGTCCGCACCTGTATTTTCGAACACGCGAGCCAACACGTCGGGGTCCTCGGCGCGGTGATGGTCGGGCTGACAGGTGACCACGAAGTCGGGGACCGGCAGCGTCTCGGCCATTTCGACATAGGATTTGTCGCCCATTGCGCCGAAGACGAGATGGAGGTCGTCGTACTCGAACGTCGACAGCGTCTCGGCCAGTGTTGCGGTCGCCTCGGGGTTGTGCGCGCCGTCGAGGACAGTCAGTGGTTCCTCGCGCATGACCTCGAACCGCCCCGGCCAGTGGGCGTTGCGGAGCCCGCGGCCGATGGTCCCGGCGTCGAAGTCGACTGGTTCGCTGTCGTCGAACGATCCGACAACCTGTCCGGCCAGCGTCGTAGCGATCCCGGCGTTGAGTGCTTGGTGTTCGCCGAGTAGGGGGAGCCTAACGTCGAGCGTGCTGGCATCGAGCGGAGCCCACGGGCCGCGGCCGACCGCGGGGAGGTCGATCCGGGCGCTGGCTTCGGTGTGGTTGACCCGCCCCTCGTAGCTGACTGTACAGTCGGCGGCCTCACCGCCTTTCGGGCCAACTGTCAGGAGGTCGCCCGCCTCGGCCCGGATGGCCTCGCGGGCCTCGCCGGTCGCGCCGGTGACCAGTGGCGTCTCACCCTCGGGGGCGACTTTGGCTTTCGTCGTGGCGATCTCCTGGATCGTCTCGCCGAGGACGTCGGTATGTTCGAGCGTGACTGTCGTCACGCAGCTGGCGACCGGATCGACCACGCTCGTCGCGTCGTACTCGCCGCCGAGGCCGACTTCGAGGATGGCGACGTCGACGTCTTCGCGGTCGAAATACCAGATCCCCATCATCGTCACCACCTCGAAGAAGGTCAGCGGCTCGCCGTTGGCCGCGCGGTCGACGAGCCACGGTTTCGTGCGCTCGATGAATTCGGTGATCGCGCTGGCGGTGATCGGGCGGCCGTCGACCTGAATACGTTCGTCGAGCGAGGTGAGATGCGGCGACGTGTAGAGACCGACCGACAAGCCGCTTTCTCTGAGGATCGATTCGACCATTTTTGCCGTACTGCCCTTCCCGTTCGAGCCAGCGATCTGGACGAACGGGAGGTCGTCGCCGGGATCGCCGAGCTCTGCCCGGAGGGCCGCGGTCGACTCGGTGCCGGGGCGAACCGCAAAACGGCGGAGATCGAAAAGAAAGTCTGCCGCCTCGTGGTAGTCCATACAGCGATTTCCGACTGCCGCAGGTTATCTGCTTCGGTGCAGCGTGGCCTCCGAAGCCCTGTGACCCCTGTCCGGCGATGACTGATAAGACCGCTCAGCGAGATACTCGTGTATGCGGTTCCCAACACGTCGAACCGGTTTCTACCTCGCCTTGGTGGTCGTGACGACCCTGCTGTTTACGATCGTCTACAACACCGGGATGGCTCTCTGGGAGGGCCGCCCGCAACCGCTGTATCGCTCGCTCGAAATCGTTATACAGAGCTTCACAACCACCGGCTACGGTGAGGACGCGCCGTGGCAGACGCCCCAGATGAACGGTTTGGTGATCCTGATGCAGTTCGCCGGGATCGGTCTCATTCTGACGGCCGTCGACATCTTCGCGGTGCCATGGCTCCGTGAGATGCTTTCGCCGACGGTGCCGACGACGGTCGAGGAGCTCGAGGACCATGTGATCGTCTGTGCCTACACGCCTCGAACGGACGCACTGATCGCGGAGCTCGATGCCAGAGACCGTGAGTACGTGCTTATCGAGCCCGACACCGAGACGGCCATCGAGTGTCACGAGGCCGGTTATCGAGTCATCGAGGGTGATCCGGAGTCGAGACGGGCGCTGTCGAACGCAGGTCTCGAGCAGGCGATCGCCGTCGTCGCCGACGCGGGCGACGATACGAACGCGAGTATTGCCCTGTCGGCCCGCGATGCGGCTCCGGGGATCCGCGTCGTCACGCTGGTTTCCGACGCGGAGCTTCGTCGGTACCATCTGGCGGCCGGTGTCGACGAAGCACTTTCGCCCCGACAGTTGCTGGGCGAGAGTCTGGCGGCGCAGATCTCCGCAACAGTCACGACTGATATCGAGGCGGGCATCGCCATCGGCGACGACTTCGAGCTGATCGAACTCACCGTCGACGCCCAAAGCGAGTTCGCCGACCGAACGTTCGAGGAGGCGTCGCTCCACGAGCGGTTCGGTGTCACCGTGATCGGCGTCTGGTCGGCTGGTAGCTTCGAGACGCCGGTCGACCCGACACACAGACTCGACCCCGGAACACGACTCCTCGTTGCCGGTGAACCCACACAGATTGCAGCCCTGCGGGAGGCGACAGCCGCCACCGTTCGACCCGTTACCGCCCAGCATGTGATCCTCGCTGGCTACGGCGACACCGGACAGGCGGCGGCTGCGACGCTGGCCGCTGCCGGCCTCCAGTCTACGGTGTTGGATATCGAACCCGGCGACGCGGTCGACGTCGTCGGGGACGCGCGAGATCCGGATGTGTTGGAGGCCGCGGGAATCGAGGAGAGTACGGCGCTGATTCTCACCGTCGCGGACAATACGACGGCGATCTTTGCGACGCTCATCGCCCGGGAACTGAACCCCGATATTCGAATTTTGGTGCGGGCCACCGAGCAGGGCGACGTGACGAAACTCTACCGGGCGGGCGCGGAGTACGTCCAGTCGCTGTCGACGGTCAGCGGACAGATGCTGGCGGCGACGGTGTTCGAGGATCAAGAGGTGTTGGCCTACGGCAAACAGGTCAGTGTCGTCCGGCTCCCCGCAAGCGGGCTGGCCGGAACCACACTCGCTGCCGAGGCGGTTCGAACCGAGACCGGGAGCACTGTCATCGCGATCGTGCGTGACGGCGAGACGATCTCCGACTTCGACCCCCAGCGGTTCACGTTCACGGCCGACGACGATGTCATCATCGCCGGAACCGACGACGCTATCAGAGGGTTCGAAGATCGGTACAGTCGGTAGCGGACCGATAGCACTGAACGCTTTTGTAGCCGGACGGAGTGATTTCTGTATGGACCTGCCAGCAGGTGAGACATCGTCGACGCCGGTCGAATACGAGCCGGTCAGCGTCAAGGACCTGCTCGTCGAGATGAAAGACACCGCCGAGCTGTTGATCGATCTCGCCTACTCGGCAGTCCTCCACCGCAACGAGGAGCTCGCCGCCGAAGTCCTCCGGCTCGAACACAAGATGGACGTCCTCGAAATCCGGGCCCAGATGAGCCTCCTGATGGCTGCCCGGAGCCCCTCGGACGCCGAGGCACTGGCTCCCGTGTTGAGCATCGTCACTGCAACCGACCAGATCAGCGACGCGGCGGGTGATATCGCCAAGATCGTCCTCGAAGACATCGGCCTTCCCGAAGCGATGCGGGCGGCGCTCCCCGAGGCCGTCGAGACGCTCGTCCGGGGGGAAGTAGACGAGGCGTCGGCGTACGCCGACCGGACGCTCGGCGAAATCGATCTCGAATCCGAAACCGGCGTGCGCGTGATCGCCCTCCGGCGGGGCGACGACTGGCTGCTCAACCCCGGCCCCACCACCGAGATCCACGGCGAAGACATCGCCTTTCTCCGCGGCCCCGAATCCGAGATCGGGGCGGTCTACGAGACGCTCTCCGGGAACCCCTACGACCCACAGCTCCCGGATGCCGCCAGGATCGAGGATCTCGAACGCGCGGTCGACACCATCCTCCACATGAAGAACCTCTCGGAGCTCGCAGTCGATCTCGCCTACAGCAGCGTGCTGTTCGACGACGCCGAACTCGCAGAGGAGGTCAGCAATCTCGAAGTCGAGGTCGACGCGCTGGAATCCAGATTCGAGGCGTGGGTGCTGCAGGCCGCCGCCGACGCCGCCGACCCGGTGACTCTCCGGGGGTTGATTCATCTCGGCACCAGCACGGAAGTGATCAGCGACGCCGCCGTCGACATCAGCGAGGGGGTTCTCCGGGAGATCGAGGTCCACCCGGTCGTTCAGCTGGCCGTCCAGGAGAGCGACGAGATCATCACCCGCCTCGCGGTCGCCGCCGGGAGCCAACTCGACGGCACCGCCGTCTCCGAAGGGGTCCCTGACGCCGACGTGACGATGTCGGTCATCGCGATCCGTCGACCCGGCGACGGCTGGATTCTGGTCGCCGATGCGGATGCCGAACTCCGCGGCGGCGACATCGTGATCGCCAAAGGCACCCGGACGGCCGCCGAGCAGTTCGGCGCGTTAGCCAACGCGTAACCTGAGCAGTTCGACGCGCTAGCCGACGCCTAACGAACCACTTATTGGAGTGAGCGGCCCCTATTCAGGTATGAACTACGAGCAGGTCCGTGCGGTCGACCCGGCGGTTGCAGACGCCCTCGAAGGCGAGGATTCCCGGCAGGAAGGCACACTGGCGATGATCGCCAGCGAGAACCACGTCAGTAAGGCTGTTCTCGAAGCCCAAGGCAGCGCGCTCACCAACAAGTACGCCGAGGGCTACCCCGGCAAGCGCTATTATGCGGGGTGTGAGTACGCCGACGATATCGAACAGCTCGCCATCGACCGCGCCAAGGAACTCTGGGGTGCCGAACACGTCAACGTCCAACCCCACTCGGGCACGCAGGCCAACCAGTCGGTCTACTTTGCGACCCTCGAACCTGGCGACAAGATCCTTTCTCTCGACTTGACCCACGGCGGCCACCTCAGCCACGGTCACCCCGCCAACTTCGTCGGCCAGTTCTACGAGGTCGAACAGTACAAAGTCGACCCCGAGACGGGCTACATCGACTACGAGGGCCTCGCCGAGATGGCCGACGAGTTCGAACCCGATATGATCGTTTCGGGCTACTCCGCCTACCCGCGTGAGGTCGAGTGGGAGACGATCCAGGATGTCGCCGACGACGTGGGAGCCTACCATCTGGCCGACATCGCCCACATCACCGGGCTGGTCGCGGCGGGTGCCCACCAGTCGCCGGTCGGCGTCGCCGACTTCGTGACCGGTTCGACCCACAAGACGATCCGCGCCGGTCGTGGCGGGATCGTGATGACGGGCGAGGAACACGCCGACGACATCGACAACGCCGTCTTCCCCGGCGGCCAGGGCGGACCGCTCATGCACAACATCGCCGGGAAGGCAGTCGGCTTCGGCGAGGCCCTCGAACCGGAATTCGAGGAGTACGCCCAGCAGGTCGTCGACAACGCCGAGGTACTCGCCGACACCTTCGCCGACCACGGCTTCGAGGTCGTCTCCGGCGGCACCGACACCCACCTCGTGCTCGTCGATCTCCGTGAATCTCATCCAGACCTGCCGGGCGGCGACGCCGAGGACGCGCTGGCCGAGGCGGGGATCGTCCTCAACGCGAATACGGTGCCCGGCGAGACGCGCTCGCCGTTCAACCCCAGCGGCATCCGTGCTGGAACGCCCGCGCTCACCACCCGCGGTTTCGACGAGGAAGCCATCGCAGAGGTCGGCGATCTGATCTACCGGGTCGTCGACAACCACGACGACGCCGAGGTGATCGCCGAGGTCAGCGAGCGCGTCGATGAGCTGTGTGACGCCCACCCGCTGTACGAGTAGCGCCCTCGCCCCGCTTCCGAATCCTTTTGCCGATTGCCCGCCGTCTATCGCCTAATGACCGAGATTATCGACGGCAAGGCCGTCGCAAGCGACATCCGCGGGGAGATCACCGGCTGCGTTGAAACCCTCGAAGCCGAGGGGGTCACCCCCGGCCTGGCGACCGTCCTGATGAGCGACGACGCCGCCAGCGAGACCTACGTCTCGATGAAACAGCGCGACTGCGAGGAGGTCGGCATTAATGGCATCCACGTCGAGATCGACCCTGAGGCCCCCGCCGAGGAACTCTTCGAGACCATCGACGACCTCAACAACGACCCCGAAGTCCACGGTATCCTCGTCCAGCTGCCGGTGCCGGACCACGTCGACAAACGCGAGGTCATCCGCGCGATCGACCCCGCCAAGGACGTCGATGGCTTCCACCCCGAGAACGTCGGCCGCCTCGTCGCCGGCGACGCCCGATTCAAACCCTGTACGCCCCACGGCGTCCAGAAGCTCCTGGAGTACTACGAGATCGAAACCGAAGGTGCCGACGCGGTGGTCGTTGGTCGCTCGGATATCGTCGGCAAACCCCTCGCAAACCTCTTCATCCAGAAGGCCCCGCAGGGCAACGCGACGACGACGATCTGTCACTCCCGAACCGACGACCTCGCTGCGAAGACGGGCGAGGCGGATATCGTCGTCGCCGCCGCGGGCGTCCCGGAGTTTATCGATGGGGCGATGCTCCAGGAGGGCGCGACGGTCATCGATGTGGGCGTCAACCGCGTGGATGCGGACAACGAGAAGGGGTACGAACTCGTGGGCGATGTCGACTACGAGAGTGCCGAATCGGTCGCCGGTGCGATCACGCCGGTTCCCGGCGGCGTCGGCCCGATGACTCGCGCGATGCTCCTGTATAATACGGTAAAGGCCGCCAGCGAACAGGCGGGCGTCGACATCGAACTCCCGTAGACGCGCCGTCGGCCCCACCGCACGGGGAGCACGACCTTTCACCGGTCGTCACCGTTACTATATATATCCGATCGCGCCGACATCTCGTTATTCGCCGACTAGTTATATACTCGACTGATGGTCAGTGCCGAAACAGGTAGAGTGCGTCCTCTTGGTTTAAAAAGCAGAAACGCGCACCGTCGTTTTCGGGGAACGTCGTCCCGCGCTTCTTCGTGAGGAACAGCCGGTCGAATACGTCGCTGCAGACCGGACACGGGACGTCTTTGCGGTTGTCGTAGAGCCCGGTTTTGCCCGTGTCTTTCAGCTGTTTCATCTCGTGTCTGTGGTCGTGGATGTCGAACGGCTCGGGCATATCGCACCCAAAACAGCCGACCGATTTGGTGTTTTCGACGCCGGATGTCGGCGCTGCTGGCTCAGCCCAGTCGTTTCAGTCGGTCACGAGCCGACGGCAGCGCGTCGTCGTCGCCGCGGAGGTGGTCGCCGATTTCACGGGTCGTCGCGACCAGTTGGTCGGCGGTTTTGGTCGGGATCTCCCCCTGGAGGGCCTCGGCACGTTTGAGTTGATCCCGGAGCGAGCCGAGGGTTTTGACGGCTTCGGGGTCGGGATGATCTTCGAGCCACGTCCGGAGATCCCGGCGGTAGGCCGCAACGGCGTCGGCGACCGCCAGCCCTCTGGCGGCCGAAAGCGAGTCGGGGAGGTCAGTCTCCGGCGGCCACTCGCCGGATTCCGCCCCGCCCAGCAGTTCGAGGACGTACAGCTCCTCGGCCTCGCTCGGCCCATGGCTTCGAGCGGCGAGATCCGCTGCGTGAAGTAGCTCTCTGGCGGCGAGATACCGGTCGTCGAGCGGTTGCAGCTCGCCGCCATTTATGAACCCGCGCTTGCGCGTGTAGCTTCGCAGTCGCTCTTTGAGGTCGTCGACCACGTGATCAAGCGGCTCGGTCGCAAGCGTTCGCCGCACCGGCTCCAGATCGAGTTCGGCTGGCGAATCCGTGTGGGTTCGCCGGGCCTCGTCGACGCCGACGCTTCCCATGGCCCCGCAGTTCGGGCAGGTGATACTCCCGGTCTCGTAGTAGGACCACTGTGTCTCACAGGACTGACACTCCCGTGTTCCCCGTATTTTCATGGGCTCAGTTGAGCCGGTGGCCCGAAAAACCGTTCGCCGTCAGCGGATCAACACGACAGCCGACGTGACTATCTGGTATTAATTGAGATAGCTGCATGAATATATTTATATGTATGTGACGACGAAGACGATATGACGCTTCGCTTTGGAGGGCCGAAGCGTCAGCGGGGACCACAACGGAACGGATGCGCACAATTTGTGTCGCTTACGTTCCCCTTTTCGAACAGAATTCAACGGAGAGCTACCGCGCCGTAGTTGGTCGACTACTCGATGTTGAGCGAGCCGCTCTCGCCTGACGACGAGCCGTTCTCATCCCATTCGATCTCGAGTTCGAGTGATTTCTCTGGATTCCGGCCACCCTTGTCGGTTTCACGCTCGGCTTTGACCTCGAAGGTCGGTCGATCCGGCACCTCAAGGGTCACGTTCTCGCTGCCAGCCGACAGCGTCACTGCCTCGCCAGCCGAGAGCTTGTCGGCGACCGCTCGCAGGTAGTCGGCGATCTCTTCGCGGGACTGTGTCGACTCCGATTTGAATAGTACCTCTTCAGGCATATCTCCCTAAAGAGTCGGCTCGATTATAAATGATTGTCACGGGACCAGTCCCGATTCTGTATGACATCCTGACTGTAATTTGTCCGGATATAACCCCAGCCGACCGCAAATCCTGCCGGGAAACGTCCCGAGCGGCAACTACGTTCGGTGTCAGGTCGGTAAATTTATTTATTTTAGAGAATAACCTAAAATCGGATATTACCGATGTACGACTTAACAGGATTCCAACGTGATCTGCTCTACGTCATTGCGGGGCTGGAGGAGCCACACGGACTGGCGATCAAAGAGGAGCTCGAAGACTACTACGAAAAGGAGATCCACCACGGGCGGCTGTATCCGAACCTCGATACGCTGGTCGACAAGGGGCTCGTCGAGAAGGGCCAGCAGGACCGCCGAACCAACTTCTATACGATGACCCGGCGCGGCCGCCGGGAGATCGACGCCCGCTCGGACTGGGAAGAGCAGTACCTTCCAGCCTGACGGCCAACTGGAGCAGCGAGGTTATTCTGTCGACTCGGTTGGCCCAATCGGTGGCTCGTTGTCAGTCGTCTCGACCGCATCAGCTACACGGAGCGGCGTTCCGACCAGCGGTATCGTTGGGGGGTCGTCGGCTGCGAGGAGGTCCGGCAGGACGATTCTGGCGAACTGGAGCACCAACACCAACAGGACGGGCATAAGGAACAGTCCGTACCAGCCGAACAGCAGCGGCCCCAGCGTGTAGGCAAGCATTAGCGCCCCGACGTGGACGTTCTGCCCCGAGACGTAGGGGCGCAACACGAGATCCGGAATCGAGTCGACGATGACCAACGACACGACAAAGAAGACGGCGACGAACCAGAGGCTCTCGGTTGCGGCCGTCGTGAGGCTCTGGACCGTCATGTAGATGCCGACCGGAATATAGACGAGTTTCATGCCAACCACCGGGATGAGGCTCGCGACCCCCGCCAGCAGGCCGACCAGCGCCGCCGCCGGAATCGCCACGTCGCTCGGGGCGACGATATTCAAAAGCGAGTAGGTAATCACCCCAATCGTGCCGGTGAACACCGCGTTGAGGATGTTCCCGAAGAAGATATCCTTGAGATCCCGGTCGACGGCGACGAGATACTGTCTGAACAGGCTGCCCTTCTCGCCGAAGGCCTCCAGGAGCCACGCGGCGATCCGGTGGTCGTCCCGCAGCAGATAGAAGGCGAGTGCGACCATCACGAACAGGTTGATGAGCGCGATTGCCAGCACGGTCACCGTCTCGACGGCGGAGGTCAGCGAGTCGAGCACCGACCCCACCAACTCGGTGGTCATGAACTGGCTGAGGTCGGTCGACAGGAGCGTTGCCGGGTCAGCGAGCCGGTCGAAGGTTGTCGGATCGAGACCGAAGTCCTCGGGATCGAGCGCCGTCGACTGGGTGAGGTCGTTGAGCTGTCGGAAGACGATCAACAGCGCGTAGCTCACCAGCGCCAGAGCGGGCAGTGCGAGGGCGAAAATCGAGATGCCCGCGGCGATGCTCGGCTCGCCGACCCGGCCCTCGATCCGGTCGTACACCGGCCGGGTCGCATAGTAGAGGAACAGCCCGAAGACGAGCGTGCCGATAAACGCCTGGACGACGTAGGCAACGGCACCGAGGAGGGCGATCCCGACGAGCACCCAGACTGGATGCTGGCGAAGCGTCGATTGAATCGACATAACTAGCGTCCAATGGGATAGATCAAAAAGGATGTCGACTCGGTGTCAGCGAGTCGGTTGATCCCTCTGTTGGCGGTGTGTTCAAACCGCTGGCCTGCCAACAGTTGGGGATGATGGCGGTGCTCCTCCAGACGGGGACGTTTTTCGGCCTCTCCTTCGACGAGCCGGTAATACAGCTGGCGATGGCCGCGGCCCTCGGGCTCTTTCTCGGCCTCGAACGCGAATGGTCCGACAAACCCGCCGGTATTCGAACCTTCTCGTTGACCAGCCTGCTCGGTGCCGTGTTCACGATCATCGCCACCGGAACCCCGTACGGATCGCTCCTGCTTGCTGTCGGGGGGCTGTTCGTTATCTCACAGACGCTGCTGATCGGTGTGCTGGGGCTCCTCCCGGATCGCTCGCCCGACTCGCTGTCGCTGACGACCGCGGTCTCGCTGTTCGTCAGCTACGGGGTCGGGGTGCTGGTCGCCTCGGGGTTCGTCCTCGAAGGCGTCACGGTGGCCGTGTTGTCGTCGACGCTGCTGGTGCTCAAACGCGAACTCCACGGGATCGCGGGTGGGCTCTCACGGGAAGAGATCCAGTCGGCCATCGAGTTCGCCATCCTCGCGTTCGTCATCTATCCGCTGCTTCCGGCGGGTGTCCTGGAGGTCGGACCAGTTCCCTTCGAGCCACGCATCGCGTGGCTGATGGTCGTCACAGTCGCGGGGATCGGCATCGTCAACTACGCGTTGGTCCGGACCTACGGCGGGCGAGGAATCGCAGTGACTGGCTTCTTCGGGGGGTTGGCTTCCTCGGCGGCAGTCGTCGGCGCGATGCTCGACCACGTCCAGCAGGAACGCGAAGCCGTCCAGTACGGCGTTGCAGCGGTGCTGTTGGCCAACGCCGCGATGGCTCTCCGGAATCTCGGTATCGCGGTCGTCTTTACGCTCTCGACGGGGACCGTGCTCTACGATGCCGTTTTTCCCCTCGGTGTGTTGGTCGTCGGGGGGTTCCTCATCGCGTGGGTAATCGCTGACTGGGACCAACAGGTCGACATGGAGTTCGCCAGCCCGTTTTCGCTCCGCAATGCCCTCGCATTTGGCTCGGTGTTCCTCTTCATCCTCGCCGGGAGCACAGTTGCACAGGCAGAGTTCGGCACCGCCGGGCTCTACGTCAGCGCACTCGTCTCCGGGTTGGTCTCTTCGGCGGGCGTGACGACCTCCGCAGTCCTGCTGTTTCGATCCGGAACGATCGATTCGCCCGAGACCGTGGTGGCGATCCTGCTTGCGACCGCCGCCAGTGTCCTCGTGAAGGTCGGCCTGTCGACGGCTGGCCCCAGACGGTTCGCACGGGACGTCACGATCTGGAGTAGCGTCCTCCTGGCACTGTCGGGACTCGTTGCGGTCGGCGTGGTTGTCTGGCCGTAGTGCCCGTACTGGTTGGGAGACTATCAGATCAAAAGGTATGTTTATCCCTCCGAGGCCGCTACCGTTGATATTGGGTTAATAAACATATATATAATACTATGATTGATATATTGTCGCTCAGTCAGGGAATCCTGGTCACACACGCCTATCTGTTTGAGATTTATCTGTTCGTGTTCGGAGCCGCCGCAGTCGCCTGTTTCGGAAGTATCGCTCGGGCGAGGGAAATATCGAACGACGACACACGAAATGGGCTTGTCGCCCTGCTTGCAACAAGCGGAGTGTGGGCAGCACTGCATGTCGGCTATCTGGCTGCCCCCACGCCGAGCCTCCAGTACGGGTTTTATATTGCGGGGCTCGTCGTTGGACTGAGCACTGTCGGGCCGTGGCTCTACTTCTGTTCGGCCTACACCGGCCGGACGCTCCACCGAAATCCGACCTACCAGCAGGCCGCTGTCGGCCTCTACCTCTCGATCGTTGCGGTGAAGCTCACGAACCCGTTCCACGGCCTGTACTTCACCGCACGGCCCGTCGAGACGCCGTTTCCCCACCTGCTGATCGAGCATGGGGCGCTCCACTGGGCTGCGATGGGACTGGCCTACGCGCTCGCCGTCGTCGGCATTTTCATGCTGTTCGAGTTGTTCGCGCAGGTCGACTACGACACGACGCCGTTCGTGATTCTCGTCGGGCTGACCGCGCTGCCGGTCGTCCTCGATATCGTTGGCTTCGTCAGCCCACTGTTTCTCGATGTCTCCTACTCGTCGATCGGGGTGGCGATCTTCGCCATCGGCGTCCTGTTCATCTACATCGAGCAGTTCGAGACGATCCAACTGGCCGGCCAGTACGACGATCCGGTGATCGTCGTCGACGACGAAGGCGAGATCCGGGACTACAATCAGGCTGCCCTGGCGCTGTTTCCCGACCTCGAAGAGGCCATCGACGAGGAGCTGTCGAGTATCGTCCCGAGGGTTGCAGTCTGTCTCACGACCGAGGAGCCACTGGAGTGTACGCTCAGTGACGAAACCCGGTACTACAGCGTCTCGTCGAACCAGTTTTCGACTGGCAAGGCCCAACTCGGCCAGCTCGTCCTGCTGAAGGACGTCACCGAACAGGAACGCTACCGGTTGGAGCTCGAAGGCCAAAACGCCCGCCTCGAACAGTTCACGGGGATGGTCTCCCACGACCTGCGGAACCCGCTCAACATCGCCCAAGGAAACATCGACCTCGCCCGCGAGACTGGCGATGACGAACCGCTCACGACAGTCAAGACTGCTCTCGACCGGATGGAGGAACTCATCGCCGATCTGCTCGCCTTGGCCCGGCAGGGAAAACCGATCGACGAGACCGAGCGCGTCTCGCTGGCTGAGGTCGTCCGCTCCTGCTGGGAGATGGTCGACGTTGTCGATGCCGAACTCGTCGTCGAGGGCGACACCGAATTCGACGCGGACCCCGATCGCGTCCAACAGCTCTTCGAGAACCTCGTTCGGAATGCGGTCGAACACGGCGGCGACGACGTCACCATCACCGTCGGGCCGCTCGACGATGACCCGGGATTCTACGTCGAAGACAACGGCCCCGGGATTCCCGAAGAGAAACAACCCGACATCTTCGAGTCGGGCTACACCACCTCACGGCAGGGGACCGGGTTCGGCCTCAGTATAGTCTCCGAGATCGTCGACGCCCACGGCTGGTCGATCAGCGTGACGAACGGCGAGACCGGCGGCGCACGCTTCGAGATCGAAACGGGCAGCGAGTCTCAGGATGCGACTGAAAACGAACCGGACGGAGAGACTGAAACAGACGTGGGAGCAGCTGTCGACCGGGTTTAGACGAGCATCTCTTCTTCGGCTTCAAGCAGCTCGTGGTACCGGTTGCGGATCGTGACTTCGGAGATATCGGCGACCTCCGAGACTGCGGCCTGCGTGGTCTTTTCGTTCGTCAGCAGCGCGGCGGCGTAGACCGCGGCCGCGGCGAGGCCGACCGGCGACTTGCCGCTGTGGACACCCTGTTCTTTGGCGTTCTTCAGCAGCTGCTTGGCGCGCATCTCCGATTCCTCGGAGAGCTCCAGCGAGGAGGCAAAGCGTGGGACGTACTGTTCGGGGTCTGCAGGGCGAACCTCAAGCGAGAGCTCGCGGACGACGTAGCGGTAGGTCCGGGCGATCTCGCTTTTTTCGACGCGGGAGACGTCGGCAATCTCGTCGAGACTCCGGGGGACGCCCGCCATCCGGGCGGCGGCGTAGACACACGACGTTGAGACGCCCTCGATAGAGCGGCCCGGCAGCAGGTCCTCGTTGAGCGCCCGTCGGTAGATGACCGACGCCGTCTCGCGGACGTTGTCCGGTAGTCCAAGGGCGCTGGCCATCCGGTCGATCTCGCCGAGGGCCTGCTTGAGGTTGCGCTCTTTGGAGTCGCGGGTGCGGAACCGCTCGTTCCATTTGCGGAGCCGCTGCATCTTCTGGCGCTGGCGTGCGCCCAGCGAGCGACCGTAGGCGTCCTTGTTCCGCCAGTCGATGTTCGTCGACAGCCCCTTGTCGTGCATCGTGTTGGTGGTCGGCGCACCGACACGGGACTTCTGGTCTTTTTCGGCGCTGTCGAATGCGCGCCACTCAGGACCCCGGTCGACGGAGTCCTCGGTGATCACGAGGCCACAGTCGTCACAGACGGTTTCGCCGTGTTCGTCGTCGGTGATGACGTTCCCGCTGCATTCGGGACACTGGAGCGTGTCGCTTTCGTTTTCGGTCTCGGATTCGGTTTCGGAGGCAGTTCCTTGCCGCTCTCGGGACCGTGTGCGGCTGGTCGAGGTAAACGTTCGTTCACTCATTGTGTGCTAATCGCTCCCGTCATACTGGATAAAAACACGGGAACGGTCGTTGCCAATAGGAAGACAGAATATTACTTAAGCAGTTTGGTATTGGACGGAGAGCCACGCGAACGCCGCCGACTGCAGGGAACGACCCTGATAGTTTCTGGTCACAACAATGATCAAAACCGGCTTGTCATGGACACTGTCTCCGTGTCGACCGCGTTGTTTTCAACCGTGTAGCGTCGAGTCGACCCATGTCCAGCCCCCGTATCGTCTCACTGGCCCCGAGTGCGACCGCCACGCTGGCGGCTCTCGGCGTCGAAGACCAGGTCGTCGGCGTCACGGCCCACTGCGAACTCGACCGCCCCGCCGTCGGCGGCTGGCTGAACCCCGACTACGAGCGGCTCGCCGACCTCTCGCCGGATCTCGTTTGTACAAGCGATGGGCTCCAGGAGGAGATCCGCGACGAACTCATGGACCAAGGATACAGTCTCCACCACGACGAACCCAGCCGACTCGACGACGTCCTCGCAGGGTTCGAGTCGCTGGCCGACGCTGTCGGTTGTCCCGAGGCAGGGGCCGACCTCCGGGCCCATGCCGAGCGCCGACTGGCAGCGGTCGACGAGCGGGTCGACCGGGCACTCGAAAGCGGCCACGAGCGGCCAGTCGTCTACTGCGAGGAGTGGTCCGACCCGCCGATGGCCGCCGGGAACTGGGTTCCGGATGCGGTCGAAGCCGCCGGCGGGCGGTACCCCTTCGTCGCCCCCGGCGAGCGCTCACAGGAAGTCGACCGCGAAACCGTTGCGGCGGCCGACCCAGACCATGCCGTGCTGCATATCTGCGGCACCGGCGATCAGGTCTCGCCGGACCGCCTCCGGGAGCGAGGGTGGGGGCTCGATGCCGCGGTCCACGTCGTCGACGACTCGCTTTTGAATCAGCCGAGCCCGCGACTGGTCGACGGGATCGAACTGCTCGCCGACCGACTCTACCCCGAGACGGTCGACCAGTGACCAGGTTGGGAGCCATCCCCGATCGTTCGACTGTATAAATAGCGTGAGCAGTCTAGAGACGCCACTTCAGTAACTGGCGACTGTTTATAGAGGGGAATAGCTGTGGTGGGCCACAGGTGGTGCTACCAGATACCCTCTCGGAGATCGAGCACTGTCACCACGACGACGTGCGGTGCGGTCACCACGGCGATACCGACCAGATACACCGCGAAGAGGTCGGGACCGGAGACCGATGCGGCGGGGACCGCCACCGCCAGCCCGCCGAAGACAAGGAGTGCGCCGACAGTCAGCGGCGTGGCTACTCGACCGAAGCGGGTCAACGCGCCCGCGAGATCACCCTCGCCGAGGCGGGCCGAACCCACATCGTCCAGCAACAGCAGCCGTGTGATGTGGCGCACCGAGTGCCAACACGGGAAGAAAATCCCGATCGCGAGGATCGGCGGCACGACGAGGAAGTACGCGCTTAAAAAGACAAGCTCCCCGGCGTCGACCAGCCACGCCTTTCGGCCCTTGCCGCTCCGATAGCCGACGACGAGCGAAGCGACGAGCAGCGTGGCGACGACCGCGGCGACGGCCCCCCGACCCGCTGGCGAAAAGATGGGGTCGAGGGCGGCGAGGTCGACCGTCCCGAACAGGCCGACGAGCCGGGCGGCGACCCAGCGATACTCTTCGGGGAACGCCACAAGCGGAACCAACATCGGCAGCGAGCCGCGGGCAGCGACCGTCAGCGCCCGTGCCGCCCGCGTTCGGAGGTGGGTCGGGCCGACCAACTCGACCAACGGGTGGACTTCGCCTTGCCCCCAATGGAACCATGTGATGAGGATGAACAGGGCGAAGGCGGCGATCGGTGCAACAAACCAGACCGCCGTGTACGCGAGCCCGACGACGAGGTAGAGTCCGCCGATGATCGCCAGCCAGCGGCGGGTCGGCGGCTCGTCGTAGGCCCACGGCAGCGTGAGGTGGTCGACCGCGCCGTGCGGCAGGCCGAAGAGGACGATGCTCACGGCGAACGGCAGCAGTTGGAGGCCTCGTGAGGGAGCTCCGACGACGAGCACGGCAGCCGCGGTAGTCGCGAGGGCGATCCACGGGCCGAGAAACGCGAGCCGGAAGACGGTCCGCTCCCGCGTCGACTCGTGGGTTGTCGCACGACTGTTCATGCCGACTGCTCACCCCACCAATCGAGCAGCCACCAGTAGAGTACCAACCCTTGAACGACGAAGAGGTTCGTCACGAGGAAGAAGACCGCCTCCTCGATCGGCAGACCGAACGGAGCGACACCGACGGTCGTCTCGGGGGCGATCGTCCACAGCCCCAGCGAGATGGCCGTCCGGTCGAGAATCCACAGATACACGGTCGGCAGCCCGACCGCCAGCGCGACCGGTCGGCGGGCTCCCCAGAGCTGTGTCCAGCCGAACCCCCACTGGAGCGCAAGGATCGGCGCGGCCCACGCCAGAATTGCCCCGAGGTAGAACGTCGACTCGCCGGTCAAACACAGGGCTCCGACCGTACCGAGACTGACGCCCGCGCCGACGCCCGCCGCGCGCTGGCGGGTCGACAGGGCAAGTGACTCGTCGGTCGGGATCGACAGTCGGCTGAGCCACAGCGCAGTCAGAATCGGCTGCAGGACGAAAAACAGCGCCTCGCCGATCGGCACCCGCCAGAGCCGTCCCGCGACGACGCCCTCGCCGTAGGTCCAGACGCCGCGCCTGATGAGGTAATCGTCCCACGGCAGCGTGTACACCACCGCCAGCGCGGTGATGATGGCAAGACCGCTGATGACGCCTCTACGCCCGTGGTCGGTTGGGCGGAGCCATGCCAGCAGCGCCAGCCCCGCAATCGGTGGCAGCATGGCGACCGTATGGAACTGGAGGTAGGTTTCCGGTGGAATCATGCGAACCACACTGCAAGAGCCCCACTGGCACTTCCAGTTGATGTCGACCGTAGATGGCGAACGAATATACCGGTTCGGTCTCTTGGTGGTAACTATCGCCTACCGGTGATCTCGCATTATAATTGTGTCGACGAAGCGAAAACAGTCTCCAGAGAGATGAGAACGAACGCCGGCGATCTACCGCGACAGCGTGACAATCAGATCGGTTGCAATCCAGCCGTCACAGTTGCCCTCTTCGGTAAATACGGTTCGGTCCGGGGAGGATTTGAGCGCGGAGATACAGGGCCCGCTTTCGGTCTCCTCGGCCTCCTGACGCGGCTCGCGTGTATCCGTTACTTCCATGTCACGAGTTAGGCGGGCCTAAACTGATATAGGTTTTGGTTGGCCTAAGACCGGTCGGTCACATGGGTCGACTGTCGGGGCGCGCGCTCCGTCGCAGTAGCGTCGAACGCCACCACACCCTTATTCTCCCCCCGTCCCAACAGCGGGATATGAGCCCTTCTCGTGATCGGCCGCGGGACCGCGACGAGCTGGAGGATCGACTCGACGAACTGGAGTCGACACTCTCCGAGCTCCGCAAGGAACTCCACACGGAGCGCCGCCGTGGTCCACCGAAACCGCCGAGTCTCGGCGAACTGCTCCGCTTTACCGAACAGTACACGATTCCGACCGTGATCGCCCTGTTGGAGGCGACAGTCCAGTCGCTCGAACTGCTCCGTCGGACGCTTCGACTGGCCGACCCTGAACGCGCCGTCCGCGAGGAAAGCGAAACCGCCCGCAGTCGACTCGATCAGGTCGGTGCCGAAGCCGGGAACCAGCTGGCGGGTGCCCTTTCGGAGCTTCGGACCGCGCTCTCGGAGGCCGACCTCCCCGAGAACCCCGAGTCGCGTCGACTGATCGACGACGCCCGCGATCTGACCGGCGAGATCGAAACCCGGCTCCGGGATGCAGAAGGGACAGTCCGCGAGCAGCGCGACCGGGAGCGCCGCCCCGACTCCGGCCGTCGGGACGACGGCTCGGCCTCCCGAGACCGTGGCGTGATGATCGACGTGACTGATGCCGATGGAGACGGAGCCACCGGCGATGGGGCATCTGCCAGTGAGGAGACGGATAACGACGAGCCACCCGCAGTCGACGTCGAATCCGAACTCGAATCGATCAAGGACGAACTCGATCGCTCACAGCAGGCTCTCGACGAGGCCGACGAGCCTGACGCCGACACGTCGCCGGAATCACAACAATCGGACGTGGACGATGACGAACCCGAAAACGAGTGATTATATTTAATTTCTTCTAATTGTATTTAATTAGAGGGGCGATACACCGGTATCCGACCGCGCGCAATCGGCCCGAACCACGACCGGTGAGTGGCTACTCGACGGGCTGGAACTGGTAGCCGTCCCACGCTTGACTTTCGGGTTCGCGGATTCCGGCTCCCGGCTCCCGGAGTTCCTCGGCGTAAACCGCTTCGACCGTGTCGCCGATCTCGACGTCGTCGGTCGTCAGCTGGCCGATCGCCCGGACCGGCTCGCCCTCCACGTCGAACTCGACGATGCCGAGGTGGTTGGGTTGACGTACGCCCGGTGGCGTCGCCGTCGAGGAGGTCCACGTAATGAGGGTGGCCGTGTACTCGCTGAGGTCGACCGTCTCGACCGGCTCGTTGCCGTCCGGCCCGACCGGATGGGACGGGTACAGAATGCTGCCGTCCGGATAGCGGGCGGCCTCCATGGCTGGCTGGTCGGTCGACTCGCCGGAGTCGGCGTCGCTCATTGGCTTGCCTCCAGGATCGTCGTAATCACACAGTTGCCGAAGCCGCCCACGTTACAGGCGAGGCCGGTTTCGGCCTTGACCTGTCGCGGTCCAGCGGTGCCCATGAGTTGCTGATACACCTCGTAGATCTGCGCAACCCCGCTCGCGCCGAGCGGGTGACCCTTCGATTTGAGGCCGCCGGAGGTGTTGATCGGCAGCTCGCCGTCCCGGTCGGTCACGCCCTCGTCGATCGCTTTCCAGCCCTCGCCGGGCTCGAAGAAGCCCAGCCCCTCCGACTGGAGGAATTCGAGGATCGTGAACATATCGTGGAGTTCCGCCATATCGATGTCCTCCGGGCCGAGGCCGGCCATCTCGTAGGCTTCCTCGCCGGAGTCGACCACGCCGCCCATCACGGTCGGATCGGCCCGCTCGTGGACGACGTGGGTGTCTGTCGCTCCGCCGATTCCGGCGACCGTAACGTAGTCGTCGGTGTACTCGGCGGCGACCGATTCGGGACAGAACATGAGCGCCGCCGAGCCGTCGGTGATCGGACAGAAGTCGTAGAGCCGCAAGGGATCGGCGATGATCGGCGACTCCATGACGGTTTCGAGGTCGACTTCCTTCTGGAACTGGGCGTGGGGGTTGTCGACGCCGTTTTTGTGGTTTTTCACGGCGACTTTGGCGAGACTCTCCCGCGGGGCGTCGTGGACGTGGAGATAGCGCCGGGCGGTGAGTCCGGCGAACGACGGCAGGGTGACGCCGTGTTTGTACTCCGCCGGGTGCGTGAGGGAGGCAATAACGTCGGTTGCCTCCGCCGTCGACCGATGGGTCATCTTCTCGCCGCCGACCAGCATTGTGAGATCACTGGCTCCGGAGGCGACGGATTGCCAGGCGCTGTAGACGCCAGCGCCGCCCGAAGAGCTTGTCTGGTCGATCCGGGCGGTGTAGGCCGGAATCGCGTTCAGATCGTGGGCCACCGCGTTCGCGATCCCCGTCTGGCCTTCGAACTCGCCGCTCGCCATGTTCGACACGTAGAGATGCTCGACCTCGGAGCCCTCGACGCCAGCGTCGTCCAGACAGGCCTGGCCGGCCTCCGCGAGCAGCTCGCGGATCCAGGCCTCCCGTTGGCCGAACTGGGTCATCGATGCCCCGATGATCGCTACACGTTCCATATTCCCCCTGCCAACGGCCAGCCGCTTACCGATTTCCCTTTGCCGAGCATCCCTCGATTGCTCTCGGGTGATTTAATGTCCCCTCAACCGAACGGACCGGTATGGAACGCGAACGTATCGCCCCATATATAGGGGCTGTCGGCTGTCTCGTCCTTGCGGTCGTGTTGTCGGCTCCCTACTTCGCGATCACGACCCAGTCACAGCTACTGGGCGACTACTACGGTGCCGGTCCCCTCGGCGTCATCGGCGCGATCTTTCTCGCCACGCTCGGCGTCGTGATTTTCCTCTCCAGTGTCCGCGGGCGGGCCGACCCCGAACTCGTCGCCGGGATCATGCTCGTCGTCGGCGTGGCGATTTTCGGGATCACGGCGCTCTGGGCGGTTTCGATCGACTCGGTCGTGCTGTTCAGTTTCCCCTCGAATGCCTCCTGGATCGAGTACCATCGGTGGGTGAGCCTCGCGCTCAGCGGCGTCGTCGCTGCTGCCGCCGGGATCTATGCGGCTGCCGTCTACTGATTTTCGACCCGGTTCGTTTGACAGGCTCTCGATGAGACGAAAGGCCCTTAAGGTCGACTGGTCTATTTATCGATGGACTAGGTCGGGCAGTTAGGCCCTGCCCCTCGCCCGTGAGACAGTCTTCAGCGGGGACCGAACGCCGAGTGCGTCGGGTCGAACCGACACAGGCCTCGGACGCCAACGTCGAAACCTCGTCCACCGGGGACAGTGGTCCGGTGTCGACACCCGCAGGGGTGTTACACGCCGGTTTACCGGCGGTAGTGGGTCAGGCGCGGAAGCGAGCAGCCCACCGCTGGACACCCGTCGCTCGTTGGATCGCGGGGTGGAGGAGGCACCCGAGATTCCCTGTGTCCGGAACGCCCGGCAACCTCGGTTTCGTCCGCTATTCATACCGATTTTGCTCATAGACAGCGACGGCTATCCGAATGCGGACGGCTGTCTGGATCCCAGTTTGCTGAAAAGAGGTCGACCGCGTCGGCTACTCGTACAGATGGCCGCCAGCGGGCATCTCGACCCGGACGTACGGTTTCTCGTCGATCGGGTCGAGCAGTGCCGTCGAACCGACGTTGCCGGTCGGTGATTTCCGGAGCGTCAGATACCGCATCCCCTCGCGTTGTTGGGTTGTTTCGATGATCTGCTCGGCGGAATCTCGGTAGAACGCGGCGACGGAATCGTCGACGACCTCGGGATTCAGGAGGTGGACGAGCAGCTCGGAATCCTGCAAAAAGCGCAGCTCCTCGTCGTACCGCAGCGTGCGTGCGGCCTCAGACCCCAGCGTGTGGGCCATCACGGTTGCGCCCTCGATCGTGATCCAGTTGTCGCACTGCCTGTCGATCGCCTCGAAGTGCTGTCTGGCCTCGGCAACTGTCGTCGCCTGTGAAAAGACGTTTGAGCGTGTGGTGTCCCAGCTCCCGATCTGATCGATCACGAACAACGCGTCGTTGTCGAACAGTTCCGACAACGAGAGTCCAAAGCGGTCGAGCAGCGCTTCGAGGCGGTGTTCCCGGAGTTCGAGTGTGGGAACGAGTGCGACCGCCATCCCTTCGTCGATGATCCGGTCGACGAGCCCGCCGACGAGTTCGGTGAGATTCGTCCGGCTGTCGTGGGTCAAAAGCGTTCCCGCACCACGAACCAGCCCGCCGCCGGTCAGCGCATCGAGCCCGTCGATTCCAGTCGAGGCCAGTCGCTCTTCGGGCAGCGTCGTCAGGTGGTTTCGCTGCCGGGGCGCGGTCCCGAGCCTGCCGTCACGGATCGTGAGTTCGACCCGGCGGCGGTCGTGGTCGACGCCGCGCATCTTCGGCACCGAGAGGAACCGCCGGGGGTTGTTTTCGACGGTGTCGGTTTCGAGCTGGATCACGCCGTGAGCGGTAAACTGGAGCACGTCGCCCCGCTTGTCGCCGGGGTAATCCTCGGCCGTAAAGACGGTCGTCGCCTCGATCTCGTCGGTGAAAAACCGGATCAGATCGAAGACGAGCCGCCGGTAGCGTTCGATGTCCTCGGTGATGACCGCCAGCCCGGAGGTGCTGTCAAAGACGACTCGGTCACATGGCGCGTATTTGCGGAGATGGTCCTCGATGTACGAGCCGGTAAACGGGGCATCGAACCCCCGGTCGAGCCACTCGTTTTCCTCCTCTGTCTGGAGCGTGTAGGTGTCGTTGTCCTCGATCGTCTCCCCGCGACGGGCATGGATCGTCGCGTAGCCGAGGTTCTCGTGATCGAGGTCGAAGTCGAACCCAGAAAACGCATCCTGGAGCTCCTCGACAGTCTGTTCAGTGCTGACGTAGAGACACCGCTCCCCCTCGGCGAGCCCCGCCTGCAAGAACTGCATACCCAGCGTCGACTTCCCGGTTCCTGGACCGCCCGTAATGAGTGTCGCCCTGTTTCGTGGGAGTCCACCGCCCAACATCCCGTCGAGTACGTCGACGCCCGTCGATGCGGGCTCCGTGGGAGTACGTGTCATCGGGTTAGTGACCGACTAACACGACAAGTGTATAAATACTTTCTATATGTCAAAATGTTAGTGACGAACTACCGACCGACAACTTCGATTATCCGGGGTCCATAGTACAGATATGACCGACGACGCGACCCATTCGGACCACGAAATCGATGCGACCTACACCGAGACCGACGGCGAGCGCCAACTCAGGTTCGACCGCGATGGTCGGACTGCTGTTCTCGCCCAGAACGTCGACGGCTACGCGATGGTTGCCGTTCGTCCGGACGCCGGGGCCGCCGAACTCGAACGCTACTACGGGTTCGATATGGCGCTGGATCACGCCGCCGAGTTACTGGGCGTCGACCCCGCTGTCCTCCCGATCCCTGACGAGGCAGCCGACATGGGAATGTAGGTAGGCGGTGGCTACGCGCCCCGAAACAGATATCGGAGCCGCTGGCTGTCCAGTCCGTCCTGCCAGTAGAACCGCGGGGCCAACGTGAGATACGCCAGTGCGAGAAACAGTAGCGCGAAGGCGAAGACCCGACCGTAGTAGCCCGACAGGAGGACCGTCAGCCCCTGGACGATTCCCATCACGCCAGCGTCCTGTGCATGGAGATCGGGATAGGTGATCGTCGACACCATCAGGACCGCGAGGACGCCGACCAACGGGACGAGCAGTTCGGGAGCCGTGTATCCCGCGAGAACCGCTGCCGAGAGAATCGTCGCCGCCAGCGTCGTCTGGACGCCCTCGGTTTCGGCGATCTCGGTATCGTAGGCCGTGTACATCCCGAGCCGGGTGACTGCCATCGCCACGAACAGCGCCGGAACGAGGAACCCGACTCCGAAGACGACGGGGTCGGCCAGCAGCATCTCGGGGTCGGCGGCTGGCATCCACTCGTCGATGACGACTGCGACCACCAACACTGCGGGGGCGACGCCGAAGGAGGCCACATCGGCCAGCGAGTCGAGATACGGGCCGACCGGTGTCCCGCCGCGGTAGCGCGCGACGACCCCGTCGAGTGCGTCGGCCATCGCGCCCAGCAGGATGAGGCGGGCGGCGAGGCCGACGTCGACTAACGCGGCGGCCGCGGCTAGAAAGCCGAGAGCGGCGTTGGCGATCGTGACCGCATCGGCGAGGCCCAGTCGGCCGACGAACCGCGGTTGCATAGTTCTCGGTCGGAGGGGGGCGGTTTACGCTTTTATGTTCTCCGACTCGCTGCCGTAGTCGACGGTCCAGATAGCAGCTACTGGCGAAACCGCAGGCCTATATGCCGCAGTTGCCTACTGAAACGTATGCAGGGGCCACGTTCTCGCCGGGAGTTTCTCGCCGTCGCAGGGACGACAGCAACCGCCGGACTGGCTGGCTGTCTCGGCCTTTTCGAACCCAACGACTACGACATCGGGATGACCGCCGTCGCGTTCACCCCGGAGACGATCACTGTCCCAGCGGGGACGACGGTCGTCTGGAGAAACACCAGCAGCCGGGGCCACACCGTCACCGCCTACGAGGGATCGGTCCCGGACGGGGCCGAGTTCTTCGCAACCGGTGGCTACGAGTCGGAGGCCGCCGCTCGCGAGGCCTGGGAGTCAGAGGGCAACGGGATCGTCGGCACCAGCGGGACGTTCGAACACACCTTCGAAATCCCCGGCGACTACCCCTACGTCTGTCTCCCCCACGAAACAGGCGGGATGATCGGGACGATCGAAGTCACCGAATAGCTGTCACTAGTGGTGTGTGAAATAAAACGGGGTGAGAGTGCCAGTTAGTCGTCGGCGACGTCGTCGGCAACGTCTTCTTCGTCGACGTCGACGGCGGTCGCTTCCTCTTCGGCCAGTTCTTCGGGGCGGGCTTCGAGTTCGAACTTCTGGATCTCCACGCGTCGGAGCGGGTAGATCGTTTTGGCCTCGCCGTAGATCGCCGAGGAGAGTCGACCCTCGATGACGCTGTCGCCCAGCTCCTCGAAGGTGCGCTCTTTGGCGGCCTCTTTGACGAGGTCGATCATCACGCGACGGATGGCGTGTTCCTGGCTGTTGTCGGCCTTCTTCGTGGTGAAGGCGACGGGCTGGAGCTTCACGCGGTAGTCGTCGGTGGTGACGACCGTGATCGTCGCGGCGGCCTTCGAGGCTCCGCGGCGGACGAGACTCCGCAGGTAGTCCCGCGTGAGCTCGTGTTTGATGAACTCCGTGTAGGCGGAGTCCGACCCCACGTCCGTGATCTTGAACGTGAGTTTGGTGTTATTCGCCCCGGCGTCGTTGTTGATGTCGCCGAGGGTGGTTTCGATCGTGCGACCGATGACCTGATCCGGTTCTTCGGCGATGGTCGAGCCGATCTCCTCCCGGTCGAACTGCTCGGGGGCGAAAATCGTGTACCATCGCTTGCCTTGCTTCTGCTTGGTTACTGATCGTTCACTCATGATGTTGTGTATCGTCTGCTTGTTGGTCGGCTGCTGTACTGCTGTCGGCCTCGCGCTCCGCGACGGCCTTGATGACCGCCTGCGCGACGCCGAGGTTCACGACGTAGTCGTCGACTGTCGTCTGCAATCCACCAGTGGTCTCCCGTGTGATCTCGGTTCGAACCGCTCTGCCCTCGACCGTTGTCGCCATCGAATCGGTGTTGTCCGGCGCGACCGCCGCCGCAACCCACTCGGCGCGGGTCGGCGTAGCGTGGTCGGTCCGGAGCGTCGCCGTTCGTGGCTGGTCGGTCATCCGAGGGCCTCCCTGACGGCCGCGATGAGGTCGCCGTCCGACACATCGCCGTCGACCGAGAGGGTCGCTTGCGTCGGCGTCCCGCCAGCGGTGCCACCGAATTCGGTGGCGACAGAGGCGACGGAATCGGCGAGGCCTCGTGGGTCGTCGGCTGCGGCCGCGGCGGCCGCGTGCCGCTGACCGTCGACCGGGTCGGCGGTCACGACGAGTGCGACCGGCTCCGGCGATCGGAACTGCTGGGCGAGTCGGGCGATCGTCGGCAGCGTGGCCGGGCGATCGGTGTCGACTCGCAGGACGAACACGCCCTCGTAGCGGCCGGTGATCGGCTCGTCGAGAGCGCGGTGGGTGGCACTCCCGTGGTCGCGCCACGTGTCGAGTGCCTCGTCCGTTACGTTGGCCGCCCCGAGTGCGAGGCTGATCGCCAGCCCTGGCGTCTCGCAGGCGAGTGCCGACAGCACGTCGGCATAGCCACCTAGCGTTGCGAACGGGCCGTTCGGCGTGGCGTACGGTCGCAGCGCGGTCTCGATTGCCTTCGCGGCCTTCGGTGTCGACGTCTCGGCGGTCGACGTTTCGAGCGCAACAAGCGAGGCCACCCGAGTGTGAGCCTCGTCGTCGAACTCCGACGACTCGGCCGAATCGGCTGGCAGATCGAGATCAGCCAGCAGCGAGTCGGTCGCCTCGGTGTCTCCCGAAAAGGGCGCAGCGAGGAGCGTCGAATGGGCCAGCCCGTCGGCGAGGTCCGCGGTTGGGACCGCGACGCCGGGGCGGCGCTTGACGAGGCCGGTCTGTTCGGCCTGCTCCAGGAGGCTGCCGCTGCCATCGGTTCCGGGCAGCGACCCCGCCGCAATCGTGCCCGCGAGCGCGAGCAGCGGATCGGGGTCGACGCCGAGTTCTCGGCTCACGGCGGCGGCGACCACGCTTGCTGGTCGGCTGTCGTCAGCCGGTGGCACCGCGTGGTCGGCAGCATCTCTCCGGCCCGAGGTAATGAGCACCGTCTGACTGTCATCGTCGACGGGCTCGGTGTCGGGGTCGGTGAGGTCGCCAGCCGGATCGTCGGAGACGTGGATCTGGAACGGGACGCTCCGCGAGCGGAGCGCGACCGCAAGCAACCCGGCCGCGGCGAGGCTGTCGCCGTCAGCGTGGCCGTAGACCCGGACGAACGGCGCGGTCGCTAGCTCCGCAGCTAGCGTTCCGGCGGCGTCCGGGTCGACGGTGTGGGTGTGTGTCTCCGACATGTGGTTCGGGTCCGGTGGGTCAGGTGCTGGTGGGTGTCAGTCGATTACTCCAGGAGTTCGACAGCGTTCTCGTAGCTGTACTTGAAGTCCTCGTCGAGCTCGTCGCCGCGGTAGTAGTTGGCGAGGCGTCGGATCTTCGACTCCGTGTTCTGGAGTGCGCGTTTGTTCGAATGGTCTTGGCCGTTCTCGTCGACGTGCTCGCGGAGGCCGATTGCGCGCTCCATGAGGTTCCGGAGGTCTTCCGGGATCTCTGGGCTGGCGTCGTGGTCGTCGAGGATTTCGGTGACCTTCTTGCCAGTCGCGAGTTTGACGTTCGGGATCGGCGTGCCTTTGACGCCTTCGTCGCGCAGTTTCAGGCCGATGACGCTGGGGTCGTGGCCCTGCTCTGCGAGTTCGACGACGCGGGCTTCGATGTCGTCGCTGTCTACGTCACTCCACTCCGGGGGTTCGTCTGCCGCCGGGCGGTCCGATCCGGACGAGCCACGGCGACGGGTATGCATTCGTGCCATTATTGAATTGGAACGGCACAGGCCGCAAAACGACGTGTCTCCCAGTCCCACAGCAGGGTCGACAGCAGTCGACCGCCACCGGGGGCTGGCAGCGCACTGTCGCAATCCCAAGCCCCGAGGGGCGAGTCAGAGTTACGACTGTGCTGTTCCCATCGGTGTCTGGTCGACGCGGGCGTTAAGGGTTTTCTATTCCGCATGGGTGTGTCGTCGACTGACTCGCTGGTATCGAGTCGAAGGCCTTAATAAGAGAACCGGGAAAGGGTTGGATGCGAACGAGGGCTCGTAGATCAGTGGTAGATCACCCCCCTGGCACGGGGGAGGCCGCGGGTTCAAATCCCGCCGAGTCCACTCACCTCTCTTCGTTCGGTTCGTTCCCTCATTCTACTCCCACTTGCTCCCGGTGGTCGCTCGTGGGAGTCTTGAAGAGTCCATTAGCTTCCGCCGTTCATCCAATTGAACAGACGGTGATAGATTCATTTACGCGGAATCCCGCTTTTATCAACAGTTGCTACCTGAAATCAACACGCACATTCAACAGCATTTGCACCCTTGCAAACTGCCTCACTTGGACCGGTCATTGGTTCAAGTATGGAGCTTGATTCTACAACATAACCGTTCTTTCGCTCCAGCCTCATCGGATTCCAATCAGAACCAAAATCTCGTTAGCAAACGGAATAGTAAGTAGAAGGATTAGAGAGAGTGCAGTAAGCAGAACGCAGAGGTCAAAGTTACCGTACTTTCTATCGGTTAGCCGACGATTGTTTGATGTTGCTACTTCGTAGTCAAGCAGTTGCTTCTCGACCTGCTGTTCATGCGTCATCCCTGCGTACTCGTGAAAGTCCTCTATTTTCTTTCCCGGTCTTCCATAGTCCCTTGTACGGAGTATCCACAGACCAACCGCGGCAGATACCATCGCGGGAAGCACGACGAGGACAAGTGATTGCTGAGATAAATTCATTTGCTGGCGAAAAACCCCTGTAAGTGAAACTATTAGAGCGTCGATAGTGATGACTGTCCCAATTTTACTTTCTACGTTCGCTCGTCTACGTTCCTCATCGGTATACCTCCGTCGTGCTTCTTCAAGCGTCAGCTCACGAGTTGGAAAATTTGTGGACGCGCTCTCTGATTCAGTATCTGAGTCATTCAGTGACATTCGGGATATAGTCTTAGCGTCCTCTACGTCAAATTCGTCCCCACATCGACTACAAACTGCAATTTCCAGAGTATTATCTTCAAACTGCTCTATCAATTCCGTAATTGCACTTTTTGCTACGGTGTACTGAACGCTTTCTTCTCGGCACTCAGGACAGAGAGACATCAGAAACTCCTACCACAACGACTACATGTTTGCTTCCCCTTTTGAACCGTCTGGACTTCCGCTTTGTCTCGGCACTTAGGACACAGAGGCATACAGAAAGCAAAGAAATTCAAAATCAAGTACCTTTCCCTAGTTTATTAGATTCTATCGAGAAACCTCAGTTGCAGATCTCGCTTCCTCTTCGGTCACGCGGACGCGCTGAGCAGACCACGATCAGCGACGACGACCTCCACGACCAACTTGACGAACTCTACCAGCAGGTCGACAGTCTGTGAATGGACAATTAGCCCGTCGACTGAGTCGGACACTATTACTCGAACAACTGCCGCGCATACCGATTAATCGGAACCCCAAGCCAGTCGCGCTGTTCGGCAATCGTGTCGACCACCCTTATCGCCTCCTCCTCAGTAACCACACCCCGCTTCACTAACGCCCGGAGCACAATCGGTGAGAGCGCAACCTCAGTCGACACGAGCACCCGCAACTCTGGCAGGGCTCGGTAATCGTCCGTTATAAGAAACGCCGCCTCGGTCTCGTCGACCGCCGCCACACAACTCGCCTCGCCGTCGTCGACCCGCGCCCCAGTCCAGCTCCCAACAGAGGACCACCAACCGCAAGCAGCTGGCCGAAAGCCGATTCACAAACAGCCCGTATCACTGGCTACTTATCGCCAATACACATCCATTTGTTGTCATGACTTAAGACGTAGCTTTCGAAGACAGTAGCTGATGACTGACCGATTTACACGACGGACTGTCATGCTCGGATTAGCAAGCGCGGCCGCCACAACACAGCTCCCGGCGGCCGCCGCCGAACCCCCAGAGGGCCACGGCATCGAACGCGACGGCGCGACGCTCACCCGGTTTGCGACGGGCCTCCCCGAATCCGAGATGACGGGGCTGTTCATCACCGCCGATGGGCAGTTCTTTTTCAACATTCAACATCCCGACGTCGACGGTGACGGCGAGCGCGATCAGGGCATCGTCGGCGTGGTCACGGGGCTCGATATGAACGCCCTCCCGCGGGAGTTTTCGAGCGTCCAGATACCCGACAACGACGCCGCGGATGTCCGCACGGCACTGGGCGACTACCAGCGACTCGCCATCGGTGGCGAGCCGATGGGCAACGGCGAGGCACTCGGCTCGGTCTACACCCCGGACGGCGAGTTCCTCGTCGGGCAGATCAGTCCGGATTTCAACGGCTACATCCCCGCCAGCGACGCCGACAACGAGGGGTACCTGTTTACCAACTGGGAACACTGGCCGGGGGCGGTCTCGCGGCTCCATCTCAAATATTTCGATCTGCTCGATCGCTGGTGGGTCCTCGACAGGGACCACGTCGACTTCACCGACGTCGAAGGCACGTGGCAGAACTGCTTTGGTACTGTTTCGCCGTGGGGCACACCGCTCACCTCGGAGGAAAACTATCTCATCACCGACACGCCCGACTGGAACAACCCCGACTGGGACGACGACGAGGAGCGCGCCAACGTCGACCGACTCGCCCGCCATCTCGGCTACGAACCGGACGACGACGGCGTCTTCGCCGAGGGGTTTCCGAACCCCTACCGCTACGGCTACATCGTCGAGATCCAGGAGCCCGAAGGCGAACCCACGCCAGGAAAGCGGTTCGGCCTCGGTCGGTCGACCCACGAAAACGCGGTCGTGATGCCCGACCAGCGGACCGCCTACACCACTTCCGACGGCTCGGCCCGCGGTTTTTATAAGTTCGTCGCCGACGAGCCGGGCGATCTCTCGGCGGGGACGCTTTATGCGGCCAAAGCAACCCAGAACGGTCCCACGGGTGGCGATACCGCCCGAGTCAGTTTCGGTATCGAGTGGATCGAACTCGCCCACGGTAGCGACGAGGAGATCGAGTCCTGGATCACCGACTACGACGAGATCACCCAAGCCGACTACGACGAGGACGAGACCTCGTATATAAGCGACGACGAGATCGAGGCGTGGGCCGACGGCGAGGCTGACGACGACCGCGTGGCATTCCTCGAAACCCGCGCGGCGGCCGAAGCGAAAGGCGCGACGGTCGAGTTCCGCAAGATGGAGGGGGTCAACGCCCGCCGGAACGCCGAACCGGGCGACTACCTCTATGTCGCCATGTCGAACACCAACGAGACGATGAGCGACGACGAAGGCGACATCCGGATTGCCGACGAGGGCGGCGAGTGGGGTGCGGTCTACCGCCTGCCGCTCGAAGCCGACTTCAACGTCAGCGAGATGGAGCCGATCATCACCGGCGGCCCCGAGGCGAACATCTGTGGTGGCTGTCCCTACGACGCCAACCCCCAGTCGAACGACAGGGCCTGCCAGTCGTGTGCGTTCAATCCGACCGTCGACGATGCTGGCGAAGCCACAGGCCGTTTAAAAGGGACGATGAACCTCGGCAAATCGATGGCGATGAGTGGACAGACCTCACTCGATCCCGAAAACACGATCGCCGAACCCGACAACATCGTCGTCATGGACGACGGCCGCGTGGTCATCGGCGAGGACACGGGCAACGAGGGCCACGAGCGCAACATGATCTGGGTGTTCGACCCCGGCGACGCCTGACTAAATCCGAACGATAGTCGATCACTCTCGGCCTATCCAACCACAGTTTCGCTACCACAAGCAAAATTGTTTTAATGGCGGCGTCAGTCGACAGAGTCAATGCCGATTGCACTTCCACACGATGCCAAGGCGGGGCCGACGAAAGCCGAGGTCCGGTCGGTGCTGCTCGGGAAACTCGATCTCGACGAAACCGACCACTTCGCCGAGGTTGGCTCCTGTACCGGCGCGGTAACGATCGAGGCTGCCCGGCGAGCCGGTCGCGTGACTGCCCTCGAACGCAAGGCCGAGCGGCTCGACGTCACGACAAAGAACCTCGCGGCCAACGACTCGCTGATCGACGCCGAGGTCGAGCTGACAAACGCCGAAGCTCCCGAGGGACTGCCCACCGACGCCGACGCCCTCTTTTTGGGTGGGAGTCGGAACTTCGAGGGTGTCCTGGACCACGCTGTCGAGACCGAGATCGACCGGATCGTCATGAACGTCTCCCGGCTGGAGGTCGCCGGGCGCGCCACGGAGGCGTTCCGCGACCGTGGAATTCTCGAAGAAGTCATTCAGTTCCAGGTGAGCCACGGCTACGAACTCGCCGGGGCGACGAGCTTCAACGCCGACAACCCGGTGTATATGCTCGTCGGCAGTGCTAGCGCCGACGGCACGCAGGACGACGGCGAACCGGTGGAGGCCGCACAGTGACCCTTTACGGCATCGGCCTCGGCCCCGGCCAAGCCGATCTGGTCACGGTCCGCGGAAAAGAGATTCTCGAATCGGTCGACGTGGTCTACTCGCCCGGGCGGCTCTCGCGGACGGTCGCGCTGAATCACGTCAACGAGGACAAAATCGGCGACCTCGAGTTCCCGATGACTCGCAACGTCGAGAAACTCCGAGCAGCCTGGAAGACCGCCGCCGCCGAGATCGCCCCCAACGCCCGCGAGGGCGATGCGGCCTTCGTCACGCTGGGCGACCCCAACGTCTACTCGACCTTTGGGCATCTGCGCCGGACCTTGGATGCGTTTCATCCCGACGTAGACGTCGAAATCGTCCCCGGCGTCAGCGCGATGACTGCCTTCGCCACGGCGCTGGATGTCGAAATCGAGGCCGGGGCGGGCCTCTCGTTGCGGGAGGCCGCCAACGGCCACGCACCGACCGGTCCGGATCGGATGATTCTTTTTAAGGTGACAGATGCCACCGCGACCCACGAGAAACTCGTCGACGCGGGTTACGACGTGACGTTTGGGCGGCGACTCTACATGGAACAGGGCGAGACGGTCGTTACCGACGACCCCAGCGAGATCGACGAGCGCGACTACTACACCCTCGCCTACGCGAAAAAGCGCGATCTGACCGTCGAGTCGGCGACGGCGACGTTCGGCGAGGCGGGCGACAACGAGCGGGTCGACGGGGCGGGGGACGCATGACCGACGAGTCATCCACCAACCCCGCTGCGGAGGCGGACCCACAGTCCGCGATCGATGCCCAAGGTGAGCGCCGACAGGCGGCTCCCGATGACCGAATCGTCGAGCACAACGCGGGCGATAAACAGGAGGGAATTCCGTTTGTGGGTGCAGGTCCAGGAGACCCCCGACTCCTGACGGTCGCTGGAAAGGAACTCCTGGAGGACGCTGATCTGGTCGTCCACGCTGGCTCGCTGGTCAACAGCGAACTCCTCGATGAGTACTGCGCCCACGCCGAAACGGTCTCTTCGATCGGAAAGGATCTCGAAGCACTGATTCCGTTGATGCGGGACGCCCACGAGGAAGGCAAAAACGTCGTCCGGCTCCACAGCGGCGATCCAGCGATCTACGGCGCGGCCATCGAACAGATGGACGCCCTCGAACACGAGGGGGTATCGACCTACTTCGTGCCGGGTGTCACCTCGGCGTTCGCGGCGAGCGCGACCCTGCGAACCCAACTCACGCTCAACGAGGTCTCGAACCACGTCGCGTTCACCCGGCCGCAAGGCAAGACGCTCAGTGAGGAAGACGACCACATCAGCGAGTTCGTGGAGATGGGTGACGTGACGACCTGCATCTATCTCGGGACCCACGCGGTCGCCGACACGATGGACCGACTCATCGAGGATGGCCACGACGAGGACATCCCCGTCGCCGTCGTCTACCACGCCTCGTGGCCCGACGAGGACGTGTTGATCGGCACGATTGGAACGATCGGCGAGAAACTCGAAGCCGCTGGGCATCGCGCCTCGGCGATGGTGATCATCGGCGATGCGGTGACGGGTGCGGGCTACGAGCGATCCTTCCTCTACGATGGCTGGGCGAACCGCGGATCGGACAGCGATAGCGAAGACGCGGCTGCAGACACGGACGAAGATACTGCGGAGACTCCACAATGAGTACTGACAACGACGGGGACAGCGGCGGACACTGTAGCACAGCCGACAGCGACGGTGAGGTCGCCGAGGAAATTGCAATTATCTCCTTCAGCCGAAAAATGGAGACCGCCGAGGAGATCAAAGCCGAACTCGCCGATCGCTACGAGGCAATCGAGATCATCGAGTACCACGGCGAGGTCTTCGATGAGCACTGGGGCGAGTACGACTGCTTTATCGGGCTGATGGCCAGCGGGATCGCCATGCGGAAAACCGCCCACCTGTTCGACGACAAGTGGGACGACCCCGCGATCTGCGTGGTCGACGAGGCACTCACCTGGGCCATCCCGATCACTGGCGGCCACCACGGCGCGAACCAGGTCGCCCAAGACCTCGCCACGATGGGGGCGATTCCGGCGATGACCACGGCCTCGGAGGCCGCAGGCAAGCAGGGTGTCGAAGCCCGCGCAAAGGCGATGGATTCCCACGTCGTCAACGGGCGGTCGACGATTCAGACCAATCTTGCAGTCTTGGACGACAACCTTGGCCCAATCGCCCGACTCGACGGCCCGCAGGCTGTGCTCGTCGGTGACGACGTGACTGTGCTTAAACGGAACAAGAATGAGGGCATCGTCATCGGGACCGGCAGCGTCTCCGGCGCGTCGGCGGAGTCGTTCGTCGCGGCCTGGGAGACCGCCCTCGATGAGACTGAGTACGGAATCGAAGACGTCGACTTCGTTGCGACGGCAACGCGAAAGGAAGACGAGGAGGGACTTTTAAAAGCGGCCGAGGAGCTGGATCTCGGCGTCGTGGCCTTCGATAAGGAGACGCTCCTGGACCACGAGGGACCGACGCCCTCCAAATCGAAAGAGTTGATCGGCTGGCCCGGCATCTCGGAGGCCTCGGCGATTGCCGGCGGCCGCCAGCAGGAACTCCTGTTGGAGAAGATCGGCTACGAAAACGAGGTGACGGTGGCGATTGGCCGATGAGCAGCGAATCAACCGACAACAGTACGGCTGACCGGCCTGACGACCTGGGGACGCTCTCGGTGGTCGGCATCGGCCCCGGCCTGCCCGACGACATGACCCAGCGCGCCAAGGCGATCATCGAGACCGCCGACTGCGTGATCGTCTCGGACCTCTATCAGGCGTTCCTCCGCGAGGACGGCACTCTGCCGCCGAAAGACCGGGTCGACGACGACGGGTTCGTGACTCGGGACGACGGCCACGAACAGGAGATCGTTCGGTCGACGATGGGTCGACAGATCGAACTCGCCAAAGTAGCCTTCGAGCGCGTCCGCGAGGGCGACGATGTAGCCCACGTCTCGGGCGGCGATCCCTCAGTCTACGGCAAATCCGACCTCATTTTTAAAATGGCAGAGGAGGAGGACGCCACCGACATTCCAATCGAGATCGTCCCCGGCATCACCGCCGCACTCGGCGGCGGCGCGATGGTCGGTGCGCCGCTCTGCAACGATTTCTGTACTATCTCCCTATCCGACAAATGGCGCGGCTGGGAGGAGATCGAACAGAAACTGCGGGCCGCAGCGATCAGCGATTTCGTCATCGTCCTCTACAACTGCTGGCGGAACTACGAGCAGGCAGTCGAGATCGTCCGCGAGGAGCGGACCGACGATGCCCTCGTGGCGATCGTCAACGACGCCGGACGCGAGGACGCTGGCCGAAACGGCGAGGACCACTTCATCACGAGCCTCGGCGAGGCAACCGACCACGACGATAAGGTCTCGGGAATGGGGACCTCGCTGATCATCGGCAACCACGAGACCCAAACCTGGAGCAACGACTACCGAACGTTCCTCGTCACCCCACGCGGCGGGCGTGACGTGGAGGATTTCTAACTATGAGTACGGACACCAACACAGAGCAGACTGCAGACTCGGCGGGCGAACAGGCCAACGACAACTCCGGCGGCTGTACGGCCAAGTCGGGGGCATCCTCGAAACAGCAGTCGGTCGACGAGAAAATCGGCTCGACGGTCGACGATTTCGACGCCGACCCGGGCCAACTCACGGCCGTCGGTCTCGGTCCAGGACACCCGGAGGGAATGACCCAGCGCGCACGTGGGGCGCTCCTGGAGGCCGACCACATTGTCGGCTACACGACCTACATCGAACTCCTGCCTGAGGAGATCACCGACGAAGCCGAGGAGCTGTACGACACACCGATGTGTGGCGAGGTCTCCCGCACGGAGGAGGCCATCGACCGCGCGCTGGCGGGCCACGACGTGGCGATCATCGGCAGCGGCGACCCCAACGTCTACGCCCTGTCGGGGCTCGCACTCGAAATCATCGAGTCGAAAGGTGCGACCGCCTCGATGCTCGACTACGAGGTCGTCCCCGGTGTTCCGGCGGCCCAGTCCTGCAGCGCCCTGTTAGGCGCGCCGCTGGTCAATGACACCGTCTCGATTTCGCTTTCGGACCACCTCGTGCCGATGCCGGAGATCGAGTCCCGGCTCCACTCGGCGGCTGGCGAGAGCTTCACGATCGTGATCTACAACCCCTGGAGCCGCAAACGCCGAGAGAACTTCGAGAAGTGTTGTGAGATCCTGCTGGCTCACCGCGACCCCGACACGCCGGTCGGTATCGTTCACGGCGCAGGTCGGGACGACGAGGAGGTCATGATCACGACACTCGACCAGTTGGAGGAGTTGGGCGAGAGCGACATCATCGACATGACGACCACGATCCTCGTGGGCAACGAGGAGACCTACGTCTGGGACGATCGGATGGTCACCCCCCGCGGCTACGAAACCAAATACGACTACTAACATGACCGCCTACGAAATCACCCTGAAAAAGGAGCCCTGCGACGGTATCTTCGCCTGTCTGACCCGTGACCCACGGTTCGTCGAGGACGACGACGGACTGGCGACCATCGACCCCGACGGCGATCCGATCTACGACGGCGACGGCGAGGTCCGCGAAGTCGACGGCACTGTCGTCGCCACCTTCGACGACGACCGGATCGAGGAGGCCCGACAGGCCGCCGCCGCGTGTCCCACGAACGCCATCGTCGTCCAGGAGGTAGACGAATGAGCCTCGCCGCCCCCGACGATCTGCTGGCGGGCCACCCTTCGACAGCCTACTTTTGGGGTCGCGTGGCCGGAGACGGTGAGGTCCACCGCGACCACCTGACGGTGACGACCAACGACGAGGCCGCCGCCGAAACGATCAGCGAAATCGTCGGCAGCGAGGTCGACCACGACAGAACGACCCGCGAGTACGCCCATAACACCGACATCAGCAAGACTGAAGACGAGTACACCGTCGAAGTCACGAGCGACGACCTCTTTGGAATGGGTGGCTCGCTGGGTCTGCCGGTCGACGGTCACGGCAACTACCGCTTTGGTGCCTTTGCGGACTACCGACGCGACCTGCTTCGGGGGCTCCTGGAGGGCTGTGGGACGATCTGTTTCAAATCCTCCAGCGGGACGGTGGGTGTCTCCTTTGTCCACGATGATGAGGAGCTGCTTGAACTCGTGCAGCAACTCATCGACGACTGCCCGGTCGACGCCCCGTACGGTGATCTCTCGGCAACCTCGTCGGGTGGCTACTGGTTCGGCATCGATGACGATGTGGCCGCCGACTTCGGCATCTGGCTCTACGAAGGCACCGCTGAGACGGGGCTGTTCGCGCCGAGCCGCCGCCGGAAACTGGTCCAGAGTCTCGATCAAGCAACCGACGTCGAGTTCGACCGCTCACAGTTCGAACAATGAGTCAGAGTCAGCTCCGGAACTCCATCGACTCGGTCGACAACGAGGCCGTCCTGCTGGTCGGCCACGGCTCGCGCCGCGAGAAGTCCAACGAGCAAGTACGAGAGTTGGCCGCGATGCTCGAAGGCCGGTTGGAGATTCCGGTCGACGCGGCCTTCCTGGAACTCGCCGAGCCTGCGATCCCGGATGCCATCGAGGGGTTGGCCGCAACCGTCGATTCGATTACGGTCGTCCAACTCTCGCTGTTCGCCGCCAGCCACGTCAAAAACGACGTTCCCCTTGCTGTCCAACGGGCCCGCTCGACCCACGAGGCCGAAATCAAAAACGGCGCGCATCTCGGGATTCATCCGGCGATCGTCGACCTGCTCGACGACCGCACACGGGCGGTCGAGGACGAACTGGGCGTCGACCGCGAGGAAGACGACGTGGCGGTCGTTGTCTGCGGCCGCGGATCGAGTGATCCCGACGCCAACGCTGATCTCAACAAACTCTCGCGCCTCTTGTATGAGGGTCGGGAGTTCTCGCACGTTGAAGCCTCGTTTATCGGAATCACCGAGCCGACGCTGGACGATTCGCTGTCGACGATCGCCAAACAGCGCCCCGACGCTATTGCCGTGATTCCGTATATGTTGGGCGACGGTGTGCTGACCGGTCGCATCCGGGAGTGGACCGACGAGTTCGACGAGGAGTATCCTTATGTTGATGCCTCGGCTGGCGACCCACTCGGGACAGATTCGCGGCTCCTGGATGTCCTGGGTGACCGCTGGCAGGAGGCCCGAACCGACAGCGTCGAGATGTCGTGTGACACCTGCAAGTACAAGGTCGATCTCACTGGTTACGAGGAGGATACGGGGGGTGCGCGAGCCATGCTGCGTGCGCTGACACATCAGGAGACCCACGCGGATCGGGACAATGTCGACGACGACCCACACACCCATGACGCCCCCGAAAAACATGTCGCCGTCTGTACGAACCAGACCTGTGCAGCGGATGGTGCGCCGGCCGTCCTGGAGCGGCTTCGGCAAGAGGCGCGGGACTCCGAGCAGTGCGACGCCCGGATTACCCGGACCTCCTGTCTGGGGCGGTGCGGCGAGGGGCCGATGGTGGCCGTCTATCCCGAGAACGTCTGGTACGGCGGCGTCGAAGCGGAGGATGCCGAACGGATCGTCTCGTCGCACCTCGACCGCGACCGCATCGTGAGCGATTTAGTCGACCAAACACTCTGATATAGTATGAGCTGTTACGAAATCGAAGCACTCCGACTCGGACTGATGAACGTCCTTGGAACCGAAGACCCCGCGGCCCGCGAGCACGCGGAACAGGAACTCGACGGCCACCTGTCGGGACCGATCGAGGCATTGGCTGAGGCCGACTCGCTGGCCGCCATCGAGCGCCACCTCGATGCCGCCTTGGTCGACCTCGAAGAAGAAATCGCCGAAACCCCAAGCGACGACCCGGAGTACGACTATTTAAGAGGGCGACTCGTCGCCGTCCGGGATGCCGAACGTGCGGTCCACCGCATCACGTCCCAGGGCGAAAGCGTTCTCTCAGGACTCGGCGAGGCCCACGATGTGCTTCACGAAACCTTCCCCGTCGAAGACTGACTGGAGGACGAGCGGCCTGTACACCGGCTACGACGGTCGCTCGCTCGCAGTGATACGGTCCCGGTGGACGAGGGGCAGTGCGCTGTCGGCGACCGAATCGAACACGCCGTCGACGAACGCCTTGATCGCTGCGTCGTCGTGGTCGTCGTGGGCGAGATACCACTCGCCCGCCTGGAGGTGGAGCAGTACCTCGCAGTCGGTACAGTAGCGATACCCCGTCGCTCCCTCGCCGCCGTGGGCGGCCTGGCGAACGCTTTTGCAGAGCCGGTGTTTTCCCCACCACTCCCCGCAGTTCGGACAGGCGTAGACGTAGGCGAAATCCCCTCGCCGACGCTCGTAGTAGCTCGAACACCGCCCCGGCAGTTCGAGGGGCTCGACCCACGCCCGAAAGGAGTCGCCGTGCCCCGTTTCGATGGTGAACCCGGCGTCGACCGCTGTGTTCTCGCCGCCGGTCGCTGCATCCACATCGGCGTGGTCGCTGTGGTCATGGGTAGCGGTCGTGGCGTCGCTGTCGACCCGACGTTCGATACCCGTCTCGGTGACGACGGCCCCCTCGCCTTGGTGTTGGTACTGCCAGGCGTGGACGAGTTCGTGGCGGACTGTTTTCTTGCAGGCGTCGAACCCGGCCCGCTCGTAGGTGTGTTCGGTCAGCGTGATCGTTACCTGACCCCGGCCGTCGTAGGAACACCGGCCGTGTCGACGCTTGGCCCGCGTCGAGGTCGCCCACGTGATCGCCGCGAGGTCGACGCCGTCGAGGGGCCACTCATCGCCGCGAACCACGCCCTCGCCGTACTGCCGTGCCCGGTGGGTGAGTTCGTGGTCGTCCGCAACCGATCCGACCGCCCGCCTGTCATGGGTACTCACTGGTGTGCCGGTTGGAGACTACCAATATATACTTGTTGCAGCGACAGTCGACAGTACCGGACAGATAACGGACAGTTACCCAATTAATAAAAAATCAGTTTGATATGAAAACCGCTCTAGTTCATGTGGTTCGCCCCTATTGGATGTGATGGGTAGGACGTAGAGCAGACTGCTCCCCGCAACGCTGCGCTATCCTTCCTGTCCCCCACTTTTCGGCCCTCCCCCCCCCTCCCCCCTCGGTGTTTATGAATGTCTCTCGACCCAACAGCCCTCATCTCGTCTGTTGTAGACGGTCCCTTTCGACACCACCCCGTTTCAGTCGTTGGCGGTGAACTGGCCCTGTGACATCAACCGTCGGGCGATCACGACCAGCCCGTTGCCGAAGCCCTCGCCGAAGATCGCGTGTTCCTTGCCCGTAGAGGGGACGATCGAACTCACGAGGATCGTCGAGCGGTCGACCAACACCAGCCGTCCGATCGCCGTCTCGCCGGTGTCGTCGGGTTCTGATCGAATTCGTCGGCGCCCCGACCAGGAGGTCGATGTCGCCGTTGATCCCAGTGAGCTGGTCGACCAACGTCTCGGTGAGTAGCGACTCGTCGCCGATGACCAGGACGATCTCGCTGTCGGCGTCGGTGAGCAGCCGCTCGGTCCGGTTTTCGATCGCCGTCGCGCCGGTCATCGACCACACCTCCTGGATCGGCGACTCGTCGTCGGCGGTGTGCAACTCGATGTTGTCGAGGGCATCGTGAAGCCGGTCGACGCGTTTTTCGTACTGATCGCGGAGCGTCTCGGTTGCCTCCGACAGCGACACCGCCCGGAACTTTCGGGGGCTCGAATGCTGGATCTCGACCAACCCCTGGGCCTCCAACACCCGGACGGCATCGTACACCCGTGTTCGGGGAACGTCGGTTATTTCGCTCAACTGTTTTGCTGTGCCCGTCGACTGCTGTGAGAGGCCGACGAAACACCGCGCTTCGTACTCCTTGAGCCCGAGCTGCTGGAGCACGTCGACGGCCTCTTGTAAATTATCTGAGGTTGCCATGTGGGGGAGCCGGCAGAGCCGGAACTAGTTGGACCGAACGTGTCCACACGGATAGCTATTGTCACTCTATTTGTGAACGCTGTCGGTAGTGCAACTGACTAGTAGGCTGTTACCGCACCCCCTGTCGAAACAAACACGTCTCGCACGCTCTGGGGAAAAAGTGTTTTGAGGGTTAAAGTAACAACTTGCAGAATACCGTACCTCTCGATATCTCATCCGATTTGGGCTGGCTATTAGACTTCACTCAAATAATCACAAAAACATTATACAGTCGGGGTCTGGATGTGAGACCAGCCACGCACAACCAGCGGTCTGCTGTCGCGTGTCCCCTCGTCGTGCTCGGGTTTCGCCCGACACTGTCACCACTCGCATGACTCCAGATCCACGTTCACAGCCGCACGCTGCGGCCATCGCACAGCTCGAATGGTTCAACCTGAGTACGTATGCTGCTCGGACGCTCGTCGCCCTCTCGGGGTTGGGAACCGGGACAGCTAAGGATGTCAGTGAGGTCTCGGACGTGCCGCGGACCCGGGTGTACGACGCCGTCGACGAACTCCACACGCGGGGGTTGGTCGACATCCAGCAGTCGAATCCACAGCAGTTCATGGCGATTTCGTCGGAGACCCTCCGCCGGAAGTTCGACGGCGAGACGAAGCGCCGGCTTACCGTTCTGACGACGGCACTGAACAATCTCGAACCCGCCGACCGGCGGGTCGAACAGCGCGGGATCTGGACGGTCGGCGAGGAGGGAGCGATCGTCGACCGCCTCCTGGAGTTCTTCGCCGAGGCCGACGACGAGATCGTCTATCTGGCCGAAGACGAGTATTTTACCTCGGATCTCATCGACGGGCTCTCGGCGGCCGACGACCGCGGTGTATCGATAACTCTCGGTGGGCTCTCGACGGAACTCCTCGAAGACATTACCGTCGAGGTCTCGACCGTCAGTCGGATCGACGCCGCTGCGCGGCCACCGGCGATTAACCGGCTGCTGCTGGTCGACGGCAGTCGCACGCTCGCCAGCGTCCGGATCGAGGAGCCCGGCCCCGACATCGAGACGGCGATCTGGGGGGCCGGGAAAACCAACAGTCTCGTCGTGATCTTCAAATCGATGTTCGGACTCAACGGGGAGACGATTCCCGACGAGTGACCCTTCCTCCGTGCTACTCGCTTAGTTCGTAGCCGCTGTCCTCGATGGCCTCCCGGAGCGCCGCCTCCTCTACATCACCGTCGACTGTGACCGTCCCGGCCTCGTGATCGGCCTCGACGCCCCTACAGCCCGGCAGCTCCGAGACAGCGGATTCGACGTTCGATTCACAGCCCGTACAGCTCATGCCACTCACGGCGTGTGTCGTGGACATATATAATCGGAGGCGCGCAAGCAGTATTGAACTGACGGTCGACTGGCCGGGTTGTGATACCGGGCGACCGGCCGGGTTGTGATCGCGTCCCCAATCAGTCGACGCGCTCGGCAAACGCGAACTGTGGTTTGACGTCGGTGATCCGAACTGAGACCGTCTCGCCGGTCTCTGCGTCGGACACGAAGACGGTGAAGTCCTCGACCTTGGCGATCCCGTCGCCCTCGCTGCCGACGTCGACGATTTCGACGTCGAGTTCGTCGCCGCTGGCGACGGGTGCGGTCAGTCGGTGTTTCCCGATGAGATAGATTTCCGAGGAGCTGTCACGGGAGGCGTCGGGGCTCGAGCGCCGGACGTACTGGAACTCCTCGGCGATTTCGTCCTGGAGGTCATCCAAATCCTGGCCCTGGAACACCTTCACGACGAAATCCCCGCCGGTGCCGAGGTGTTCGCAGGCGACCTCGAAGGCCTGCCGCGAGAGGTGGACCGACCGGGCGTGATCAAGCTCGTACTCGCCGGTCATGTTCGGGGCCATATCCGAGATGATGACATCCGCACCATCGTCGCCGACCTGTTTGCGGAGCCGGTCTTTGGTCCGGTCGTCGGTCATATCGCCCTTGATCGTCTCGATGTTGTCGTGGTCGTCGAAATCACGAATACGCTGGAAGTCGACGCCGATCACTTTGCCGTGTTCGCCGACCTCCTCGGCGGCGACCTGCAGCCAGCCGCCGGGGGCCGCCCCGAGGTCGACCACGGTGTTGCCCGGTCCGAACAGCCCGGTTTGCTGGTCGAGCTGTTTGAGTTTGAAGGCCGCCCGCGAGCGATAGCCCTGCTGTTTGGCTCTGTTGTAGTATTTGTCTTTGCCGCGTCCCATATACGCCCCTTTCAGTGATCCGCCCGCTTACCCTTGCCGATTTAGTCGACGCCGTCGCTGGGCCGCCGACCCCACAGTCGCCCCTCGCGTTCCTCGATTGTGAATCCACACGCAGCATAAAAAGGCCGCACGCGCTCGTCGAACGTCGCCGACAGCGGCCGCGGCGCGGCCCGGTCGGCGGCGGCCGCGATCAGCGACTGCCCAACGCCCTGCCCGCGTCGTTCTTTTTGAACGGCAATCGCGGAAATATAAACGGTGTCGGACCACGGCAGGTCGGCCTCGACCTCGCGTCCATGTATCAGGCCGACAGCCCCGACCGGTCGCTCCTCGCCAGTCACCAGTAGACAGCCCCTACGGCCGGTTAGTTGGTCCCTAATCCGGTCGGCATCGGTCTCCAGGAGCGCACCGTCGAACAGCCGCATCACGTCGACCAGATCCTCGGAGCCAGCCTGACGGATCGAGGGGATCACTCGCTGGATTTGCGCTTGTGATCGAGTTCGAGCAGCAGTCCCTCGATGGTCGGCCGGTCGGAGGGAGCGTTGCCGACGTAAGAGTAGACGAGCCGCGGTTCGGCCCCCCGGAGGTCGATCATGACCGCCAGCGGCATCCGGCCCAGTAGGTCGTGCAGCTCGCCTACAAAGCCGAACCGGACCGGCTGGCCGAACCGGTCGGCGGTTGCGGTGTCAGGGTCGGCGACGACCGGAAACGGGAGGTCGTAGCTGGCGGCCCACTCGGCGGCCCGCTCTTTGGGCTCCGGGAGTACTGAGACGACTACGGCGTTTCGTTCGCGGAACTCCTCGTAGCGGGCGGCGATCTCCTGGACCTGATTTCGGCAGTTGCCACAGAGGTGGTCCCGCTGGAACAGCAGGACGACGAACTCCGCATCCAGCGCGTCGAGCCGCAAGGGATCGGCCCCGACCCCACCGTTGGCCAACTCGAACGAGAGATCAGTCGGCTTCGAGTACATACCGGGAGTCTGTCGCCGACTGACAAAAATACTCAGTTTGCCCTGGTTCCATCGTCGCTATCCGCCTTTTATAAGTCGTAACACCTGCACGTGATCGACCCCCACGGGCTGGTCCTCCGGCACTGGCGAGCCATCGACGAGCACCGAGACCTCCTGGGGGCTGCGGTCGACCGCCTCGACGAGATCGGCGTAGGTGGCCGACTCGTCGACGGTCACCTCGCGGGACCCCTCGCCGACGACATCGACGGTGACGTTCATACCAGGTGTAGGACGGCCGACTAATAAAAGGAATCGGGTAAGCGGCATTGAGGATGGACACATTCCAAAGAACCTACTAAATACAATCAACGAACAAATACTCGATTCCCGGAAATGAATAGAAGACGTTTCGTTATTTCATCTGGAATCTTCACCTCTATGACCGGTTGTTTGTCAGAAGGCGGCAGTTCTAATGACAACTCCGGAAGATCAGTAGATGTACAAGTCGAAAACAGATCGGGTGATGGTTCACGAACTATCTCTGTTGAAGTGTATTCCGGCGATGAATCGGTTTACTCCGAAGAACTGAGTATGTCTGACGATGAATCCAAAACAGTTGAAATTTCAGACATATCTGGTAGAAAAACGTACGTCTTCGACGTATCAACCGACAACGGGCTCAACGTCGAAGAAGAACACTCCGGAAGCGGATTGTATGAGGTCGAGATAACAGTACTTCCAGACGAGATCGACATCTCTGCAGCTGTTATTTGAATCACTTACTGTCTTCGACGTACTCCCGTTGACATCCCTGCAATACGGTCTCGGGGTGTTTATCATCCCACCGGCCGCTTGTGGGAGTATGAGTGAGGTCGACGCCGAGACCGATACCGAGGCCGCCCCAGGACGGGAGATTTGGATCGAGAAGTACCGCCCCCAGACCCTCGATGAGATCAAGGGACAGGACGACATCGTCGAGCGGCTCCAGAGTTACATCGAGCAGCGGGATCTTCCCCATCTGCTGTTTTCGGGTCGCGCCGGAATCGGCAAAACGACCGCCGCCACCGCCATCGCCCGGGAGGTCTACGGCGACGACTGGCGGGGGAACTTCCTCGAACTCAATGCGTCGGATCAGCGCGGGATCGACGTGGTTCGGGACCGGATCAAAAACTTCGCCCGCTCCTCGTTCGGCGGCCACGACTACCGGATCATCTTCCTTGACGAGGCCGACTCTCTCACGTCGGACGCCCAGTCGGCGCTCCGCCGAACGATGGAGCAGTTCTCCGACAACACCCGGTTTATCCTCTCCTGCAATTATTCCTCGAAGATCATCGACCCGATCCAGTCGCGGTGTGCCGTCTTCCGCTACTCGCCGCTCTCTGACGAGGCTATCGCCGCACAGGTCGACGAGATCGCCGCCGCCGAAGGGATCGAGGTCACCGATGCGGGCCGCGAGGCACTCGTCTACGCCGCGGGCAGCGATATGCGCCGGGCGATCAACTCCCTCCAGGCTGCGGCGACCACGGGAGAGGTCGTCGACGAGGAGGCCGTCTACCTGATTACCTCCACGGCCCGGCCCGAGGAGATCGAATCGATGGTCACCGACGCAATAAATGGGGATTTCTCGAAGTCACGGGCCACGCTCGATACCCTGCTTACGGATACGGGGATGGCTGGCGGCGACATCATTGACCAGCTCCACCGGTCGGTGTGGGACTTTGACCTCTCCGAACGGGATGCCGTCCGGCTGATGGAGCACATTGGCGAAACGGACTACCGGATCACCGAGGGTGCGAACGAACAGGTCCAGCTGGAGGCCCTGTTGGCCTCGCTGGCAATGAACGACTGATCAGGCCTCTGGTTCGAGATAGACAGTTTTCACGCGGGAGTCGGCGTTTTTGAGCTTCGTTTTGATCTGGCCAATGTCTTCGTCGATCCCGTCAGTGACGAGCTCGGGATCGAAACCCACCTCGGCGACCACCAGCGCCTCGGCGGGGCCGATGAACATCGTTCGGAACCCCTCAATGTGGGCCACGCCCTCGTGGTCGACGATCACGGCCCGCAGTTCGGCTTCGACCTCTGGGTCGAGGCTTTCGCCGAGCAGGAGCCGCTTGTTCTCCCAGGCCAGCGCGACGGCAAAGCCCATCAGCATGAGCCCGATCAGCAGCGCGGTCACCGCGTCGTAGATCGGGTTGCCGGTGAACTGTGTCAGGACGATGCCGACGAGCGCGAGCCCAGCACCCAGCAGCGCGATCGTATCCTCCGTGTACGCGGTGAGCGTCGTCACATCGCTCGTCTTTTTAAAAGCTTCAGGAATTCCAGACCAGCCGTACTCCGAGATCTGTCGTTGGAGTTCGGCGTTGGCCTTGACGAAGGCGTAGGTCTCGAAGCCGATCGCACCCAACAGGACGACGACGCTGACGTACCATGCCGGAAACGGGCCAACGCCCAGCAGTGTCACTGGGTCGACGGTTCCCGTATGGGGATGGAGAATGGCCTCGTAGCCGTGTTTGACCGACTCCCAGCCCGCGATCCCAAAGAGGAGCACCGAAACGAGGAAACTGTAGAAAAACTGTGCCTTGCCGTAGCCGAACGGGTGGTCCTGATCGGCCGCGCGGTCGCTGTACCGGATGCCCACCAGCAAGAACACCTGATTACCGGTATCGGAGATTGAGTGGTAGACCTCCGAGAGCATCGAGGGGCTACCAGTCAGGAGGAAGGCTCCGAACTTGAGGATCGCGATCGCCCCGTTGGCGACCAGCGCGGCGAGGACGACTGATTTGCTGCCTGCCATGTCTGTTGGCTCACGCGTCCCTCGGTTAATCGTTCCGGGACTCGTTGCCGAGCCGCCGGCAGCAATATTTTTCAACAGCTAGATGTTCAAGAGTGGTAATGCTCACTATCGTCTCCGATACCCACAGCAGCGACGGCCACCGGCTCGACGGCCGGACACTGGAGGCCGTCAGGGAAGCCGAACTGGTTGTCCACGCGGGGGATTTCATGATCGAACCCGTCCTGGACGCCTTCGAGAACGAATCGTCGACGTTCCGCGGCGTCTACGGCAACAACGACGACGCCGAAATCCGATCACGGCTGCCGAAGGCTCGGACCGTCGAGTACGAGGGCGTGCGGTTCGCGGTCACCCACACGGTTCGCGGCGGCAATACGGCACTCACGCTGTTCGGTAAGGAACGTGAAGCCGACGCGGTCATCTTCGGCCACAGCCATCGGCCGACCGCCGACCTCTCGGGCGAACTCCCGCTTCTCAATCCAGGAAGCCATGCCCAGCCGCGGGGGAACCGCCCGGCCCACGCCGAGTTGGAGCCGATCGCCGGTGGGCTTCGGGGTCGACTCGTCACACCCGACGGCGAGGTCTTCGAGACGTTCGATCTCCAACGCGACTGAGTACTCATCACCGACACGTCGAAACGCCTTTGAACTGGCCGATAATAGCCAGCCCATGGTCGTTTCGCTCTTCGATGATCCCGTGGTCCTCGGTCTCATCGTTGTGTTAGTGCTGTTCGTCTTCTTCGGCTATCTCCTGATGCGTCGCACCGTGATGGGACTCCGCGAGGGGTACGAAGACGGTCAACGGCGGGACTAATCGTGGGGTCGACACGATGGTAGCCACTGGGACGCTGGTGACGTTCGCGATCGCCGCGGCCGCCAGCCTGTTTATGGCGTGGGCCATCGGCGCTGGCTCCTCGGGGTCGACGCCGTTCGCCCCCGCAGTCGGAGCCAACGCGATCTCGGTCATGCGTGCGGGGCTGATCGTCGGCGTTCTCGGCTTCCTCGGAGCCGTCTTACAGGGCGCAAACGTCACCGAGGCCGTCGGCACCGAACTCGTCATCGGCGAGCCGCTGACCGCGACCGCCGCCATTGTCGGGCTCATCACCGCCGCCGTGTTGGTCGCCATCGGCGTTTTTGCTGGCTACCCAATTGCGACCGCCTTCACTGTCACCGGCGCGATCGTCGGTGTCGGGCTGGCGATGGGTGGCGCGCCCGCGTGGCCGAAGTACGCCGAGATCACGACGCTGTGGGTGCTCACCCCCTTCGTCGGCGGTGGAATCGCCTACGGGATCGCCCGCCTGCTCCGGGGTGATCGGTTCCACGAGGACTACCTCATCTCGCTTTTGGGTGGCGTCATCGGCTTCATCATCGCCAACATCGGCTTCGCTTTCCTCGGCCCGCCGGACGGCTCGGGCTCGATCGCTGGCACGCTCGGTGGAGGATTGATGCTCCCGACTGTCGTCGGCGTCGACGGCGGCCAGCTGGCCGTCGCGCTCGGGATCGCCCTCCTGTCGACGGCCGTCCTCTGGCTCGTCTTACGACGGGATCGAACCGCGGGCCAGCGGCGATTTTTGCTGTTGCTCGGCGGGCTGGTCGCCTTCTCTGCGGGAGGAAGTCAGGTCGGCCTCGCAATCGGGCCCCTGATCCCGCTGCTCGGTGAGATCGAGATCCCGCTGTCGGCGGTCCTTGCTGGCGGTGGGTTCGGCCTTCTGCTGGGCTCCTGGACCGGTGCGCCACGGATGATCAAGGCGCTGGCCCAGGACTACTCCGCGCTCGGTCCCCGGCGGTCTATTGCCGCACTCATCCCCTCGTTTGCGATCGCTCAGACGGCGGTGGCGTTCGGGATCCCGGTCTCGTTCAACGAGATCATCGTCAGCGCCATCGTCGGCAGTGGGTACGCCGCGGGCAACGCGGGTGTGAGCCGCAAAAAAATGATCTACACGGTTCTCGCGTGGGTCGGCTCGCTGGTGTTGTCGTTCGTGCTGGCTTACGGGATCTTCAGCATCATCACGCTGGTTCGGTAGGACCCTACCGCAATCAGGTCAACTCGGGCTCTTCGTCGACCTCGGTTTTCGGATACGCGTCGGTGACCGTGATCTGGGCCTTGAGAATCCGGGTGTTGTCGACCTCCTCGATTTCGATCTCGACGCCGTCGTACTCGAAGGTCTCGCCCTCCTCGACCAGCCGCCCGGCGCGGTTGAAGACGAACCCTGCCAGCGTCTCGAACTCCTCGCCCTCCGGGAGTTCGATATCGAGGACGTCGTTGACCTCGTGGATGTTGACCTCGCCGCGGACGACCGTCGTGTGGTCGTCGATCCGGTCGAAGGGTTCGGCCTCGTCGCCTTCGAGGATGTCGCCGACGATCTCCTCGACCATGTCTTCGAGGGTGATGATTCCCTCGGTCGTCCCGAACTCGTCGAGGACGATCACCATCTGGAGGCGGTTTTCCTGCATCTCCGCCAGCAGGTCGTCGACGTTCTTCGACTCGGGAACGTGGAGCGTCGGCTGGACGACATCGTCGAGGTTGCTGCCGCCCTCGCTGTACTGGTGTTCTCGGACCAGATCCCGGACGTTGACGATGCCAATGATGTTGTCGAGGTTCCCCTCGTAGACCGGCACCCGAACGTGGTCGTTGCTGATACAGGCCTGAATCGCCTCCTCGACGGTCGAATCACGCGAGACGGCGGTAATGTCGAGGCGGGGCGTCATCACCTCCTTGGCGATGGTGGAGTTGAACGTGAAGATGCGTTCGAGCATCTCTCGTTCCTCTTCCTCGATGACGCCCTCGCGTTCGCCCGTCTCGATGATGTCCTGGATCTCATCGCGGGTGACGTAGGGCGATTCGATCGTCGACGAACTCCCCGTGAGGTTATTGATAATCCGCGTGAGGTAGTCGAAGACGTATATAAGCGGGAAGAGTAGGTACTCCGAAACCTTCAGTGGGCGAGCGATTTTCAGCGCCCATGACTCGGTGTTTTCGACCGCATAGGATTTCGGCGCGCTCTCGCCGAACAGCAGGACGATCGCGGTGATCCCGAAGGTGGCCGCAAAGACCGCCTGGCCCTGTGTGAGATACAGCCCGAAGAGGGCCGTCGCGATCGAGGACATCGCGATGTTGGCGATGTTGTTGCCGACCAGAATCGTCACCAGCAGTCGGTGGGGGTCGGACTTGAGCCCCTCAACGATGGTCGCGTGTTTGATTCCCTCGTCGACCATCGAGTCGATCCGGTGTTGGGGCAGCGAGAAGAAGGCGATCTCGGACGACGAAAAAAAGCCCGAGAGTGCGATCAAAACGGCGATACCGATGACGCCAAGGACAGTAATCGTTCCCCTATCGAGGGGCGGCGTCTGCAAGGCCAAGTCGATATAGGAGGCGGCTGCAAGCGATAAACCCATGTGTCGACTGGTTGCTCGTCGCTGAAATTAAGCGTTGTCCTCTGAGAGACGGTCGAACAGTCCGTTCGGTCACTGTAGCCATCCAAGCGGTGGGCTAAAGACGGGTCGCTCCGTAGCCTCGTCAATGGCAAAACGCCGGTGTGACGGCTGTGGGACCAAGGTGAAGATCGCCGGCGGAATCGGCGACTTCTGGAGTTTCGACTTTACGCCGACCGGCGGGATGATCCTGGAGCTCGCCGACGGCAGCGAGCATTTCCTCTGTCTGGACTGCGTCGACGAGCTGCCTGACGACCGCGATCCAGGAGCCGAAGATGTTGCGGCGTTGTCGACGGTCGACGACGAGTAGGAACTCTTTACTGACCGGTAGGCAGTCTCTAACGCCGTATTCGGTCGACTCTCATCCCCCATCGACCGTCATCGCATCCGCACGTTTTTGAGCAATGAAGCCCCACCAGTGTCCGTGAAGCCCTCGCGTATTCTGGAGGAGTTCCCCGCCCCAAGCTTCCGCGATACCCAGAAGCAGGCGCTTGCGGATATCCGCGAGGCGTTCGAATCCGACAACGACGTGGTGCTGGTGCGTGCGCCGACCGGCAGCGGCAAATCCTTGCTTGCCCGGTCGATCATGGGCTGTGCCCGCGATCTGCAGACGGCCGAGCCCGCCGAAGTGACGGGAGCCTACTACACGACCCCACAGGTCTCCCAACTCGACGATGTCGACGCCGACGATCTGCTCGACGACCTCGAAATCATTCGTGGCAAGAGCAACTACAACTGCATCCTGCCGGGCGAACACGACACGCCGGTCAATCAAGCCCCCTGTGCCCGTGAGAAGGGCTTTGATTGCAGCGTCAAACACCGCTGTCCCTACTACTCCGACCGCGCCATCGCCTCCGGCCAGCCGATGGCCGCGATGACACTGGCGTACTTCATGCAGACCGCAGGCTCGGATGTCTTCGGCATGCGGGATGTGGTTGTCATCGATGAGGCACACGGGCTTGCCGAGTGGGCCGAAATGTACGCGACCATCGAGCTAGCACCCCACCGGGTTCCAGTCTGGGATGACGTCGACGTCCCCGACATCAACGCCGCCCACAACCCGGTCGAGCGCGCTTCGGCGTTCGCCGAACGACTCTCGAAGGTCTGTACGGCGGCAAAGGACGACCTGACGACCAAACCCGAACTCACCCCCGACGAGGTCGCCCGCCGGGACCGGCTCAACGAACTCGTCTCCGAACTTGACTGGTTCGTCGAGGACTACCGGAGCCCCGACAGCCCGACAACGTGGGTCGTCGACCAGCCCAGTGGCGAAGGCACTGCGATCACGATCAAACCGCTCGATCCAGCCCGCTATCTGCACCACACGGTCTGGGACCGCGGCGAGATGTTCGCCCTCTTGTCGGCGACCATTCTGAACAAGGACGCCTTCTGTCGACAGGTCGGCCTCGACCCCGACCGGGTCGCGCTGGTGGACGTCGACCACACCTTCCCAGTCGAAAACAGGCCCTTATACGACGTGACCCAGGGGAAGATGACCTACGAACACCGCGAGGAGACGGTTCCCAAAATCGCCCGCCTCATCGTTCGGCTGATGGTCCATCATCCCGACGAGAAGGGACTCGTCCATGCTCACTCGTATGCGATCGCCGACCAACTGGCCGAGACGCTCACCGAGTTCGGCGTCGGCCAGCGGGTTCGAGTCCACGACACCGACAATCGGGATGCCGAACTCGACGCCTGGAAGGCCAGCAGCGATCCCGAACTCTTCATTTCGGTCAAAATGGAGGAGGCGCTCGATTTAAAAGGCGATCTCGCCCGCTGGCAGGTGCTCTGCAAGGCCCCGTATTTAAATACGAACGATTCGCGGGTGGCCCGGCGGCTCGAAGACGGGCAGTGGGGGTGGTACCACCGGACCGCCCTCCGGACGGTGATCCAGGCCTGCGGGCGGGTCGTGCGTGCGCCCGACGACTATGGGGCGACCTATCTCGCGGATTCGAGTCTCCTGGACCTTTTTGAGCGCGCTGAGCACGACACGCCGCCGTGGTTTCGACAGCAGGTCGATCGCTTGTCGAAACCCGAACTCCCCGAGTTTGACCCCCAGCGGGCGCTCGCTGGAATTAACGCGACAGCAACGCCCAGCCGCTCGGGGAGTGGGACCACTGCCCAAACGCGAACCGAATCCGACGCTGATCGCCGACAGAACCATCCGCTGTCGGATGTTTGGGGCGACGGCTGAGGGTTCTCGCCGCGTTAGATGAGTACGGCGCCGTAGGCGAGCATCGAGCCGAGCATCAGGACTGTAAAGAAGATCGCCATGATCTGCTGTCGATCCATACTCACCGGTCACCCCTCAATCATCTTAGACCTGTTGGCTTTTGGTTCTCTCAGGGAACCCGTACCGGTACTGGAAACTGGTTTGACAATCCACAACCAAAATAGAGAATAACATTTAGATTTTAGCTATTTGAGCCATTTTCTACTTTGAGTATGGCAGCTATTCTCACAGAAGGTTTAGATACTTGGTGTCTGTATACAGAGTATGGCAACAAAAGGCCTGATGACCGCACTGACACTGTACCGCTGTGGAACCCTCACCTTCAGGCAGGCTGCAACCCGCGCTGGACAGACCGACGACACGTTCGCTCGAACGCTCGCCCAGTACGGCATCCCCTCCCACGAGTAGCACCCGCTGTTTCGGCCCTCCAATTATCATAGAATGATACTGGCGAGGAAAGTATTAGTATCGAAGAGTATCTACGTACAGTTGGAGGGGTGACCAATGTCAACAAACACCAAGCTACTGTGTGACAGTCTGGACCTCCCACGTGCAGATGCGTGGGCGGCCCATTCGACTGTCGAAGGCTGGCTTCGCGCCGAATCCGAGGCCGACTCCGACACCAGCGTCGACCGGCTGACTGTCGGTTCACGGCTACTGGATCGGCTCGAAACGGGCGGGCGGCTGACCAGCCCACAGCTCTCACTGCTCGGCGAGCTCTGTAGGGCGCGGCTGGAAGACGATTCGGCTCCAGCCCGCGATCGAGAATCGCTGGCGGCCGTGATCGAACGGGTCGACTACCGGCTCGAAACCTGCTCAGCCTAACCGTTGGCTTGGCCACCCCAGTCGTCGACCGCAACGGCTCCGTCCATGTGGTGGGGGACGGACCCGGACTGCGATTTTTATACTGACGGCGTCGCTTCCCACCAGTCGGCCGAGAACTGCTGTGGTGTGGCGCTACGTCGTCCGAAGGTGGCCTTGGGTCGGCTCGTACAGTTCACCCTTCCGGCGGAGATTCTCGATTTCCTTTTCGGCTTTGGTGGCTTCCATCCCGATCTCCCCAGCACGTTCCAGGACTTCGTCGACCGGCGCGCCCTCCTCGAACTCGTCTTCGATCTCGGCGATCAGCTGCTTGATGTTCTTGATCCGGTCACGCTGGGTTTTCGAGGTCCCAGTTTCGACCACGTCGGCGTCGAACTGGCCGGTCTCGGGGTCGACACCGATATCCTTGAGACACGAGCGCACAATGTCGACCGACCGAGTCGCATCCTCCTCGTCGACGGTATCGGAGAGTCGAACCCGTGCGCTGGCCTCCGCAAGCCGGACGAGTGCCTCCAGTTTTCGGGCCGTGACAGGGATCGGCGCGTCCTCGTCGGCTCCTTTCGAGCGGAGATCGACGTAGAACTCTCGGATCGCGGCTTTGGCTTCGTCGGTCATCGTCGGGAAACAGGAGCGTTTGGCGTGGGCGATATACTTCCGAAGGAGTTCGGCGTCGATTTCGGGGGCGACCTGCTCGGTCACGTCGTCGACCTGCTGTTGGGTAAACTCCGAGGTCGGCACGTTGGCGCGCTGGGTGTTCAACTCGCCCGCGTAGTTCGTTTTGAGAATGTGGTCTGCCAACATCCCGTCGTGTTCGGGGTCGGGCTTGTCAGTAACCGTAAAAATGAGATCGAACCGCGAGACGAGTGCGGGTTCGAGATCGATCTGCTCGCCGATTGGTTCATACTGGTCGAACCGGCCGTATTTGGGGTTCGCCGCCCCGAGCAGCGAACAGCGGGATTTGAGCGTCGCGTTGATGCCGGCCTTCGAGATGCTGATCTTCTGTTGTTCGAGGGCCTCGTGCATCGCCGAGCGGTCTTCCGGCCGCATCTTGTCGAGTTCGTCGACTGCGGCGATCCCTTGGTCGGCCAACACGAGCGCCCCGGCTTCGAGAGTCCACTGCTGGCCATCGCCGAAGTCATCGCGTACCGCAGCGGCCGTGAGCCCGGCGCTGGAGCTGCCTTTCCCCGAGGTATAGACGGATCGAGGGGCGATGTTCTCGATATACGAGAGCATCTGAGAATTGTGCGAGATGACGTTGTTCGTGAGGTAGTTGTGAGTACCCTCGACTTCCAGATCGTAGACCCACTCGTCTTCGGGGTCGACTGGTTCAATCGTCTCGATTTGCTCGGTGGTGACACCTCCACCATCTGCGGCTACTGGTGGCTCGGTCGGAGTCGACACTGGCTGCTCTGCAGCCGAGACGGTAATCGGATCACCAATCGAAAGCTTGTCGGCACGAACCGCTCCAAACTGTCCTTCCGCGTGGACGAACAGCGGATGAGAGGGGGTAACGGTTACTGACGAGTCGGCCTCGGTTGTGATTCGATACAACTGCTTGGGAGCCTCGCGTTTCCAGACTTTCGTGGCGCGACCGATCCCGAGTGTCCCGTCCTGCTGGAGTGTTGGGACCGGGATGTCGACTTCGTCCCATACACCGTCGTCGACCGGTTTTGGATCGTCCAAATTCGAGTCGACGAGTTCCCGAATTTCGGGTTCGGAGCCATCCGCCAACGTAACTCGCGCGTCGCCACTGAGACACTTACCAGTACCAGGGTCACCGATAAGGAGCATATGAAGATCGCCACGAATCCTGGAGCCATCAGGGAGTTCCTTGGTCACACCGGAAAACAACTGGAGGATCATCGCCAGTTTCTCTTCGTCGTAGCCGTAGATCGACGGCGCAACCGAGGCGACCATCTTCTCGTAGATATCCGGCGAATTCGAGAGTTCGATGATCTCGGTTTTGTCCTCCTGAGAGATATCCATATCCTCGAAGACCTCGTCTTCGATGGTAACCGAGACGCCGTCCATATAGAGGTCGAACAGCGCGGATTTGCCGTCGTTGCCGTCCATCTGCTCGATGTGGAGGACGCCGACGATTGTGACGTGGTCGCCTGCGGTGACTTTGCCGGTCACATCGTCCTCGATGTTGATGTCGATACTCTGTGGGGTTTCACCGCCCCGCAAGCCTTCGGGGCTCTCCTGGATCCGAAGTTTTTGCGCATCAACGAACTCCGACTGATCGAAGTTGATCTTGAACGGCCCTTCGCGTTCGCAGCCCTGGCAGTCGTGGGGCTCCTGGAAGTCGCCGTCCTCCTGTGGGATGTAGTTCATCGTCCCACAGCGCTGGCACTCGAAGGCCGAATCCGTGATTTTGGGTCGGACGTCGGTTGCCTTGCGGATGATTCCCTGAACCGAGACGAGTTTGCCGATGTGGTTGTCGTGGACCCGGATGCCGCGGATGTCGACCGAATCGGGGAGGTTCCGCATTCGGACGTGGGCGTTGCCGAGTTTGACATCGGCGGGCAGATCGTAGAGCCGGAGGGCCTCCTCGGCGTACTCCTGGATCTGGTCGGGTTGGGAGAGATAGTCGTCGGCGAGATCGCGGTCGAACTGGTAGAGATCGTCGTAATCGACGTACAGCGAACGCTGTTCGTTGGGGTACTTCTGGGCGAGCGTCCCGATGTCGTCGCGGTAGTAGTTGCGATAGAACTGTATAAACCGATCAGTGAGTTCCTGATTCCCTGCCTGAGCCATTACGAGAGCCGTAAGTCGCCCTCACCTATGAACTTCAGGATCACCGAACCACGACAGGCAAGGCCACCCCGAAACGACTCCTCGTATGAGCGATTCGGCAACTGACGGCGACCGCGACACCTACGAACTCCTCGTTATCGGCGGCGGCGTGGCCGGACTCACCGCGGCGACGTTCACCGCACGGGCGGGACTCACCACGCTCGTCGTCGACCACGGCGAGTCGATCCTGCGACGGAACGCCCACCTCGAAAACTTCCCCGGCTTTCCGGCGGGTGTCAACCCTCGGCTGTTCGCGGATATGCTGCACGCCCAAGCGACGCGTAACGGCGCAGGCTACCAGCAGGGACTGGTCGACGATCTCTCCGGAAGTCTTGCGGAGGGGTTCGTCGCCACCGTCGGCGCGGTCGACGACGCCGACGCCACCCGCCAGCTCAGTGCGGACCGCGTGCTGGTCGCCTCGTGGGCCGACGTAGAGTATCTGGAGGGCGTGGGTGTCGACATCCGCGATGCAGGGAGCAAGCAGTACGTCGCCGAGGATGGCCTCGGTCGGACGAGCGTCGAGGGGATCTACGCCGCGGGGCGGATCACCGAACGCTATCATCAGGCGGTCATCGCGGCAGGTGACGGCGCGGAGGCCGCCATCACGCTGATCCACGACAGCGAGACGCCCTTTTATAACGACTGGGTCGTCCCCGAGGGCTACTTCACCGATCGTGGCCGGGAGGTGCCGCCGGGCTGCGAGGAGATCGACGCCGCCGAGCAGCAGGCCAGACAGGCCGCCTCGCGGGCGGCCATGCGGGAGTACTTCGGTGAGGCTCACGAGGAGCGCCAGCGCACGCATCCGAGTTTGGTGGAGGATAAAAACGGGCGGGTCGACTGGGACGAATAAACACAAAGCCCGAACGACTATTTATATGCCGTCCCTCAACCCGAACGAATGCTTGAGGGGGTCAACGTCGCACTCGGCGTCACGGGAAGCATCGCCGCGGTGAAAACGGTCGAACTCGCCCACGAACTCCGTCGACACGGCGCTATCGTCCGCGCGGTGATGAGCCCCAGCGCCACCGGGATCATCCACCCGTGGGCCGTCGAGTTCGCCACCGAACACGACGTCATCACCGAGATCACCGGCCGCGTCGAACACGTCGACCTCTGCGGCCGAGAAGGGTGGGCCGACGTGTTCTGTATCGCGCCCGCCACGGCCAACACCGTCGGCAAAATCGCGGGCGCGGTCGACGACACCCCCGTCACGACCACCGCGACCACCGCCCTCGGGGCGGGGGTCCCGGTCGTCGTCGCCCCCGCGATGCACGAGCCGATGTACGACCACCCCGGCGTCCTGGAGGCCATCGAGAGAGTCGAAAAGTGGGGCGTCGACTTCGTCGACCCGCGACTCGAAGAAGGGAAAGCCAAAATCGCCACCGAGGACGCAATCGTCACCGCGCTCGCCCGTGCGACGACGCCGCAGGACCTCGCTGGCAAGCACGTCGTCGTCACCAGCGGCGCGACCAGCGAGTCCATCGATCCGATTCGCGTGCTGACGAACCGGGCTTCGGGGTCGACCGGCCGCGCGGTCGCCCGTGCCTGCCACATCCGTGGCGCGGATGTCACCCTCGTCCACGACGGCCCCGCGGTCGACTACGCCGAAACGATCCCGGTCGAGAGCGCCGCCGAGATGCTGGCGGCCGTCGAGGGCGCGGCCCCCGATGCTGATGCCCTGATTTCGGCGGCGGCGATTTCGGATTACACCGTCGAGGCCGCCGACACCAAACTCCGTTCGGGCGAGCCTCGAACCCTCGATCTGGAGCCGACACCGAAGCTCCTGGATTCGATTCGACAGGCCCACCCCGAACTCACGATGGTTGGTTTCAAGGCCGAAACGTCCGGCGACGACGAAGCGATGGTCCAGCAGGCCGCCGCACTCCGTGATCGCGTCGACCTCGCGTTCGTCGTCGCCAACGACGCCAGCGTCATGGGTAAATCCGAGACGCGGGCCCTGCTCGTTGACGCGGCGACCGATACCCCAGCCGACTGTGAGACGGTCACAGGCTCGAAAGGGACGTTGGGCGATCGTGTTGCCCAGCGTCTCGCCGAGCAGCTCTCGGAGTCGACCACCACCGCGTGATCGGCGACTCTTTTGTAATCTATCCGATTATTAGCTATATAAGTCCGAGAAGAGATGGTAATCGAGTACGTTATTGAACGTCGCCGAACTCGACGGGAGGGTCAAGATAAGAATAGTTTTGAGGCGTCCCTGATTTCCTAGTCCTAGACCCGAGTATGACGTTCGGACACTCTTCCAACGGCCGAACGGGGTGGGACACCGATGGCGGCTAGCGAGGCCCCACGGCTGCTCGTCCCGGTACAGCGCTCGGTAACGCTTCGACAGACCGTCGACTACGCGATCCGAGAGGTCCTCGAATCCGACGCCGACGAGCCAACGGTCCACTTCGTCAGCATGGCGACGTGGCGCGGCGGTGATCCGGGCACGAACACCGACCGAACCCGTGCCGAAGACCTGCTCGAAGATATCGAGATCTGGGCGCGCTACGAGTGCGAAGAGGCCGGCGTCGACCCCGAGACGGTCTCCGTCGAGACCGCGCTTATCGGCCTCGACGACTACCTGTTCAGCCCTTCCGACTACGCCACACTGCTGACGAGCTACGCCGCCGACCATGATCTCGACCGCGTGGTCGTCGATCCCGAATACTCGCTTGTCGGCCACACGACCCTCATCCAGCCCTTAGAGTTCGAACTCCAGCAGACCGAACTGGCCGTCGAAGAGGCTCCGGTCGACCGGCCAACGAGCCGCGGGCGGCTGGTGAGCCGGCCGAACCCGGCACGGTTTCTGGCGATCTTTGGCACTTCGTTTCTCTTCTATCAGGTTCTCGGCGGCTTCAGCGGCCTGTTCGATCTGGTCACCGGCATCGCCACCGCCGCTGTCGTCGCGATCACGCTATCGAGTGTGAGCTTCTACAGCGACCCAACGTTGACGGACTCTCCCAAGCGCGTGCTCCGCGGGCTGATTTATATCCCCTATCTGCTGTACGAGATCATCGTCTCGAACCTGATCGTCGCCCGTGTGATCCTGGACCCGAAGCTCCCGATTGATCCCCGACTAACCAAAGTCCGAGTCTTCGTCGGCTCGGGCTTTCCGCTGACCACCCTCGCAAACAGCATCACGCTGACGCCGGGGACGCTGACAGTCACTGCCGAAAACCAGGAGCTGTACGTCCACTCGCTGTTGCCGTTCGCCCGCGAGGGACTGTTCGACGGCTCGCTGGAGCGCTGGGTCCGGTTCGTTTTCTACGGTCGGGAGGCCGCCCGGTTCCCGACGCCGCGAGAACGCGGCGATACCGAGGTTCTCCAGGAGCCAACGTCAGCCTCGACAGCCGTCGCTGATGGTGGCTCGGTCGACGATGCATCTGCTGGCGGCTCCGAAACGGACGACCCCGCCGACACCGAGCCACAGGGAGGCCTCAACCAATGACGTTCGTCGAGACCACCATTTTTGGTGGCATCACGGTCGGTGGGTTCCTGGTGATCGTTGCCGCGCTGTTCGTCAGCCTCGCAGTGATGATGCTCTACCGCGCGATCCTCGGCCCGACCAACCAGGACCGCGTGCTTGCAGTCAACGTCCTGGGGACCAACACGGTCGTCATTCTCGCGCTGCTCGGGGCGGCGCTCGGCGAGCCGTGGTTCCTAGATATCGCGCTCGTGTATGCACTCCTGAACTTCCTGATGTCGATCGCCATCTCGAAGTTCACTGTCGAACGAGGGGGTGTCATATGATCGAAACCGCCCGAATCAGCCTCGTCGTGATCTTCGCCATCGTCGGACTGTTCTTCACATTCGTCTCCGCGACGGGCGTGATCCGGCTGCCCGATGTCTTCGCGCGGGCGCATACAGCCTCGCAAGCCGACACCCTCGGCGCTGGCTTCGGCCTCGCGGCGGTCGCGCTCACTCTCGGCTGGGAACCAGCGACCGTCAAAACCGTGTTGTTGTTGCTTTTCATCTTCGTCACGAACCCGACGGCAGCCCACGCCATCGCGCGGGCGGCCTACGAAGAGGGCATCGAGCCGTGGACTACGGGGGATGAGCGCCGATGACCTCATTCCTCTCGCCGACAGTGATCCAGAGCGTCGGCATCACGCCCATCGAGATCGCGCTGTTCGTCTTCATCCTCATCACCGCGGTACTGACCGCGCTGTTCCGGGACGTGCTGGCCGCGATCGTCATCTTCGCGGCCTACAGCCTCGGGCTGGCGGTCGTCTACACCTTCTACCGCGCTCCCGACGTGGGGCTCACCGAAGCCGCCATCGGGGCCGGCGTGACCACGGTGTTCCTCCTGTTGACGATTGCCAAGACGACACGCCCACCGACCGACGAGCTGTTCGAGCCGATAAACTGGCCCGCAGTGGCCGTCTGTGGCTTCTTCGCGCTCGTCGTCGGCTCGACGCTGACCGCGTTCCCCGCAGTGGGTGATCCGAACTCGCCAATCTTGACAAACCCGGAGGTCACGGGCTACTACCTCGAAAACGCCTACGACGAGACTGGCGCGAAAAACGCCGTTACCTCCGTCCTTGCGGCGTACCGTGGGTTCGATACCTTCGGCGAGGCGGTCGTCGTCTTCGCCGCCGGGATCGCGAGCCTGCTCGTGCTCGGTCGGGAGGTGTTCACCGCATGAGCGACGATCCAACGGGACAGCCCGACGAACGATTCGATGGTCGCGTCGACACCGACGGTGTCGCCCGCCAGCGACCGGTGTACACCGAAAGCCAGGTCATCATGACGACGGTAAAAGCCGTGATTCCGTTCGTGATGACCTACGGCCTCTTCATTACCTTCCACGGGGCGGACACTCCCGGCGGCGGCTTCCAGGGCGGAGCGATCATCGCCTCGGTCGTCCTGATGATCGCCTTCGCCTTCGGCATCGAGTCGACGCGGGCGTGGCTCGCCAACAGCACCGTCGTCGGCCTCGGAACCGCCGGGGTGTTCCTCTTCGGAGCCATCGGCTTCGGTCCGATCCTGCTCGGCGAGAACTTCCTCGAATACACCGCTTACTACCCGGTGTTCGGCGACCTCCTCGGACTCAAAGAGTACGAGTTCGTCAAATACGGGATGGAGGTCGTCGAGATCGTCGGCATCGCGTTCATCGTCTCGGGCATCCTGATGGGGCTGTTTTTCGCCCTCGCAGCGGGCGACAGCCACTCCGAACCCAGCGAGGCAGACCTCCGCGAGGGCGATCTGCGCGATGGCGCAGACTCCGCCACCTTGGGAGGTGAGTCCGATGATTGATTTCGCCTCGCTTTTGACGACCGATCTCGTCGGGCTCGCAACGACTCGCCACGCCTACCTGCTGTTCGTCCTGCTGTCGACGATCGGACTCTACATGCTCATCGCAAACCAGAACCTCGTGAAGAAAGTCATTGGCGTGAATATGTTCCAGACCGGCATATTCCTGTTTTTCATTACGTCGGCCTACCGGGTCGGCGGACGCGCGCCGATCGTCGAGGGGGCTGGCCCCTACGTCAGCCCGCTGCCGCAGGTGATCGTCCTGACGGCGATCGTCGTCGGCATCAGCCTGACGGCGGTCGGCCTTGCGCTGTCGATCCGGCTCTACAACGAGTACGGCACGCTGCGTGCCGACGCGCTCCGAGAGGTGATCGGCGATGAGTGACGTGCTGCTCGCTCTGCTGGTGACGGTGCCGCTCCTCACGGCGATCTTCCCGCTGCTGTTCGGCCTCAGATACGAGAACGCCGGCTGGCCGATCGCACTGGCCGGCTCGCTGGTCGTCACTGCGATGGCGAGCAGCCTTGCGTGGGAGATCTTCACTGCCCCAACCGAGGCCGGCCAGCGACTCGTCCACGAGATGGCGGGGTACCCCGCGCCCTACGGGATCGAACTCGTCGGCGACGGGCTATCGGCACTGATCGCCCTGCTCATCGGCGTCGTCTCCGTTGCCGTCCTCATCTACGGCCGGTCGACCGGCCCACAGACCAACGCCTTCTACAGCGGCCTCCTGCTGCTCATGGGCGGGCTGCTCGGGATGACGCTGACCGGCGACCTGTTCAACCTCTTCGTCTTCCTCGAAATCGTCGGGCTGGTCACCTACGCGCTGGTCGCCAGCGACGACAGCGGAATGGCTGCCTATGGCGCGCTTAAATATCTCTTCCTCGGCACGGTCGGGGCCTCGCTCTACCTGATCGGGGTTGGCTACCTCTTGGTGGCCACCGGCTCGCTGAACATGTTGGATCTCCAGGCGCGGATCGCCGAACTCGGCTACACCGATCCGCTCGTCCAAGCCGCCTTCGGCTTCATCCTGATCGGGCTCATGCTGAAGATCGCCGTCTTCCCGCTGCACACGTGGCAGCCGGATGCCTACACCTACGCGCCCGATACGGTGAGCGCCTACATCTCGGCGCTCGTCTCGACGACCGCCGCCTACGCGCTGATCCGCATCTCGTTCGACGTATTCACGGTCGACTTCTTCGCGGCCAACCCACTGATCACCGACGCGGTCGTCCTTGTCGCCTCGATCAGTATCGTCGTCGGCAGTCTGCTAGCGGCGATGCAGACGGAGATCAAACGCGTCTTCGCCTACTCCTCGGTCGCCCAGTTCGGGATGATCGTCGTTGCCATCGGCCTCAACAGCCGAACCGCTCTTTTAGGTGCGGTAATCCACCTCGTTGGCCACGGGCTGATGAAGGCCACCCTGTTCATGGGCGCGGGCATCCTCTCGTCGGCCTACGGGGCCACGACGATCAGCGACTACGCCGGGCTGGCGAAACGCTCGCCGATCACGAGCGGGGGCCTCGCAGTGACCGGCCTCGCGCTGGTCGGCATCCCGCCGTCGATCGGTATCCTCGGCAAGTGGTATATCGCTCTCGGTGCGGTCGAATCCGGCTCCTGGAGCGTCGCTATCGTCATCTTCATCAGCACGCTGCTGACGCTGACCTACGTCGCTCGGATCATCGAGACGCTCTACTTCAACGCGCCACCGGAGGCCAGCCACGAGGAGGCCGCCGCCAGCGAGTCGGTCGACCACGTCGCAGCGGCTGACTCGCCGGTCGCCGACGGCGGCCACACGAATCGGGTCGCCACCGAGCGGATCGTCGTCGTCGCTGTGCTGGCGGTGTCGACGGTCGCGTTGTTCGCCTCGGTCGACCTGTTCACGGAGCTGCTTGACCCCGTCTTCGGGAGGTTCTTCCAATGATTGAGCCCACGATTCGCCCACTGGCTGCCGTCGCCGTATCGTTCGTCGCCGCCGCGCTCATCCTCGCGTCGGGCCGCAGACCGAACCTTCGGGAGGCCTGGACCGTCCTCGCCTCCGTCTCGATGTTCGGCATCATCGCCAGCATGGTGCCGGGCGTCCTTGCTGGCGAGGTCTACGTCACCAATCTGGGAACGGTGCTGCCGGGCATCGACTTCGTCCTTCGGGCCGACCCGCTTGGCGTGCTGTTTGCCTCGCTGGCGAGCCTGTTGTGGATCGTCACGAGCTTCTACAGTATCGGCTATATGCGCGGGCTGGATGAACACAACCAGACGCGGTATTTCGCCTCGTTCGCCGTGTCGGTCGCTTCCGCGGTCGGTATTGCGTTCGCCGGGAACCTGCTGACGATCTTCGTCTTTTACGAAGTCTTGTCGGTGGCAACCTACCCACTGGTCGCCCACGATGAAACGCCCGAGGCCCGCTCGGCGGGGCGGAAATACCTCGCCTACACCTTCTTCGGCGGCGGGGTGCTGGTGTTGGCGGGTACGGTGATGGTCTACTGGCTGACGAGTCTGGCACCTGGAGCCGAGAGCGCGACCGTCGACTTCACGCCTGGCGGCATTTCGGCGCTCGCCAACGCTGATCCGACCGCCGCCTCGATTGCGTTTATCATCCTTGCGCTTGGGTTCGGTGTGAAGGCCGGACTGATGCCGTTCCACCAGTGGCTGCCGAGCGCGATGGTCGCGCCGACACCCGTCTCGGGACTGCTTCACGCGGTGGCGGTCGTCAAAAGCGGTGTGTTCGGCATCGCACGGGTGGTCCTGGACGTGTTCGGTCCCGGAACGCTGGCCGATCTCGGTCCGGCATCGTTCGGTGACCTCGGCATTGCGCTCCCGGTTGCGATCATCGCCTCGATCACCCTGACTGTTGCGAGCATCATCGCGCTCCGGAAGGACCACCTCAAACGCAGGCTGGCCTACTCGACGATCAGCCAACTGTCGTATATTGTCCTTGGGCTCGCGCTCCTGGAGGGCGATGCGCTGATCGGCGGCCTGCTCCACATCCCCGCCCACGCGTTTATGAAGCTCACACTGTTCCTCTGTGCGGGGATCATCCACGTCGAGACCCACACCGACAACATCAGCGAGATGGCCGGGATCGGCAGACGGATGCCGCTGACGATGACCGCCTTCGGAGTCGCTGCCGCCGGGATGGCAGGCATTCCGCTGGTCGCCGGCTTCGTCAGCAAGTGGTACATCGTGATCGGGGCCCTAGAGGGTGGTAACGCCGTCTTTGCGGGCGTCCTATTGGTCTCCGGCGTGCTCAACATCGCCTACTTCTGGCCCATCGTCTATCAGGCGTTCTTCGAGACGCCCGACGATCACGACACGAAACCGCTGCTCGAAGGCCCCTTCGGCGGCCGGGATGCGATTCGGGCCGACGGCAGCGGCCGCGAGGAAAGCGAGACCGTCGACATCGACGCGAGCGTCGACCCTGACAGCCACCACGAGCAGGGAGGCCACCACGGCCACGACGACGCAGATAGCCACACAGGCGACGACCACCATGGGCCGGGGGATCACCATACCGACGATGATCACCACCACGGCGGGCCGCCAGCAGGTGGCTGGACCAAGAGCAACTGGCGCGGCGGCGAGAGCACGTGGTTCATGCTCGGCCCGATCCTGACGGCCGCGGCGCTGTCGCTGCTGTTGGGGATCGTGCCACATACGATCGTCTTCATGCGGATCGTCGAGACGATCGTCGGCAATCTGCCGGGGGTGATGATCTGATGATGACCGCACTCACGATGGTTCCACCGGGAGTCGTCCTCCTAGCGGTCGCAGTCCTCGTCGCGCTGCTACCGCGAAAGGCGGGCCACGCCCTCGGCATCGGTGCCTCGGCGGTGACGTTGGTGTGGATGTGGCTCGTTCCTGCGGGAGCCCATCTGCAGACGGAGTTCCTCGGCTTTTCGACCGTGCTGTTCAACGTTGATGATTTCTCCCGACTGATGGGGATCATCTTCGCGATCACCGGCGTGGTCGCTATCCTCTACTCGTATGCCAGCGAGGCCGAGAGCGTCCAGACCGGCTTCGCCCTGTCGTATGTCGCGACGAGTTTCGGGGCCGTCTTCGCCGGTGATTGGCTCACCCTGTTGTTCTTCTGGGAGCTGATGGCGGTCACCAGCACGCTGTTGGTGTGGCACTACAAGGGCAAAGCCATCAGAGCAGGCTACCGCTATGCCATCTTCCACGGGATCGGCGGCACGCTGCTGATGGCCGCGATCCTCCAGACCTACGTTGTCAAGGAGACCTTCCTGTTTGCCTCGGTACCCGGTGGCCCGGAGCTGGCCGGGATCGCGCCAGGGCTCCCTGCCGCACTTGCAGCGGTCGGGATCGGCGTTAATGTCGGCTTTATTGGCCTGCACACGTGGTTACCGGACACCTACCCGCGGCCACACATCGCCGCCAGCGTCTTCCTCTGTGTGTTTACCACGAAGACCGGCGTCTACGGGATGTATCGGGCCTTCCCGGATGGCCACCTCGCCATCGCCTATATGGGTGGTGGGATGGCCGTCTTCGGCGCAACGTACGCGCTGTTCCAGAACGATATGCGCCGCCTCCTGTCGTACCACATCCAGTCGCAGGTCGGCTACATGATCGCCGGGGTCGGCATCGGGTCGGCGCTCTCGCAGGCCGGAGCCTTCGCCCACGTCTTCAACCACATCCTCTACAAGGGGCTGCTGTTCATGACGGCGGGGGTCGTGATCTACCGCACCGGCGAGGAGAGTCTTAAAAAGCTCGGCGGGCTGGCCCGCAAAATGCCAATCACTGCGGCGGCGTTCACCATCGCCGCGCTGTCGATCGCTGGCTTCCCCGGGTTCAACGGGTTCGTCAGCAAGGGCATCGTGATCGCGGGGAGCCACTACGACTTCGCCGCGGGACCGGTGGGCGTCGGCGGCCGGACAACCCTCGAATGGCTGCTACTCATCGGGGGTGTGGGGACTTTTATGTCCTTCATCAAGTTCGGCTACTACGCCTTCTTCCACGGCAGCTATGACGGCGAGGTACAGGACGCCAACCGCGGCCAGACCGTGGCGATGCTGTCGGTGGCGGCGCTCTGTGTCGGCTACGGCGTCTTCGACGGCGCGCTGTTCGCCATCCTCCCGTTCGACGTGACCACCGAAACGGTCGTCTCCCACGCCTATGTCACCTACACCGTCGACCACCTCGTCGAGGGGCTTGCGCTGGCGGTCGCCGGACTGATCGGCTTCGCACTCACGAAAAAGCCGCTGTCAAAACTGGGCCGCGTCCCGGATGTCGACGCGATCTACAACCGCGGCATGTTCTTCGGTGGCCGCGGGCTGGTCGTCGGTGTCACCGAACTCTGGGCGGGCGTCGACCGCGCTGTCATGCGAACCGTTGCGACGGCCAAACAGGTCGGCACGGACCCACAGTCGACCGTCCAGCGGCTCGGCTTCGGGAGTGCCGAGCGGCCCGTCCAACTCCGGTTGGGAATCGGGCGGAGCGCCTTCGTGCTGGTCGCCCTCGTGAGTCTCGCGCTGGTAGTGCTGCTGGTGGCCTGATTCGGCTCCGTTTTTTGATTTATAATTGACTGCCGGAGGGGTCGGGAACGTCCTCCGAGAGGAACGTTCGGTGTCCGGCAAGACGGTCGTAGGCAGTCCCGAGAACCGAGCCGTAGACCAGATAGGCACCGAGTGTGAGCAGAACGATCGGCACTGTCCCTGCGAACGTTTCGCGTCCGAGCCCGATCTCCAAGAAGACCGTGAGCGCGTACCCTGCCCACAGAACGAGTCCGAACACCACACCGTGGGTGAGCCCCGACTCGCCGGGGAGCCCCCAAGTGAAGCCGCCAAACAGCAACGGCCATGCGAACACGAACAGGAGACTGAACCAGAAGTAGGTCAACGCGGCGGCCGCAGGACTGCCGACCGTACAGTAGGGCTCCCCGCCGACCGCACAGAGGCTGGTAAACGTCGCAAATACGAACAGTGAGGTCTCGCTGAGCACGATATCCGCGACCAATAAAAACACGGTTAGAACGGCTGTCGCGACAACACCACCACCGATGCTGCTTTTTACGGGGTCCATGCTGTCATCCAACGCCGCGAGCGATCTTAAATCGAATTTCGCAGCGAAATCCGGTTTTCGCTGCCTATTCGCTCTCCCAGTGGAGACGGACAACTCGACAGCGAACCGGAACCGGTTGATGGGCTCCTATCGGTCGTTTCGTAACCGCTCTAGCCGCGTCTCGAACTCCTCGTCGGACAGTTCGCCACGAGCGTAGGCCGCACGCAGTTCCTCGATGGCCGGGTCCGTCTGTTGGTCCTCGGAGCCGCCGAGAAGAGTATACAACACGTAGCTAACGCCGACGAGGATGGCGAGCCATAACAGTGGCCACAGCCAGCCCAGTCCTGTCCCGGGGCCCATACCACCGGTCCACATATGATTCCCGCCCCACATCCCAACCATTGGCGTGATGAGGAGCATCATGCCGAACGGAACGAGGATGAGCGCAAGGCCCACAATGAGGAGCCGCCGGAGGAATGTGCTCGTCGATGACATGGCAACGTTGTTGGGCCGCAAGGTCAATAGCTCTATTCCGTCACCGGCTGACTCACGTCGACAGTGTCCTGTTGCTCACGTAGATGGCCACAGGAATCGACAAAAGGGAACGTGGAGCGTGACTGCTTGCGACTGCTCAGACGAGCAGCTGAATGTCGGCTTCGACCATCTCCTGGAACGCCGAGGCCGCGCCGACGCCGGTGGTGACACCGTCGTAGAAGTCGGCCTCGTCGTAGCCCAGCAGGTCGATCGTCATCTGGCAGGCCTGGAGGTCGACGCCGCTTTCGAGCGAGACGTCGATCAGCTCCTCGACCGAGGCGACCTCGTTGTCGGCGATCTTGTTCCGCATCATTCGGGTAGTGACCCGATCCATGCCCGGCAGGGCGGCGATGGCGTTCGGCACCGGCATGTTCGGGTTACCGACCGAGCTGAGCTGGAGGTTCTTCGAGTTGTCCTCGTGGAGGATTTCGAGCCCCCAGAACGTGTGGAACACCGTCACGTCGTAGCCGAAGGCCGCGGCCGTCGACGCGAGGATCAGCGGCGGGTAGGCCATATCGAGGGTCCCCTTTGTGGCGATAATCACCATCTTCTTGGGGCCGTTTTCGACATCGCTGCGCAGGTCGGCGAGCTCGGTTTCGAGCGCCTCGACTTGGGCCTGCAGCTCGGCGAGGTCGTCCGTCGAGGGATCGGCGTCCGATCCGGCGGTGGCGTCCGTGCTCATTTCACTCGACCTTTTTGATGTAGTGTTTGTAGACGTCCTCGCCGCCCTCCGTGGTCTCCTGCTGATCGAGGAGTTCGGCGTCGGCCGTCGATTCGGCCCAGCCCTTGATGTCGCTGAGGCTGCCGGAGTCGGTGGCGACGACTTCGAGTGTCTCGCCTGCAGGTACGTCGTCAAAGGCACCTTTGGTTTTGATGACCGGCATCGGGCAGTTCTGTCCTTTTACGTCGACCGTCTCGGATGCTGTTTCGGTACTCATTGGTAGATGTCCCTGTATTGGGGCTGATATACAATATTGGCTCGACTAATATAAGTGTGTCCATTATTGTGGGCTGGATGAATAACCGATTTCGCCCTTCTCGCGCTATGGCGCGATAGTAGAATATAGGGGCGGCGCATACTGAAGGACTGGTTCACTGTATTGTGCGTTTTTAGAAATACTATGCAAACCCTTAAGTCGAAACAGCCGGTATAGAAGAGTGAACATGGACGCAGATGCAATGGACTTCCCGACGCCGGAGTCGGACGTCGACTCGATCGCTCCCGAATCGCTCAAAGCCCGCATCGACGACGGCGAGTCGGTGACGCTCCTGGATGCACGGATGGCCAGCGACTACGAAGAGTGGAAGATCGACGGCGAGACCGTCGACAGCATCAACATCCCCTACTTCGAGTTCCTCGACGAGGAGATCGACGACGATGTGCTCGCCCGAATCCCAGACGACGAGCACGTCACCGTGCTCTGTGCGAAAGGCGGCGCAAGCGAGTACGTCGCAGGCGCACTCGCCGACCGCGGCTACGACGTCGACCACCTCGAAGAGGGAATGAACGGCTGGGCCTCCATTTACGAGGCTCACGAAGTCACCGACTACGAGGGGAGTGGCACGCTCATCCAGTACCAGCGGCCCTCCTCGGGCTGTCTGGGCTATCTGCTCTACGAGGGCGACGAGGCGGCGATCATTGACCCGCTCCGGGCCTTCACCGACCGCTATCTCGACGACGCTGACGAGCTGGGCGTCGACCTGACATACGCCTTCGATACCCACATCCACGCCGACCACATCAGCGGGCTCCGCGAGCTGGCCGACGAAGGCGTCGAGGGCGTCATCCCCGAGGCCGCCGTCGACCGCGGGGTCACCTACGCCGACGAGATGACGCTGACCACCGACGGCGATTCCTTCGCTGTCGGCGAGGCCACCGTCGAGACCGTCTTCACGCCGGGCCACACCACGGGCATGACTTCCTATCTGGTCGACGACTCGCTGCTGGCGACGGGCGACGGCCTCTTCATCGAGAGCGTCGCCCGCCCCGATCTCGAAGAGGGCGACGAGGGAGCCCCGGATGCCGCCGCGATGCTCTACGAGTCGCTCCAGGAGAGAGTCCTCACGCTGCCCGACGAGACGCTGATCGGCGGCGCACACTTCAGCGATGCTGCCGAGCCCGCCGCCGACAGTACCTACACCGCGCCGATCGGCGACCTCGTCGAACGGATGGACGCCCTGACGATGGACGAGGCGGACTTCATCGAGACCGTGTTGGCGGATATGCCGCCGCGTCCGGCCAACTACATCGATATCATCGAGACCAACCTCGGCCAGCAGGTGG